>JAESFN010000501.1_pt1 | contig 34540 bp, 32 predicted proteins | sample 9269411 | NCBI WGS metagenome assembly JAESFN01 (sample SAMN14505399, study PRJNA617100) | algae metagenome | isolation source: Iphinoe sp. HA4291-MV1 and co-occurring heterotrophs from trail next to... | place: USA: Maunawili Falls, Hawaii | collected 2009-07-25
AGCAGGCCTTCGTACCCGCCGGGGTCGTCTCGCAGGTATGGCGGGGGACGCCACGACAGCACGCGGTCGCTCGGCTCCTGCGCTCCAACGCGGTGCGCATCGACCCGCTGTCCGCTGATCTCGCGTACCGGCTCGGCGAGCTGCTGGCCCGGACCGGAACATCCGATCCGACCGACGCGCACGTGGGCTGGCTGGCGACCCGAAGTGCCGGGACGGTGATCACCTCGGATCCGGACGACATCCGCGCCGTGGCTCCCGGCGTCCACATCGTGCCGGTGTGAACCTTCACGGCGCGAGGCGGCGGATCACCCAGCGGCGGTCGGCGGTCAGCTCGTAGACCAGACGATCGTGCAGCCGGTCGTGCCGGCCCTGCCAGAACTCCACCCGGTCCGGACGCAGTAGCCAGCCACCCCAGTGCGGCGGCACCGGCACCTCGGCGCTGCCGGCGAACCGCCGCTCGATGGCCGCCCGGGAGTCATCCAGCACCCGCCGGGTGGACAGCACCACCGACTGCGGCGAGGCCCACGCACCCAGCTGCGAGCCGCGCGCCCGGGTGGCCCAGTACGCGGCCGTCTCCGCCCGGCTGACCTGCTCCACCGACCCCCGCACGTGGGCCTGGCGGTGCAGCCCGTACCAGGGGAAGGTCACCGACGCCCGCTCGTTGGACCGCAGCTCGCGGCTCTTCGCCGAGGTGTAGTTGGTGAAGAACACCACGCCCCGGGCGGCGATCTCCTTGGCCAGCACGGTCCGGGTGGACGGCGTGCCGTCGGTGCCCACGGTGGCCAGCACCATCGCGTTCGGCTCGGCCAGGCCGGCCGCGCGCGCCTCGTCGAGCCAGGCCGTCAGCTGGAGGTCCCAGGTCGCGGCGAGGTCCCCGACGTCCAGCGTCGGCTCGTGGTCTTCCGCTGGGTTGAGGTCCGGCATCGGACAATCCTGCACTGTGGCACGGTGTGCGCCATGGCCGATCCCCCGCTCGTGGTGGTGAAACAGGTCGAGGTGGTGGCCAAGGTCACCGGGGAGGACTCGCCGAACCGCACCGGCAGCCGGTTCGGCGTCGACTCCACCGACCTGGGCATCCTGTGGGACGACGGGTCCGGCCGGGTGCTCGCCGCGTTCGGCGACACCTACGGCGACGGCTGGTGCGGGCCCGGCGCCGGACCGCGCAGCTCCGACCACCGGCGCAATGTGCTGCTGCGGGGCGACCCCGCACCACTGGATGAGGGGCTGCGGCTGGACCGGATGGTGCAGGACCGCCCCGGGCACGCCGCCGAGATCCTCGGCTCGGACGCCCGGCCGCTGCTGGAGTCCACGGTCATCCCCACCGCCGGGATCGCGGTGGACGGGGTGCAGTACCTGCACTACATGTCGGTGGCCCGGTGGCGGCGCAAGGGCTGGCGGACGAACTACGGCGGCATCGCCCGCTCCGAGGACGGCGGCCGGCGCTGGACCAAGGTGCGTGCGGCCCGCTGGCCCAACTCGCTGCTGGCCCGGCGGTCGTTCCAGCTCGGCGCGTTCGCCCGGTCCGATTCGTGGGTGTACCTGTTCGGGGTGCCGAACGGGCGGGCCGGGGCGATCTCGGTGGCCCGGGTGCACCCCGGTTCGGTGGACGACATCGGCGGCTACCGGTACTGGGACGGCGCGGGCTGGTCCGACCGGGTGCGCGACGCGGTGCCCGTGTGCCCCGGACCGGCCGGGGAGCTGTCCGTCGGCTACCACTCCGGCCTGGGCTGCTGGCTGATGGTCTACCTGCACGACGCCGCCGGGCGGATCGTGCTGCGGTCTTCGGAATCGGTCACCGGGCCGTGGAGCCCGGAGCAGACCCTGGTGTCCGGGGCCGACCACCCCGCGCTGTACGGCGGCTTCCTGCACCCGCACGCCCTGGACGGGTCACGGATCTTCTTCACCATGTCCCAGTGGGTGCCGTACAACGTGTTCCTGGTCCGGGCCGAACTGGAACGCGCGTGAGTCGGATTCACCCGTCGGGCCCGGTGATGCGGCACACTCGCCGTTGCGGGCTACCTGCGCAGACAGGCAGGGTTGCCGCAATCGAGTGGCGTGGCGCACGCTAGCTGAAATCGGGATACCTAGGAGGAGTCAGTGTCGACTGCAGCGGCGACCCCCGCATCCACCGGCGACGCGGAGGTACCCCCGCCCCCGCCCGGGTTCAAGTCCGGCCTGGAGGGCCACGTCGCCTTCCGCACGCAGATCGCCGAGCCGGACAAGGACGGTGGCGCGCTGCGCTACCGGGGCGTCGACATCGAGGACCTGGTCGGCCTGCGGGTGACCTTCGGGAACGTGTGGGCGCTGCTGGTCGACGGTCGCTTCGGCCCCGGCCTCCCGCCGGCCGAGCCGTTCCCGCTCCCGGTGCACACCGGTGACGTGCGGGTGGACGTGCAGGCCGCGCTGGCCATGCTCGCCCCGCATTGGGGCTACCGCCCGGTGCTGGACATCGACGACGACGAGGCCCGGGACAACCTGGCCCGCGCCTCGGTGATGGCGCTGTCCTACGCGGCCCAGTCGGCCCGGGGCATCGGCCAGCCCGCCGTGTCGCAGAAGCGCATCGACGAGTGCAAGACGATCACCGAGCGGTTCATGACCCGCTGGCGCGGCGAGCCCGACCCGGCGCACGTCAAGGCCATCGACGCCTACTGGGTGTCCGCCGCCGAGCACGGCATGAACGCCTCCACCTTCACCGCCCGGGTGATCACCTCGACCGGCGCTGACGTGGCCGCCGCGATGTCCGGCGCGATCGGTGCCATGTCCGGCCCGCTGCACGGCGGCGCGCCGGCCCGGGTGCTGCCGATGATCCAGGAGGTCGAGCGCACCGGCGACCCGGAGGGCCTGGTCAAGGGCATCCTGGACCGCAAGGAGAAGCTCATGGGCTTCGGCCACCGGGTGTACCGGGCCGAAGACCCGCGCGCCCGCGTGCTGCGCCGCACCTGCAAGGAGCTGAAGGCCACCGGTTACGAGGCGGCCGCCGCGCTGGAGAACGCCGCGCTGTCCATCCTGCGCGAGCGCCGGCCGGACCACCCCATCGAGACCAACGTGGAGTTCTGGGCGGCGGTGATCCTGGACTTCGCCGAGGTGCCGCCGCACATGATGCCGGCCATGTTCACCTGCGCCCGGACCGCCGGCTGGGCCGCGCACATCATGGAGCAGAAGCGCGAGGCCAAGCTGGTCCGGCCGTCCGCCCAGTACATCGGCCCCGGCCCGCGCCGCCCCGAGGACGTCGAGGGCTGGAACGAGATCGCCCACGACTGAGATGTCCGATCCCGATGTGCTGTTCTGGTTCGACCCGGTGTGCCCGTTCGCCTGGATGACCAGCAAGTGGGTCCGGATGGTGCGCGAGCAGCGGGACTACTCCGTCGAGTGGCGGTTCATCTCGCTGCGGCTGGTGAACAAGGACGTCGACTACGACTCGCACTTCCCGCCGGAGTACGAGGCCGGGCACACCGCCGGGCTGCGGCTGCTCCGGGTCGCGGCCGCCGCCCGGGCGGAGCACGGTCCGGACTCCGTGGACCGGCTGTACCGGTCGTACGGCGGGTACGTGTTCGAGCGCGGACGGTGGGACGGCGGCAGCATGCCGACGGCCACCCCGGACACGGTCGCCCCGCTGCTGGTCGCCGCCGGGTTGCCGGACACGCTGGCCGGTGCGCTGGACGACCGGAGCTGGGACGAGCGGATCCAGGCCGAGACCGACGAGGCGCTCGGACTCACCGGTAAGGACGTCGGTACGCCGATCCTGCAGTTCGAGCCGCCGGACGGGGTGGCGTTCTTCGGGCCGGTGATCAGCCGTCTGCCGTCGCCGGAGCAGGCCGTCGAGCTGTGGGACCACGTGATCGGGCTGGCCCGGTTCGGTGGATTCGCCGAGCTCAAGCGCAGCCTGCGGGAGCAGCCGCAGCTGCCCTCGTTCGGCGTCGCCGCGGACGAGGTCGGCAAGCAGGAGGACTGGCACGGCGGGAGTCGCCGGCTCAAGAAGTAGCTCGGCTCGAGAAGTAGCGGCGCCGGGATCTCCGCGGGATCTCCACGTCGTCGCCGTCCGGACTGCACATCAGGCCCCTACAGTCGGGCGCCATGAGCGAGCTTGGGCGGCGCCGGGTACTGGTGGTCGAGGACGAGGTGGCCATCGCCGAGGCGGTCGCCGACCGGTTGCGGGCCGAGGGCTTCGAGGTGGACCTGGCGCACGACGGTCCGTCCGCGGTCGAGACGGCCGAGGCCACGAAGCCGGACGCGGTGGTGCTGGACGTGATGCTGCCCGGGTTCGACGGCATCGAGGTGTGCCGGCGGATCCAGGCCGACCGGCCGGTCCCGGTCCTGATGGTCACCGCCCGGGGCGACGAGACCGACATCCTGGTCGGGCTCGGGGTCGGCGCGGACGACTACCTGACCAAGCCGTTCTCCATCCGTGAGCTGGCCGCCCGGGTGCACGCGCTGCTGCGCCGGGTGGATCGGGCCGGGTCGAGCAGCGGGCCGACGCCGGAACCGGACCCGAGGATCGTGCTGGGGGACGTCCGGATCGACCCGGTGGAGCGGCGGGTGCACCGGGCGGGCACCGAGGTGCACCTCACCCCGCTGGAGTTCGACCTGCTGGTCCACCTGGCCCGCCGGCCCCGCGCGGTGCTGGCCCGGGAGCGGTTGCTGGCCGAGGTGTGGGGCTCCTCGGACGCGGCGGAGAGCCGGACGGTGGACAGCCACGTCAAGGCGCTGCGCCGCAAGCTCGGGGCCGAGCTGATCCGCACCGTGCACGGCGTCGGCTACGCCCTGCAGGTACCGCGATGAAGCTCAGCGACCTGGCCGACGTGCTGCCCCGGCCGCTGGACCCGATCCGGTCGACGAAGCTGAAGCTCAGCATCGTGCTGCTCGGCTCGGGCGCGGTCGGCATCGGCTACCTCTGGTACCGCTACGGCTGGCTGCCGCCGTACCCCACCACCGCCGTCACCGTCGCGTTGGTGCTGCTCACCGCCCAGGTGCTGGCGCACGGCATGACCCGGCCGCTGCGCGAGATGACGGCGGCGGCCCGGGCGATGGCCCAGGGCGACTACACCCGCCGGGTCCGGGCCACCGCCCGCGACGAGGTGGGCGAGCTGGCCGGGGCGTTCAACCAGATGGCCGCCGACCTGGCCGACGCCGACCGCCGCCGCCGGGAGCTGATCGCCAACGTCTCGCACGAGCTGCGGACGCCGATCGCCGCGCTCCGGGCCATGCTGGAGAACGCCGCCGACGGCATCGGGCCGACCCCGCCGGCCGAGGTGGCGGCGGCCGCGCTGGAGCAGACCGAGCGGCTCGGCCGGCTGGTCGCCGACTTCCTCGACCTGTCCCAGGTGGACGCCGGTGCCCGGCCGCTGCGCCGGGAGCCCTTCGAGGTCCGGGCGCTGCTGGACGAGGCGGTGCGCGACGTGCGGGCCGCCTCCGGACGGTCGGCCCGGTTCACCGTCGACGTGCACCCGCCGGGGTTGACGGTCACCGCCGACCGGGCCCGGCTGCGCCAGGTGGTGGTGAACCTGCTGGACAACGCGGTCCGGCACGGTCCGCCGGACGGCGAGGTGCGCGTCTCGGCCCGGGCCGGCGACACCGGTCCGGTGCTCGAGGTCCGCGACCAGGGGCCGGGGATCCCGGTCGCCGACCGGGACCGGGTGTTCCAGCGGTTCACCCGCGGCGAGCGGGCCGGCGACGGCGGGACCGGGCTCGGCCTGGCCATCGCCCGCTGGGTGGTGGACCTGCACGGCGGCCGGATCGCGGTCGTCGACCCGCCCGCGCCGGTCGGCCCCGCCGGCTGCGCGATCCGGGTGACCCTGCCGACGACCTCCGGGAGCGACACATGAACGTTCCGACCGTCCCCGCCGCGTCCAGCGGACCGGGCGCCGAACCGACGGGAGCGAAGCCGGGCTCGGCCGGGCCGGTCGCCGGAAACGGCTTTGCTTTGCATACACATACGCAACACCCCGGGATCTGGCCCCGACCGGGCCGGGCGGCGCCACCCGTCGTCCTCGGCGCGGCGGCGGTAGCCGGGCTGACGGCGGCGACCGTGCTGCCGCTGGGCCGCCTCGGCCTCGGTTGGCTGATCACCGGGTTCGTGCTGGTCGGGTTGGGTGTGCTGGTCCTGCGGAAGGCACCGCCGCCGGACCGGGAGACGTCGACGACCCCATCGGGAGACGAGGGTCCCACGTCGTCCCCCGGCAAGCCGTCCGAGGAGCCGGCTGGTCCGGCCGAGCGGCGTACGGACGCCTCATTGCGTATATGTATGCAAAGCAAAGCCGTTCTTCCGGCGGCGCTCTGGGCGGTCGTCGGGCTCGGACTGCTCGCCGTCACCGCGCTGCGCGCCGCCGAGTGGCTGGGTGTGTTGTGTGTGCTGAGCGCGGCGGTGGCCGGTTCGCTGGCGGTGGCCGGCGGGCGGTCGACCAGAGGTCTGCTGCTCGGCGCCGTCGCGGTGCCGGCGCTGGCCCTCGGCACGCTGCCCTGGGCCGGGCGCGGCCTGATCGCCCTGCGCGCGGCCCGGCGCAGTGGCCCCAACCCGCCGCGGATCGTCGCCGCCGTCGTCGTCAGCGTCCTGTTGCTCGCGGTGTTCACCCCGCTGCTGGCCGGCGCCGACGCCGCGTTCGGCCGGTTGGTGAACGACGCCATCCCGACGCTCAGCGACCAGACGATCGTCCGCGCCATCCTGTTCACCGTCTTCGCGCTGACCGGACTCGGCGCCGGTTACCTCCTCCAGGCGCCGGAACGGCCGGACCCCGTCACGGTCGGCGCGGGCCGGCTGCGCCGGGTGGAGTGGGCGCTGCCGGTGGGGCTGCTGGTGGCGCTGTTCGGGGTGTTCGTCGCGGTCAGCCTGGCCACGCTGTTCGGCGGCGCGGACCACGTGCTGCGCACCACCGGGCTGACCTACGCCGAGTACGCCCGCGGCGGTTTCTGGCAGCTGCTGGCGGTCACCCTGCTCACCCTGCCGGTGATCATGGTGGCCGGCCGGAACGCGGCCACGACGACCCGGGTCGACCGGATCTGGCTGCGTACCCTGCTCGGTGGGCTGGCCCTGCTCACCCTGGTGATCGTGGCGTCCGCGATGTCCCGGATGTGGGCCTACCAGCAGGCGTACGGGTTCACCGTGCTGCGGATCCTGGTGTCGGCCATGGAGCTGTGGCTGGGCTTCGTCTACCTGCTGGTGCTCGTCGCGGGGCACAAGCTTCGGGCGCCGTGGCTGCCCCGGGCGGTGGTCGGCAGCGGGCTGGCCGCGCTGCTAGTGATCAGCATCGGGAACCCGGACCGGTTCATCGCCGACCGCAACATCGACCGGTGGGAACACACCGGAATCATCGACGTGGACTACCTGCGCGGGCTGTCCGCCGACGCGGTCCCCGCGCTGGACCGGCTGCCCGAACCGCAACGGGCCTGCGTCCTGGGCGCGATCGCCGCCGACCTCGCGCGTGAGCCCGACGACTGGCGCCGTTGGAACCTCGGCCGGGCGCTGGCCCGGGCCCGGGTCACCGACGGGGCCGGCACCGACCCGGGCTGCGCGATGCGTCCCCCGGGCGGGCGATGACCACCACACGGTATCGCCAGGACTCGCCGCGCGGGGTTTGGCAGACTGGGCCCCGTGAGCATCGAGATTCCTGCCGACCTCAAGCCGTCCGACGGCCGCTTCGGCTGCGGCCCCTCCAAGGTGCGCCCGGAGCAGGTGGAAGCGCTGGCCCGCGACGGCGCCGCGTTCCTGGGCACCAGCCATCGCCAGAAGCCGGTGAAGTCACTGGTCGGGCGGGTCCGCGCCGGGCTGACCGACCTCTTCTCCCTGCCCGAGGGCTACCAGGTGGTCCTGGGCAACGGCGGCAGCACCGCGTTCTGGGACGCAGCCGCGTTCGGGCTGATCCGGGAGCGGTCGCTGCACCTGACCTACGGCGAGTTCTCCAACAAGTTCGCCAGCGTGGCCAAGGGCGCCCCGTTCCTGGGTGACCCGATCGTGGTGAAGGCCGATCCGGGCAGCGCCCCGGAGCCCACCAGTGACCCGAGCGTCGACCTGATCGGCTGGGCGCACAACGAGACCTCCACCGGTGTCGCCGTCCCGGTCAGCCGCCCGGCCGGCTCGGACAACGCGCTGATCGCCATCGACGCCACCTCCGGCGCCGGCGGCCTGCCGGTGAACATCACCGATGCCGACGTCTACTACTTCGCCCCGCAGAAGGGCTTCGCCTCCGACGGCGGGCTGTACATCGCGCTGATGAGCCCGGCCGCGCTGGAGCGGGTCGCCGAGATCAACGCGTCCGACCGATGGATCCCGGAGTTCCTCTCGCTGGCCACCGCCGTGGACAACTCGGCCAAGGACCAGACGTACAACACCCCCGCGGTGGCCACGCTGTTCCTGCTGGCCGAGCAGATCGACTGGATGAACGGGCTGGGCGGGCTGGACGCCTGCACCGCGCGCACCAAGGACTCGTCCACCCGGCTCTACGAGTGGGCGGAGAAGTCGTCGTTCGCCACGCCGTTCGTGGCCGACCCGGCGCACCGTTCACAGGTGGTCGGCACGATCGACTTCTCCGACGACGTCGACGCGGCCGCCGTGGCCAAGACGCTGCGGGAGAACGGCATCGTGGACACCGAGCCGTACCGCAAGCTGGGCCGCAACCAGCTGCGGGTGGGCATGTTCCCGGCCATCGAGCCGGACGACGTCAGCGCGCTGACCGCGTGCATCGACCACGTCGTGGAGAAATTGTAGGGGTCACTGCCAGCCGGAGCGGAAGGCGTCCAGTTCGCGGCGTTCGCGTTTGGTGGGGCGGCCGGCCCCCCGGTCGCGGCGGGCCACCGGGAGCACCGGGGTCGGCGGCGCCGGCGGGGTGTGGTCGACGTAGCAGGTGATCGCGTCCGGGGCGCCGACCCGCTTCTGGATCACCCGCACCACCTCCACCACCCGCGTCACGTGGTGCACCCGCACCCGGACCCAGTCGCCCGGAGCGACCATGGTCGCCGGCTTGGCCGGGGCGTCGTTCACCCGCACGTGACCGCCCCGGCAGGCGGCCGCCGCGTCCGGTCGGGTCTTGGTCAACCGCACCGCCCACAGCCAGCGGTCGACCCGCGTCGACTCCATGCAGGCATGATGCCCTACACGGACGAGCCGCCCGCGGCAAACGGACATGCCGTAGTCTCGGCCGGCAGAAGCGAAGGTCGGCGCGCCTCCCCGATCGGGTGGGGCAGGGCTACTACCGTCGGTCGGACGAACGTAGGGGCGAGCGGAGGGCTTGATGCGCGCGCTGCGGGTCGTGGGGTTCGACGGAGTCGGCGACAGCGGTGTCGTCATCCTCGAGGACCTCGACCGTCACGAGCGCTTCACCGTTCCGGCCGACGAGCGGCTCCGGGCCGCCGCGCGGGGCGACATCCTGCGTCTCGGGCAGATGTCGACGGACATGGAGAGCCAGTTGCGACCACGCGAGATCCAGACCCGCATCCGGGCGGGCGCGTCGGTGGAGCAGGTCGCGCAGGCCGCCGGGGTTCCGACCGAACGCATCGAACGGTTCGCCTACCCGGTGCTGCTGGAGCGCTCCCGGTACGCGGAGCTGGCCCAGCAGGCCCACCCGGTGCGCGAGGACGGCCCGGACGTGCGCACCCTCGCCGAGACCGTCACGCACACCTTCGGGCTGCGCGGGCAGGAGTACGACCAGGCCGAGTGGGACTCCTGGCGCGGCGAGGACAACAAGTGGGTGGTGACCCTGAGCTGGTCGGTCGGCCACTCGGACATCACCGCCCGCTGGACCTACCACCCGGGCGCGCACGGCGGGACGGTCACCGCGCTCGACGAGCACGCCACCGATCTGGTCGACGGCCAGCTGGCCCGCCCGCCGCGCCGGCTGGGCCCGGTGGTCGACTTCAGCAAGCCGGACGAGCTGCCGTTCGAGCCGGGCGCACGGGACGGCGCGCCGAGGGAGACGCCGAGGGAGACCTCGTCCCGGACCGCGACCGACGACCTGCCCACCCCGGCCGCCCCCGAGCCGGGCCGGTCCGCCTCGGGGCAGTCGGGCTCGGCCCGCGGCGGCCAGCCCTCGGCCCGCACCGCCCCGGCCAAGGCCCGCACCGAGCCGCCGGCCGAACCCCCGGCCGCCGCCGGCCACAAGACCGCTGGCCACAAAGCCGCCGCGAGTCACGAAGCGGAACCGGAGCCGGCGAACCCGGCCGAGGACGCTCAGCCGGCCGCTGGTGCTCGCTCCAGCAAGCGCCCGCGCAAGGGCAAGCCGGTGATGCCGTCCTGGGAGGACGTGCTCCTCGGGGTCAAGACCCAGCGCTGAGCAACCCGGCGCTGAGCGACCCGGCGCCGGCGCTGCGCAAGCCCGGCGGGCCGCTCAGCCGCCCCGGACGCGGAACACCACGCCGATCACCAGGCTGATCCAGGCCAGCCCGAATCCGGCGGCCACACCGTGCACGATCCACCGCCAGAACGGCTGCGCGCGCATCAGCCACAGCGCCGGCCCGATGCCGATGGCCAGCGCCAGGTTGGCCGGGATCCACAGCCACCCGTAGGCCCCGCGCAGGGCCTGGCTGACCAGGATCACGATGGCCGTGGTCAGGGCGGCCACCATGACCGACGCGGTCAGCCCGGTGGCCCAGGGGATCGGCTCGACGGGAACCGGCGGCGGCACGGCCGGTCGCCCCTCGACCGGGCCGGCCTCCGCCGACCCGGCCGGCTCCGACGATTTCAGCCCCAACCTCATGCGCCTACCGTAGAGCGTCGAACGCGACGGCCGCGGCGGTGGCCACGTTCAACGAGTCCACCCCGCTCGCCATCGGGATCCGGACCCACTCGTCGGCCGCCGCCAGGGCCTCCTCGGACAGCCCCGGGCCCTCGGCGCCGAGCAGCAGCGCGACCCGGGCACCGGCCAGCCCGGCCTCACGCAGCGGCGTCGCCGCTGGTCGGGGGGTGAGCGCGACCACCCGCCGGCCGCCGTCACGGAGCAGGTCCAGCGCGTCCGGCCACGGTCCGGGCAGCCGGTCCGACAGCACAGCGAACGGCACCCGCAACACGTGCCCCATGGACACCCGCACGCTGCGCCGGTACAGCGGGTCGGCGCAGCGCGGGCCGAGCAGCACCCCGTCCACGCCCAGCGCGGCGGCGTTGCGGAACAGCCCGCCGAGGTTCTCGTGGTCGTTGACCCCTTCCAGCACGGCCAGCGTGCGGCACCGGACGAGATCGGCCACGGGCGGCGGCGCGGCCCGGTCGGCGACGGCCAGCACGCCGCGGTTGAGGTGGAAACCGACCACCTCGGCCATCAGGTCGGCCGACACCGAGTACGCGGGGACGTCCAGATCGGCGCTGTCGTCGGCGAGGTCGGCCAGTTTCGCCGGCCGGCCCAGCAGCGCCCGCACCGGGTAGGGCGACCGCAGCAACCGGCGGACGACCACCACCCCCTCGGCGATCACCAGCCCCCGACCACCCGGTCGATCGGGGCGGCGGTCGGCCGTCGTGAGATCCCGGAAGTCATCCAGTCGGGGGTCCCCCGGGTCATCCACCTCGATCATCCGTGCCACGTACCAGATCCTCTCAGCCGCAGGTAGTGGCGCTTCTCATCCGGTCAGCCGGTAGCGATCGCGAGCACCTGTGTGACACGGTGGAGTGACCCCGAGACCATGTGCCTGCCGCTGCGCGGGGGCCTAGGAGGACGAGTGGGCCAAGACATGGCCCGTAGATCATTGACCCGCCGCGATCGCCAGCATTATCGAGGACGAGTGCACCGCTGTCTGAACGCACTGGCCACGATGTTGCGGGACGGCGGGTGCACCTGGGACGACGAGGCCACCACCGGCCTGGAGCTGGAGCTCAACCTGGTCGATGACCGGTTCGACCCGGTCATGCGGAACACTGCGGTGCTCGATCGGGTGGATCGGCCGGAGCTGCAGCCGGAGCTCGGCCAGTGGAACGTCGAGATCAACATGCCGCCGCGCCCGCTCGGGGGGTACGAGGGCCGGTTCCTCGAGCACAGCCTGCTCGACCTGCTGGCCGAGGTGGAGAAGCAGGCCCAGGTGACCGGCGCGCGGGTGCTCACCATCGGCATCCTGCCCACCCTGAACGCGTCGCACCTGGTCGGCGACCGGATCTCGTCGAGCACCCGGTACGCGGTGCTGAACGAACAGATGCTGGCCGCGCGGGGCGAGCCGTTCCGGCTGGACATCACCGGGGTCGCCGCCGACCTGGACGAGCCCGACGGGGCCGACGACTCCCCCCTCGAGCAGCTCCGGATGGACTTCGACTCGATCCTGCCCGAAGCCGCCTGCACCTCGTTGCAGCTGCACCTGCAGTGCCCGCCGGAACAGTTCGCGGCGGCCTGGAACGCCGCCCAGTGCGTGGCCGGGGTCCAGCTGGCGGTGGGCGCGAACTCCCCGTTCCTGCTCGGCCGCCGGCTCTGGGCGGAGACCCGGGTACCGCTGTTCCTGCAGGCCACCGACGTGCGGTCGGTCGAGCTGCGCAACCAGGGGGTGCGGCCGAGGGTCTGGTTCGGGGAGCGGTGGATCACCTCGATCTTCGAGCTGTTCGAGGAGAACGTGCGGTACTTCCCGGGGCTGCTGCCGGTGGAGGAACGGCCGGATCCGCTGGACGAGCTGGCCGCCGGCCGGGTCCCGATCCTGGAGGAGCTGCGGCTGCACAACGGGACGATCTGGCGGTGGAACCGGCCGGTGTACGACGTGGCGGACGGGTTGCCGCACCTGCGGGTGGAGAACCGGGTGCTGCCCGCCGGGCCCACGCCCATCGACATGGTGGCCAACGCGATGTTCTTCTACGGCCTGCTGCGGATCCTCACCGACCAGGCCCAGGAGGAGGAACCGCTGTGGAGCCGGCTGCCCTTCGCGGCGGCCGAGGAGAACTTCCGGCTGGCCGCCCGGGACGGCCTGTCCGCCTCGCTGTACTGGCCGGAGCTGGGCTGGGTGTCGCCCGGCGAGCTGGTGCTGCGCGAGCTGCTGCCGCTGGCCGCCGAGGGGCTGTCCCGCTGGGGGGTGTCGGACGCGGTGCGCACCCGGTACCTGGACGTGATCGAGCAACGCTGTCGCACCGGACTGAACGGCTCGTCCTGGCAGGTCAGGACGGTGGCCGCGCTGGAGCGTCGGGGCGCCGACCGGATGACCGCGATCCGCGGCATGCTCGCCCGCTACCTGACCGGTTCCTCGGCCAATGCCCCCGTGCACACCTGGCCCGTTCCCCGCTGACTTCCGGTCACTGACTCCCCACCACTGGGCGCACCGGCCATTCGCGATCGCGAACGATCTCTCCGGTTCGACCCCGGGCGCGGATCCCGGCTACCTACTGTCCGATTCGTCGCCGGTCCGGTGGGCGCGAGCCGCAGCCCCCCGTGAGCTTCGGGTCCCCCGGACCGGCGCGCCGGATCGGGATCGAGTGGGAGACGGAGGCCGCGGATGTTCCGACGCAAGCGGTATGCGGCCCAGGGGTCGGACATGCCGTGGTGGTCCGAGGAGGCCGATCCGCGTGGTGCCGACCCGCGTGGTGCCGACCCGCGCGGGGCCGATCCGCGCGAGCGGCCGCACGCCGGGCAGTACGGCTACGACGAGCACGGGTACCACGACGACCCCGGTCACGCCCGGTTCAACCGCCCGGGCGCGGGCCCGGTACCGGGTGGACCGCCGCCGCTGACCGCGCACGACCCGTTCGGTGGGTGGCCGGCCTTCGCCGGGGATCCCGACGCCGGGCCGGGTGGCTGGACCGCGTTCGCCGGCGCGCCGGACGGCGGCCCGGGGTGGGGGTCGCGGCCGGAGCCGGAGGGCTGGGCCCGGCCCGGCACCGGACCGAGGGGTCCGGCGGCCCCGGTGGCCGAACCGTCCCCGATCGAGCCGTCGGACATCGAGCCGGCCGAGCACGACCCGGCGTACCCGCTGCTCACCCACGCGGTCGGCAACCAGCGCTTCCAGCCGGATCTGGAGGCCGCGCCGGTCCCTGAACCACGCGGGCCGCGCGGCGCGGCGGACCGCTCGGGGGGCGGCCGACGCCCGCGCCGGGACACCGTCGAGGTGGAGGACGCCACCACCTGGCTGCCCGCGGTGACCGACGCCGCCGAGCTCGACCCGGCCGAGGCGGCCGCCCTGGCCGGCGCGTTCGCCGCCGACTACCTGTCCTGGGACCAGGACGACCCGAGCCGGCGCGGTCAGGTGCTCGCGCAGTACCTGCCGCCGGACGTCGACGGGGACCCGTCGCTGCTGGGCTGGTCGGGCAAGGGCCGGCAGCGGGCGGACTTCGCGCTGCCCGGCACCGTGGCGCCGGACGGCGACGGCCGGGTGATGGTGGACGTCCGGGTGCGGGTCACCCCGTTCCGCCGGGTCGGCGCGAGCGCCCGGACGGCCTCGACGGCCGCCGATCTGGAGGTGGCCGGGGTCCCGGCCGCCGCCCCGGCCCCCACCGCGAAGGGCTGGCGGAGCCTGGACTCGCACTGGGTCCGGATGAGCGTGCCGGTGCTGCTCGAGCACGGCCGGCTGGTCGTGGACACCTGGGACGAGCGGGGCGACTCCGCCGAGGACGGCGTGGACGGCGTGGACGGCACGGGCTCCGAGGACGACGCCGCTGAGCTCGAGGGCGCCGGTGAGCCGGCCGATCCGACCACGGCCGAGGACGACGGCGAGGAACCCGCCGCTGAGCGCGTCGCTGAGCCCGCCGCTGTGCCCATCGCGCGGCCCGCCGGGGAGTCCCGGTGAACCGGCCGCGCTCGCCGAGGGTGGCCGGGGTCGGCGGCGGGGTGGGCACCACCACGGTGGCCGCCGCGCTGCGCGGGCTCGACCGGGGCCGCGACCTCGAGCACGGGGTGGACGTGCTGGTCTGCCGGACCACCGGGCACTCGCTGCAGCAGGCCGCCGTGACGGTCACCCGGCTGGCCGCGAACGGCCGGCCGCGCCCGATCCTCGCGGTGACCCCCGACCGGCCCGGCGCGGTGCGCGGCGCCGTCCGGGCCCGGTTGCGGATGATCGAGCCGCAGGTCGCCGCGCTGGTGCTGCTGCCGTACGTGCCGCACTGGCGGGAGCTCACCGATCCGCTGGCCGAGGCGGCCGAGCTGTCCCGGGGCCCCGGCGTCGGGCAACCCCGGCCACTGCGCGGGTACGCCGACGCCCTGGCCGGGCTGGCCCAGCGCCTGGTGTCCTCCCGGCTGCTCACCCAGCCGGCCCCGGAGCTCCCGGGACGTCCCGGGCCGGGCTCCGCCGCGCCGGGCCGTCCGACACCGGGCGTGGTGGCGCCGGGCCGTCCGGCGTCCGCGCCGGCGCGGCCGGGCGAGCCGGCGGGTCCGTCGGCCTCGGCCCGGCCGGCGGGTCCCTCGGCCTCGGTCCGGCCGGCGGTCGCGACCCGGTCGTCCGCGCCGGTCCGGCCCGCGCTGCCGGCGCCGCCCGGACGGTTGAGCACGGCCGGCCCGGTGAACGCCACGGCCCCGGTGAACGCGGTGCGCAAGCCACCCCGGGTACGCCGTCCGTCGACCGTGGAGGCCAGCCACCTGGACCTGCCGCTGGCCCGGGTCGCCGAGCTCGGTGGAGGTGCACGGTGATCGATCTGGTGACCGCCGACGGTGGCGGCGCGGCCGAGGCGGGGCCGTCGTTCACGATGATCGTGGAGTCGGCCGCGCGGGCCGCCGCCGCGCTGGTCGGTGACGCGGCGAGCTGGTGGACGGTGCCCAGCACGTCGCTGCTGCAGCCGGCGGTGATCGGCGCGCACACCGCGCTGAAGCCGATCCTGGTGCTGGTGCTGATCGGGTCGACCCTGGTGCAGGGGGCCCGGATCGTGGCCACCCGGCGCGGTGACCCGGCGCTGGCCGTGGCCGGTGGGCTGCTGCGGTTCGGGCTGGCGGCGGCGGCCGGGATCACCCTGCTGCAGTGCGCCCTGCTGGCCGGGGACGCCCTGGCGGTGACCCTGGTCGGCGACACCAGCCAGGCGTTCGGCGCCACCATGCGGGAGGCGCTGACCACCCGCCGCGACGGGCTGGCCGAACCGTTCCTGCTGCTCCTGCTCTCGGTGGTGGTGCTGCTGCTGGCCGCCGCGCAGTGGATGGCGATGGCGCTGCGGCAGATCGCCCTGCTCGCGGTGGCGGCCACCCTGCCGCTGGCCGCCGCCGGGTCGCTGACCGCCACCACCCGCACCTGGCTGTCCCGGCTGCTGCCCTGGGGCCTGGCCCTGGTGATCTACAAGCCGGCCGCCGCCCTGGTGCACGCGCTCGGCCAGCGCTACCTCGAGCAGATCGCCGCCGGCCCCGGCTCCGGGGTCACCGTGGTGCTGGCCGGGATCGTGGTGCTCGCGCTCGGGGTGGCCGCGCTGCCGGTGACCCTGCGGCTGCTGTCGTTCACCACCGTCCGGGCCACCGGCGGAGGTTTCGGCGGCGCGGGCGGCACGGCGATGGTCGGCGCGGTCGGGGCGGTCCGGCTGACCGCCCGCTCGGTCACCGCGCCGTCGGTGCAGCTGGCCACGTTCATGCAGAACGCGGGCCCCGGTACCCGGCCGACCGGCGCCCTCACCACGTCCGGCCGGCCCGGCGCCATGCCCGGACCGGGCCCGGCCTACGCCCGCCCCTCCGCACCGGCCGCGCCCATCCCCCGCGAGCGGTCCCTGCTGGAACCCACCCCCACGCGGGTCATCCCACGCGTCGACGCAAGCGAACCAGGAGCCGTCCGATGACCGTCACCGACCGCCCGGAACCCCGGCTGTACGGCCACTGGCGGGCCGAACGCGGCTGGGGCCTGGGCTCGCTGGGCCCGGCGCAGACCGGTGGCGTGCTGGCCGCCGTGCTCGCCCCGCTGCTGCTGGCCACGATCGCCCCTCGGGCGGCGCTGCTGCTGGCCGTGCTGGCCGGCATGGCGGTGCTCGGGGTGACCGTCCGGGTGGGCGGGTCGACCGCCGCCGAGGCGTTGACCCGGCGGCTGCGCTGGGCGCGGGGTCGGGCCCGGGGCTGGACCGAGCTGTCCGGCGGGCTGATCACCGAGCACCCCCGGCGGCACGACCTGCCCGGGCCGCTGGCCCCGCTGGTCGCCCTGGACACCGACGACGGCCGGGGCGGGCGGCAGGCCCTGGTGTACGACCGGCAGGCCGGAACCCTGTCCGCGATGCTGTGCTGCGCCCCGGCCGGCCTGGACCTGACCGACCGGGCCAACGCCGACGAGTGGGTGGCCTGCTGGGGTGCCTGGCTGGCCGACCTCGGGCACCGGCCGGTGATCCGGCACGTGGCGGTCACCGTCGACACCGCCCCGGGTGGGGTGGCGGACGCCGAGTACCTGCGCTCCCGGATCGCCCCGGACGCCCCACCGGTGGCCCGGCGGCTGCTGGAGGAGCTGGTCGAGCTCACCCCGTCCACCTCGGCGCAGACCGACACCCGGGTGACCATCACCCTGGACCCGGCGCGGGCCGCACCCCGGCCGGCCGACCTGCTGGCCTCGGTCGCCGAGGTCACCCGCTGGCTGCCCGGGTTGGAGGCCGGACTGGCCCAGTGCGGGGTCGGGGTACTGGGCCGGGAGTCGGTGTCCGGGCTGGCCGCCCGGATCCGCGGCGCGTTCGACCCGGTGTCCCGCGACGAGATCGCCCGCCAGGGCGTGGGGCGGCAGCTCACGCACTGGGCGCAGGCCGGCCCGGTGTCGGCCACCGAGACCTGGGACGCCTACCGGCACGACTCCGGCACGTCGGTGTCCTGGGCCCTGTTGGAGGCGCCGCGCCAGGCGGTCAGCGCGCGGGTGCTGGTGCCGCTGCTGGCCCCGGGCCCCTACCCGCGCCGGGTCAGCCTGCTCTACCTGCCGCACCCCGCCGACCAGGCCGCCGCCCGGGTGGAGAGCGAGATCCACGCCGGCCAGCTGCGCAAGGCCTGGTCGCAGCGCACCCGCCGGTCGGAGACCCAGCGCGAGCGCGACGACCACGACCGGGCCGTGCAGGCCGCCCGCGAGGAGGCCGAGGGCGCCGGGGTGGGCCGGCTGACCGTGTACGTGACCACCACGGTGACCGACCCCGAGCAGCTGCCGGCGGCGGTGGCCGACGTGGAGCAGCGGGCCGGGGCGGCCAAGCTGCGGCTGCGCCGGATGTGGGGCGCGCAGCAGGCCGGGTTCGCCGCCGGGCTCGGGCTGGGCGTGAACCCGACCGAGCTGGCCGGTCGGAGCCGGTGATGGCGGCCATGGGTGAGCGTCCGGTGCCCCGGGCCTGGGGCTGGCCGGTCGAGGGCGGCGGGCGGGCCCCGCACGTGGAGGGCGGCGCGCTGTACGCGGGCACCACCAGCCAGCTGTGCGGGCTGTTCCCGTTCGCGGTCGGCTCCGGCTCGTCGGTGCGCGGGGTGCCGGTGGGACGCCACCTGCTGACCGCCGAACCGGTCGGCCTGGACCCGGCGGAGTGGCTGCGCCAGGGGCTGGTGTCGAACACCGGGGTGTGGGTGCAGGGCCAGCCCGGCATCGGCAAGTCGGCGCTGATCAAGCGGATGGTCACCGGGCTGGTCGGGTTCGGCGGGACGGCGGTCGTCCCGGGTGACGTCAAGGGCGAGTACTCCGCGCTGGTCGAGGCCCTGGGCGGCTCGGTGTGGCGGGTCGGGCGGGGGCTGGCGGCGCTCAACCCGCTGGACGCCGGACCGCTGCGTTCGTCGTTGGCGGCGGCGGTGGGTGTCGAGCGGGAGCGGGTCGCCGAAGCGGTCCGGGCGCGCCGGCTGTCGCTGCTCGAGGCGCTGGTCACGATCGTGCGCCGGGCCGAGGTGGACGTCACCGAGCGGCGGCTGCTGAGCGCGGCGCTGGACTCCGTGGTGTCGGGCGATGGGGTCACCGGCCTCGGGTCGACCGAGCCGGTGGTGCCGGACGTGCTGCGGGTGCTCGCGGCCGGCAACGAGCAGCTGCGCTCGATCGTCGCCGGCCGGTCGCCCACCGGGTACCGGCGCGAAGTCCGCAACCTGGTCAACACCCTCGCCCTGCTCTGCGACGGCACCCTGCGGGGCATCTTCGACCGGCAGTCCACCGTGGCCCCCGGGGTGGACACGGCCGCCATGTCACTGGACCTCTCCGCGCTCGGCGACGAGGACGACGAGGCGCTGGCCGCCGGCATGCTCTGCTCCTGGTCCTGGGCCTCGGCGGTGATCGAGAGCGCGGCCCGGCCCAGCCAGGGACGGCCGCGCAACGTGGCCGTGGTCCAGGACGAGCTGTGGCGGGTGCTGCGGGCGGCGCCCGGGCTGGTGGAGCGCTCCGACCGGATCACCCGGCTCAACCGGCACCGCGGCGTGATCTCCTTCCAGGTCACCCACTCGCTGGACGACCTGGCCGCGCTGCCCTCGGAGACCGACCGGGCCAAGGCGCGCGGCCTGGTCGCCCGCAACGCGGTGCTGGTGCTCGGCGGGATGCCCGAGCAGGAGCTGGACGCGTTGCGCCGGATCACCCCGCTGTCCGAGGGGGAGGCGGCGCTGGTCACCTCGTGGGCGGCGTCCCCGACCTGGTCCTCGGCCGGGCCCCGGTTGCACCCCGGGCGCGGCAAGTACCTGATCAAGTCCGGGGAGCGGATCGGGCTGCCGGTCGCGCTCGAGCTGACCCCGGGCGAGCAGGCCCTCTACGACACCGACGGCGCTTTCCGCCGGCGAGTTCCGCATCTCGCGTCGGCGAGTTCCGCGGATCGTGCCGGTGCGGTGGGCCCCGGAGTGGTTTCCGATGCCGGCCCCGGCGCCGGCCGTGGCGCGGGCTCCGGCGGCGGCCGTGGCGCGGGCTCCGGCGGCGGCGCGGTCGCGGTGGCGGGCTGAGCGGTGGTCGGGGCCGGGTGGGGTCGGGCGCTGAGTGCGGTGGCCGCCGGGATGGCGGCCCTGCTCCTGCTGCTCACCATCACGGCGGCCCAGGACGACGACATCGTCACGCCCGCGCTGTCCGGGGTGGATACGCAGAAGATCCCGGAGCTGGCCCGGCAGCTGCTCCCGGTGATCAACGACGTGCTGGACCGGCAGTGCCCGGAGCTGCCGGCGGTGTGGGTGGTGGCCGAGATCCAGGCCGAGTCGAGCTGGAAACCCAGGGCCCGCAGCGAGGACAGCAACGGCGGCGCCACCGGGCTCTACCAGATCAACGACGCCAACTGGCGGGCGGCGGGCGGGCGGCCGGGCGAGATCACCGTGCCGGAGACGCACCTGCGGGTCGGCATCCCGTGGGTGTGCACGAACCTGCGGGCGGTCACCGGGCACCTCAAGGCGACCGGGAAGCCCACCGATCCGCTGGACGCCATGCTGGTCTGCCACATCGCCGGCTGCGGTCGGGTCACCGGCAGCGCGACCGGGGTGCCCGCGGTGGGTGAGGGCGGCTGCGGTTCGACCTGCGTCGGGCTGATCAACAAGTACATCCGGAACGTGCACCGCCTGGTCGAGGAGTACCGCACGCCGCCGGCCAAACCGCCGGTCGACGTGCGGGCGGCCGGTCCGGCGCCGTCCCCGGTCGCCGTGGCCGCGCCGGCGGTGCCGGCGGCTGCCGCGCCGGCGGGTGCGGTGCCGGCGGCGGTTCCGGCGGCCGCTGCCCCGGCCGGTGCGGTGCCGGCCGGTGCGGTGCCGGCGGCGGTGCGGCCGCCGGTCGGTGGCCCGGTGGTCACCCTCGGCGGGATCACCTCGATCCTGCCCGCCGCCCCACCGCCGTTCACCGGGGCGGTCACCGGCTGCAAGCTGGACGACCCGACCAGCTCCGGGTGCCTGACCGCCACCACCCGGTACGGGTTGGACGCCCTGGTCGCGGCGTTCGGCGGGCTGCGGGACAGCCCGAGCGTGCGCCGCACCGGGTGCTGGGACAAGCACGCCTGGAACCCCTCCAGCGACCACTCCCGGGGCAAGGCCTGCGACATCTTCACCGGCGCGCCCGGGGCGTTCGCCGAGGGGGACGCGCTGCGCGAGGGCTGGCGGGTGGCCAACTGGTACCGGGCCAACGCCGACGGGCTGCGGGTGAAGTACCTGATCTGGCAGGGCCGCTACTGGCAGGTCGGGTCCAAGGACGTCGGCGGTGGCTGGGGCGAGCGCTACACCGGCGGCGGCGTCTACAACACCCGCAGCGCCACCGGCGGGCACTACGACCACGTACACGTGAGCTACCGGGACTGATGATGCGAACCTTCCGTGACCCCTTCGCCGTCGGGCTGATCGTGCTGTTCCTGCTGGCCGGTGTGCTGTGGCTGGCCGCCGGCCCGACCGGCGCGGACGACGAGTCCGGCGCCACCTTCAGCCCGGCCGACCGGCAGGCGCTGGGGGCCGCCCCGGTCGAGCGCGGTCCCGAGGCGGGCGGTCCGGACCCGGCGGTCGACCTGACCGACCCGGTCGCGGTGGCCCGGGCCTACGTGACGGCGGGCTACGGCCTGCGGGACACCGACGCCGGCCACACCAACCGCCGGGCCGTGCCCTACGCCGCCCCGGGCTCCCCGCCCGCCACCGTCGGCGTGCTGGTCGTCGCCGCTCCGCCGGCGGGCCGCTCGGCCGTCGTGACCGTCACCGGCGTCGAGCAGGTCAACGGCGAGCCGACCGGTACCCGGCGCGGGTACGTCGTCGCCTACCGCACCGACCTCGACCCGACGCCGCGCAGCCGCTACCTGGTGCTCGTCCGGCAGATCGACGGGGACTGGCTGGTCGGCGGGGACAGCCCGGACGGTCAGGTGGGTGAGCCGTGAGCACCGACCGACCGGCGAACGGCGAACGGGCCGCCCGCCCCGCACCACCGATGTCCGACCGGCCCGCCCGCCGCCCGGTGGCGATCCGCCCCTGGGCCGAGCCGGAGGCATCCGCCGAGCGGCCCCGGGCCGCGCGCCGCCGGGGTCCGGTGGCGGCCAGCGGCCTGGTCACCGGGACCGGGGTCGGGGATGGCCCGCCCGCCCGGCCGTCCGACGACACCGCCCGAGGTCGGGGCTCCGCACGGCCGGCCCGACGGAACAAGTCCCGTACTGCGCCGCCCCCGCCGACCGCCACCCCGGCCGGGCCGACGCCACCCCGGTCGACGAATCCGACAACGCTCCGTCCGGAATCGCCCCGGCCGGCAGCGGGTACGGCTCCGCGCCGTCCGGCAGGGCGCCCAGCGGAGCACACCGCAACCGAGCACCCCGCAACCGAGCACCCGGCAGCCGAGCGCCCCGCAACCGAGCACCCCGCAGCCGAACACCCCGCAACCGAGCACCCGGCGGTGGAGCACCGGGAGTCGCGCCGGACCCGCCGGGCCGCCGCCGCCCGCCGCACCTCACGCCCTCCGGCGCGACCGGAACCGCCGGTGCCCAACCGGCCCGCGCGACCGTCACCACCCGGGTCACCCGACGACGGGTCGGACCGGACCGAGCCGCTCCCGAGATGGTCATCAGGGCATGAGCGCCCCGGGGCGACCATCCGACGACAGCCATGTCCTGATGATCTTGCGCAGTGGAGCCCGACGCCGGCCCCACCGCCGCGAGCCGTTGCCCTGCCGGCCGGCCCGCCCCCGAAGCCCACACCGATCGCGGAACTCGCCGACACCGATCGCGCGACCCGCCGACGCACAGACGACCGGCACATCCACGACGGCCACCACCACGACGGCCACCACCACGACGGCCACCACCACGACGGCCACCACCACGACGGCCACCACCACGACGGCCACATCGAGAACCCGGAGCCGACGGCCGACGCGTTGCGGCACGACTCGATGGTGCGCCCCGGCCCGGCGGTACCCACGATGGGCTGGCGGGCCCGGGTGTTCGCCGCGACCGGCGGGCGGCTCAACCCCGGGGTCGGCGCCACCGAGCAGGCCCAGCGTGACCTGGTGCGCCGGGTCCGGACGCCGCTGCACGGGCCGCACCGGGTCGCGGTGACCTCGATCAAGGGCGGGATCGGCAAGACCACCGTCGCGGCCTGCCTCGGGCTGATGCTGGCCGCGATCCGCGGCGACGGGGTGATCGCGATGGACGCCAACCCGGACGCGGGGACCCTCGCCGACCGGATCACCGGGACGCCCCGTCGCGGCGTGCGTGACCTGCTCGCCGACCTCGACCAGGTCACCAGCGTGAGCGAGCTGGCCGCGTACACCAGCCTGTCCGGCCGCCTCCGGGTGCTCGCCGGCGACCAGGACCCGGCCCAGGGCGAGGCGTTCCGGGCCGAGGAGTACGAGCGGGTCCAGGCCGTGCTGGAGCGGTTCTTCGACATCGTGGTCACCGACAGCGGCACCGGGCTGGTGCACTCGGCCATGCAGGGCACGCTGCGCACCGCCGACCGCCTGGTGGTGATCGGCGCGCCCACGGTGGACGGCGCCAGCCGGGCCGGCAAGACGCTGGACTGGCTGGTCGCGCACGGGCACCGGGACCTGGCCGCGCAGGCCGTACTGGTGCTGTGCGCCGACCGCACCAGCCACGGCGTGGACCGGGCGGCGATCCGCGAGCACTTCACCCGCCGCTGCCGCGACGTGATCGAGATCCCGGCCGACCCGCACCTGCGCGCCGGCGGCCTGATCGACCTCGACCGCCTCACTCCGGGGGCCCGGGACGCCTTTCTGCGGCTGGCGGCGCTGGTCGCCGACGGGTTCGCCCGCGACCCGGCCGACCGGCGGCACGCGCGGGGTCTGCCGGTCGGGGCCGTCGATCGGGCCACACGGGCTCCGGTCGCCACACCCGTAACAGTCATGTGAACGGATTACACGCATCTCTTACCTGGAGGAAACCTGAGACGGTAGCGATCTGGTAGATGCTGTGCGCCTGATGGCTTCTCAACCCGACCCGCATGTCGGGCTGACCGGTGCCCGCTTCGGGCGAGTGCACCGTGACGCGCCCGAACCGGAGAACACGCCCGAGTCGGACGGCCGACCGGCACCGATCGGCGCCCGGTTCGGCCGGGCGAGCCGGGCCGCACCCGAGCCCGAGCCCGAGGAGGAGCCGCTCGAGTGGGACGACCGGGCCGCGCCGACCGGCGCCCGGTTCGGCGGCGCCAGCGGCGGGCGTCGACGCAAGCGCGCCGCCCGGGCCGCCGCCCGGGCCGAGACCCCGCCCAGCCCCGAGCCCCCGGCCCCGGCCGCCGCCGAGCGGCAGCGACCGGCCCCGGAACCCGAACCGGAGCCGGAGCCCGACTGGGAGCCCAACCACGACCCGATGTCCGCGCCGACCATCCGGGTCCGGCCCTACGTGCACACCGGCGGGCGGACCCGGGCGCAGACCCCGTTGCCGATCGAGGCCCTGGTCTACGCCGTGCCGGGCCGGTCGAGCCTGCGGCTGCACGGGACCCACCTCTCGGTGCTGGAGCTGTGCCAGCGGCCGCAGTCGGTGGCCGAGGTGTCCGCCCTGCTCGGACTGCCGCTGGGCGTGGCGCGGGTGCTGGTGGACGACCTGATCGCCGAGCGCGTGGTGACCGTGCAGCGCGGCGTGGACGAGAGCGCCCCGGACCTGGCCCTGATGCAACGGGTGCTGGCCGGCCTGCACCAGCTCTGAGCCACACCCGCCCTGACCAGCACAAACGCCGGAAGCAGCAGAAACGTATCGAGGCCCCACCCGGATGGCCAGGCGGAGCCTCGATACGTTCCCGAACTGACGCTCCCACCACGAAGCGACGTGACTTAAGTTAGCCTACCCTTGCTCACAGCGCAAGTCCCCGATCCGAAGGAGTTGTCGGGGCGGGGTCGGGAACCGGCCGGCGGGCGAGCGCCCGGCGCAGGAAGAACACCGCCACCACGGTCGCCACCACCGTGCCCGCCCCGCCGATCACGGTCGGCGCCCTCGGCCCGAGGTGCTCACCGATCAACCCGAGAATCGGCGACCCCAGCGGCGTGCTGCCCAGGAACAACATCACGTAGAGCCCCATCACGCGGCCGCGCATCGACGGGTCGACCGACAGCTGCACGTTGGTGTTCATCGCCGTGGTGAACAGCAGCGCGCACAGCCCGGTCGGCACCAGCAGCACGGCGGTGAGCACCAGGTTCGGCATCAGGCCGGACGCGGTCTGGAACACCCCGAAGGCCAGCGCCGCCCCGGCCACCACCCGCAGCCGGGGCTTGCCGGCGCGCCGGGCGCCGACGATCGCGCCGAGCAACGAGCCGCCGGCGAACACCGAGGTGAGCCAGCCGAACGCCTCCGGGCCGCCACCGAACACGTTGCGGGCCAGCAGCGGCAGGGTCAGGTAGGAGTTCTGCCCGAGCAGGGACACCAGGAACAGCAGCCCGAACAGGGCCATCAGCACCGGCTGCCCGCGCACGTAGCGCAGCCCGGCGCGCAGCTGGCCGGGTTCCCGGGCCACCGGTGGCGTCCGCAGCAGCGTGCCGGCGTCCATCGCCAGCAGCCCGGCGATCACCGCGAGGAAGCTGACCGCGTTGATCAGGAACAGCCAGCCGGTACCCACGGCGGTGATCAGCAGGCCGGCCACCGCCGGGCCGACGATCCGGGCGATGTTGAAGTTCATCGAGTTCAGCCCGACCGCGTTGACCAGCTGGTCGGCGCCGACGATCTCGGAGACGAACGCCTGGCGCACCGGGATCTCCAGCGCGGAGAAGCAGCCCAGCACGAAGCACAGCAGGTAGACGTGCCAGAGCTGGACGACCCGGGCCAGGTCCAGGGCGCCGAGCACCACCGCGCTCAACGCCATCCCGCACACCACCACGACCAGCGTGCGGCGCTTGTCGTAGCGATCGGCCAGCACCCCGCCCCACAGCGACAGCAGGATCGTCGGGGTGAACTGCAGCCCGGTCGCCACCCCGAGCGCCACCGGGCTGGAGTTCGACAGCTCGAGGACCAGCCAGTCCTGGGCGATCCGCTGCATCCAGGTGCCGATCAGCGACACCGCCTGGCCGCCGGCGAACAACCGGTAGTTCCGTACCCGCAGCGAGGACCAGATCGAGGAGCTCAGGCGCCGGCCATCCGGTCGATGATGGCGGTCGCCCGGGACAGCGTCTCGCGCTCGTCCTCGGTCAGCTCGGCCAGCCGCTTGTCCAGCCACCGCTCGCGGGCCGAGACCTCCTCGTGCAGCAGGTCCAGCCCGGCCCGGGTCGGCTCGATGATCGACTGCCGGCCGTCGGTGGGGTGCTGCCGGCGGGTGACCAGGCCGGCCTCCTCCAGCGAGGCGATCACCCTGGTCATCGACGGCGGACGGACCCGCTCGCTGGCCGCCAGCTCGCTCGGCGTCATCGCCCGGCAGGCGCCCAGGGTGTAGAGCGCCGACAGCTGGGTGAGGGTGATGCTCTCGTCGGTGCGCTGCGAGCGGAGGCGGCGGCTGAGCCGGATCACCGACAGCCGCAGGCGGCTGGCCAGCTCCGGTCCGGCGTCCACGTCCACATAGTTAGTCTACCTCAAGACCATTTCCGGGTCTGTCACCACTTCTGTTGACATCGGTACCCGGATCGGTACCGGCCCCGGCGCGGAACGCGCTCAGCAGAGCGGTCCGCGCCGGGGCGGGCAGCCGGTCCGGCGGCAGGTCGCCGAGGGCCCGCGCGGTCGCCCGGATCTGCTCGAGGTAGGTGCCGCACCCGTCGCAGAGGGCCAGGTGGTCGACCAGCCGGCGCTCGGTCGGGCCGTCCAGGGCGCCCTCGAGGAACTCGGTGACCAGCTCGACGAGCTCGTCACAGTCGAGGCCTTCGTCAGGCTCGGTCATCGAGGTACGCCTCCAGTTCGGCCCGCAGGCGCGCGCGGGCCCGGTGCAGGAGGACCCGCTGGTTGGCCGGGGTCAGCTCCAGCATCTCGCACACCTCCTCGCTCTCGTGCCCGGCGACGTCCCGCAGGGTGACCACCACCCGTTGCCGCTCGGGCAGCGCGGCCAGGGCCCGCTCCAGCACCCCGCGCAGCTCGTCGTCCAGCGCGTGCCGCTCCGGTCCGGTCCACGGCCGGGAGCCCCACGGGACCGGGTACTCCCGCCAGTGCCCCGGGTAGTCCTCGTCCGGGCCGCGGAAGCGCTCCGGGTCCACCGTCGGCCCGTCGTCCCCGTTCTCCCCGGCGACCCCGCTGAACGGCACGCTGCGCGCCTCCCGGGCGCCCCGACGCCGGGCGGTGTTCACCAGGATCCGGTACACCCAGGTCTTCAGCGCGGACCGGCCCTCGAAGCGGTCGATCCCCTGGATCACCGCCAGCCAGGTGTCCTGCACGACCTCGGCCGCCGAGTCCGGCGTGGAGACGATCGACCGGGCCACCCGCAGCATGCCGGCCGACCAGCCGTCCAGCAGCAGGACGAACGCCGCCTCGTCGCGGGCCCGCAGGCGCGCGACGAGCTCGGCGTCCGGCGGCAGGAGCACCCGGTGACGATAGCGGCGTCAGACGCCGACCGGCTGGGCCGCCAGCCGGCGGTCCAGCGCCCGGGCCCCCGACCCGGACCAGATCAGGTACAGGTTCGCCAGCAGCATGGCCGGAGCGAACCCGAGGTGGAACCAGCCGCCCTCGGTGAGCCCGGCGGTGAGGATCGCCCCCACCATGGTGATCGCCAGCCCGAGCGCGGCCAACCGGGTGGCGAGGCCGACGATCAGCAGCAGCCCGGCCCCCACCTCCAGCAGCCCGACCAGGTACACGATGAGCATCGAGTCCGGGAAGCCCCACTGGACGAAGTAGGCCAGCTCCGCCTCGTCGAAGACGAACTTGAGCACCCCGAAGAACACGAAGATCACCCCGATGACGATCCGGAGCACGCTCGTCGCCCGGGCGGCCCGCCCGTCGACCCGACTGTCCAGGAACCTGCGCAGCGAAGTAGTCATGGTGGTTCAGAGTCACCAGCGGCCGTGGCGTTACACGGACCCTTTCAGACTGGCGCGGGCGAACTCGCCGATCAGGGCGGCCAGCCGCTCGGGCACGTCCAGCGGGGTGAAGGTCCGCGCCTCGGGCAGCCACTCCAGCCGGGCGCCGGGGATGTCGGCGGCCAGCCGCTCGGCGAACGCGGGCTTGAAGAACCGGTCGCGGCGACCCCAGGCGATCAGCGTCGGCCGGTCGGCCCGGCGCAGCACCTCGATGGCCCGCATCGTCTCGCTCGGCGTGATGCCGCGCAGCACCTTGGCGAGGTCGCGTCGGACCCCGGCGTCGTCCCGGGCCGGCGCGACCCAGCCGGCGTACAGGTCGGCCGGGATCGGGTCGCTGGTGAGCACGCCGAACGCCGCGCGGGCCAGGCCGGTGTCCACCAGCCGGGCGGCCAGCGCCATGGCCCCGGGGATGCGCGGCAGCCACTGCAGCGGCCGGAAGGCCGGGGGCAGGAAGTTGCGGTAGGCGTCGCAGTTGGTCAGCACCAGCCGGCCGATCCGCTCCGGGTGGTCGGCGGCGGTGATCTGGCAGAGCGCGCCGCCGGTGTCGTTGCCGACCAGGGTGACGTCGGTGAGCTCCAGCGCGGCCAGGAAGTCGGCGATCACGGTGGCCAGGCCGGCCGGGCTCAGGTCGGCGTCGGGCCGCATCGCGGTGCGGTGCGAGCCCAGCGGCAGGTCCGGCCGGATCACCCGGCAGCCGGCCAGCCGCGGCGCCACCCGGGACCACAGCGTGCCGTCCACCAGCAGCCCGTGCACCAGCACGACGACCGGGCCGGCGCCTTCGTCCTGGTAGTGCAGCGTCCCTTGCGGCAGCTCGACGCTCGGCATGTCCGCCTCCTCGTTCACATACAGACTGTCTGTATCTGAGATCGACGCTAACATACCGGCTGTATGTCGACAAGGGACGAGCGGGCCGAGGCCACTCGCGACACCCTGATCCGGGTGGCCCGCGAGCTGTTCGGCGCGCACGGCTACGCCCAGGTCGGCACCGAGCTGATCGTGGAGCGGGCCGGGGTGACCCGGGGCTCGCTCTACCACCACTTCGACGGCAAGCACGAGCTGCTGCGGGCGGTCTACGAGCAGGTCGAGGCCGAGGTGGTCGCGGATCTCGCCGGCCGGGTCGGCACCACCCCGACCGGCGACCTGCTGGACGCGCTGTACACCGGCCTGCGCGCGTTCCTGGACACCTGCACCGACCGGGAGTTCATCCAGATCGCCATGCTGGACGCCCCGACCGTGCTCGGCTGGGCGGCGTGGCGGGAGATCGCCGAGCGGTACGGCCTGGGCCTGATCACCGCCGCGCTGGCCGCCACGATGGACGCCGGGCTGGTGCGCCGGCAACCGGTGCGACCGCTGGCCCTGGTGCTCGGCGGCGCCATCGACGAGGCCGCGATGTACATCGCCGACGCCGCCGACCCGGCCACCGCCCGGGACGAGATGGAGACGGTGCTGATCTCCCTGCTCGAGGGCCTGCGGGTGCGCTAGGCCAGGGCGGCCTGGATGGGGCCGATGGCGAAGTAGCCGACGAACGCCACCGCGACCACCCACATCAGCGGGTGCACCTCGCGGGACCGGCCGGCCACCACCCGCAGCAGCACGTAGCTGATGAACCCGGCGCCGATCCCGTTGGCGATCGAGTAGGTGAACGGCATGACCACGATGGTCAGGAAGGCCGGCAGGGCCACCGCGAAGTCGCTGAAGTCGATCTCGGCGATCTGGCGCATCATCAGCGCACCGACCACCACCAGCGCCGGCGCGGCCGCCTCCACCGGCACCACCTGGTAGAGCGGGGTGAAGAACATCGCGGCCAGGAACAGCAGCCCGGTAACCACGTTGGCCAGCCCGGTGCGGGCGCCCTCGGCGATGCCGGACGCGGACTCGATGAACACGGTGTTCGACGAGCTGGACGCCGCCCCACCGGCCACCGCGCCCACGCCCTCGACGAACAGCGCCCGACCCACCCGGGGCAGCTGGCCGTCCTTGTTCACCAGCCCGGCCTGCTGGCCCAGCCCGGTCATCGTGCCCATGGCGTCGAAGAAGTTGGCCAGCACCAGGGTGAACACCAGCAGGCTGACCGCGAGGATCGGCAGCCGGGTGAACGCCCCGAAGGACACGTCGCCGACCAGGGACAGGTCCGGCAGCCCGACGACCTGATCGGGCAGCGCCGGGTAGCCCAGGCTCCAGCCCTTGGGGTTGGTGCCCTTGGACGGGCCGACCCGGGCGATCGCCTCCACCACGATGGCCAGCACGGTGCTGGTCACCACCCCGATCAGGATGGCCGCGCGGACGCCCCGGGCGACCAGGATCCCGGTGAGCAGCAGCCCGACCACGAACACGAACGTCGGCCAGGAGGCGATGGAGCCGTTGATGCCCAGGCTGACCGGCACCGTGGTGTTCGCCGCGTCCGGCAGCCGGCGGACGAACCCGGAGTCGACCAGCCCGATGAACGCGATGAACAGCCCGATCCCGACCGCGATCGCCGCCTTGAGCTCGGGTGGCACCGCGTTGAACACCGCCGTCCGGAACCCGGTGGCCACCAGCAGGACGATGATCACGCCGTCGATCAGCACCAGACCCATCGCCTCGGGCCAGGTGACCTGCGGGACGATGGCCACCGCGACCAGGGTGTTGATGCCCAGCCCGGTGGCGATGGCGAACGGGTAGTTGGCCACCAGGCCCATCAGGATGGTCATCACCCCGGCGACCAGGGCAGTCACGGCGGCGACCTGGGGGATGGTCAGGATCCCGCCGACCACGTCGCGCTTGGCGCCCGGCCCGTCGGCGGTGAAGCTGCCCAGGATCAGCGGGTTGAGCACCACGATGTAGGACATCGTGACGAACGTGACCAGGCCGCCGCGGAACTCGCGGGCCGGGGTCGAGCCGCGCTCGGCGATGGCGAACAGCCGCTCGAGCGGTCCCCCGCCCTGGGGTGTCGCCCGGGCCTCGGGCGGGGTCTCCCGGGTTTCTTCTGGAGTCTTGTCGGGGGTCACAGCCTCAGGCCTCCAGGTGCCGGGGATCCGATCGTCCGGACGAGTGTCGCCGCTGTGCGCCGGATGGGCCACCCGAGATCGCCCGGGGACTAGACTGCGTGGCGTGCAGGACCCGCCGCCCCCACCGCCGCGCCTGGTCGAGATGACCTGGGTGGTCGGCGTGGGCACCGCCCTCTGGGTGATCGCCGGCGCCGCCCTGCTGGTGGCGCACCTGCACTTCGGCCGGCCGCTGGACGAGTGGTTCGGCGCCTGCCTGGCCGGCACGGCGCTCGGGCTGGCCGGGTACACGCTGTTCCGCCTGCAGCGGCGGTCGGCCCGGCGCGGCGACCGGGGCGCCCAGCGCGGGCTGGACTGAGCCCGGGGACAGCCGGTCAGAAGCAGGCCGAGAGGCCGCGCTGGGCCCCGTCCCGGAACGCCCCGATCCGCTGCTCGGCGTTCCCGTGGTCGCCCTCGTTGGTCCACGGGAAGTCGTCGGCGGCGGCGGCCAGCGTGCGCTGCAGCTCCTCGGCGTCGCCCTTGTCCACCCGGACCAGCCCGTCGTTCGCGGCGCCCTGCAGGGTGGCGCCGGCCAGACAGTCGGCCTGCAGCTCGACCCCGTAGCGGCCCGGACGCAGCTTCACCCGGTCCTGGATCGCGTGCCCCCACTCGTGGGCGATGATCAGGTAGACCCAGGAGTCGCCGATCTTCTCGTAGCCGACCGACATCAGCTTCTCATCCCAGGCCAGGAAGTCCCCAGGCCGGCAGTAGAAGGCGTTGAACGCCACCGACGCGCGACCGGCGCAGCGGGGGCCGTTGGCACCCCGGTAGCCACCCTTCACCGTGGGTGACTTGTAGCGCCGGTTGGACAGGTCGCGGAAGTGCCGCTTCCAGAACCCGTCGACCACCCGCACGGCGCCCCGCTCGGTATCCGCCATCACGGACGGCAACGGAGCCGCTTCAGCGTCCACGATCGAGTGATCGTCGGCCGGAGCCGCGACGGACGCCGCCCTCACCTCGGCATTCGCCGGCGGTGGCGAGCTCACCAGCACAGAACCGCTCAAGCCGAGGGCCAATACGCCCGCGCTCCACCGCATGGTCATCCGCACCCGCACAGTCTCACTGAATCACCCCCCGTACATGCGGTCTTTACCGACCCCCGTTCGAGTGATGTATGTGACAGAGGGTGTCAGCCGGGGTGATCTTGCTCGGCCAGCACCGCGAGCAGCCCGCGCACCGGGTCGGCGACGTGCCAGCGCCCGTGCTCGTCCGGCCAGCAGGGGACGCTCAGCGTGGTCCGGGCGGGCCGGGTGAGCTCCACCCGCAGCTCCTCGTGCCACCGGAACCCGCCGGCCGGGACGGCCAGCGCGAGGCCCGCGCAAGCCGCCACCACCTCGGCGCACGCCGACCACGCGCACGGCCGGCCCTCCCCCACCACCCGCCCGGCGACCAGCTCGGACGCCTTCGGCAGGTCGAGCAGCTCGGCCAGCGCCGCGGTCAGCTCGGGGTCGCCGAGGGTCCCGGGGACGGTCTCGGCCGGGTCCAGGGCCGGCGCCGGCCACGGGCGGTCGAGCAGCACGGCCCGGTCGCTGGTGACCGGCCCGCCACCGGTCGACCGCAGCCGCTCCGGCGGGTCCAGGTCCTCCGGGTCGACCCGGCCGTCCAGCACGGCGGCGGCCAGCTCGGTGTGCGCCCGGAGGGTGAGCGCGGCGTCCGGCCGCCGGTCCGGGTCACCCAGGCGGGCCAGCAGGTCGGCGGCGTCGGCCCGGTCGGCGACCGTCAGGTCGCGCCGCACGCCGGCGGCGGCCAGCACGTCCTCGGGCACTCCCGTCCCGACCGGGACGTCGTCGCGCGCACCGGCCGGGGTGTCGCCGGCCGCCGGGACCCCACCCCGAGGACCCTCCGGAGCGCCGGCGGACGTCCCGGCCGGCGGGACCTCGTCGTACAGGCCGGCCAGGGCGGTGGCGGAGGGCAGCCGCCAGTGCCCCGGGCGGCGGCCGGCCAGCCGGGCGTGCCGGGCCAGCCACCAGGCCGTGTACGACGGCGCGCCGTCGGGGAGGGGACGCAGCGCGGCGCGGGCCCGGGGCTCGGCGGTCAGCTGGGCCAGCGCGGCCGGCCAGGCGTCGTCGTCGACCAGGTCCAGGTCGCGCACGGCGACCAGCGGGGACGGCGGTTCGGCCAGCTGGTCCCACCACCGCTCCTCGTCGTCCAGGTCGTGGTCCGGGCCGCCCGGCTGGTCGTCGACCAGCACGGCGAACGAGTCCAGCACCCCGATCGCGGTGAGCACCTCGCGTGGGACGCCGAGGGCGAGGTCGGCGTGCAGCGGCCGCAGGGGTCCGTCCGGGGCCAGCAGCGGGCGTAGGGCGGCGTCGGGCAGCAGCAGCTCGTCGGCCCGACACGGCTCGCCGTCGACGTCGGGCAGGGCCAGCGCGCCCAGCCACGGACGCGACGCCCCGCCGGGCCCCAGCTCGGCCACCAGGTCCAGCACGAACCCGGCCAGGCCGGGGACGTCCTCGTCGACCGACCGCTGGACGGCCTCGACCACGCCCGGATGGTCGAGCAGTTCGGCCGGTCCGGCCACGCGGGCGCCGAGCGCGGTGAGCAGCGGGTGCGCCGCGTCCGGGTGCACGATCCGCACCCCGGGCAGGTCCAGGCCCTCGACCCGTTCGGTGACCCGGGCCGCCCACTCCGACACCCGCCGACCCGGATCGCGGAACTCGCCGGAACTCGCCGGGTCGATGTCCAGGCACAACACGCCGCGCGGGCCGGTGACCGTCCGGCCGTCGGCCAGCGGGACCGGCAGCGCGGCCAGCTCGTCCCGGGCGTCCGGGACGCCCTGGACGGCGGCGGCCAGCGCGGCGTACAGCGTCCGCCACCACGACGGCGGCCGGCGGACCCCGGCCAGCCGGTCGGCCAGCTCGGCCGGGCCCAGCGGCCGCACCCCGAGGGCCGCCAGGGCGGCCCGGGGCGCGGTGCGGACGTCGTCGGCGAGCAGCTCGGGCACCGCGTCGGCCACCAGGGCGGCGAGCTCGGGTGTGCCGGGTTCGAGCAGCCGGGCCCGCTCCGGGGCCAGCCACCGCTCCGGCCCGCCGTCCGTTACCGCCTGCCCGCCGTCCGCCGCCGTCCCGTTGTCCGCTGTCGCTGCCGAACCGCCGTCCGCCGCCTGCCTGCGGTCCGCCACCGGGCCGCTGTCCGCCGCCGGGAGCCACGCCGCGCCGCGCAGCACCTCGGACACCGCCGCCCGCAACGCCGCGTCCAGCTCGCCGCGCGGGAAGTCCGGGGCCGGGGCCAGCGCCGCGCGCTGCCCGGGCCGGACCGCGAGCACCAGGTCCAGGTAGGCCGACGCCGCCGCCCGCAGCACCTCGTCGACCGCCGCGCCGGCCCGCACCCGGCGCCGGGAGGGCTGCATGGGCAGGTCGGCGATCAGCCGGGCGGGCAGCGCCAGCCGCTCGTCGGACGGGGTCGGGGCGTGCAGCACGTCCTCGGCCAGCGGGTCCGGCCGGCCGGCCGGGTCGAGCGGCAGCGCCCAGCACACCGACCAGTCCGGCGGATCCTCCACCGCGCCGACACCGCTGGTCAGCACGCCGGAGCGGCGGACCAGCCGCCACCGCCGGCCGTCCGGTCCGACCGCGCAGGTGCCGTCCGGCTCGTCGCGCCGGCGGTGCACCCGGGTCTGCCCATCGGCCCCCCGGACGGTGATCTCCACCAGCCAGGGCAGCGCCAGCAGCAGGTCGTCGGCGTCGGCGAGCGCGGCGGCGGTGAGGGTGGCGGCGTCGACGTCCGACCGCAGCGGCAGCCGCACCTCGGTGTCGTACCCGGCCGGCGGCGCCTCCTCCGGCCCGCCCTCATCCGACGGAGCCCCGACCGACACCGGCCAGGGCAGCCGCAGCACCGGCGGCCGACCGTCGCGGCGGGCCAGCTCCTCTCGGGCGACCCCGGGCAGCTCCGCGACCGCCGCCCGG
>JAESFN010000502.1_pt1 | contig 34532 bp, 31 predicted proteins | sample 9269411 | NCBI WGS metagenome assembly JAESFN01 (sample SAMN14505399, study PRJNA617100) | algae metagenome | isolation source: Iphinoe sp. HA4291-MV1 and co-occurring heterotrophs from trail next to... | place: USA: Maunawili Falls, Hawaii | collected 2009-07-25
CTGCCATGGTTGTTACTCCTGGTTCAATAGCGTTTCGCCGAAGGCGTTCCGGCGTCTAACAGACAGGGTCTGTCGGGAATTGGGGGCGTCTATAGAGCACAATCGCACGGATGGGAAGGGGCGAAATTGGCCCAATTGCGGGTTTCCGGCGCAGTTCCTGCAAAGCCGCAAATCCGCTACAAGCGCTCGACCCCGCCGGACCCCCGACCCGTGATCTACTCCTTCACCGACGAACTCGCCAGCACGGCCACCAATATCGAACAGGCGCTCGATGCCCTGCTCACCGGCCCTGCCCTTTCCGGCCCCGGTGTTCCCCCCGACCGCCTGCTCGCCGCGATGCGCCATGGCAGCCTCAATGGCGGCAAACGCCTCAGGCCCCTGCTGGTCCGCCAGGCTGCCGGCGTCTTCGGCATGCCACCCAGCGCAACCATCACCGCCGGCCTCGCCGTCGAGATGATCCATTGCTACTCGCTGGTGCATGACGATCTGCCGGCCATGGATGATGATGACCTGCGTCGCGGCCAGCCCACCGTGCACAAGGTCTTTGATGACGCCACTGCCATTCTCGCCGGTGATGCACTGTTGACGCACGCCTTCGGATTGCTGGCCGGAGAGACGGCCCATCCCGATCCCGGCACCCGCATCCGCCTCGTCACCGAGCTGGCGGCTGGCGCCGGGGCCGGCGGCATGGTTGGCGGCCAGATGCGCGATATCGAAGGCGAAACCAGCTTCCTCACCGAGCGCGCCATTGGGCAGATGCAGGCGATGAAGACCGGCGCGCTGATCCGCGCCGCGGTGCGCATCGGCGCCATCCTCGGCGGCGCCTCCGACACCGACCTCGCCCATCTCACCGGCTACGCCGAGGCCGCCGGCCGCGCCTTCCAGCTTGCCGACGACATCCTCGACGTTACTGCCTCAGCCGAGGCGCTGGGCAAGGCGACGGGCAAGGATGCCGAGGCCGGCAAGCAGACCATCGTCGCCCGCATCGGCGTCGCAGCCGCACAGCGCCAGCTCGCCGAAGTGGTCCACGACGCGCTGAGCGCCCTGCTCCCCTTCGACCACCGCGCCGACGGCCTCCGCGCTACGGCGCGGTTCTTCGCCGAGCGGGAGAAATAGCCCGCTGACAACCGCCGCTCCGGTGGTTGCCGACCCCCACCCCTGTCCCCTCCCCGCAAAGGGGAGGGAGACCCTCACACCGGCATCTCAGCCTATCGTCTCCCTCCCCCTTGCGGGGAGGGATCAAGGGTGGGGGTCAGCCCGCACCGGCGCTGGAAGTGTTCGCCGCCTCAAACCCATAGGCCCGCTGCACCAGCGCGATCCGGATGTGATAGCCGGCATACCAATCCGTCCGCCCACGCCGCTGCGCCTCGACATGCTCGGCTATGGCCTTCCAGCTACGGATGCTCTCCTCGTCTTTCCAGAACGAATTGAGGATGCCAAAACCGCTCGCATCGCGACAACTTTCAAAGCCGAGAAAGCCCGGCTGCCGGCTTGCCAGCTCGACCATCGCGGCGCCCATCTCGTGATGGCCGTTGTCGCCTGATGTCCGCTGCGAGGCGAAGCTGACCATGTAGTAGGGCGGCTCAGGCAGGTTCGGGCTGCGCATGGGGGCCTCTGGCGCGATTCTGACCGCACCAGCATAGCAGGCCTCAAGACTGCCGGAGGTTCCCCGTCAGCCACAGAACCAGTAGCAGTACCGCCAGCACCCCAAGCCACAGCCAGCGCCGCCGCGCTGCTTCGCCGGTGAATAGCCAGTCGCGCCAGCGGCTCATTCTGCCGCGGTCTTCTCGGCCGTGCCGAAGCGCTTTTCGATATAGTCGGCAACCATCACCTTGAACTGCTCGGCGACATCGGCGCCGCGCAGTGTCGCAACCTTCTGGCCGTCGACGAACACCGGTGCAGCCGGGGTTTCACCGGTGCCGGGGAGCGAAATGCCGATATTGGCGTGCTTGCTCTCCCCCGGGCCGTTGACGATGCAGCCCATCACCGCCACCGACATCGTTTCGACGCCCGGATAGCGTTCCTTCCACTCCGGCATCGAGGCCGTGAGGTGGTCCTGGATTTCCTTGGCCAGCACCTGGAAGGTCTGGCTGGTGGTGCGCCCGCAGCCCGGACACGCCGCCACTACCGGCAGGAATTGCCGGAAGCCCATGGTCTGCAGCAGCTCCTGCGCCACCCGCACCTCCTGCGTGCGGTCGCCGCCCGGCTCAGGCGTCAGCGACACGCGGATGGTGTCGCCGATCCCCTGCTGCAACAGGATCCCCATCGCTGCCGACGACGCAACGATGCCTTTGGAACCCATGCCGGCTTCGGTCAGCCCCAGGTGCAGCGCATAGTCGCAGCGCTCCGAGAGGTCCTGGTAGACGGCGATCAGGTGCTGGACGTCCGACACCTTGGTCGAGAGGATGATGTGATCCCGCGCCAGGCCCAGCTCTTCGGCGCGCTGCGCCGAGAGCAGCGCCGACTGGATGATCGCCTCGCGCTGCACCGCTGCCGCCGAAACCGGCGCCGCAGAGGCCGAGTTCTCGTCCATCAGCCGGGTCAGCAACTCCTCGTCGAGCGAGCCCCAGTTGACCCCGATGCGCACCGGCTTGTCATACTTCATCGCCAGTTCGATCAGCGTCGCGAACTGTGTATCGCGCTTCGCCTTGAAGCCGACATTGCCGGGGTTGATGCGATATTTGGCCAGCGCTTCCGCGGCCGCCGGATGGTCCGTCAGCAGCTTATGGCCGATATAGTGGAAGTCGCCGACGATCGGCACGTTGATGCCGCGCGCTGCCAGGCGGTCGCGGATATGCGGCACCGCGGCCGCGGCTTCGTCGCGATCGACGGTAATGCGGACGATCTCCGAGCCGGCGCGCCATAGTTGCGCCACCTGGCGCACCGTCGCCTCGATATCGGCAGTGTCGGTATTGGTCATCGACTGGACGACGATCGGGGCACCGCCGCCCACCATCACGCCACCGACATTGACGCCGACCGACTGCCGGCGGGGAGAAATACTCATCAAAGGACCCCTGGAGCGCTTTCGGGCGAAGGAAGTCGTACGACTCCGCCAGTTCGAAAAGCTCGGCTTGCCGCTTCAGCAAATAGGCCTTTGAGGTTGAGGGCGCAATGTTACGATTGCGTGACCGATTGAAGCGAGCCGCCCATGACCTTTCAGGCCTATCTCGACAACATCGAGAAGCAGACCGGCGTCACGCCGGACGAGTGGATTAACCTCGCCACCGCCAGGGGCTTTGTCAAAGCCGGGACCAAGGCGACCGAGATCACCGACTGGCTGAAGGCCGATTATGGCCTCGGCCACGGCCACGCCATGGCGATCGTCAAGCTGCTGAGGGATCGCGCCGGGCTGAAATAACCGAGATCGCTCATCCGACTTGCATCGAGTGCGCGATTTGACTTCCCCTCGGCTTTGGCCATGATGGCAGCCATGAACAGGTTCTCCGCAACAGCTCGCCCAACCAAGAGTCGCCTCAGCCGGGCAGGCTGATTGCCTGATGTTGCCACCTGCCGGATCGGCAAGGGCGACATCAGGATCGTTCATCACCCCCAGGACAACAGGCCGATCGCGATGCCCAGGGCGAGACCTCGCCCCATGGCACCGGCGATTGCGCATGCGCATGAGGCGACGACCATGACGTTCAAGTATTCCGTGACCCTGCCGATCAGCGGCGGCAACAAGCTGCGCCGCTTTCGCGAATGGGTTGCCCATCATCTGCCTGATCTCAGCTACAGCCTGCCGCAGCAGACCCCGATCAAGACCGAGATCATGACCGTGCGGCTCATGTCGCTGGACGATCGGGCGCGGCTGCTCGGCACCTGGGCGAGCATGCCGCCAGCTATCGAGGAGGGGGCGTGAATGCCGGCGCTCCGCTACTGCAGAGGCTGCAACGGCGTACGCCCTCGCACCGCCCCCAGATGCCCCTGGTGCCAGGACCGGCGGCCACCGACACCGGTGCCCATCTCCGCTTTGAAGGAGCCACGAACGCCGAAGGCAACGCCATGACGACCATCTCGCTCGACTGGATAGCCTCGCCCGAGATCGTGGTGGGCAAGACCGAGCATCACCGGCTCACCGTCGTTGCGCTCACCCATGTGGGGGAGCGCGGCAACGCCGACCTGCTGCTCTACGAGCTCGACCGGGCCAGGATCATCCCCGACGGCATGGTGCCGTCGGACGTCGTCCGCATCGGCAGCATCGTCCGCTATGCGCCGGTTCCCGGCGTCGAGCGGATCGCCAAGCTGGTGATTCCCGACGATGCCACGGGATCGGCGGGCTACAGCCTCGCCGTCACCTCCGAGCATGGCGCCGCCCTGCTCGGCACCCGCCCGGGTCAGCAGATGTCCTGGCTGGATCGCAACGGCGAGGTGCGGCGGCTGCGGATCATCGCCGTGGTCAACGAAGATCCGGATGACGACCCGGGGCCGCTGGCGGCATAGCAACACGGAAGGTCCGGCGTGCTCCGGACCTTCCCCCTCGTCGGGCCGTCGTCGCGCCGCAATCCAGGGCCGAGCGATGGCCTGCGACCGACTGCAGCACCCCTTGAAGCCGCGATCCGGCACGACCACTTCTGGCGCATGAACAGGTTCTCGCTCCTCGCCCGCTTCCTCACCTTCCGCAAGGAACTCGCAACCCTCTGGCAGGCCTTCGTCTCGTCCGAGACGCCGGTGCACCTGAAGGCTTTGATGCTGCTGGTGCCCGCCTACCTGCTGAGCCCGATCGACCTGATCCCCGACGTGATCCCGCTCCTCGGCTGGGTTGACGATTTCATCGTCGTGCCGCTGCTGGTCAGCTTGATCGTGAAGGCGCTGCCGCAGAAGGCGCCGGTCTACCGGCGTACGGCTGACGGCGCCAAGGAGATCGACGGCACCTGGCGTCGGCGCTGAACATGGCACTCAGCCCGAGACAGCCCGACAACGAAAAGCCCCGGACGCTGAAGCGCTGGCTGGCGAGCTTCCTCGACGGGTTGCTCGACCGGTTGCCTGCCCTCTAGCGTCGCGGACGGCGGACAACGCCGGTTGGCCGGCATCGCTGCCGACCACTGCCGAAAACTGACACTCACCCGGCCCATGGTCTCCGCGATGAACGGAGACCGGCAATGACGAAGTTCTGGATCGCAGTTGCTTCAGCCGAGCATGCCCGCCGCGGGCGGGACGGCTTCATGCAGGTCAACCACGGCAAGAAAGCCCCGCTGCAGCGCATTCGGGCCGGCGACGGGATAGCCTATTACTCCCCGGCCGAGACCATCGGCGGTAAGGATCGCCTGCAGAGCTTCACCACTATTGGCCGGGTGCGGGACGAAGAGCTCTATCAGGGTGTGATGGGCGGCGACTTCACCCCGTGACGGCGCAATGTTGACTACGCCGAGGCCGCCGAAGCTCCGATCGCGCCGTTGCTCGACCGGCTGGAGTTCACCCGCGGCAAGACCAACTGGGGTTACCAGATGCGCTTCGGGCTGTTCGAGATCAGCGAGAATGACTTCCGCACCATCGCCGCAGCGATGGGCGCGGACGTGCAGGGTATTTCACCGCGGCGGTGAAATGCCCTACTTCACCGATCTGTTCGCGCTTTCGAACCGGAAAAGTCTGCAACTTTTCCTGAAAACGCTCCGAGCCTTACTCAAAGCGGACCAGCAGGTCCTTGGCGTCGATCTGATCGCCCGGCTTCACCGTGACTTCGGCGACAACGCCGTCGGCTTCGGCGTGGATGGCGGTTTCCATCTTCATCGCCTCGATCGACAGCAGCACGTCGCCGGCCACCACCTTGTCGCCGACCTTGATGCCGAGCGACGAAATCACTCCCGGCATCGGCGCGCCGATCTGCTTGGCATCGCCCAAAGCCGCCTTGGCGCGGACCTTCACTTCGCCGACCTTCAGCCGGTCCGGCACGGTGATGGTGCGCGGCTGGCCGTTGAGGTCGAAGAAGACCCGCACTTCGCCCTTCTCATTGGTCTCGGTGCGGCCCTGGTAGGTGAGCACCAGGGTCTTGCCCTTTTCGAGGTCGAGGAACACTTCCTCGCCTTCCTTGAGACCGTAGAAATAGATCGGCGTCGGCAGCACCTCGGTCGGGCCGTACTTGTCCTGCGTCTTGACGAAGTCGGCATAGACCTTGGGGTACATCAGCGAGGAAGCGAGCCGCTTGTCGTCGATATCGCCGCCGATATCCTTGGCCACCTTCTTGCGCTCGGCCTCGAGGTCGATCGGCTTGAGATATGAGCCGGGGCGCTCGGTCAGCGGTGTCCGGCCCTTCAGCACCTTCTTCTGCAACGCCTTGGGGAAGCCGCCCGGCGGCTGGCCGAGGTCGCCGGCAAAGAACCCGACCACCGAATCCGGGAAGGCGATATCGCGCGCGGGATCCTCGACATCGGCGCGGGTCAGCCCGGCCGACACCATGGCCAGCGCCATGTCGCCCACCACCTTCGATGACGGCGTCACCTTCACGATGTCACCGAACATCTGGTTCACATCGGCATAGGTCTGCGCCACCTGGTGCCAGCGGCTTTCCAAGCCAAGGGAACGTGCCTGCTCCTTCAGATTGGTGAACTGCCCGCCCGGCATTTCGTGCAGGTAGACTTCCGAGGCGCCGCCCTTCAGGTCGCTCTCGAAGGCGCGGTACTGGTTGCGCACCGCCTCCCAGTAGAACGAAATCTCGCGGATCACCTTCTGGTCGAGCTTCGGGTCGCGCGGCCCATCCTTGAGCGCCGCCACCAGCGAGCCGAGCGTCGGCTGCGAGGTGGTGCCGCTCAGGGCGTCCATCGCCGCATCCACCGCATCGACGCCGGCATCCACCGCCGCCATGATCGTCGCCGACGCCGCGCCGGAGGTATCATGGGTGTGGAGATGGATCGGCAGGCCGATTTCCTGCTTCAGCGTCTCGATCAGCTTCTTGGCCGCAGCAGGCTTCAGGAGCCCCGCCATGTCCTTGAGCCCCAGCACATGTGCGCCGGCGGCCTCAAGTTCCTTCGCCAGCCCGACATAGTACTTGAGATCATACTTGGCCCGATCGGGGTCGAGCAGGTCGCCGGTATAGCAGATGGCGCCTTCGGCCACCTTGTCGGCCTCGATCACCGCGTCGATCGAGACGCGCATGTTCTCCACCCAGTTGAGGCAATCGAACACGCGGAACACATCTACCCCGCCCTTCGCTGCCTCGGAGACGAAGAACTTCACCACATTGTCGGGGTAGTTGGTGTAGCCGACACCGTTCGAACCGCGCAGCAGCATCTGCGTCAGGATGTTCGGCGCGCCCTCGCGCACCGCGGCAAGCCGCTCCCAAGGGTCCTCGTTGAGGAAGCGCATCGAGACGTCGAACGTCGCGCCGCCCCAGCACTCGAGCGAGAACAGGTTCGGCAGCCCGCGGCTGTATGACCGTGCGATGCGGGTGATGTCGAACGAACGCATGCGGGTGGCGAGCAGCGACTGGTGCGCGTCGCGCATCGTCGTGTCGGTGAACAGCACCTGCTCCTGCGCCTTCATCCAGCGCGCCAGCCCCTTTGGCCCGTCGCGATCGAGGATCTGCTTAGAACCTTCCACCACGATGAGCGGCTCATATTCCGGCACCACCGGCGCCGCCGCATCGGCAGGCGGCCGCGGCCGGTCGCGCACTTCGGGGTGCCCGTTGACGGTGACGTCGGCGATATAGGTGAGGAGCTTGGTCGCCCGATCCTGCCGCGCCTTGAAGTCGAACAAAGCCGGCGTCGTGTCGATGAAGCGGGTGGTGTAGCGGTTTTCGACGAAATCGGGATGGGTGATGATGTTTTCGAGGAACGCCAGATTGGTGGCGACGCCGCGGATGCGGAACTCGCGCAGTGCGCGATGCATGCGGGCAATTGCCTCGTCGGCAGTCGGCGCCCAGCAGGTGATCTTTTCGAGCAGCGGGTCGTAGAACCGGGTGACCACTGCGCCGGCATAGGCGGTGCCGCCGTCGAGGCGCACGCCGAAGCCGGTTGCCTCGCGATAGGCGGTGATGCGGCCATAGTCCGGAATGAAGTTCTGTTCCGGATCTTCGGTGGTGACGCGGCACTGGATGGCATTACCGTTGAGCCGGATGTCTTCCTGCTTCGGCACGCCGGACTCGGGGGTGCCGATCACCGCGCCTTCGAGCAGCTTGATCTGCGCCTTCACGATGTCGATGCCGGTGACGACTTCCGTCACCGTGTGCTCGACCTGGATGCGCGGGTTCACTTCGATGAAATAGAACTTGTCGGTATCGGCATCGAGCAGGAACTCGACTGTGCCGGCGCCGCGATAGTTGGCAGCCTTGCCAAGCCGGATCGCCGCCCCGGTGAGATCGTCGCGTACCTGCTGGCTGAGATAGGGCGCCGGCGCCCGCTCCACCACCTTCTGGTTGCGCCGCTGCACCGAGCAGTCGCGCTCGAACAGGTGCACGAGGTTGCCGTGGTCGTCGCCGACCAGCTGCACCTCGACGTGGCGGGCCCGCTCGATCAGCTTTTCGAGATACATCTCGTCCTTGCCGAACGCCGCCTTCGCCTCGCGCTTGCCCTCGGACACCTCGTGCACGAGGTTCTTTTCGTCCATGATCCGGCGCATGCCGCGCCCGCCGCCGCCCCAGCTGGCTTTCAGCATCAGCGGATAGCCGATCGCGGCGGCCATGCGCTTCACTTCATCCATGTCGTCGGGGAGCGCCTCGGTTGCCGGCACCACCGGCACCTTGGAGGCGATCGCCATGTTGCGCGCTGCCACCTTGTTGCCGAGGTCGCGCATCGTCTGGGCCCGCGGCCCGATGAAGATGATCCCGGCATCCTCGCAGGCATCGGCGAATTCCGGCGATTCCGAGAGCAGGCCATACCCTGGGTGGATCGCATCGGCGCCCGAGATGCGAGCGATCCGGATGTACTCGTCGATCTGCAGGTAGGCTTCGACCGGGCCCTTGCCCTTGCCGATCAGGTACGCCTCGTCGGCCTTGAACCGGTGCAGCGCCAGCTTGTCCTCTTCGGCATAGCAGGCGACTGTCTTGATGTTCAGTTCATTGGCGGCGCGAAACACCCGGATGGCGATTTCGCTGCGGTTGGCGACAAGGATTTTCTTGATCGGCATCGATTTATACCCGAGCAGAGGGGAACGAGGCACCGCGAGGTACCGGTAAGGGGCAGTGAGGCCTTGAGGCCCTTACTTCTGGCTCAGATGTCCCGCGAGGTGGGACATGTCGTAGCCCGCATTCGCTGCCGCCGAAATGATCTCGGAAGCAGGCGCCTTGCCGGCCTGGCTCAGCGCCCACAGGGTCGTCGAGCGGGTACCGGAACGGCAGTAGCAGAACACGGGGCCGGTGCTCCCCTCGAGCACCTGTTTGGTCTCCTCGACCATCTGGGCGCTGACGCCCTCGCGGCCGAGCGGAATGTAGTGGTAGGCGAGGCCGGCGTCGTGCGCCGCTTGCTCGATCGTCGCGCTGGTTGGCTGATCCGGAGATTCCCCGTCCGGCCGATTATTGATGATAGCGACGAAACCCTGGGCCTTGATGGCGGCCACATCCTCGGGGCTGATCTGCGGGGACACGCTCACGTGGTCGTTGATCCGCTTCACGTCCAAATCACATACTCCGATAGATATGCCAGGGTCTTCCCGGAAGCCTTTATAGACATCGGGCTGTCCGGGAGGCAAGGCGCGGCAGCGCCAACCCTAAGTCTCACGACTTTGGGTTAGGTCGCGTGGAACGGCTTGCGCATATAGACCGCCTTGCCGCTCATGAAATCCTCGATCCGGTCGATGACGAAGCCGCCACGCTGGTAGAGCGCGATATTGCTTTCGAACACCCCATTGGTGACGAGCCGCAGCTCGGGAAAACCGGCGGCGATCGCCCGGGCCTCGGTGAAGGCCAGCAACATCCGGCCGATGCCGCGGCCCTGCGCCACCGGCGCCACGGCGACATTGTCGATCCACAGATGGTCGGGGTGCGGCACCGTTTCGATCAACCCGACGATAGAGCCGCCTTCCACGGCGAGGTCGAAGCGGTGCTCCAGCACCGCCTTGTCGTAATCGACCCGCATCGGCATCGGCTCCCGCCCGAGCAGTGGGATCCACCTGGCATAGGCCGCCATCACGATGGCGGCGATGGTGCCGGCTTCGTGAGTCTCGGCAACGCGGATTTCGATCGAATTCTCGCCAGTCATCTCCTAGGCCTACGCCCTCAGGCGGCCGAAGCAAAGCCCGACGAGCGCAGCGGTTCCGGCCGTGCCAGCAGGTACCCCTGCAATGCGGTCACCCCGGCCCGCTGCAGGAACTGCAGCTGCTCGGTGGTTTCGACGCCCTCGGCAATCACCTCGACTTTCAGCGAGCGGGCGATCTTGGCGATCGAGGAGACGATCAGCCCGTCGATCCGGCTGCCCGGCAGGTTGGCCACGTAGGACCGGTCGATCTTGATGATGTCGAATGGAAAACCGCGTAGATACTCGAGGCTGGCAAAGCCGCTGCCGAAATCGTCGATCGCTACGCGCACACCGAGTGCCCGCACCGCCTCGATGTTACTGAGCTCGACGGTTCCGGATTTGAGCGGCAGCGACTCGGTGATCTCGATGACGAGCTGGCTGCCGCTGATTCCGGCTTCCATCAGGATATCGGCAAAGCGCTCGGCGAAATCGGCGCGCCGCAGTTGCACCACCGAGACGTTGATGCCGACATGTGGCGTGCCGAGCGCTGCGAGGTCGGCCACGGCGCGCCGCAGCACCCAGTCGCCCAGCTTGTCGATCAGGTCGGACTGCTCGGCAATGCCGATGAAATCGCCCGGCGGCACCTGCCCGCGCACCGGATGCTGCCAGCGCACCAGCGCTTCGTGGCTGCGGAGCGTCGCGCCGTCCGCGGCAAAAATCGGTTGATAGTGCAGTTCGAGCTCGTTCAACAGGATCGCCGCGCGCAGGTCGCGCTCGACGAAACGCTTGTGCCGCTCATCGGCCATCAACTCGGCCTCGAAGGCCACCGTCGCTGCCCGGCCCTCCTTCTTGCCCTTGTAGAGCGCCAGGTCGGCTTTCGAGACCAGTTCGTCCGCCTCCGCTGCATCGTGCGGCCACAGCGCCACCCCGATGGTCGCCGACAGCCGGATCGGCCGGCCGTCGATGCTGATCGGCTGCCCCAGCGTCGCGAGGATCTGGTCGCCCAGCCGCACCAGCGCCGGCCGGCTGTCCTGGCCGATCAACGCGATGCCGAACTCGTCGCCGCCGAGCCTGCCGATCAGCGCCTCCGGCAACAATGTCTTCAGCGTTTTCACCAGGTGCACCAGCGCCGCGTCGCCAGCGCCGTGGCCATGCGAGTCGTTGAGCACCTTGAGCTTGTCCATGTCGATCTGCATGTAGGCGACCGGGCGGTCGTTGCCGTGCAGACTCTCCTTCAGTGCACTGAAGAAATACGAGCGCGTGTGCGCGCCGGTCAGCGCGTCGCGATAGGCGAGGTCGAGCAGTTGCCGCTGTTCTTCGGCGGCGCTCGCCAGTTCCTGCTTCAACCGCACATAGCCCCAGCGCAGCAGCAGCAGCAGGCTGGCCCCGGCCAGCACCCGCACCACCACCATCTCGATGGCCCTGGGGTCGGTGAAATAGCCGAGCAGCGCCACCACGCCGGTTACCCCGATCAGCGCCGCCACCCCGGCGAACACCAGCCGATAGGTCCTGATTACATGCTGCAGCGAGGCTTGGCGTTGCAACGAAAGGGCCTCCTGGCTCGATGCGGGATCGGCGTGCGCACGATCGCGCCGCAGCCTCCTCCCAGAAGCTTTCGGAAGGCCTAACGGCGAGCGATTATGACAACGAATACAATCGCCTAGAACGATCTCGCCGGCGCTCGCCCGCCGAGCCTAGGCAAGCTTCATGACAGCCCGTTCACAGCCATCACCGCATCGGCTCGCTTGGCTAACCAGCGGTTACTGCGGCGGCGGCTCAGCCGCTTGCTCGAGCGGCGGCAGCCCGACCCACGGACGCCAGATTTCGCTGCGCTCGGCGATGAACCGGTCGGCCACCGTTTCCACCGTCGCTCCCGCTTCGCCCAACTGCTGCAACATCAGGTCCATTTCTGCGAACGGCATCCGGGCGCGGCCGAAATACGCCGCCACCTGCGGCGCATCGAGATAGACCCACTCGGCCAACGCCACCACCACCGGATCGGGCGCGAACCCGGTCGGGCTCGGCGACGCGCAGGCAGTGCGACCCAAGCACAGGAACGCGTCGCGATCGTAGGCGGCCAGCGTCACCGGCTTGAAAGCGAATTGCGCCAGCACCGCATTGGGCTGCCAGTAGTAGAACAGGATCGGCTCTTTCCGCCCCACTGCCTCGGCGATCAGCGTATCGAGTTCGAACCGGTTGGCCGGCTCGACGATGTCGAACAGCTGGTCGAGCCCATAGGCCCTGAGCATGTTGCGATTCACCACCGCACAGCCCCAATCGACCGGGCAGGAAATGAACTTGCCGCGGCCATTGCCGTCACCGAAATCGGCAGCATGCGCCTTGAGGCCGTCGATGGTGGTGACCTCGGGCCACTGCGTCGCTGCATATTCGGGCACGAACCAGCCCTCGAACGTCGTGTCGGCATAGGGCGTCCCTGCCTGCCGCACCTTCTGGCCCTTCATTGCGGCATTCCAGATATCGGCGATCCGCCCGATCCACAGCTCGGGCGCTACCGCCGGCTGCCCGGTGGCGCCCATCGATGAGCCGGTGGCGGCGAGATCACCCTCCTGCACCGCGACATTGCAGAGGTAATTGGCGGTCAAGAGCCGCGAATGCACTTCGGCGAGCAGCGCCGACGACGGCCAGGCCATGCGGGCAATGGCCAGTTGCTGCTTGCCGCAGGGCGGCGGTGGCGGCGCCTCACCGATCGTGGGGTCGGCCGCCGTGCCGGCGGCCGGCGGATCGAGCGTCTGCACCGACTCCTGCGCTATGGCGCCCGTCAGCGACAAGGTGAGTGCGAGAATGGAAAGGCAGGCAAGCAGCTTTGTCATCGGACCGGCAAAGGGAACGGATCGGAACGGAGCAGAGGCACGAACTTATAGGGCCGGAACCCTTCAAGACAAATGCCCGGGCGGGCTTTTACCACTTGATCAAAAGCGGATGACTCGCCTTCGCAATTTATGCAATATCGCCCGCAGCGGGGCACGGGTTGTGCCCCCGTTGATTGTTGCTTCGATGGAGACGGCGGTAAACAACGCCGCACGGCGGAGTGACTTTGCAGAGGGACATCATGAACAAATCCAGTATCCTTGGCCTCGCCGTTGCCGCGACCGTGCTCGGTCTCGCAGTTCCGGCGCTCGCCGAAGACGTCAAGCTCGGCATTCTCGGCGATCTGACCGGGCCGATCGAAAGCCTGGCGCCGCCGATCGTTGCCGGCGCTCAGCTTGCCTTCGACCACGTCAATGCCCAGGGCGGCATTCTCGGCGGCGGCAAGATCGTCTCGATCACCGGTGACTCCGCCTGCGACCCGTCGGTTGCCGGCCCGGCCGCCGACAAGCTCGTCAACACCGACCAGGTGACCGCCATCGTCGGCGCCTTCTGCACCGGCGCCACCATCGGCGCTGCCACCGCTGCCGGCATCCCGGGTGGCGTCGTGCAGATCTCGCCGTCGGCTTCGGCTCCGGCGCTCACCACGCTCGAAGACAACGATCTGGTCTTCCGCACCACCCCGTCGGACGCCTTCCAGGGCGTGAAGATGGCTGACCTGCTGATCCAGAAAGGCATCAAGGACGTCGCCGTCACCTACGTGAACAACGACTACGGCAAGGGCCTCGCCGACGTGTTCGTCGCCCAGTTCACCGCCAATGGCGGCACCGTGTCGGCCAACATCGCGCATGAAGACGGCAAGGCCGACTACCGCGCCGAGCTCGGCCAGCTGTCCTCGGGCGGCTCGCAGAACCTCGTGATCCTCGCCTATGCTTCGGGCTCGGGTAAGACCGTGCTGCAGCAGGCCATCGAAGGCGGCGAGTTCACCGCGTTCGTCGGCGGCGACGGCATGATCGGCGACGACCTGGTGACCGGCCTCGATCCGGCTGCCGTCAACGGCAAGATCATCGCCACCCGTGCCGGTGCCTATACCGGCGCCTCGGCCGATGCCTACAAGAAGCTGGCGACCGACGCTGGCCAGGATCCGGCGGCGACCTATGCGCCGCAGGCCTATGACGCCGCCTTCCTCCTCGCCCTCGCAGTCGAGAAGAACGGTTCGGCCAAGCGCGAAGGCCTCTCGGCCGCGCTGCGCGAAGTCGCTTCGGCTCCCGGCGAGAAGATCCTCCCCGGCGAGTGGGCCAAGGCGCTCGAGCTGATCAAGGCCGGCACCGACATCGACTATGATGGCGCTGGCGGTCCGGCGGACTTCGACAAGGCCGGCGACGTCGACGGCATCATCGTTGAAGTTGGCGTCACCGACGGCAAGTTCGTCGAAGTGGGCCCGGTGAAGTAAGCACCACCACTTGTGAGACCACGAAGGCCCGGGAGCGATCCCGGGCCTTTTTCGTTGCCCGCATCTTGAAAGCAGACCATCGGTCTCTTAATTGCAGACCATTGTTCTCTTATTGAGGTGCAGCCATGAGCTGGTCGACCAAAGACATTCCGGATCAATCGGGCAAACTCGCCCTCATCACCGGCGCCACCGGTGGGCTCGGTTATGAAACCGCCCTGGAGCTGGCGAGGGCCGGTGCCGACGTAGTGCTGACCGGCCGCAATGCCGAAAAAGGCGCAGCCGCCCTCGCCCGCATCCGCGCTGCGATCCCGCGTGCCAGGGTGTCGTATGAGAGTCTCGATCTCTCTGCCCTGACCAATGTCGCCGGTTTCGTCGAGCGCTTCGCTGCCACGCACCACCAGCTCGATATTCTCGTCAACAATGCCGGGGTCATGGCCCTGCCCGAGCGGCAGGTCACTGTCGACGGTTTCGAGCAGCAGTTCGGCACCAACTACCTCGCGCATTTCGCCCTCACCGCCCGGCTGCTGCCACTGCTGGCCCGGGCAAAGGCGCCGGTCACGGTGCAGCTCTCCTCCGGCTACGCCCATTCCGGCCGCATCGATTTCGACGATCTCCAGGGCGAGCGACTGTACCGGCCGTTCAAGGCCTACGGCCAATCCAAGCTCGCCATGCTGATGTTCGCGCTCGAGCTGCAACGCCAGAGCGACCGAGCCGGCTGGCGCCTCAAATCCACCGCCGCCCACCCCGGCTATGCCCGCACCGAACTGATCCCCAACGGTCCCGGCACCACGGGGCTCTCAGGGCTCGCCATGCGCATCCTCTCGCCGCTGATGAGCCAGACCCCGGCCGAGGGCGCCCTGCCCCAGCTCTTTGCGGCCACTTCGCCCGATGCCGTGCCCGGCGGCTATTACAGCCCCAGCCACCGTTTCGAACTGGTCGGCCCGCCCAAGGATGGTCGCATCCCGGCGCAAGCCAAGGATCTGGCAGTCGCCGCGCGGCTCTGGACCGTCTCCGAACAACTGACCGGCATCCGCTTTCCGGCGCTGGCCACGGTGCCGGCTTGACAGCGCAACCGGCGCGCCGCACCACAATCGCCTGATGACCAGCACGACCTTTCAGCGGGCCCGCAAGCCTGAGGAAATCCAGGCCCGCCGCGACACCCTGCTCGCGGCGGCCGCCGAACTGTTCGATGCCGAAGGCCCGCTCGGCGCCGGCCTCAATGCCATTGCCGCCCGCGCCGGCTTCACCAAATCCAACGTCTACCGCTACTTTGAGAGCCGCGAAGAGGTGCTGCTGAGCCTGTTCCTCGCCGAGATGGAGCTGCTGATTCCGGCCCTCTCCGAGAGCATCGCCGCAGGGCCCGAAGGCGATCTCGACGCCGTGGCCTATGCCGTCGCGCGGCAGTTCGCTTCGCGCCCACGCCTCAGCCACCTCACCTCGATCCTCTCCAGCACGCTCGAGGCCAATGTCTCCGAGGACACTATCGTCACGGTGAAGCGTACCATGGGCGGCATGGCCGCCGAGATGGCTGCGGCGCTGCGCACCCGGCTGCCCAAGGCATCGCACGAGGATGCGCTATGGGCCATCACCATGATCGGCGGGCTGGTGGCCGGCCTGTGGCCCGGCGCACATCCGGCGCCGGCGGCCGAGCGCGTACTGTCGCGCCCCGAATTTGCCGGTCACCGCCCCAACATCGAGCGCGACCTGCCCCGAGCGGTACGGGCGATTCTGGCCAGCATCGCTTAGTGCGCCAGCTTTACCGCCGGTGGTTGCCGCCCCCCACCCTTGATCCCTCCCCGCGAGGGGGAGGGAGACGACGGAACCGAGATGTCAGTGTGAGGGTCTCCCTCCCCCTTGCGGGGAGGGGACAGGGGTGGGGGTCAGCCCGCACCGGCGCCAGGTTTTTCACCGATGACCGTGAAGCCCTACCCGCCGAGCCGCGTCGCCTCGATCCGCTTCTCGCTTGTGCTGACCGTCACGTCGAGATGCTCGGCCTGCACCACGTCGAGCACCTTGCTCGGCCGATAGGCGCAAACATTGCTGCCGCTGCGGTGCCGTACGCTGTCGTAGAGCACACCGTCCCCACCCGCCGCCCGCACCCCCTCGCCGAAGGCCTGCCCGGCGGCATAGCTGTCCGAGGCATGCAACTCCGGCTCGATGCCGCGGATATCGCGGTAGCTGCCCGCGAGCCGCGCCGTGTAGCTGCGGTATGTCCGCCGCATTGTCTCGACCCCGCGCGCCAGCGCTTCGCGCCTGAGATGGTGCCCAACTTCGGCAACTGCAGTCGTCAGTGCCGCCGCAGCGTACCAGGCCCCCAGCTCAGGTCCGTTGAAGCGTCCTCCGCTCGGCGCGGCGTGCAGGAACGCCGCCATGACGATGCTGGAATTGGCCCGCCCGAACACCCACTCCTCCTGTGGCAGTCGGGCCAGTCGTTGCCTCACCAGCCGGTCATTGGTCCAGCCGGCGAGCTCCATCACCGCCTCGGCATCGGCGGCAGTGGCGACGGTATCGAACAGACCGATCGGCGGAAACCGCGACGGAATCAGCCGATGGCTCGGCTGCGGTGCTGGCGCATCCATCAGCGGATGACGATGTCGCTGTCTTCGTACGGGGTGAACGCCGCATCGAGCGCATTGGGCGGCATGTAGAGCCCGCCGCGCGCCGCATCGAGGAAGCGCCGCACCGCCATCAGCCCGTCCTGCGTGCCCGAGGTAACCAGCGCCAACGGAGGTTGCCCACCGAACAGCGGCGCCATGTGCGGCCCCTTGAGCCAGCGCACACCCTCTGCCTCATCGGCGAACAGCACGCCCAGCGCCTGATGGATGCCGAACACCGCCGAGATGCGCAGCAACGCATCGAGATCGAGCGTGAACGGCTGCTGCTCGCGCGCCAGTTTCGCCCAATGATGATAGGTCGAGCGCTGCGGGTAGCCCAGCACCAGCCGCCGCTGCTCCTCATTGAGGCCCCATAGCTCGGCAATGCTGAGGAACGTGCGGAGCGCCGGCCCGCTCAGCCGGCGCCGGTTGGGTGCCGAGAAGCGGCCGAAATCGACGATGCTTTCCCCCACCTGCACAGCGGGTGCAAAACCGGCCTGAGGCTTCTCGCGAAATCCGAACTGCATGGCGCACTCCTTGTCCGGATCAAGACATAGTCCAAATCCAGACAATTTTCAAGCGCGTCCAAATTTGGACCCTGCAGAAGAGATCTGCCATCGTGACTTCGCGACGACAGACGCTTTGCTGATCTCGCTCTAGGCCTCGCGCCGCACCACTTCCGGGATCAGTCCACGCGGCGCATAGCGCAGCGCGATAGTGATCACCACGCCGAGCACGAACACCCGCATCTGGCTGGCACGAGACTGGATTTCCGGGATCGCACCCCAGCCCATATCGGTCGACCAGTTCGAGATATTGTTGAACAGCCACTGCGACACCGGATCGGAGATCATCCAGGTGATGTAGATCAGCAGCGCCCCGAATACTGCGCCCCAGTTATTGCCCGCTCCGCCGACGATCACCATCACCCAGATCAGGAAGGTGTGGTTGATCGGCTGGTAGGCGCCCGGATCGTAAATCTGCTGGAAGCTGACCAGCATGGCGCCGCCGATACCCATCAGCACCGAGCCGAGCACGAAGATCTCGAGCTGCCGACGGGTGACGTTCTTGCCCATCGAGCCGGCGGCGATGTGGTTGTCGCGGATCGCCCGCATCATCCGGCCCCACGGCCCGCCATAGGCGCGCTGCACCAGGAAGAAGGCGACGGCGAGGATGACGATCACCAGCCCGAGGAACCCGAGCCGGGCATAGATGAACGACTCCGAGATCGATACGCCCTGCGCCTGCAGATCCTGCGGGATCGGCGTCGGCCACGGGATCGGCGACACGGTCAGTGTGCCGCGGGTCAGCCAGTCCATGTTCTTGAGCAGCGCCCGGATGATCTCCGAGATGCCGATGGTGGCGATGGCGAGATAGTCGGTCCTGAGCCCGAGACAAATCTTGCCCACCACATAGGCAACGCCGGCCGCGAGCACGCCGCCGAACAGCCAGCCGAGCACCGGATGCAGCCCAAGCCCGCCGACCCAGCCACCGCCGGCGCTCTCGATATAGGCCGCCGCCGGGTCGATCTGGCTGCGATAGACGATATAGGCGACGATCCAGGCGAGGACGGTGACAGCGGACTTCCACCGCCCCTTGATGCCGATGCGGTCGGCATGTCGCGCCCCCCAGACCAAGAGGAACCCGGCGAGGAACGCCATCAGCGCCTTGCCCAGCATCAGCGGCCCCTCCGAGCCCCAGAACTGCGCATTGACCGGGTAGGAGATGAAGGTGACGGCCGCGCCGCCCAGCATCAGCATGCCCATGATGCCGAAGTTGAAGAGCCCGCCATAGCCCCACTGGATGTTGAGGCCGAGCGCGATCAGCGCATAGGCAAAGCTCTGTACCAGCAGCAGCGAAATATTGGCGGCGCCGAGGAACCAGCCGATCACCGTGAACAGCACGAACAGTCCGGCGAACATCATAAGGGAACGACGCGCGATCATGTCTGTGCTCCCTTGAAGATACCGGTTGGACGCCACAGCAGCACCACCACGAGGATCACGAACGCCACCGTCAGCTTGTACTCGGTCGGCACCACCGCCAGCGTTGCCGGCAACTCGAACGGCAGCGCCCCGCTCAGCGGCCGGAGCAGCACCGACCAGTTGAAGATCGCCAGCGTCTCGGCAAAGCCGATCAGGAACCCGCCGGCGATTGCGCCATAGGATTGGCCCAGCCCACCGACGATCGCCGCCGCGAAGATCGGCAGGACGATGTTGAACGCCAGGTCCGGCTTCAGGTTGACGTCGAGCGCCAGCATGGTGCCGGCCATCGCGGCCAGCGAGCCGGCAATAATCCAGGTCACCCGCACCACCAGCTTGGTGTTGATGCCTGAGACCTGCGCCAGGTCGGCGTTGTCGGCCATGGCGCGCATCGCCTTGCCGAGCCGCGAACGGGTGAGGAAGAAATGCAGCGCCAGCACCGCCACCGCGGTGCATAGCACCATCAGCAGTTGCGGCTGGGTGAAGTTGATGGTGCGGGTGACGCCTTCGAGCGGCACCGGAATGCGGATCAGCTGCTTCTGCTCGGTCTCGAAGAACGAGTAGGTCCCCGAGCCGAAGAACAGCCGGATCAACCCCTGGATGATCAGCGTCACGCCGATCGAGGCGATCAGCATGGTCACCGGACGGGCGCCGCGCTTCCTGAGCGGCGCGTAGAAGCCTTTGTCGAGCCCGAGCGCGATGATCGCCGCGAGGATCATGGCCAGCGGCAGCACCAGGAAGCCGGTCGGCACGATGGGCGTGGTGATGCCCAGCGCCGTCGCCGCCATGGCGAGGAGAAAGGCGATGAACGCCCCCATGGTCATCATGTCGCCATGGGCGAAATGCGCGAACCTGAGGATGCCGAAGATCAGCGTCACGCCGATGGCGCCGACGGCATAGATCGAGCCCAGCACCACACCGGCGACGACGACATTGTTGAAGAAGAAAATCAGTTCGTTCATTGCCTCAGCCCCCCAAGAAGCTCTTGGCGACTTCGGGATCGGCGATGAGCTCCTGGCCCGTGCCGGTGAAGCGGTTCTTGCCGGTGGCGAGCACGAACCCGCGCGAAGCAAAGGCCAGAGCCTGCCGCGCATTCTGCTCGACCATCAGGATGGCGACACCCGCCTTGTTGACCTTGACGATCTGCTCGAAGATTTCGATCACGTAACGGGGCGAAAGCCCGGCCGACGGCTCGTCGAGCAGCAGCAGCTTGGGCTGGCTCATCAGCGCCCGGCCCATCGCCACCATCTGGCGCTGCCCGCCGCTGAGCTCGCCCGCCGGCTGCCGGCGCTTTTCGCGCAGCACCGGGAACATGTCGTAGACCCATTCCATCGTCGGCTTGAAATCGTCGGTGCGGGTGAACGCCCCCATCTCGAGGTTCTCTTCGACGCTCATCGAGGTGAAGACGTTCTTTTCCTGCGGCACGAAGCTCAGCCCCTTGGGCACCAGCTTGTCCGGCAGCGAATTCTGAATCTCCTGGCCTTGAAAGCTGATCGAGCCTTCGGTGACCTTCAACAGCCCGAAGATCGCCTTCAGCGTCGTTGATTTGCCGGCGCCGTTGGGGCCGACGATCACCCCGATATCGGACTGTTCGATGGCGAGGTTGACGCCATTGAGGATCGGCGCGCCGCCGTACCCGCCGACGACGTCCTTGATGTCGAGCAGTGCCATTACGCGGCCTCCACCGGAGAGCCGAAATAGGCCTCGATAATTTCCGGGTTGGCACGGATCTCGCTCATCGGGCCTTCGGCGATCTTCTCGCCCTGCGCCATCACGATCACCGGGTCGCACAGCCGCCCGATCAGATCCATGTCGTGCTCGATGACGAAGAAGGTGTAGCCGAGCTCCTGGTTCATCCGCTCGATATTGGCGGCGAGATCCTGCAAGAGCGTGCGGTTGACACCCGCCGCCACCTCATCCAGCAGCACCACCTTGGCGTCGACCATCATGGTGCGGCCGAGCTCGAGCAGCTTCTTCTGGCCACCCGACAGGTTCCCCGCCAGCTCGTGCTTGACGTGCCCGAGCTTCAAAAAATCGATGACGTCGAGCGCCTTCTGCCGCACATGGCGATCGGCTTCCCTAACCACGCCGGGCATCAGCCAGGTGCGGATCAGGCTTTCGCCCGGCTGCCCCGACGGCACCATCATCAGGTTTTCCAGGGCCGTCATGTTGGAAAATTCATGCGCAATCTGAAAAGTGCGCAACATGCCGCGATGAAACAGCTGATGCGGTTTCAGGCCGGTAACATCCTGGCCGTCAAAGATAATCTGCCCGCTATCGGGCACGATATTGCCCGCGACCAGGTTGAACAGCGTCGATTTACCGGCGCCATTTGGCCCGATCAGCCCGGTGATCGAGCCGCGCTCGACCCGGAGCGAACAATCGTTGACTGCGCGCAAGCCGCCAAAGCGCTTGCTGACGTTCTTGACGTCGATGACTGCGTCGAAGGACACCCCGCCCCCGTCCTGATGAAATCGTTCTTCTTCGCGGCTTATGCCGGTTTTGCGGTCATCTGCGCATATGCACAAACACCGGTCAACCAAGCACCGCGTTTCGATTGGGGGCGGCTCATATAGGGTTGTGGAGACTTTGACCAGACGGTCAAAGCACGGCAAGCACTGCGTCGGCTGTTCTGTGGTTTGGCGCCAACAGGATGTTGTATAGGGTCGCAAGCCGCGTCAGCGACTTGATATCGACGTCGTGCGGCATGGCGGTGAGTGGATCCTGGAAGAAGATCAGCGCATCGAGCCGCCCCTCGGCGATCATCGCACCCAGTTGCGCATCACCGCCCAGCGGCCCGCTGAGCAGCCGTGTCACCGGCAAACCAGTGCCCTCGGTGACCCGCCCGCCGCTGGTACCGGTGCCCCACAATTCATGTAGCGCCAGCTTCTCGCGGTTGAGCTTGGCCCAGGCGACCAGTTCGTCCTTCTTGTCGTCGTGCGCCACGAGCCCGATCCGCGCCATTGGGAAATCTCCGGAGACTTTAGTTCCGGTTTTCTGCACGGCTCACGGCTTCAGCGCAATGGCCTCGGCGAGGAGGATGGCGATCTCGTCCTCGGGGATATCGGCGCCCGGCTCGAACCGGATGAACCGCACCTGCTTGCCGTCGCCCTCGAGCAACGGCGAGCTGAGCTGCCGGCCATGCTCGAACACCAGCGACACATGATCTTCCATCGGGAAGATGGCGCAGACGAACCCGGCGGTCGGGTGCCGGTAATTGACCGAGCCCCAGCCCAGCCGCGCCTTGGCGTCGAGGTCCGGCCGCACCGAGAGCAGCGTCAGCGCCAGCTTCTGCGCGAGGTCGGCGACGGGCTGCGGGAAGGACCGCACGATTTGCAGGAGATCGGCGACCATTTCAGTCGACCGAGAGTCGGATTGTACCATGGCTCATCTCGAGGCCCATGGGATCGATCATGGTCATGGCCTCGCTCTGGGCCATCTCTTCCATGATTTTTCCGCTGGCCGCCAGTGCTGCTTCATGCGTCTGCCAGAACACGATGTCGACATAGCTGCCGTCATCGCGTTCGGCGAGGTGGCGCGACACGAATCCGGGCTGTCGCTTCAGCCAGTCACTGATCGCCGCATTGGCGTCGATGAACTGCTGGCCGCTGCCGCGGGCGAGCCGGAAGGTGACGAGTTCGAGTGTCTGGGTCATGAACAAAACCCTCTCCGTTGTAACGCGGGAGAGGGTTTCGCATGGGTCACCTGACAGCTGATGTCAGGGTTATCTCGGGCGGCCTAGAATTAAGCCGCTCCGACGCGGCGGTTCACAATTGTGAACCGCTCAGCAGCTGGCGGCTCAGAATTCCGCCCAGTCCTTGTCGATCGCGGCGTTGCCCTGGCTGAGATACGAGCTCGCGGCCTTCTTCACCCGCTCCTGCAGGCCCTTGATGCCACGCGCCGGCGGCGCCACCTGCACCACCCGCTGCGGCGCAGCGCCGGTGATGGTGAAGATGTCGACGATCCGGTCGAGCTCGTTCACCTGCCCGTCGGTCTGCTCGATCGCCGCATTGGTCTCCTCGACCAGCGCTGCATTGTGCTGCGTCATCTCGTCGAGCTGGCGCACCGCGGTGTTGACCTCTTCGATCGCCGAGGCCTGCTCGCGGCTGTCCCGCGCGATGCCGTCCATCAGCTGGTTGCTCGACCGCGCCGCTTCCAGCATGGCGACCAGCCGCGCTGCCGCGTCCGCCACCAGCTTCGAGCCGGTCTTCACTTCCGTGCCCGACTGCTCGATCAGCGCCTTCACTTCGCTCGAAGCACTTGCCGCCGACTGCGCCAGCCGCCGCACTTCCACCGCGACCACGGCAAAGCCCTTGCCGGCATCGCCCGCCCGCGCTGCTTCCACCGAGGCGTTGAGCGCCAGCAGGTTGGTTTGGAAGGCGATGTCGTCGATCAGCCCGATAATGTTGCTGATCTTGGCCGAAGACTGGGTGATCCGTTCCATCGCCGCATTGGCGTCGCCCATCACCTGGCCACCTTCTTCGGCGGTGCGGGTGACAGTGCTCGCCACTTCGCTCGCTTCGCGCGCCCGTTCGGCGTTCTGCAGCACGGTGGTCGAGAGCTGCTCCATCGCCGCCGAGGTCTCTTCGATCGTCGCCGCCTGCTTGGTGGTGCGCTCGGAAAGATCGTTGGCGCCAGACAGGATTTCTCCGGTCGCGGTCTTCAGCGAGCGCGAGGTTTCCTTCAGCTGGCCAACGATCTGGCTGAGCTTGTCGCCCACCGCGTTGGTGTCGTCGCGCAGCCGGGCGAAGGCGCCCTCATACTGACCCTCCATCCGCTTGGTAAGGTTGGTGTCGGCCAGCGCCGCCAGCACTTCGCCGGTCTCGCCGAGGCCGCGATCAACCGTCGCCACGAGGTTGTTGATCGAGCCGGCAATAGCGTTGAGCTCACGATCGGGGAACTCGGTCTCCACCCGGCGCGAGAAGTCGCCAGCCACTGCAGCATCGACCACCTGGCCGAAGGCCTTCTGCAGCTCGGCCATCATGGCGGTGCGCGCCTCCTGGTCGCGGATGATCCGCGCCGCATCCGCCTCGGTCATCTCGGCCACCTTGAGGCCGTTCTCGCGGAACACCTCGACGGCCTTCGCCATGTCGCCGATCTCGTTCCGCATCATGCCGAACGGCACTTCGACGCTGTAGTCGCCATCGGCGATCTTGCGCATCACGCCGGTCATCTTGCTGATCGGCTTGGCGATGGCGGTACCGAGCCAGGCAAAGGCGAGCAGACCCAACGCGAAGATCACCACGCCGCCGATCAGCAGGTTCAGGAGCTGCGCTTCGGAATCGGCGAGCAGCGTCGACTGCGGCACCGCGACGACCACCGTCCACGAAGCCTCGGCGCCCGGCAGGTCGACCTTGCGGGCATTCATCTTCCAGGTCTGGCCGGCAGCCTCGCCGGTCGACGAGAAGGTGTCCGACGATGCCATCGCGGTTACCGCTTCGATCGCCCAGGGCTCGGTCACCTCGGTGCCGATCAGTTTGGGGTCGGGGTTCAGCACCCAGACATTGCGCTGGTTGATAATACCCATGAAGCCGTTGCCCATCGGCGGCTCGCTGCCGAGCTGCTGCGCCAGCACCGCCGAGTCGAAGGCGACGCCGCTCATGCCGACGGCCTTGCCGGACGGATCTTTGATGATGTTGGTGAAGCTGGTGTAGAGCTTGCCCTCGATATTGTCGGGGCCCGAGATCGCCGCAACGCCCGCCTTCAGCGGCCCGGTGAACCAGCTGTCAAAGCCGGCCGGGCTGTCGAGCGAGCCATAGCCCACCGTGCCGTCGGCCTTGTTCTCGGCAAGAATGCCGACATGGTTGCCGCTGATCAGGAAATGTGAGCCGGCAAAGGTCGGGCGCGCATAGAGCGCCGAGTCCGGCGAGAACATCATGTAGACGCCGAGCGCACCCGGAAGGCTCGCCAGCTGCTTGGTGACGATCGTGCCATAGGTGGTCGGCGAGGTATCGTGGTTGGCAAGCAGCGCTTCGGCGGTACGCGCCGTCGAATCCGCCGCCACCGCAAAGCCGGTGAGGAACGTCTTGATCGACTCGGCCTGCGTCTCGGCCAGCCCGCCGACCACTTCGTCGGCTTGTGCCAGGTCCTGGGCGCGATTGCTGGTGACCACGTAATAAAGCGAAGCGCCGATCGCGACCGTGAAAATGGCGGCGGCGGCAAGAATGATTGAGCCCCGAAGCTTTAGCGACGGCAGCTTGAATTTGGTCTTGGCGGGCATGGAGGGGTCGTAGTCCTTCTGGAGTGTCGACGAACTGAAATGCGTCCTGCGTCTCACCAGGGATGACAGCATGGCAGCGTTAACATCGCGTCAAACCGCGATGCTTCCGGGGGTGAAACCCCCGCTTCTTGCAGGTGGCGCCATCGCCAAACGGAGTCATTCCCGCGAAAGCGGGAACCTCTGTTTTCTTGCAAGTTGCGCGAAACGGCGCCGTCAGGCCGCCCGGGAGCGGCGTCCGCCGGCGCCGATGTCGACCGTGAAGATCTCGGCAATGCCGTCGACTTCACCGGCCTGCGCCTCGGTCTGCTCGATCGCGGCGTTGATCTCTTCGACCAGCGCCGCATTGTGCTGCGTCATCTCGTCGAGCTGCCGCACCGCCGCATTGACTTCATCGATCGAGCCCGCCTGCTGCCGGCTGTCATCGGCGATCGCCGCCATCAGCGCGTTGGAGCGCCGTGCCGCCGCGAGCATGGCTTCGAGCTTGTCCGCCGCCTCGGCCACCAGCTTGGTGCCGCCCTTGACCTCGGTGCCCGACTGCTCGATCAGCACTTTGACCTCGCTCGAAGCCTGCGCCGCCGATTGCGCCAGCCGCCGCACCTCGACCGCTACCACCGCAAATCCCTTGCCGGCCTCACCGGCGCGTGCCGCTTCAACCGAAGCGTTGAGCGCCAGCAGGTTGGTCTGGAAAGCGATGTCGTCGATCATCCCGATGATGTTGGAAATCTTGGCCGACGACTGGGTGATCCGCTCCATCGCCACATTGGCCTGCTGCATCACCTCGCCGCCGGCTTCGGCGGTGCGGCTGACCTCTTCGGCCACATGGCGCGCGTCTTCGGCCTTTTCGGCGTTGGCGCGCACCGTATCGGCGAGCAGCGTCATCGCCGCGCTGGTCTCTTCGATCGTCGCAGCCTGCCGGGTCGTCCGCTCCGAAAGGTCGTTGGCGCCCGACAGGATCTCGCCCGTCGCCGTCTTCAGCGAGCGCGAGGTCTGCTTCAGCGTCAGCACGATGTGGCTGAGCTTTTCCGCCACCTCGTTGGTGTCGTCGCGCAACTGGCCCAGCGCGCCCTCATAGCCGCCTTCGATGCGGTGCGTCAGGTCGGTATCGGCGAGCGCCGCCAGCGCCGCGCCGGTATCGCCGATGATCCGCTCGACCGTCTCGACCAGCGTGTTGACGCTGCCGGCCAGCCGGTTCAGTTCCTCGTCGGCAAAACGCGTCGCCACCCGGCGCGAGAAATCGCCGGAAGTCGCGGCATCCACCACGTCGCCAAAACTCTGTTGCAGCGTCTGCATCATCTCTGCCCGTTCGGCCCGGCGCTGCTCCAGCGCCAGCCGCTCGTCTTCGGTCAGCTCCTGCACTTTCAGCGCGTTGGCGCGGAACACTTCAATGTTGCGCGCCATCTCGCCGATCTCGTTGCGGAGCCCGGTATAGGGGATCGCTGTTTCGAGATCGCCGGCCGCCACCAGTCGCATGCTCCTCGACAGCATCGGCACCGGTCGCATCAGCCGCGACGCGGCGAACACCGAGAGCGTTCCGATCACCAGTACCGCCACCGCACCGACCAGCGCCAGCAACTGCAAGCCGTCATTGGCCGTTGCATCGATCTCGGCTTTCGGGATGCCGACATAAATGAGCCCGATGACCTCGTTGTTGAGGTTCTGGATCGGCCGATAGATGGCGTAGTAGGAAACGCCGAGCACGTTGGCTTCGCCCTCGTAGGTGCCCCCGGCCACCACCACGGGATATGCCGCTCCGTCGCGCGCCAGCGTTGTGTCGAGGATGCGCTCGCCCTTGTCGTCGACGATGGTGGTCGACTTTCGCGTGAACTCCTGCGTCTCCGCATCGAACACGAACAGCGTCGCGGTATCGCCGGTCACCCGTCCGATCGTGTCGATCAGGTCGTGGTTGCGGAATTTCGGCATTGCCTTGGCTTCGATCTTTTCGAGCTCGCCTGCCTCGCTCCAGAAAATGTCGGAGTTCGGCAGGTTCACCTCGAGGATCGCCGCCGCGGTCCTCAGATCGGCAGCGAGCCGTTGACTGGCGGTGTCGCGCGTGTTGGCGGCGAGCATCGTCCACACTGCAAACAGCACCGTGGCGATCGCCACCGTGACCGCAAGGAACACCATTGCCGAGATCGTCGTGGTGAGCGTCAGCCCACGCTTGGCCTGCGAAGAGGTTGTGGCCATTCTAGCCCCCATGTCGCCGCGGCTTTCGTGCCCGGCATCCCCGCTCATCCCTGTCCGAGACGATAGGGAAGCTTCCTTAATCGCCGGTTGACCCAGCCGCCCCAGCCCGAACCAGGCTCCGAGCCCGGCGAGCAGTGCCACCACGACACTGATGCCGCCGATCCAGTTGAGCCGCGCGCCCGCCGCGGCGATCCGCTGCTCCAGCAGCTGCCGCATGTCAGCGCCGGAGGCCTGGCCGAGTGCCAGCGCCGCGTCCTGGAACGCATCATGCGCCGCATCGAGCCCTGCCCAGTCATAGGCGGCTCGCGCCTTGGCATCCGGAATCGCCGCAATACCCGCCGCCACCCGATCCGCCAGTGCGGTCGCCGCGGCGGTGTAAGGCGCGCCCGTCGCACCACCATCGGCGGTCGCCGCGCGGAACTCGGCCAGCACCTCCTGAAGCCGTGCGACTTCGGCTGGCTGCACCGCTGCCGCATAGCGCGTCGCGTGCATCAGCGCCGGCGACAGCGGCGCCGCGTTGGCCGCCTGCGGCACCTCGATCAGTTGCGCGGCCTTCGGATCAGCCGCGAGCCCCGAGCTGTCATGGATGCGCTGCACCAGCATGGCCGCGGCGTTCCGCGCCGCCGCCGGATGCGCCCCCGCACCGAGTTCGGCCTTCAGCATGTCGTAGGCGCGCGACAACGAGGCCGTGCCGGACTGGGCATCGCCGGTACGCGCTGCCTCGGCGAACGCGGGGTCCGTGGCCGGCAACGCACCGTCACGCGCCAGGCCCACCAGCTCCGGCAGCACCAGCCCGGCATAGCGCAGGCCATCGGCTTCACGCCGCGCCGCATCGATCTCGCCGCTCGTCAGTCCTCCCAGGTAAAGCCCGCCGCACAACGGCAGGGCCCCGATAAGGGTGGCGGCAATGATGCGGGTGAGCTTGCGCATGACTGTCCCTTCTGGACGCTTCGCGGGGCGCCTATCGCGCGACTAGAACTCGGCCCAGTCCTTGTCGATCGCGGCATTGCCATGGCTGAGATAGGATTTTGCGGCCGTGCGCACTTTGTCCTGCAGCGCCCGGATGCCCTTGGCGGGGGCTTCGGCCGCCCGCACCGGTGCCGACTGCGCTTCGACGCGGAACACCTCGACAATCCGGTCAAGCTCGGTCGCCTGCGCTTCGGTTTGTTCGATCGCCGCGTTGGTTTCTTCGACCAGCGCCGCATTGTGCTGGGTCATCTCGTCCATGGTGCGGACGGCGGCGTTCACTTCCTCGATCGCCGAGGCCTGTTCCTGGCTGGCCCGCGCAATCGAATCCATCAGCTCGTTCGACGAGCGCGCCGCCACCAGCATCGCTTCGAGCTTCTGCGCCGCTTCGGCCACCAGCTTCGAGCCGCCCCGCACCTCGGTACCCGACTGCTCGATCAGCGCCTTCACTTCGCTCGAGGCGCCGGCCGCCGACTGCGCCAGCCGCCGCACTTCGACGGCCACCACGGCAAAGCCCTTGCCGGCATCGCCGGCCCGAGCTGCTTCCACCGAGGCATTGAGCGCCAGAAGGTTGGTCTGGAAGGCGATGTCGTCGATCATTCCGATGATGTTCGAGATCTTGCCCGACGACGCGGTGATCCGTTCCATCGCCTCGGTCGCCTGATGCATCACCTGCCCGCCATCCTCGGCAGTGCGGGTGACGGTCGCCGCGACGTTCGAGGCATCCTTGGCCCGCTCGGCGTTGGCCAGCACCGTGCCCGACAGCTGTTCCATCGCCGCGGAGGTTTCTTCGATCGTCGCCGCCTGCTTGGTGGTGCGTTCGCTGAGATCATTGGCGCCCGAGAGGATCTCGCCGGTCGCCGTCTTCAGCGAGCGCGAGGTGCCCCTGAGCTGCCCGACAATCTCGGTCAGCCGCTCGGCTACCGCATTGGTATCGTCCTTCAGTCGCGCGAAGGCGCCGCCATACTGGCCGTTCACCCGCTGCGTCAGGTCGGTCTGGGCCAGCGCCGAGAGCACGTCACCGGTTTCGACGAGCCCGCTATCCACTGTTGCCACCAGCTCGTTGACCCCATGCGCCAGGGCGTTCAGTTCCTCATCGGGGAACTCCGCCTCGACGCGCTTCGAAAAGTCGCCCGAGATTGCGGCATCGACCACTTCGCCGAATGCCTTCTGCAACTCCTGCATCATCGCGGTACGCTCGACCCGGCGCTGCACTGAAGCCGTGCGCTCGCCTTCTGTCATCTCGGTGACCTTCAGCGCGTTCTCCTTGAACACCTGCACGGCCTTGGCCATGTCGCCGATTTCGTCGCTGCGGCCGGCGCCCTTCACCTCGGTATCGAGCTTGCCCTCGGCCAGCGCCCCCATCGTTTCGGTCAGCCGGCTGATCGGCTTCGAAATGCTACGCGAGAACAGGAAGCCCACTACGGCAGCCAGCGCCAGCAGCCCCGCACCGATCGCCAGCATGGTGTTTCGAAGCTGCGCCACCGGCGCGAATGCCTCGTCTTCCGAAATAGTGGTGACCATCGCCCAGGTGGTGCCGTTGAACTCGACCGGCGTCGCATTGGCCAGCATCCGCGTGCCGCGATAGTTCTCGGTGACGCCGTTACTGGTTTCACCAGCCAGCGCTGCCTCGACCACTGGATTATCGTAGACGGCGGTCAGCGTGTCGTCCCCCTCCGAAAACACCGAGTCCGAGCGCAACAGCTTGTCGGCACCGACATAAAAGCTCTCGCCGGTCTGGCCGAGCTGCGTGTTGTCCTGCAGCATCTGGTTGATCGGGGCGACCGGCATCTGGATCGCCATCACCCCCATCAGCTTGCCGCGCACGTCGATGACCGGGGTGGCGATGAAGCTCGCGGGCGAGCCGGCGATCGCATAGACCGATGCATCCTCGTAGGCCACCTGTCCGCGCTCGGTCAGCGCCAGCGCCTTGCGGTACACCCGGCCGAGCCCGCTGTCGGCCATGTCGCCGCCCTCGGCGAAGTTCGACGTGAAATCGTCGTTCTTCATCACCGAGTAGACCAGGTTCCCCGCCGTATCGAACATGTAGAAATCGCGGTAGCCGCGCAGTTCCAGCTGCCGGCGGAACGTCGCCTGCACCTTGTCGTGCGTGGTGTCGTAGTTGGTCCGGCCCTTGTCGTTGATGTCGAGCAGCTGTCGCTGCCCTGCCGGGTGCGGGTTATTGGTGATGAACGCTTCGCGCAGCACCACGATCGGATCACCAGGCGGGGTGGCCTTGGCAAAACCCTTCCAGGCAATGGCAAAATCGCGGACCGCGTTCACCGCGCTGTCGGTTGCCGCACTGTTTACGAGGTCCGCTTCGATGGTCTTGAGATAGGTCGAGAACTTGTCGGCATGGCTCGAGGCCACCGTCTGCATCTGCCGCGCGCTCATATCGGCGACGATGCCCGAGCCGATGACATAGCTTCCGAGCCCAACACCGACGCTGACCAGCAGCGCCGAGCCGACCATTGCCAATGGCAGCTTCTGGGCAATCTTGAATTTCGGAAGCCAACCCATGCCTAACTCTCCCCCCGAGTATTGGCCTCATCTGGGGGAGCGGCAATCCTGCCGCAGCGAAACGGAAGCATCCTGCTTCCGTTGTTCACGCCGCCTCATCCCCCAAGGCCCGTGCACAACGCCGCGAAGACTAGGCACCGCGCCTTAATTTCTGATTACGGAATGTCACGTAGCTCACTCAGCATTTGCGAGCGACTGACACGGCGCGTCGCAACAAGAAAGTCGGCTAGTAAGCCCGCTTCTTCTTTGCCGATACCAACCACCACAGCTTCACCAAACTCGATGTCATCCAGCGAAAGCTGGGACCCAACTCCGCGGCGAGGGCTTTGCCCTCGTCCGCCAGGTTGGCGCGGGAGGTGGGATGGGTCCCAGCTTTCGCTGGGATGACACCGGTGCGGTGGGGCGCTCGGAGCCTACTCCCCACGTCTCCAAACGGCAGCAGTAACGCCGCGGGCCTTAGAACTCGGCCCAGTCCTTGTCGATGGCGGCGTTGCCGCGGCTGAGATACGACTTGGCCGCCGTGCGCACCTTGTCCTGCAGCGCCCGAACCCCCTTGGCCGCGGGCTCCGGGGCGCGGACCGGCGCAGTGTCGCCGATCCGGAACACCTCGACGATCCGGTCGAGCTCGGTCGCCTGCGCTTCGGTCTGCTCGATCGCGGCGTTGGTTTCTTCGACCAGGGCCGCGTTGTGCTGGGTCATCTCATCCATGGTGCGGACCGCGGCGTTCACTTCCTCGATCGCCGAGGCCTGTTCCTGGCTGGCCCGCGCAATCGAATCCATCAGCTCGTTCGACGACCGCGCCGCCACCAGCATGGCTTCGAGTTTCGAGGCGGCTTCCGCCACCAGCTTCGAGCCACCCCGAACTTCCGTGCCCGACTGCTCGATCAGCGCCTTCACTTCGCTCGACGCGCCGGCCGCCGACTGCGCCAGCCGCCGCACTTCGACGGCCACCACGGCAAAGCCCTTGCCGGCATCGCCGGCCCGCGCCGCCTCCACCGAGGCATTCAGCGCCAACAGGTTGGTCTGGAAGGCGATGTCGTCGATCATCCCGATGATGTTGGAGATCTTGCCCGAGGAGTGGGTGATCCGCTCCATCGCCGCAGTCGCCTGGTGCATCACCTGCCCGCCATCCTCGGCAGTGCGGGTGACCGTCGCGGCGACGTTCGAGGCATCCTTGGCCCGCTCGGCATTGGCCAGCACCGTGCCCGACAACTGTTCCATCGCCGCCGAGGTCTCTTCGATTGTCGCCGCCTGCTTGGTGGTGCGTTCAGATAGATCGTTAGCGCCCGAGAGGATCTCGCCCGTCGCCGTCTTCAGCGAGCGTGAGGTCTGCTTCAATCCCATGACGATGTCCCCGAGCTTTTCGGCCACCGCATTGGTGTCGGTCTTGAGCCTCAGGAACGCCCCCTGGTAGTCACCGCGCACCCGCTGGGTCAGGTCGGTATGGGCCAGCGCCGCCAGCACCTCGGCCGTCTCGCTCATGCCGCGATCGACCGTCGCAACCAGCTCGTTCACGCCCTGCGCCAGCGCATTGAGCTCCGCATCGGGGAATTCCGCCTCGACCCGCTTGGTGAAGTCGCCGGCAATTGCCGCATCCACCACCTCGCCAAACGCCCCCTGCAGCGTCTGCATCATCTGCGTCCGGTCGGCCCGGCGCTGCTCCGAAGCCGTCCGCTCGCCTTCGGTCATTTCGGTGACCTTCAGCGCATTCTCCTTGAACACCTGCACGGCCTTGGCCATGTCGCCGATTTCGTCGCTGCGGCCTGCGCCCTTCACGTCGGTGTCGAGCTTGCCCTCGGCCAGCGCCCCCATCGTCTCGGTCAGCCGGCTGATCGGCTTCGAAATGCTGCGCGAGAACAACAAGCCCACCACTGCGGCCAGCGCCAAGAGGCCTCCGCCGACCAGCAGCATCATGTTGCGCATCTCGGCCACCGGCGCGAAGGCTTCGTCCTCGCTCATCGTCGTGACCATCGCCCAGCGCGCGCCGTTGAACTCCACCGGCAGCGCCGTGGCGATCATTCGCATGCCACGATAGTCGGTGGTGATGCCATCGGCGCGGTTGCCGCCAAGCGCCGCGTCGACCACCGGATAGTCGTAGCTGGCGCTCAGTGTGTCGTTATCGGCGGAGAACACCGAGTCCGACCGCATCAGTTTGTCGGCGCCCACCAGGATGCTTTCGCCGGTCTGCCCGAGATTGGCATTGTCCTGCAGCATCAGGTTGATCGGCCCGATCGGCATCTCGATCGCCATGACCCCGATCAGCTTGTTGCGCGCGTCGAACACCGGCGTGGCGAGAAAGCTCGCCGGCAGGCCGGCCACCGCATAGTTGCTCAGATCCTCGAACGCCACCTTGCCCGGCTCGGTGAACGCCGCGGCCGTGCGGAATGCCCGCCCCAGCCCGCTATCGGCGAGGTCGCCGCCCTCGGCGAAGTTCCGCGCGAAGTCGTCGTTCTTCATTACCGAGTAGACGAGGTTTCCCTTGGGATCGAACAGGAACAGGTCGGAATAACCGCGCGCCTCGAGCTGGCGGCGGAAGTTCGGGTGCACCTTGGAGTGGAGGAAGTCGTAGTTCCACTTCTTGGCCCCCGGCGCCTGCTCGGGCGTATCGAGCGCCTGCCGCGAACCCTTGGCGTTGGGGTTGTTGTCGATGTAGTTGCCGCGCAGCGTCGCGATCGGGTCGGCCGCCGGTTTGGCGGTCGCGAACTGGCCCCAGCCGATGGCGAAGTCTCTGAGCGTCGTCTGCACGCTCTCTGCTGCCGCCTGATTGACCAGGTCCGCCTCGATGGTTCCGAGATAGGTCTCGAACGACTTCACCCGGTCGCCGGCCGCCATCTGCATCTGCCGGATGCTCATCTGGTCGACGGTGCTGGAGCCGATCAGGTAGCTGGCAATACCGACCCCGGCGCTGACCAGCAGCGCCGAGCCGACCAGCGCCAGCGGCAGCTTCTGCGCGATCTTGAACTTCGGAAACCAACCCATGCGCCTGCTCCCCTCAGCGTGACCATAAGAGGGGAGGAAATGCCGAGGGCGGGCCAGCGCCCGCCTCACATCGGCCCTCCCCCAAGGCCCGTGCACGACTGGCGCGAAGACTGGCAGGGGCCGATTAATTTCGTGTTACGGAACGATGCGTAGCAAAGCCAGCATTTCCGGGCATGTAGTCGATTACATCAGCCGCCCGAAAAGGCCAGCTCCGGCAAGCGGTTGGCGCAAAAGCAAAGGCCGCCCGGAGGCGGCCTGTTGGCTTAAGCAGCGGTAGATGTGCTTACGACAGCACGCCGATCACCGCCTCGATGCGCTTCTTCATGGTCGAGGCGTCGAACGGCTTGATGATGTAGTTGTTGACCCCTGACGAGATCGCTTCCTTCACCTGCTCCTTGTCGGAGCGGCCGGTGGCCATGATGAACGGCATGCCCTGCGTCTTGGGGTGCTTGCGGATGACGCGCAGCAGCGTCAGCCCGTCGATATCGTCCATGTTCCAGTCGGAAATGATCAGGTCGACACTGCTCTTTTCGAGCTTGCCGAGCGCATCGCGCCCCGACTTGGCCTCGACGATATTGGTGAAACCCAGCTGGGTGAGGATGTATTTGCAGATGCCCCGCATGGACTGCTGGTCATCGACGATCATCACACTGACTGCACTTGCCTTCGGCATCGTTACGCTGCGCCTTCTAGCTGCCCGAA
>JAESFN010000503.1_pt1 | contig 34472 bp, 32 predicted proteins | sample 9269411 | NCBI WGS metagenome assembly JAESFN01 (sample SAMN14505399, study PRJNA617100) | algae metagenome | isolation source: Iphinoe sp. HA4291-MV1 and co-occurring heterotrophs from trail next to... | place: USA: Maunawili Falls, Hawaii | collected 2009-07-25
GCGGTTTGTAGAATGTCCTCCTGCGCGTTCTCGCCCGGGAGTAGGCATTCTGTGAGCAATCACAATGAGGGCGATGTCCGGATTTCAGCCGTGCTCCACCGGCTGGGTTTGCCTGATACCAAGCGTGCTCCGGAGTTGCTCTCCGGTGGGCAGTCAGGCGCGGCCGTGTATCGGCTGGACCTCGATGGAGGGCACGCGATTCTCAAGCTCATGCGAGCGGATGCGCCGCGGCACCTGATCGAGCAGGCGCGGCGGGAAGTGCGGGTCTATCGCGAGCTGGCGAACACGCTTCCAATTCCGGCACCGCGCGTAATTGGGGTGAGCGATGAAGCCGGTGAGGACATCGCCATCCTGCTCGCTGAAGAAACCCCGGTTCCGCACGTTGACCACTGGAGCGACGCTGATTTTCTGATTGTTGCCGGGCAACTCGGTCGGTTGCACGGCGCGTTTTGGGATCGAGGCGATGTGATCCCAAGCTGGGTGGAGCGAGTACCGGCGCTTGCGCCCGATCGCCTCGAAAACGCATTGCGGCGATGGAATTCCCTCGGCGATCACCCGAAATATCGATCCATCATTTCCCCGCATCTCCCGAAACTGGCACGCCGGATCGACCGACTTCCAGAGCTGGAGTCGTTCATCGACCCGATGCCGGAAACGCTCTGCCACGGCGACTGCCACGCCGGGAATTTCTTGCGCAATGAGCGCGGCGATCTTCTGCTCGCCGATTGGCAGCAGGTGCGGCGAGGAACTGGGATTGAAGACTTGTCTTTCTTTTTTCAACGCGCTTTTGCCGCTAGTGCGCGCGTTTTGCCGCTGGACGCGATGGTGCGGTGCTATACCGAAACGCTGGTGGCCGAATTCAGTATTGCGATCTCAATCGAGCAGGTCGAACGATATTTGCAGGTGAGTGAGCTCCGTGGCTGGCTGATCGACTGGCCGGCGTATCTGGGGTTCTTGCCAGGCTCGAGCGTTGAGGGCATTCTGGCGCGCATCGATTGGCTGCGCGCCCTCCTCGACGGTGCGTGAGCGTGGCCGGATCGCGGCAGATATGGGGTCACGATGACAGAACTTCCCGCTGGAGTAACGATTCGAGATTGGCAGGCGGATGATTTTCCCGCTATTCAACGCCTCTCGGATGCCGAAGGGTGGCCGACACCAACCTCACGCGCGGTTGAATCGCTGCATTCGTGGCGGCAAGCGCAGATCACATTGGTTGCGGTGGCGAATGACGAAATCATCAGATTCCTGCGCGGATTGAGCGATGGTGCGGTCACGAGCTACGTCGCCGAGTTGCTGGTTGCGCCTGATTGGCGCGGGCGGGGTATCGCCGCCGCGCTGCTCGACGAGGCGCACCAACGATTCCCAAGCACCCGCATCGATCTGCTCGCCACTCCCGAAAGCAGCCGTTTCTACGAGCGAATCGGTTTCTACCCTTTCGCGGGGTTCAGGCGCTCGGGATTGAGCAATCGCTGAACTTCGTCGAGCGACCTGGCCCGATATAGCCGGGCGCGTTTCCGTCGATGGCGACGCTTCCCCTTGCCCTTGGCGAGCTTGCGGACATCGTAAATGGCGATGACCTGGTTCATCCGAAGTTCCGGAATCACCGCCTGCACCCGCACGTGTTTGCCATGCCATTGCCCGTCGATCTGATCCCAGCCGTCGAACACCAGCTGCCAGCTTGCTTCGAGGCGCTCGCGGATATCGGGTGGATAGTCATCGAGGTGGCGGCCAAATCGATCCAACCCTCGTTGTTCAAGTTCCTCGTGCCAGGCATCGTATTCGGCTTCGTTTCGGGCAAGTAACCTACCCCCGAGCACAGCGTGCCAGGTGAAGAAATCACTGAGCAGCACCTGATCGCGTGGCGCGCGCCAACGAACCAACACGCGATCATGCGCCTTGCGCGGACGCCCGCTCCATTCCGCATCTTTTCGCCGCGTCCATGCCCAAATCGGATACCCACCGGCGAAGCCTGGAATGCGCTGCTTCATTTGCTCGATCATCCATTTGTACGGCTCGACAAACTCCGCCCACACATGATCCTCGCTACCGCGAATCACCCCGTTGCGCAGCAGCTGTTCATAGAATTTGCGGTTCATCCGCGTCCAGAGCTCAATCGTCGGTCCCGACCCCAGATCCGGGATCTTGCGCTTGATCGGTACGCCCTTGTGTCGTTTTCGCGCCATTGCGAAGTCTCCGTACACACGAAAAGGAGGCATCGGGACGGATGCCTTCGAGCAATCGCGAGGAAGGGATGGCAACCCAGATTCGGCGGGCGTAGTTTGGGCATGGCATTAGCCAACCGCGATCGCTCGCCGCTCTCGGGGTGCATCTATTGGCATGAGAGAAACGCAAATTACAGCAACAGAATAGAGAAGCAATCAGGGCGCGACGCCGGATTGGAGCGACGGTTACCGCTGACGGGATGCGGAGTATACACGCGTGGTAGCGGTTGTGCGAGCCAATTCGCCAACCTCGAACGGAGAATGAACGGTTTCGCCTGTCTGGGTGCGTCCGGCTACTCCAGGGTCTCGGGGACGAGACCGATCGCGTGTTCCCATTCTGTGGGGTCGGCTTCGGGGAGGTCGGGCAGGCCGAGGCGGTCGAAGATGTGCAGGATCTCGCTGCGGTGACCGGTGTTGTGGGTGACGATGTGGAGGATGGTTGCGCCGAAGCTTTGCGGATACTCGTAATGATCGAGGTAGGCTTCGTCGAGGCGGTTCTCGCTCGCGAGGCGGCGAGCGAGTGCGGCGAAGCGATCGTATTCCCGCTCGTGGCGGGCGATTAGTGCGTCGAGCGAGCGATCGTCGGCATTCGGAGCGGCCGGTTCGCTAAGCATCGCCGTGGTCCAGTAATCGAGCATGGCGTTGATGTGGTCGAAGGTTGCACGCAGGGTGCGGTGACCGATATCAAATTCCTGATCGAGTTGCGCGTCAGTCAAACTCCGGCTCAGGTCGAGAAAGCGCGCCGTAGTCCAGCGATCGAATCCCAACATGCGTTCGAACATATCCATCTCGTTCCCCTTCCGAAGCGCGCCCAATCCGGACCGGCTCGACGCTCCCAGCGTACGGGCAAAAACTGCCAGGTCATGACATGTTTCCGAGGGGTTGGCAGGCTAGTGATGAGCCGGTATCGCCCGGTTACCAGCGGCTGAGGGTATTGATCTGGGCGAGCACGCGCGCCGCCCGGCTATCCCAGGGGCCGGAGAGAGTCAAAACATGGGTGTCGCCGAGCAGATCGAAGCTATCGTCCTCGATGAGATCGCGGAGCTCGAGATCGACGGTGGCGCGGAAGGCCGCATCCTCTCCCGCCCCGAAGGGATCGTGGCCTGGATCGATCGGGGTAAACACGACGAGATCGAGACTCGCTATCGCTGAGGCGATCGGGGTGCGCTAGCGCTCGATCTCGAAATGCTCGCCACCACGGGTGGCGAGGATGTAGCCGATGAAATCGAGCGGGCAGCGATCGAACAGCACGTTGCGCACCGGGCGACGGAGCAGCGCCAGTGATTGCTTGAGCTGGGCGAGAAAATCCTCCACCGTGGGTGGGTAGGCGAATTCATAGCCGCGTTCCTCCAACAGCTCGTACGGTTCCGGTACCGTGCGGTACCCGGGCAAGCTGGCGGCAAGCTCCTCGATTAGGGTGGATTTGCCTGTCCGGTGTGTTCCCGAAATCGCGATTCGCACGGTAATTCCTGATCGAGCAGCGCCTACGTCAACAATCGCGAGAGTCTATCAGGCGACGCCTTCGAGCGGTGGAAATTAAGCAGCGAGATGACCGGCAGGGGGCTCCGCCGGTCATCTCGCTGCGGTGAGCTTGCGCTCGATCGCGCTAGGGGGAGGTGGTGATTTGTACGGTGAGGGTCGCGAGGGTGGGTGCGCTATCCGGCACGATCACGAGCACGGTTTGTTGAAAGACACCCGAACCGCTGCCAAGCTCCGCCCGCAGGAAGGGAAGGGCGGGCACGAGCACACCCACCGTGTGCCCGCTGTGGATACCGAGCACCTGCTCGGATTGCCGGCCATCGGCGGGGATGACGCGCCAGATGGTGCCATCGAGATTTTCCAGCAGCGCCAGTGAATCGGCCGGGGAAAGCGCGGGATCACTTTGCACCGCGATCGTCCAGCCGGCGGCGGTGCCGCGATCGTCGCGCACGACCATGATGGCGGTGGCATCGTCGTCGCGCGGGGTTTGCGCGTTCGCCTGCAGCAGCACGAATCTCGCCGAAACGGTGCCGCTGACACCGCCGGAGCTGTTATCGGAACCGTTGCTCCCCGTTGCCGGAGGTTGTGGTGGATTGACGACCGGGGTCGAGGCGCCGGGAAGCACGCTGATCGAGATATCGGTTGAATTGCCCGTATCCGGCGCATCCTGCGCGATCGCCGAACCGGCTCCGGCGATGGCGACGGCGAGCAAGGCCCCAGCCAGCATGGACCGTAGCGGTCTCACCCTCGATTGGCGTTGGTTCGGCGCGTCGATCGTCATACCCGGCTACTTTCCGATCGCGATCGTTGGCAGATCGTCCAGGGTGGTCACGGTGGTGGCTGCGCCGGTGGTGCCATCGATGACGTTCAAGCGGAGCACGAAGCTCCATTCGCCCGCGGCCCACCCGGTCGGCGGGATGTAGCGCTGATTGACCGCTGTCGCACCAGCCGGCAGCGCCAGGGAGGACGCGAGCGGGAAGGTTTCCACCAGCTCACCATCGTGCAGCACATCGAGCTGAATTTCGGCTTTCGTCACCGGATCGCCCTGGTTATCGATTTGCACGTCGACGGTGGCAAACGCCGGATTCTTTGCGTCCGGCGCAACCTCGATCGTCGCGGTCATCGTGATCGGCGAGGCCGCGGCGGCGGCTGCGACCGTAATGGTTTGCTCCGCGAGAGAGGTTTCAACTTTGGTCGCCGGATCGCTGAGTTGAACGTTGAGCGTGTAATCGCCGTTGGGGAGCGGGGTGGTGATGCCCACTGACAGCGGTGCCGTGGTGCCGGCGTAGACCGAGCCCATCGCGATCGGCGCGGTCAGCACCGTTTCGCCACTGGCATCGGAGAGGGTGAGCTCACCGGCCGGCTTCACCAGCACGTTGCCGGTGTTGATCACCGGGATTTCGATGCGGGGGATCGCGCTATCGGTTTTCAGCTCCGGCGTGCCGAGCTCGAAGGCCGGTTGCTCGGGACCGGGCACGATGATGAAGACGGCGATGGTTTTGCGAATGATCTGATTGAACATCGAGGTGCCTTCAACCTCGATCGGATCGGCGGTTTGCAGCGCCAATCCGGCGATGTATTGCCCCGGTTTTGTATCGGCCGGGATTGTGACCGTGAACGTGCGCTCGATGCCTTCGCTGGGCTTGAAGGTGAAGGTTTCCGCCGGGTAATCGATCCAGTTCGCCACGCCGGTGGCGGGAACGGCTTCGTCGGCGATCGAGAAACCGCCGTTGATCATCGGCACGGCATCGTTGGCGAAGGTGCGGAGCTTAAGATCCTCATCATCGGCATTTCCGAGTACAACCGTGAGCTTATTTGTGGTTCCGGCATCCGCCTTAAGCGTGAAGTAATCGCCGTCCGCGCCGTCGACCGGGCGGATGACAAAGCGCGGACCGCTATCGGTTGAGGGGGTGGCATCCTGCGCCGCCGCTTGCGCAACGCTAAGCGGCAGGATGAGCGCGGCGAGCAGTGCCAGGATGAGCCATCGCCCAAAACGCGGTCGTGCGGCTGCTGAACAAACCATTGCCAGGTCTCCGATTCTGGAACAAGCCATCTGATGCGAGCGAAGATCGCGGTGCGAGGCGGGCTGCCGGATTCCATGCGGAATCCGGCAGCGGCGCGACTAATTACGGTCCTGAAGTGATCGCGACTGTGACAACCGAGGTGTAGGTGCCGACGAGGGTCCCGCCCGGAACGACCAGCGATGCGGGAACGTTGAGCGAGTAGCTGCCGTCGCCCGATCCAATCGCGGCGCTCCACACTTTCGCCGCGGTGGTCGACACCGGGGTCAACGCGGAGGTTGTTTGCCCACTGCTCGGACCGGCGATGGTGGTGACGGTACCGGCGGAGAGGGAGAACCGGTTCACCGGGATCGAACCGGTGCTGCCGGTGAAATTGGTGGCCGAGAGAACGATGTTCCAGCCGGCCGCCGTGCCGCGAGTATCGAGCGCGGTGACGGTCAGTGTCCCGGACAGCGGCGCCGAATCGGTGAAGCTGTACGCAATCGAGCCGAAGCTTGTGCCGGTGATCGAGGCGGTGAGGCCTGCTCCCGGTTGCGTGGTGATGGTGACAACGGCGTTGTCGCTGGTGGCGGCCTGGCTGCCGGAGATGACGGTGGCGAAGAGCGCTATCGCGCTGATCACGGCGCCGATGCGTTTGAGAATGTTCATCGCATGCTCCCTTGGTGGCCATCCACTCATTCGTGGTGGCGGCCGGTTTTATGCGCGATTACGGCGCGGCGGTGATATCGGCGGTAACGGTCGAGGTGTAGGTGTCGACGAGGGTGCCGGCCGGGACGCTCAGCGTGCCATTCAGCGGCAGCGCGAATTCGCCATCGCCTTGATTGGCGTTCGCTTTCCAGAGGTTGGTGCTGCTCGATTGCACCGGGCTCTGTGCAAACGTCGTGGTCGGGATCGCGCCCACGCCACTCACCCGGCCCGGTGAAGCTGGGACAAGACTGAAGTTGCTGACCGCGATATCCGCGCCAACCGAGGTGTTGGTGCGCTTGAAATCGGTCGCTTTCAGCGACACGGTCCATCCACCAGCGGTGCCGCGGTTGTCGAGCACCGTAACGGTTAGCCGACCATACGACGGGACGGGCGTGGTCAGGTTGTAGGTGACGTCGTTGAACGCCGTCGTTTCGGCAATCGTCACGGAAACCGTGGCTCCGTCGATGGTATTGACTTTGACGTCGACATCAGCGTTGCTGGTGGTCGCGGCGAGGCTCGGCCCCGCGGTGACCAGGGTGAGTGCGACGGCGCCGATGGTGGCCGCCAAGCGTGTGCGAAAACCCATTTCCCCATTCCTTTCGTTCCGTCCTCGGGGGACGGCGTAGCGCTGTGACTGGCTGCGATCTCAACGCGGGGCGCGGCTGGCCCGGCAATTCCCTCCTGGCGTTCGCAATGTGTGGCGAATCGTTCCGGTCATGGTCCCGATGCTGCCGTGACAGTGAGCGTGGATGTGTAGGTGCCGACCCGGGCTCCGCCCGGGATCGTGACCCCGATGGCGATCGATTGGTCGTAGGTGCCAATGCCGCTGTTTTCGATAGCGGAGAGCACTTTCAGCGCACTCCCGAGCGATCCGGTGCTACCAGGCGTGATGTTGGTGGTCGAACCGGAAACGGCGCTGACGCTGCCGGGGGTGATCGCGATGTTGCCATTTGGGATGGCAGCACCGCTGAAGCTGCCGGTGTAGGCAAAATTGGTCGCTGAGAGTTGGATATTCCAACCGGCACAGCCGGAGGCGGTGGTGCGATACGTCAGCGATCCGGTGACTGATTGCGGTGTGAAGGAGTAGGTGTTACTCCAGGTCATCGAACTGCCGGATATCGAGGCGCTGATAACGGTCGTCGCGCCGTGCTTCGCGGTGATGCTGGTGCTCGGCCCGGTCACGGCCGTGCCGTGGAAATCGAGCGAAGTGGTGATCGTGATATTCGGTGCCGGCGGGTTTACCGCCGCGCCGCAGACCGGAGTGAGCGTGAGGGTGAAGTTGAACGGCGAGGCGGTGCCGGTGAGCGTGCCGGTCGCCGGTGCCCGGATGATCGTCCAGTTCGCCAGTGACGAGACGTTCACGGCTGTGACCGAGACCACCGCCGACGGATCGAGCCCCACACCGCTCAGGCTGCAGTTGACGACGCCATTCGTGGACGTAGGGACGGTAATCGGATTCGGGGTGCAGCTGAGGGCGAAGTTGGCGCTCGTTACTCCGGCGTAGGCGGTCACCGTGGCGGAGCTCTGGATGTCGCCGTTCGGTTTTCGCACCGACACGGTTAGGGAGCCAGTAGCACCTGCCATGACCGATGCGGTCGGGCGGAGGTAGATGTAGACGGTGTCGATATTGCCGGATGCTGAACCTGAGTCAGTCGGGCCTGTGTACCAGGTACTCGGTCCGCTATCGGCGCCAACGCTATACGCCCATTGCCATCCTGATGTCAGCGCATCGCCATATACCTTCAGCGGAGCATCGCCGACGCATTTGAACGTGATGTAGTTAGGGTAGGCGACGGTCGGGATCCCGCTAGGGATCGTGCAGGAGATCACGGCGGCCGCCGCCACGAGACCGTTCGTTTGCACACTGGATTTGCTCGTTTTGGGTGTCGCGGTCGGTGAGGGTGTTGGCGATGGTGTGGCGGTTTGCGAGGGCGTTGCGGTTGCTGTCGGGGTGGGAGTGGCCTCGACCGTCGGTGCGACTGTTTCGGTGGCCGGCACTTCGGTTGGCGCCGGTGTCTCGGTCGGCGTTTCGGCCGGCAAGGTTGGAGCGACCGTTGGTTCGACGGTTGGCTCGGCGGTGGGTGTCTGGTCGAGCGTGAGCGCATCCGCGGGAGTGCCGTCCGGCACGTCGCCTGGGGCATCCTGAGCCACGGTCATCGTGGGGAGCAGGAGCGCGAGCACGAACGTGCAAACGATCGCCAGGCGGAGTAGGTGGCGCGCACTCCGGCGATGGGTTTTCCCTCGGATCGTTTGCATCGAGTGCTCCATAGACGATCTCACCGTTACCGGCAGATTTCGGACAAACTCCAACCAGGGCAACCTGCACTGGCACTGCGCTGGTTGCCGCTCGATCGGATTTGAAGAGAGAGTCCCGCTGTCTGGTTTTGGACGTGATTCGTTGTTGCAATGTCTATAGAAATTTCAGGCGACTGCACAAGTACTATGGTACTAGCAATGATGTGTTCGTATCAGATTAGTACTTTAGGGTAGGTATCGTCTGATAAGAGTCCTAGGAATATCCATAAGACGGGGGTGGCGGCGCGATTAGCGCCGCCGGTAGTGATTCACCACCACTCCAGAGTGGTAGGGGGTGGAGCTGGTTAGCGAAAACGCCGCGGGGGAGTAGTTCGCACCCGCGAAGAGCGAAACCCCGGAGCCGAGCAGCACGGGATTGATTTTGAGCACGAGGTGATCGATCTCGTCGCGCAAACTCGCGGCGAGCGCGCCGCCGCCGCAGAGCCAGATGCCGGTATCGCCAGGCTCCGATTTGAGCCGTTGCACGACAACTGTGGAGTCCTCGGCGGTGAAGGTGATGTTTTCCGCCTGCTGATCCGAGCGGTTGGTGAACACGTACTGGCGTAGATGTGGGTAGGGATCGGTAATGCCGTAGAGTAGCCCGGCGGCATAGGTGTTCCAGCCCATTAGCACGGTGTCGAAGGTGGCGCGTGGTGCGGTGATCCCGAGTGCCGGCCAGATGTGCGCGGGAAGGGTTTCCGGATAGTCGCGCGCCAGCATTTCGATGTGATCGCCGGTTAGCGAAAAATCGGCGAATCCGCCATCCGGCGCGGCGATGAAGCCATCGAGGCTGACGGCGATGAAGTAGGTGAGCGAACGCATGGGTGCTCCAATCACGACAAACGTAGTGATTAATCTACAACAGATGTCGTGATTGCGCTATTATCTCGCCATGGCTAGGAATGACGATCGCCGCCAACAGCTCAGCGATGCCGCGATCACCGTGTTGGCGCGCGATGGCGCGCGCGGGTTGACGCATCGTGCGGTTGATGCCGCCGCTGAGGCGCCGATCGGCACGACGTCGAATTACTTCCGCTCCCGGCAGGCGTTGGTGTCGGGGGTGATGATGCGGATCGAGCAGCGGCTTACCCCCGACCCGGCGCTGCTCGCCGAGCGTGCGTTACAGCCTCCCGGGCGGGCGTTGTTTGCCGCGTATCTCCGGGATTTAGTGGCGAAATTGCTGGCGAATCGCGAGGTGATGCTGGCGCTGTTCGAGCTTCGCCTGGAATCGACCCGAAACCCTGCCGTCGCCGAGGTGCTCTACGCCTGGCAGGCGCAGAGTTTCGCGGCCGATGTTGCGTTCACGCGGGGGCAGGGGCTGCCAGGTGGTTCCCGCGAGATCGCGCTCTTCCACTACGCCCTCGACGGTCTGCTCCTCGACCGGCTTACGCACCCCATCGAGCCTGATTTCCCGATCGCCGAGGTGGTCGACCGCTTTGTCGAGGGGCTGTTGCCGGAGTAGTGGTGGGGCGGCCGATTTGAACGGGCGGTACGCGTCTTCCTAATCGCGTGATTTACCGCGGTTGTGCGGGGTGTTGAACATCGGCAATGCGAGGAATGGTTACCCGCAGCGCACCTGATTCCGCCCAGAAGCCGAGGCGGCCATGCTGGATTTCACCGCTGAGTGCGGCCAGCACGATCTCGCCCGCGAGGGTGAGCTCGATGTAGGGACCAGCGGCGAGGAGGCGGAAATCGACGTCGGCATGCCAATCGAGATCGCCGATGACGCGGCCTTCCTGGATGGTGGTGTACGCGAACCAGGGGCGCTGGTCGTGGCGATCGATAGTGGGGAGCCATTTGATCAGGCGCACGCGATCGCTGCCGGGGGTGATGACGATGTGGTAGCCCGCGCCGGTGTCGTCGCTGCGCAGAACGAAACCGCCGCTGACGGCATCCAGCGCGAGCTGACCTTCGAGGAGGAAATCGCCGAACGCATCACGAGATTGGGCAATCTCCAGCGCTCCGGCGGGTGTTTCAACGGCCCATTCACTCAGGGGAAGCTCGAAGTTGACGGTGCGGTTGCCTGGCACGAGCGGCGCGAATTCGCCGGTGTGGTGCTGCCAGCCGGAGAAGGGTTGGCAGGCGAGCGAGCCATCGGCGCGCGGCGCCAGGCAGAGCGGCGGCATGATGAATTTGCCGTGCGGATTCGAAACGCGCGCCCAATCGACGCGGCTGTTCACCGGCTCGCCGCTCGGCCGCACCGGGTTCGGTTGGTGCCAGCAGCCGTAGATCGTTTCGCCGCGCCAGTCGCAAACCCGCCCGGCGTAGTGTCCGAGTGGCGCGAGCACACCGCCATAAGCCGGTACTCGCCACGGCCCCTCGGGTTGATCGGCGATCCAGTAACGTTGGGTGCGATCCTCCATGATGCCGGCGGTGAGGTACCAGCGCCCGGCCACGGTGAAGAGCTGCGGGCATTCGAGATCCCACCAGCGTCGCGGGGTGAAGAGGGGCGGGTGTACCTCCCAGCGCTGCATATCGGGTGAGGTCATCACGCCGATGGCGCCGCGGCGCGTGAACGGTCCCTGGTTTTCGCGGGCGCAGACCATGGCGTGATAGGTCTCGCCGATTTTTACCGGTTTGGGATCGCGCCAGGAGACCATTCCGGCGGTATCGGGCGCGGTTTCGTACCAGCGCGGATCGGCTTCGGCGACCGGGTTTCCGGCGAATTTCTCCCAGTGGAGGAGGTCGTCGGAGGTTGCCAGGGCGTTGCGTTGCACACGGCCTGCTTCGGAGAAGGAGAGAGCGGTGTAGAGCATGTAGTAGCGGCCGTCATGCTCGGTGACGCTCATCGTCCAGATCTGATCGTCGTCGGCATCGCCGGGATCACCGGTGCGGATCGCCGCGGGCAGGCGTCGCCAGCTCAGCCCGTCCTCCGAGACGAGATGCTGCACCGCGTCGTGATTCGGCAGCGTGAGGTGGAAGAGGTGCAGCTCATCACCGCGGGCAAAGAGCTCGATATCGCCGACATCGGAAAGACTCACGCCCTGCGATGAGAACATTTCGGCCTCCGTTATCCGTTGTCCGTCATCCGTCGCCCGTAGTTACGGAAAACAAATGACGGACAACGAGCGACGTTGTCAAAACTCTGGCAGATAGCTGGCGTGGGCGCCATCGACCAACAGGGTTTGGCCGGTGGTCCACTCTGTTTCCGGCAGGCAGAAGAAGAGCACGGCGGCGGCGATATCCTCGGCTTTGCCGGCGCGTCCGAACGGGATGAATTTGGCGGCGTACTCGTTGCGCTTGGGGTTGTAGGGAGTGCCTGGTTTGTCCGGCACCGCTCCCGGCGCGACGCAGTTCACGGTCACACCGTGCGGGCCGAGTTCGAACGCCATGTTCTTCGTCATGGTTTCGACCCCGCCTTTGGCGAGATTGTAGATCGCGCCATCGCGGTGGCAGGCGGTGACGCCGATGGTGCTGATGTTGACGATGCGGCCACGCGCGCCGCGCTCGATGAAATGCTTCGCCGCGTGCTGCGCCAGGATGAACGGCGAGCGCACGTTGACATTCACCTGGTAATCCCAGCTCTCATCGGAAAAATCCCAGAAATTGTCGCGATAACTCATCCCGGCATTGTTGATGAGGATGTCGAGCTGCCCGGCCTGCGCCAGCGTTTCCTTCGCCAGCCGGTGGGCTTCCTCGTATTGCGAGAGATCGGCGGTGATGCCGATCGCTTCGACGCCGTACTCGCGCATCGCCGCTACCGAGGCGTCGACCGCGTCCTGCTCGCGCCCGGAAACGACGATGTTCGCCCCTTCCTTCGCCAGCCACTCTGCTGTCGTGCGGCCCAATCCACGGGTGCTGCCGGTGACGAGCGCCCATTTTCCTTCGAGTCGTTTCATGATCGCTCCGCTACGAAGTACTCAGTACCCAGTGCTCAGTACTCAGTACTCAGCACGTCGCTCCTCTGAGCACTGAGCACTGAGGACTGAGTACTTTCTAAAACTCGGGAAGATACGTATCGTGTCCGCCATCGACGAGGAGCGTTTGACCGGTGGTCCACTCGCTTTCGGGGAGGCAGAAGAAGAGCACGGCGGCGGCGATATCCTCGGCTTTGCCGACGCGGCCGTAGGGAATCTTTTTCGCGGCGGGTTCCCACCAGGAGGCCGGTTCGGCGCCGGGGCGCTCCGCGACATTGCCGGGAGCGACGCAGTTCACGCTGATGCCGTAGGGGGCGAGCTCGAAGCCCATGTTTTTGGTCATCGATTCGACGCCGCCCTTGGCGAGATCGTAGATCGTGGCATCGGCGTGCACGGCGTGAACGCCGATGGTGCTGATATTGACGATGCGACCGCGAATCTTATTGGCGATGAAGTGCTTGGCCGCCGCTTGCGCGAGGATGAAGGGCGCCCGGACATTGACGTTGACCTGGTAATCCCAGTCGTCGTCGGTGTATTCCCAGAACGATTTGCGGATGCTCATCCCGGCGTTATTGACGAGAATGTCGAGCTTCTCGATCGCGCCGAAGGTTGCTTCGGCCAGGCGATGCGCTTCGCCGGTCTGCGAGAGATCGGCGGTGATGCCGATCGCCTCGACGCCCAGCGCTTTGATGGCCGCGACCGACGCGTCAACCGCATCCTGCTCGCGGCCGGAAACCACGATGTTGGCGCCTTCTTTGGCCAGCCACTCGGCCATGGTGCGCCCGAGACCGCGCGTGCTGCCTGTCACCAGCGCGGTTTTTCCTGCCAATCGACCCTGATTCATTGCTGCTCCAATGCATGCCAGCGAATGCCATTCACGGCGGTCATTATCAACGAGGTTGGCGGATGGGGAAGACTACTCGAAGGTTTCCAGCTCTGGGGCAAAAAGTGCGGTCAATTCCACGGAAAATCCCGGAATTACCATCGAGTCGAGCGTGCCCTCGCTGATGATGCGGGGCATCGGTTCATCAACTCCGATTAGGTGCACCAACACCCGCTTCGCGTGCGGCTCAACGATCCAGTATTCCTCAACACCGTTTTCCATGTAGAGCGCGGCTTTGCGGACACGATCGGTGCGCACTGATCCCGTCGAGAGAATTTCGATCACAAATGCCGGAGCACCCTCGAAGTACTTGCCTTTGTATTGATCGTATTGATCGACGCGAAACGCGAAGAGATCAGGCTCAACGACATTGCTTGCCGAAAAACGCACATCGAACGGAGCGTAGAGGACGGTGCCGAACTTTGCTGCCTCGGTTGCTGCCGACAGCGCTCGATAGAGCCGGCCTGAGACAATCTGATGCTTCCCGTCCGGTGATGGAGACACAATCAGATCTCCTTGCAGCAGCTCGTAGCGATTCCCGTCATCGGGGAAGCCTTCGAGATCCTCGTAGGTCAGCGGGCGATCGATTTCGAGCGGTGTAGCGACCATAGGGCAGCATCCTTCCGTTCCGGCGCTGGCAAAAGTATAGAGGCCGGGCAACGGATTGGAATTACGTCTCGTCGTCGTACATCGGTAGGTACGATTGGTCGCCGAGGATGGAGTCGCCTTCCTTGATTGCGGTCTGTTCGATCTGGCCCCAGATCGAGCGCATGTGCGCCTGCATGCGGGCGGCGGCGACGCGGGGATCGCCGGAGGCGATGGCATCGACGATCGCTTCGTGACCGGTGATCACGGTTTCGCGCATCACCGGTTCGGTGGCGCTGGCGTACTGCCGCCGGTGCTCGTGGAGCAGACCGGAAATCGAGGTGAGCAGCTGGTTCAGCATCTCGTTGTGCGCTGCTTCGACGATGGCGCGGTGGAAGGCGAGGTCTGAGGTGACGAGGGTTTCGTTCGGGGTGTCGTCGCCGGCCTGGCGGTAGGCCTCGATGGCGTCGTTCATGCGCGCGAGATCATCGTCGGTGCGGCGGGTGGCGGCGAGGCGGGCGGCGGTGATCTCGATCATCGCGCGGACTTCGTGCAGGTGGAGGGCGGCGCCGTATTCCAGGCGTACCGCGCCATCGACCATGCGGACGAGATCGTTGAGCGACATCCGGCTGACGTAGGCACCGCGCCCAGGGCGCATCTCGACGATGCCGAGTCCGAGCAGCGATTGCACCGCTTCGCGCACGGTGGAGCGCCCGACGCCGAACATTTCGGCGAGCTGGGTCTCGGTCGGCAGCTTGTCGCCGTCCTTCAGCTGGTTATCACGAATTAATTGGATCAGCGAATCGCGCACCTGCTCGGCGCGTTTGCGCGCATCGATCGGTGTTAGCCCAAAGATGGGGGGCGCTGCCTCGGCCGAGTCCATTCTGCTCCCTCCTCATCCTTCTGTGGCGAAGATCGAGATCTCTCCGCGCGGTGTGAGCGCCAACCGGCAGGTCAGCGAACCGGAATCCCAAATACCGAGCTCTTGAAAGAGCAACCCGGCGAGCACGCGGTGCCCGTATTCATTGGGATGAAAACCATCTGGCAGCCAATCATCCAATAAACCGGACGATTCATGCGAATTCCAGAAGGCGAAATGGTCGATGCAGGGTACATCGAGTTCCGTACAAAGATCGAGGATTGCCTGGCAATACCCGGCAAGATTGCTGAATCGCGGCTCGCCCACCAGGGATGTGACCGCGTTTGGCGTGTGCGCCAGTACTAATGCGCCAGTCCGCTCGCGAATCGTTTCCACCACCCGGCGGTAGCGCTCGCGGAAGCCGGGGAGATCGTCCGGACCCTGCACGCAATCGTTCATGCCGAACATCAGTGAAACGCAATCGGGAGCGAGATCGAGCACATTTGCCTCGAAATCAGCCAGCAGCGCTGCCACGGTCCAGCCGCTGATGCCGGTTTTGATCACCAGATCGCGCGGCCGGCCCAGCTCCCAGCGTAGGCGTTCGCTGAAGAGCTCGGTGTAGTCGCGCCAACCCTCGGTGTGGGCGGCGCCGTGAGTGATGCTATCTCCGGCGAGCACCCAGCGCACCGGGCGCTCGCGGGTAAGGAGGTCCTGAATCTGTTTCATGACACCACCGTGCGGGCGATTTCGACCCGCTGGCCCTCCCGCGACGATCGCTGGGCGGCATCGAGCAGATCGAGCACCCGCAGCACATCGGCCGGTACGAAGCCTGGTTTCGCACCGGTTTGGAAGGAATCGATAAAGGTTTGCATCGAGAGCATCCCCATCGCACCGCCGTAGCCGGGTGCGGGATCGGGGTCGAAACGGAGGGTGCGGTTCGGCGCGGTGGCCCAGGCGGGATTCGTTGAACGCACGCGCAGCTCGGGGCCAACGCCGTCCCAGATCATCCAGCCCTCGGTACCGGCGAAGCGGATCGAGACCTGATCGGGACCGCGGTCGAGCACGTAGGCGCAGTGCAGCGAGGCGAGCATGCCGTTGTCGTAATCGATCGCCAGCGAGCCGATGTCCTCGACATCGATCGCTTCACCGGAGCGCGTTTCCAGCCGGGCGCTCACCTGCGTCGCTTCGCTGCCGCTGACCATGTGCAGCAGATCGACCCAGTGACACCCAAGCCAGTGGAGGATGCCGCCACCGGTCATCTCTTTGCGGAAGAACCAGTGCTCGGGGTTACGCGCCTGCACGCTGGAGGTGAGGAAGCTGATATCTGCGGAGACCAACCGGCCCAGCAATCCCGCCTCAACGATGCGCTGCATTTCCCGCGCCACCGGCGAAAAACGGCGGAGGAAGCCGGTGGCGAACTGCACGTTGTTGCGCGCGATCGCTTCCGCGGCGGGAAGAAACTCCGCCGCGGTGCGACCGCACGGTTTTTCCGCGAGCACGTGGATACCGCGATTTGCCGCCGAAACGAGCACACCGGGCACGATTTTCGGCGGCAGGCAAACGATCAGCGCTTCGGGCCGCTCGGTATCGAGCAACTGCTCGATGTCGTCGTAGAGCGGCATCGCGGCGAGTTGCTCCGGGAGGGAGCGGCGCGCGATATCCGACTCCCACGAGTACCCGGCGACAATCTCCATGCCCGGCATGTGGAGCAGGGTTTCCAGATAGCCGGCCGCGTGCGGTTGCGCGACCCCGAGCTGCGCGAAGCGCACCATGATCGTTTACCCCTCGATCGCGTAGAAGCTGCTCTTGGCGTTCAGGCGGTGAACGTCGGAGTAATGGAACACCGATGTCACCTCAGCCCCGTCCACGATTAGCGGGGTCGGTTGCTTGCAGATGAATTCGGCGTAATCGAGGGTGTTGAACACCGTGTGCGCCAGTTTGCAGTGCTCGATCAGATTGTCGACCTGCAGATTGAAGTCAGGGAAGATCAACGGGCCGGTATCGACCTGGAAGCGCACGCGCTCCGGGTGGATGTTCATGGTGCGAATCGGGTATTCGAGCAGGGCGCGCAGCTTGCGATCGGGCGCAGTGACCTCGGTGATCGCCACGATCGGTTGCAGCCCCTTGGTAGCGTTGACGATCGCCTGATCGTCGGGCAGCAGGGTGGCCGGTTTCGAGGTGATGTCGAAGGCGAGTGAATTGAACGCACCGGTCGGGATCGAGGCGGCGCGCGCGTTTGCTTCGGCAATGTGCTTGCCGACCGAGATTTGCCGGTCCTGGCTGAAGATCACGCGGTATTCGCCGCTGGGAATCTGGATGAGATCGTTTTCGCGATACATCCACTCAGTGCGGCAGGGGGCGATGAGATAGGTTTCCAGTTGCGTACCGGCGGCATCATCGAAGATGGTGCAGCGGGCATCGATGAGGATGCGTACCTCATTCCCCCACGGCATGTGCCCCGGTTTGCGGGTATCGGTCAGATCGGCATCGATCGACCAACGCATGTACGACAGTCCGAAATCGGTAACGGTTTGGGTCACGATCTTCCTCCGGGTTTTTCGTTGTCCGTTATCCGTCGTCCGTCTTCCGTAGTTACGGGCGACGGATAACGGACGACGGATGACGCGTTAATCCAGCCTCATGCGCGGGTCGAGGGCATCGCGCAGCCCATCGCCAAGGAAATTGATCGCCAGCACGGCGAGGGCGATCATCAAACCGGGGGGCAGCCAGAGCCACCAGTTGTTTTCGATGATCGAAATCGAGGTCGCGCCGAAGAGCATGTTGCCCCAGGTCGGGGTCGGTACCTGCACGCTCAGCCCGAGGAAGCTCAGCCCTGCCTCGGTGAGAATCGCGCCAGCCAGCGCGAGGGTGACCGACACCGAAACCGGCGCCACCACATTCGGCAAGAGGTGCCGCATCACGATCGCTCGCGATGGCGCGCCGATCGCGCGGGCTGCCAGCACGTAATCCTGCTCGCGTAACGAGAGGAATTGCGCCCGCACTAACCGGCACATCCCGGGCCAGGAAAAACCGCCGATCACTGCCATCACGTTGAAGATCGAGGGGCCGACGATCGTCACCACCGAGAGGATCACCAGCAGGGTGGGGAAGCAGAGAATGATGTCGGTGAAGCGCATGATCAGGCTGTCGATCGCGCCGCCGCAGTACCCGGCAATGCTGCCGAGAATGACGCCGATAGCCGTCGAGATCGCTACGGCCACCAGCCCGACCGAAAGCGAGACGCGCGAGGCGTAAACCAACCGCGCCCAGACATCGCGGCCCGCGCCATCGGTGCCGAGCCAGTGTCCGGCCTGAGGGCCTTTGCGAATCATGCGCAGGCTGCCGAGATTGGGATCGGCGCCAGCAATGAGCGGTGCGAAGATCGCCATCAAAATCAGCACGAGGAGGACGATCAGTCCCGCCATGGCCATGCGGTGACGCATGAAGCGGCGCACGGCCCGGCGTTGCCAGAATTTCGGGGCCGCCATCTGCTGCAGGCGGAGATTGCGATCGCGTTGCAGCGTCGCCGCTGCGCCTTTTGCCTCACTCATAGCGGATTCTCGGATCGGCGACGGCGTAGGCGACATCGGCCAGTAGGTTGCTGCCCAATACCACGACCGCGGCGATGAAATTCACTCCCATAATCACGGGGTAATCGCGCTGCGTTACCGCGTCCAGACTGTAGGTGCCGAGCCCCGGCCAGCCGAAGATCGATTCGATCACCACCGAGCCGCCGATCAGTGTCGGCAGGCTCAGCCCGACCACCGTGATCAGGGGCAACAGGGCGTTGCGGAAAGCGTGATCGAGCACCACGCGGCGGCCGGAAAGCCCTTTCGCCCGCGCCACCGTCACGTAATCGGTGCGCATCACTTCCAGCATGCTGGCGCGCGAGAAACGCATGAAGGTGGCGATGCGCTCCAGACCGAGAATCGAGGCCGGCAACGCCAGGTAGTAGAGTTGGGTGTGAACCGCCACGTGGGTCTCGCCCGCCGGGCCGGTGCCGGAGACGGGGAAGATCGGTATGCGGATGCCGAGTAAGTAGATACCGATGATTGCCGCGAAAAAGCTGGGAACGGAAATCCAGACAAAACCGGAAAAAGTCAGGATGTAATCGAGTGGGGAATAGGGTTTGAGCGCGCTGATGATCCCTAACACCACCCCGACCACGACCGCGAAGACGAGCGCGGTGGCGGTGAGCTTCAGGGTCGGGACGAGGCGACGCCAAATTTCGCTGGTTACCGGTTTTTGCGAGCTCAGCGAATAGCCGAGATTGCCGGTGCCGAGCTCCTTCATCCAGAGGGCGTAGCGCACGGGCGCGGGTTTATCGAGACCGAGTTGCTCTTCCAGCTGCGCCAGGTCCTCGCGGCGGGCGCTCGATTTTTCCGGATCGATCAGGGTATCGATGTAATCGCCCGGCACGAGATTGATGAAGATGAAGGTGATCAGCGTCACCCCCAGCAGGATCGGGATCGAAATCACGAACCGCCGCAAGATGTAGTTCAGCATGGCCTGATCCTGTGTGATGCACCGGGCCTGAGGGCCGGTGCTCAGGCAAGGATGACCCCTCCGGGGTCAAGAAACGCGACGGTGCCCTCTCCCGCCGCGGCGGGAGAGGGTGGCGCAACGCGCCGGGTGAGGGTGCTTACTCCGTCACGTCGACCTTTTCGATGTTCCAGTTGTACGGGCGGTTCCAGACGTTGAAGATCGCGTCGCCGTTGACGACGCGCTTGTTGAAGCCGGAGGCAAGCTGGAGGTTGTAGAAGGGGATCCAGGGGAGCTCGTCCGCCAGGATCACCTGCAGCTCGTCGTAGATCGTCTTGCGCGCGGCATCGTCCGAGGTGATGCGGCCCTCGTGGAAGAGCTCATCGACACGCTCGTTGCTGTACTTCATCGCGTTCTGACCGGCCGGCCAAACCGCGGTGCTGACGAAGACATTGCTGAATTCGTCGAAATCGGGCGAAACGCCGAAGCCGCCCATCAGCACGTCAAACTCGGCTTTGTCGTAGTAGTAGGACTGCACCGTCGAGCCATCGATCAGATTGACCGTCGCCTTGATACCGACCTCGGTCAGCTGCTGCTGCACGATCGCCATGGCATCAGCGTGCGGGGTGTCCTGGTAATAGAAGGAAAGCACTAGCTCCTGGTTGGCATCCCAGCCCGCTTCGGCGAGCAGGGCCTTCGACTTCTCTGGATCGTAGGGGTAGGCCGGGAGATCCGGATTCGCCCATTTCGCCGACGGGGTGAGCGCGTTGGTCGGGGTGCTCGAGTATTTGAGAATCTCGGCGCAAATGCCCTCGCGGTCGATGGCGTGTGCAATCGCCTGGCGCACGCGCTTGTCGGAGAGGAACGGCTTGGCGACGTTCACGCTCAGGAAGCGGACGTTGTAGACCGGTTTGGTCGCCATCACCAGCGAGCTCACCGTTTGCAGGCGCTCGTACTCGGTGGCGGGGACGACGGTGTAATCGACGTCTCCGGCCTCCAGCGCGGCGGCCTGGGCTTCCGGCGTGCTGCCGACCATGACAAAGAGGACTTTGTCCAGGATTGGCTTGCCACGCCAGGCGGTGTCGTAGCGATCGACTTCGAGGAATTTGTCCGGTTCGTAGGTGACGAATTTGAATGGGCCGGTGCCGATCTGCCCGGTTTCCCAGGTGCCCGGTTTCGCCAGATCCTCGGCGGTTTTGCCCGACCAGACGTGCGCCGGAATGATCGAGTGATTGCTGAGCACCGAGAAGACGAAGGGGGCGAACGGCTCCTTCAGGGTGAAGACGACCGTGCTGTCATCCGGCGCGGTGACGCCGGTCAGCTCGGTCGCGGTGCCGTCGTAGAACTCCTGGCCACCGGCGATCGCGTACAGCTTCGTGGCGTAGATCGAGCCGATCGCCTTGGTGAGCAGCGTTTGGTAGGTGAACAGGACATCGGCCGAGGTGAACGGCGTGCCATCGTGCCAGGTGACACCCTGACGGAGATGGAAGGTGTAGGTCAAGCCGTCCTCGGAAATCTCCCAGGTCTCGGCGAGCGCGGGCTCGACCTCGTCCCAGGAGGGAGAACTGACGACGAGACCGTCGTAGATGCAGCTCTGGAGGTAATTCGCGCCGAGGGTGCGCACGCCGATCGGATTGAGATCGGTATTGGTTGATGGGCCGAGCACGAGCTTGAGCGTTTTGCCGGACGCATCCTGAGCCAGGGCTGCGCTGGCGAATCCGCCGGAGGCGATGGCTGCTGCCAGACCGAGCGCGCCGGCGCCGAATTGCCGCCGGTTGAGCGCATGTTTCCCGAGTGTCATTGCATCGATCCCTTTCTGGTACGAATTACGCTGACGTCCAAGGGTCCCGAGAGTGGTGCACTACGCGATGGTGTCGATGGCAACTCGCGCACCGTCACGATCGGCCGATTGGAGAATGGCGAGCAGCACCGCCAGCGTGGTGCGGGCAGCGTAGAGCGCCGCCATACCATCGCCGTCCTGCTCGATCAGTGAGATGAGATCTTCGATCGCCACGACCATACCGGCGCGGGAATCGCCCTGCAGCGGCAGTTGCTGGCTGGCCAGCCCGCCGAAAGCACTCTGGGTCGAGAGCTCGGCGATCTGGTTGCCGATGCGAATCCGGCCGGTGGTGCCGTAGAGATCGAGCTCGAGATTCGTGGGGGTGACCTTCGAGCCATTGTAGAAGGCGATTTGGCCGTCGTTGAAGCCGATCATCGCGCTCGCACCGGGATCGGTGCGGGGATCGCGGCCGCCATCACCTTTGTAGACCGTGCCGTAGCCGCTGTCCTCGGTATCGAGCACCGCCGTCACCCAGCTTGGTTGCTGATCGGTGAAGAAGAGCAGGGTATCGATCACGTGGGTGCCATTGCGGAAGAGCATGGCGCGATCGCCGCCCATGGTGCCGATCAGGCGCTGGATCGGCCCGATCGCGCCCTGGTCGATCAACCAGCGGGCGTGGCGGTAATAGGGATCGAAGCGGCGGGTGTGGTTGACCACCACTTTGGCGCCGCTCGCTTTTGCGGCCGCGATCATGCGGTCGGCGTCGCTCAGCACGGTGGAGATCGGTTTTTCGCAGAAGATGCCCTTCACCCCCGCTTCGCAGGCGGCGACAAAGCAATCGGCATGAAGGTGATCGGGGGTGACGATGCTGAGGAGATCGAGCTGCTCGCTGGCGAGCATTTCGCGGTAATCGGTGTAGTGATTCGCTTCGCCCCACTGCGCGCGATACCGCTCTAGGGCGGCCGGAACGACATCGCAGACGGCGACGATTTCGGTTTGCGGTGAGGCTTTGAAGGCTGAAACGTGGGAGTGGGGAAGGAACGAACGATTGGGACCGGCGGTACGTTCGCCGGTTGCGGTGCTGATACCGGAGAGCCCGATGATTCCAACCCGATACGGCGCGGCCATGCATTCCCCTCTGTGCGTGGAGCTCGGGTCCTACGGCTCGTGCCTGACGTTGGCGACGAGGCCATACGACGTCTGATGTCTGATTAGGAATGGAGTCTAGGGGTCAGCGTTTTTGCTGTCAACGGGTTTAAGGAGTCAATTTCTGTGGATTCGTCCCTCCCGGCTCGTATCTATTGACCAGACAGCCTGCTAGAAAGTACTGCCGAGGCGCCAAAGTGGCTATTCGCGTAACCAGATCGGGCCGGGCCGAGCTGCCTATTGTTCGGACCTGTGATTCTTCTTAGAGTCCTGCCTGAGGGTCCCGCAATTCGTCCTTTCCCCCGACTGTCGTTTCTTCGCCCACCGGTCGTGCGAACGAGCCGGTATGGCGTGCGTGTGACCCTCGGAGAGAAGGTTCTGCTCATGCTGAGAAAAGCGCTCGCGTTCGTCTTGTTGGTGGGGCTGCTTGGCTCGTTTGCATGGGTGCAGCAATCGAATGGACAGGAGAGTGGCGGCGCCTGGCTCGGCGATGCTCCGGTAGCGGATGAGTTCTCCATCGCCTCCGCGGGCGATCCGGGATCGATCGATCTCGCCGCGGCAGCCTCCGTCGATCCGTCATCCCGCGCCAACGCGCAGGCCTTCTACTATTCGAACTACGTGGCGGCCCCAGCGATTAACTGGACTGGGTCGTACAGCAGCTGCACGGCCGGCACGACATCCAGCTCGTTTCGCAATGGGATGCTGCAGCGATTGGCGTATTACCGGGCGATGGCCGGGGTGCCAGCCGACATCGGGCTTTCCAGCACCTACAGCACCAAAGATCAGGCGGCGGCGCTCATTTTTGGCGCGCAGGGGCAGATCAGCCACGATCCGCCGTCGAACTGGGCCTGCTATTCCGCCGCCGGTGACGAAGCGGCCGGTTCCTCGAATATCGCGCTCGGGGCCAGCGGCACCAGCGCGGTCGATCTCTACATGCGCGATCCCGGCTCGAATAATGCCGCGGTTGGGCATCGCCGTTGGATTCTCTACCCGCAGACGCAAACATTCGGTACGGGCGACACCACCGCCAGCGGCGGCAAGCTGGCCGCCAACGCGCTGTGGGTGTTCGATGGCAACTACGGCGGACCGCGCCCGGGTACGCGCGATGGTTTCGTGGCCTGGCCGAACAAGGGGTACGTGCCGTATCAGGTTGTACCTACCCGCTGGTCGCTCTCCTATCCTGGGGCGAATTTCGCCAGCGCCAGCATTACGGTGACTCTGAATGGGCAGCCGGTTTCGCTGGTGAAAGAGAGCGCGGTCTCCGGCTATGGGGAAAACACCGTCGTCTGGTTGATGGAGGGCCGCTCCGATGGCGCGCCCTGGCCGCAACCATCTGGGGACAAGACGTATCACGTTCGCATCACCGGAGTGGGCGGATCGGTCTCCACGTTTGAGTACGATGTGACGGTGTTCGATCCCGCCACGAATGGCGCGCCGACTCCCACGCCGACGCAGTCGCCCGCGAATGCCTCGGTGGCGCTTTCCTCCTACCGCGCCATCTCCAGCACCGTGATTTCCTACCAGATGACCGGGTTCAGTCCGAATCAACCGGTGTCGATTAGCTGGCGGCGGCTCACCGGCAGCTCGGTTGCGATCAGCACCTCGGCGCAGACCAATAGCTCGGGCGCGGCAAGCGGCACCTTCAAGGTGCCGGGCACCACCGGCGGTCCCGATCAGCGGGTCACCTTCAAGGCGGGGTCTGTGACGAAGACCGTGCTCTTCAATGTCGTGCCGCGTATCAAGGTCAACACCGATCCGTGTATACGCGGGCAGCAGGCTGATGTTTCGCTGCGCGGCTACGGCAAGAAGGAAGAGGTGAGGATCCGCTGGTTGAAGGGCAGCACCTGGGTGGAAGTGGCGCGCGTCGTCACCAGCAACACGGGGAGCGCGAATGTGCTCGTCACCGTGCCTGATTGGGCAGCGACGGGGTTGAACTCAGTGCGGGGTGACGGCACCAGTAATCGCCAGCAAACCAACGCGGTCAATGTTCAGGGGCCGGTCTCCCCGGCCACACCCAGCGTCAGCGCGACCGCGACGGTGAGTGCTACCGTCACCGAAACCGTGACTGTTACTGAATCGCCGACTGAAACCGCTACCCTGGAACCAACACCGACGGAAATCGTTACCGAAATTCCGACGGAGGTTCCGACCGAGATACCGACTGAGGTGCCGACGGAAATTCCGACCGAGGTGCCAACCGAGATCCCAACGGAGGCGCCGACCGACGCGGCGACTCCGTGACGATGGTGGGGCTCCGTCCTCAAAACGTCTGACGAGCGACTACGAGCAGCCCGGGGGAGTACCCTGGGTTGCTTCGTTGTGGTCGACGTAATTGCCGGTATTCGCGCCGGAAATCGGTCGGGAACCGGAAAGGCGGACCGGACGCAGGCGGGCATTTTTGTTTTGCTCGGAAGGGGAAACAAAAAGGGAAAGGAAGCTGCGCGCTCCTTTCCCTTTTCAATGTATACGACACGTGGGGGCTTGCAACAAGCCCGGCTGCCTACTGCATAATCCCCGGCCGGAACACGAGCCTACCGAAATGGAGGTGGCGAAATGCCTGGCTTGTCCTCATTCGATCGATCGCGCGACGACATCGCATCATGAGGAGTGCATCCATGAACGGACATGCGGTAGCGATCGTGGGCGGTGGGCCGACGGGACTGATGCTGGCGGGCGAATTGGCGCTGGCGGGCATCGATGTGGCGATTGTCGAGCGGCGCGCCACCCAAGAGCTCGACGCGATGCGGGCTGGTGGGCTGAACGCACGCTCGATCGAGGTGATGGATCAGCGCGGCATTGCCGATCGCTTTCTCTCGGAGGGAACCGCCGGTCAATTCTCCGGGTTTGCCTGGATCAAGCTGGATATCAGCGATCTTCCGTCGCGGCACAACTACGTGCTCGCGCTAAGGCAGTACCCGATCGAGCGCATTCTGGCGAGTTGGGTCGAGGAGCTCGGGGTGCCGATCTACCGCGAGTGCGAGGTGGCCGGGTTCGTTCAGGACGAGACCGGTATCGATGTGCATCTCTCCGATGGCTCATCGCTGCGCGCGTCGTACCTCGTCGGCTGTGATGGTGGGCGCAGTCTGATCCGAAAAGCGGCGGGAATCGAATTCCCCGGCTGGGATGCGAGTGTCAGCCACCTGCTCGCCGAGGTCGCGATCACCGGCGAACCGGCCTGGGGACTGCGTCGCGATGCGCTTGGCATCCACTCGTTTGCTCGGATCGACGATGGATTGGTGGGCGTGATGGTTACCGAGCAACAACTCGGCCGTCCCAATCCTCCCAGCCTCCACGATCTCAGTGAGGCATTGATTGCGGTCTACGGTGAGGATTTCGGGGTTCACAATCCCCGATCGGTTTCGCGATTCACCGATATGGCCCGGCAGGCCGCGGTCTATCGCGTGGGACGGGTGCTGCTGGCGGGTGACGCCGCGCACGTGCACTACCCGGCCGGTGGGCAGGGGCTCAATCTCGGCGTGCAGGATGCGGTGAATCTGGGGTGGAAACTGGCGCAGGTTGTCCTGGGAACTTCACCGATATCGCTCCTCGATACCTACCAAACCGAGCGGCATCCGGTCGCAGCCACGGTGCTGCGGAATTCGTTGGCGCAGGTCGCGCTGCTGCGCACCGATGACCGCACCGAGGCGTTGCGCGGGGTTGCATCTGAGTTGCTGGGGATGGACGAGCCGCGTCAGCGTCTCGGGGCGACGATGGCGGGATTGGATATTCGCTACGAGCTCGGCGACGGGCACCCACTGATCGGGCGGCGGATGCCCGATCTCGATGTGACGATTGCTGGCGGTGCGCAGCACGTTTTTAGCCTGCTACACGATGCGCGGCCGGTGCTGCTCAATCTCGGCCAGCCGGGGACGATCGATATCGCGTCGTGGGCTGACCGTGTCCGGGTGATCGATGCCTCGTTCGATGGCCGGTGGGATCTGCCGGTGATCGGCGTGGTTGATGCGCCCGCGGCGGTGCTGATTCGCCCCGATGGGTACGTGGCCTGGGCGGGAGAGCCAACCGACCCCGGTCTCCCCGAAGCGCTGCGAACCTGGTTCGGACCACCAGCCGACGGGATGTGAGTGCAGGATGCAGCGCTCGTCCCCTCTCCCAGCATTGGGAGAGGGGTGGGCTTTAGCCCGGGGTGAGGGCTGATGGCAACGAGGATGCTCGCGCTCCGAACGAGCCGCCCTCACCCCCAGCCCCTCTCCCAATGCTGGGAGAGGGGAGCTATCGTCTCTGCACCTCTTGACTCTGCTTCGTCGGCCCGCTAGGCTGCATTCGGTCGATCGCACCGACGCGATCGGCGAACGCGACGAAGTTCGCCTAGAAACGGGTTGCTCCATGCTGCAAGCGCTTGTTCGGTCCACGCTCACTGTCCGGCTGATCTCCGAGCTGGGCTGCTAAGGCAACCGATTCCCCAAATTTTTGTTCGATCGCAGACCGAAACTCAGCCGTCCCCGGCTGATGTGATCGTGCAACCTCAAAAACGGCGTCGCGCTCCTTAGCGATCCAGCCCGCCTGCTGTAGGGCAGGGCGAGGGTGATTGCGCGCCGCACCGCTCCGCGAGATCAGTCGAATCGGGCGTGGTTTTTCCGCGCACGTTGCTTGACGTGTGCCCGATTTCCCGCCGGACCATCGCGGTTCCGGCCCTCTCAGAAGGAGCGAGTTGTGAAGACCACCAACCAGGCGAGTGTGTTGATCCGTACCCACCGGAATCCGAAATCACACCCTGGAGAACACACCCAGTGCCACGTTATCGAAGCATCGACGAGGATCAGGACGTTGCATTCGAATCCGTAGCGCGCCGCAACGGGCGCAATTCGCCCAAGGAATCGCGGCGTGGTAAACCATCGCAGCATCACGACATGCGCAAGGTGGCGAATGGCGAGGAGTCATTTAAGTGCGGGCATTGCCGCGCCTTTATCGGTCCCACCGTTTCAGGTGGACGGCATCGCAATCATTGCCCGCTCTGTCTCTATTCGCGCCACGTCGATCGCGGCCGACCGGGTGACCGCGCTTGCGATTGCCGGTCGCTGATGGAGCCGGTCGGGCTCTGCACCCGCCGCAACGGTGAGCAGATGATCGTCCATCGCTGCCTCGGCTGCGGGGTCGATCGCGTGTGCCGCGTTGCGGCGGACGATCACCCGCTCACCATCATGCGCCTGCCGCTGGTGCCGTACCCGGCCATGCAGCCGGCCGTGGAGCCGGAGGGGCTCGAAGAAGAAACAGCCTGAGCCAATCTCTCATCGCCTCGATCAATCGATCGAGGCGATGAGAAGCCGGACGTACACTGATAGTGTGATCGGCAAAGGAGGCGAGATGGATCAGGCGGACGATCTGTTGCGCGAAGTTGCGCTGGCGGAGAGCGCGTCGGCGGCCGGGCAGCGGTTGCTGGCGGCGGAGCGCTGGTCGCGGGTGACGGCGCTGAACCCGGTGGTCGGCTGGTACTGGAGTGCGCTGGGGCGGGCGCGTCTGGAAGCCGGTGACACCGATGGCGCGATCGCGGCGCTCGAACGGGCCGAGGCGCTGGGCGATGGTTTGCGCGGTGATCTCCGGTTTCAGATCGCGCGTGCCGAAGCGATCTCGGGGCGGATGGATGCCGCGCTGCACACGCTCGATCAGGCGATTCAGCGTGGGTTACGCTCGCTGGCTGAGGTGCGCGAGGAGCCGGTTTTTGCGCCGCTCCGGGATGATTCGCGATTTCGCGAATTGACGGGGATGATCGCCCCTGAGGCGTTTTCCCGCGATGAGGGATTTCGCTTCGATCTGCGCTTGCTCTGGCGCGAGATCAATCGCCTCGCCTACGAGCCGTTTCGCCACCATTCCCGCGCATTGTTTCTTGAGCGAATCGCTGAAATCGACCTGGCGATTCCGGAACTGACCGATCTCCAGGTGCTGATCGAATTCGAGAAGCTGCTGGTGCTGCTCGGCGATGGGCACGCCGGGGTGTATCCGCCCGCTGATGATGACGAAAACCGACGCTCGTTGCCGGTGCAGTTCTTCCGGTTTGAGGAAGGCGTGTTCGTCATTGCTGCGGCGACGCCGTACCGGCAGTTGCTTGGCGCGGAGCTGATGGGGATCGGCGATCACAGTGTGGCGGAGTTGGAGCGGGAGCTCACGCCGCTGGTTTGCCGCGACAACGAGCAATGGCTTGCCGCGGTGCTGCCGGTGCGCCTGCGCGAAACTCCGATTTTGCACGCATTGGGGTTGATTCCGGACTACGGTTCGGCGGTTCTGCACGTGCGGCTGCCGAATGGCGAGGAAGCGCGTATTCCAGTGGACAGCGACTCGGTCTATCACCGATCGCTGCTGCAGCGGCACTTTATCCTGCCCGGTTCCTGGGTTCGCTTGCCGGAAACGCTCGATACGCCGGTGCCACTTTACGAACGGTATCGCGGGCTGAGTTTCTGGATGGCGCCATTGCCGGAGCAGCGGCTGGTTTACGCCCAGATCAACAACATCGCCAATCACCCGGCAGAGACGCTCCCCGATTTTGGCGAGCGGCTGATCGCGTTGGCTGAGGAACCGGCGTTCGATCGCCTGGTGATCGATCTACGCTGGAATCCCGGAGGAAACACGTTTTTAGAGATGCCGATCCTGCACCGCCTGATCGGCAGCAAAAAACTGAATCAGCGAGGCCGGCTCTTCGCGATCATCGGGCGTAGCACCTTTTCGGCGGCGCAGAACTTCAGCACCCTGCTCGAACGCCACACCAACGCGATTTTCGTGGGCGAACCGACTGGCTCGCGTCCGACGTTCGTCGGCGAGACGATCAATTTTCGCCTGCCGTATTCAGGGTGGTTCGCTAACGTCTCGGATCTGCTCTGGCAGAGCGGCTGGCCAACGGATTACCGCCCCTGGGTGGCGCCGCAGCTTTACGCGCCGCCGCGGTTCGCGCTCTACCGCGAGAATCGCGACCCCGCGATGGAGGCGATTTTGGGGCAGCGTGAATTGCTGCCAGGGCCTGCCGCGTATGGAGATCCCTGGGGTCGGCTTCCGCTCTAAGTAGCGAAGCGCCAGGATTTTTCCTGGCGCTTCGTGGGTGGTGCTTCTTTAGTCGCGAACGACTTCGACGCGCTCGGCGCGAAGACCGCGATCGCTTGGTACGGCGCGGAATTCGACGATGTCGCCGGGGCGAATCGTGACGCCGTTCAGCGCCGAGTGATGGACGAAGACATCGTTGCCGCCGCTATCGGGAGCGACGAAGCCGAAGCCGCGCTCGGTGTCGTAACGCTTCACGGTGCCGCGAACCACCGGAGCCTGCTCGATTTCGGCAGCAGAGGTGAAACTGCGACTCCGGCTCGCCGGACGAGGGGAGCTGCCATAGCTCGACCCGCCGTAGCTTGAGCCGTAGGAATCATCGCCGTAGTTGCTGCAGCCGTAACGGGACGCGGTGCGCTCGGTGGAGCGCGGGCGCGGCTCGTTGCCGCTACGCTCGATCACGCGCACCTGGGTGGCGACGGGACCGCGCGGCGACGCCCCGATTTCGAAGGAGACGCGATCTCCCTCGGCGAGATCGGCGCTGTAGGGATCGGCGAGCCCGGTACGGTGAACGAAACGATCGTCGGTCCCATCATCGGGAGCGACAAAACCAAATCCCTTGTCGGGATTGAACCATTTAACACTGCCGGTAGGCATGAGGGTGTTTTCCTGAACGTGGGCCGCGATGGCGCGGCCGGTACTGCTAACGCGCGGCAACGAATAAACCTATTCGCTACCTGTTATTGAGACTATATCTCAATACTGGCTCATTTGCAAGTATTTCAATCATCTCGATCAAGAAATAGCACAATTCCCCGTGGATACTAGTCTTTCCGCTACAACCCCGTCGCTGAGCTTCCAACGCGTGCCCGACATCCCCGGCGCGTTACCTTTGCCGCACACTCGTGTCTACCCAATCGAGCACGCCGAATCCGGCGTGGTGGTCCACCGGGGCAGGGCTGTAATGCGATTCGGTCGCGATCGTGGCGGCAAGCAGGCGCAGGACGAGCAAGCTGCTCGCCGCGATGCCTTCGCGGCGGTCTACGAAGCGCTGTTCGACGCCGTGTATCGCTACTGCCGGATTCGCGTTGCCGATGTGCGCGATGCCGAGGATCTCGCGGCGGTCGTGTTCGCTCGGGCCTATGCCGCGTTTCCACCGGAGCAGAACGCATCGATGCGCTCGTGGGTGTTCGCGATCGCTCACAACACCGTTGCGAACCACTACCGCGATCACCGGAATACGGTGACGCAGCCACTCGACGATCGGATCGATCTGCCCGATCCCGACCCGTTGCCTGAGCAGATCGTGCTCGCGACGGCGGAGCGCGATTCGCTGCGGTTCGCCCTGCACCGTCTGACCGCTGAGCAGCGGCAGGTGGTGGAACTACGGCTGGCGGGGCTGACCGGTCCTGAGATCGCCGCCGTGCTGGGTCGCTCGCACGCGGCGGTGAAGATGCTGCAATTGCGCGCGATCGAGCGCCTGCGTCAGACCATGCTCCCGACCGAATCACCAGCCATTACCGAGGAGAGCGATCATGCCCGGCGCTAGCGGACGTCATTCCGAAGCTGATGCGCTCGATCGCGCCTGGGATGATCTGGTGCGCGGCGAGGGAGGGACACCCTCGGAGCTGGGTGGGATCGTGCGCGAGCTTGGTGCGGCGATTCCCGCTCCCGTGTCGGGAGCGCGCGAGCGCGTCTGGCGGCGTTTAGCTCTGACGCAGCCCGTCGCACGCTCTGCTGGCCGAACGAAACTCCGCATCGCGCTCATCCCCCAACCGGCGCAAATTGCCTCCCCGCGGCGATGGTTTTCCTCCCCGATGCTGGCGCTTGAAGGCATCATTGCCTGCCTGCTTATCGTCGTGCTCGCTTTCGCCATCACCACATACCGGAGTGCAGACGCGCCACAGCGGACAAGCCAGCAGCCGATTCGTGGCGGACAATCGGACAACGTTACGCTCAATCTGTATCCGAGCGCCGATGTGCGACCGGTTCAGGTTGCGGTGTTCGAGGTAACGATTGATCCCGCCTCGACCTGGTTTGGCCTGGATGGATCTGCTGTGCGTCAGCCGATCGGGATGGCTGCGACGGTGCTCTCGGGAGAGCTCTACACCGATTCGCAGGAGCGACTTGAGCCATTTCGTGCGGGCGAGAGTAGTGGTCCCGCGACCTTTCTGCGTAACAATGACCCCGAGAAACCGCTCGTCGTGCGCCTGGTTCTGCTACAGCTCACAACTGATAAGGCGCTGGTTTCAACGCGCGACACCAGGGTGACACCGATCTTTGCCGCGCCGGTCGAACGCCCCGAAGCGGGGGTGATGCGCGAGATCTCGGTGGCGAGTGGGACCTACACCGGGCAACCCGGTCAGGTCTTCGATCACCTCACTAGTCTTGACGGTGATGCCGTGCGTGTGATCTCGGGCAGTCTCGAGGTGGAGGCGCTCGGCGCCATCCCCGCGACCACTGGGCACGCCGGTGAATCGACTGCGGGCGGCCAGGAGCTCTCGACAGGAGCGCGCGTTCGACTCGATGCGGGTGATTGGGTGGCGTTCACGGGAGTTGACCGCGCTCCCAAATTTCGCTTCGTCGATCGCAATCCGGTGACGTTGCTGACGGTGCAATCACGCAACGTTCCATTGCAGCGCGCTTATGTCACAACGCAGCCGCAACAGGTCGTTTGGACTGGGGTGGAGACTCAGGGTGATGGCGGGATTATCCTGCGCCAACTCACTGCCCAACCCGATTCGCTGCTGCAGTACGACTACACCGGATTGACGTTCTTCCGTGTGATTTCCGGAAGTGTGACGATCCAAATCGATGGTGATGTTCCACTGATGTTGACCGCTCAGGAAACCTACTCGGCAGCGGTTTCAAAACAACTCTGGATCAAAAACTCAGGCAATCAAGAGGCTGTCCTTATTCAAGGGTCCGTCTTCGCCGGCTCTGATGTTGAGGGCGCTTGGGGGCTTGATCCGCAGTCTAAAGGGATCGTGCGTCAACGGCTTGCTATCGTACCGATGACGATCCCGGCAGGTAGGCTCGACGTTAGCTTCGGGGGGCTGGATGGGCAGTCGATCGAAGGATCGACCGGCGGTGCCGGTGTTGATCTTCTCGTCAATATGGGTGCCCCGATCTCGATACAGTCCCAGATCGGGGACGTTTCGATCGGTGCAAACGATGAGGCGAATATCGAATCGATCGAGCCGGATACGCTTACTCGGTTAGCCAACGGAACGTTCGCTGAGCTGGGAAGCGGCGGGATTCTCCTGGCAACCGCCGGATCGGCGTACAGTCGTTCCGCAACTTCTGACACTGGTGTTCTCGCCTACACCGTCTCAATCAGATCTAGCCCCGATACCATGGCCGGGTATTCGCCAAAATCAGCGACTCCGCAACCGCAACCGACGATGGATCCCTGGCACCTGCGCGATCTTCTCGATCAAGCGACTCCAGCCATGGCCGCTTGGACTGGCGAGCTTCCTGTAGGGAAGGTGTACCTCGGGTTGTCTGAGGTTGTCTTCCCGGTCGGTACAGGGTTTACCAACGATGTCGCTCCCCAACCGGCGATCTATCTCTTGGTGGTGGTGCGGGGAGAGGTCACGGTAACGGTCGACGATCAGGCGACGCAAACGTTCGTTGCCGGTGAATCAGCCTCGTTCCTGGTCTCCGAGAGCTTGGATGTGCGGAACAGCAGCGTTGAGGAGGCATTCATTATTCAGGGCACGGGGTGGCCGGGGTATGTGCCTGCGGCCGCTTCTTCAACACCAGTCGCTGCTACGCCGGTGCCTGGTTACTACGCCTACTTTCTCGCGAACGCGGTGGTTGACCTGTCGGCAGATCGGGTCACGCTCACGCTCGAGGTCGCGGATGAGACGACGGTGCCGCGTTCAATTGTGGGCGAGGGCTATACCCTGATCGAAACGATGGGTGGGCCGATGAGTCTCCAGGTTACCGCTGGCACCGTGGGTATTCGGGACGATCAGCCGACCCGGGATGAATATCTGCAGGGAACCGGCTTCACCCCGGTCGCTCCAGATACGACGCTGGTGATGGGCTACATCACGGCGCTCGCCGAGCCCGGTGCTGCTTACACCCTCTCGGCCTCCCCGGGCGATCAGGTGCTGACCATTTTTCTGAGTATTACCGCTGCCGATTGAACTAATCGAAGCTCCTCGCAAATCGGCGCACGGTGCGCGCCACCGCGCCGTGGTTTGCGAGGACTTCACATAGCAACGAGCCGCCCATGCAGGACGCAGCGAGGTTAATGGTTTGGCTGAGGCAGATATTCTGAGTCGATGCTATGTTGGGCGTGTCGCTCTGGCGGGGAAAGAGAACCAGCACCGTTTCCGGAGATCATGTCATGCGAGGTCTATTGCGGCTGAGATTCATCATTATCACTGCGGTGGTGCTGGTTGGGCTGCTTATGCCGATGGCGGCGACGCGATCTCTTGCGCGCGCCCAGCAATACACGCCCGATGCCAGCGCAACTCAGCTCGAATGGATCGCCACCGACCCCAGTGGCGCGACCGTCACGCTCGATGCCTCGAATTCATCGCCGAATCTCACGAGCTTTACCTGGCTTGAGTGCTTCGTCGAGTCGTGCGCGAGCGGTGGACGCAGTCTGACATTTTCGACTTCGGGACCGCACTACAAAAAATTCGAGGTGAAACTCCCGATCGGGCGGCACCGCATCCTGCTGGAGGCGCGGGCTGGGAACAATGCCTGGGTGCGCGCGGAGCCGATCACGGTGACCGTTCTCGAAGCTCCGGATGGCACGCCAGCCGCCACGCCGCAGGCTTCGCCGGTGCCGGATGAACGTCCGGCTGCGTCGCCGGTCGCTCGTGAGACGCCGACCACGGTTGCCACCGTTATCCCGACTCCCACATTGACTCCAACCTCCGAGGGAACCTCGGCGACGCCGGTGGTAATCGGAACTCCCCAACCGGGAGCGGAGCCGACGACCGCCGCGCGCGTAATCGATGCCAGCGCGACACAGCTGGAGTGGACGGCGTTCAGTGACGAGGGGGCGCTGGTCCATTTTGATGGGTCGCGATCCACCGATGATTTCCGCGCCTTCGGCTGGTTCGAGTGCCGCGATGACGCGTGCAGCGATACGGTGTCAATCAGCGGCGGCTACCATCCTTCGTTCAAAAGCGTCGATCGCCTGCTCCCGATCGGGCGTCATCGGGTTGTGC
>JAESFN010000504.1_pt1 | contig 34423 bp, 34 predicted proteins | sample 9269411 | NCBI WGS metagenome assembly JAESFN01 (sample SAMN14505399, study PRJNA617100) | algae metagenome | isolation source: Iphinoe sp. HA4291-MV1 and co-occurring heterotrophs from trail next to... | place: USA: Maunawili Falls, Hawaii | collected 2009-07-25
TAACTATTGACCAAGCCGGTTGGCATACAAGTAATGATTTAGACTTACCAGAAGGTATCGATTTAATATATTTACCTGCTTACTCACCCGAACTCCAACCCGCAGAACGCTTGTGGCCTCTGACTAAGGGAGATCCAAAAAATAAAATAGAGCGCCGTCTAATTTATCGATTCTCCCAAATCCTTGCGTTGAGGTCGTCCCAGCCCGGAGGGCTGGGACACGGCTGGATATTTTATTACTTGTAAGTGCCTAACGAGATTGTAGCCAATAGCTCCCCAACTTGTTTAGATGAACTAGAAGCGCTTTTGGTACTTCGTTGTCAACAACTGATGAAACAGCATGATTTCATCTCTGGTCTAACTTGCTACCACTGGTGGCCAAAAACAAGGGCAGCTTAATTATAAGTAATCATCCGAACTTGATATTATTAATAGATCTGTAAAAATTTGTACAACCCTATGTTTGAGGAAAAATTAAACATCCCACTCAAAGTTAAACCTGTTGGCATTGAGTTTGGTGTACCGCTGCGTGTGAAGGATGTATAGCGAGGCACTTAGTCAAAGCGTATCATTTGGTATGCATTACTCATATCGGCAACTTTCTTAGCCGAAATGTCTCATTAGTAACAGAAATAATGACACCTGTTTCTAAATCTTGCTGACATTGACTCAATACCTCTGTTAAACGTTCATTAATTCCCTGATAGTTTTTATTTCCTAACCTAAATAAAATTACACTTGGCAAAGCTTCTCCACTCACGGCTAATAGTTGAGCAAAATCTAAATCCACTGTTAACAGAATTCTTACTTCTGTACGTGCTTTAATCAAAATCTCCTCATCCGGTAGCCTTTGCAAACCCTGATCGCGCAGATGCACAACATCGCGCGCCAGCATCGCGCAACCAAGCTACAGTGCGTAGCGAAATTCCCATATCTGCTAAAAATTTCATGAGGCTTGTTTTTCAGCATTTGTGAAAGGATAAACTCGCTCTTGAGTCAACCACGAAGCATAGAGCAGAGATTGGCGAATATCCTCTGGTTCTAAATCAGGATATTCTTCTAAAATTTCCTCTACAGGTTTCCCATTCGCCACCAAATTGACAACTAACGAAACAGGAATTCTCATTCCGCGAATACAAGCTTGTCCAGCCATGATGCGCGGATCAAAGGTAATTCTGTCTAAACCTAACATACTGGAGTTTAGACTAAATTCTATTTTTAAGGCTACAACCCTTGTGTAGCAGTCAATATTTCCTCTGTCCTTTCTGACAACCACTCCTCAGAACTTTCCAAAAGCACATAGCTAACTGGTACTGGCTGCAAGTCCTCTATAGTACCGTTTTCCCAACTGACTAGAGATGATGTTAAATCACACAAGACAGCACCTCTACCTTTAAACTTTTCAGCAAGGGCGATCGCCCTTGCTTGGTTACAAAGAGATGGTAAGTGCAAAACCTCTTTGACAAAGTATTGAAACTTGTTGTAAGGGTTGTTCAAATTTGCACAGCCGTTTAAAGTACTCATCGTATCTTTGCCCTAGTACTTGGCTCTGGTGTCTTCCCAGTTTTGCGAGTAAGACTGCCTTCTGAGAATAATCCAATCTAGTAGAGTGCCTGGACTTATCCCAAGAGTAGAAGAAACACTTACAAGGTTGCGCTCGCTCAGCCCACGCCCACGTTGCCACTCAGACCACCGAGCACCTGGAACACCAGTCATTTTTGATAGTTGTTGTGCAGGCATTGTCAAAAACTCCTCTAAGCTAACAATGCGTACGGCTACTTGTTTGACCATATGGAAATGAGTTAATAATGAGGGAATATACCACCATGATAAGATTTGAAAAAGGTTTGAGCAAATCTTAAAACGATGAACAGCAACCCTACAAATCTATTATCAGAAAGTACAAAAAACTTGTGCAAGCCTTGGAGGAGAAGAATGCTCCGGCACTTGCAGAAATAATTTGCTTATGCTAAGTGGCTATTGAAAAATTGCAATCACAGACAATTCATTAAAGCTTTGGAACTAAGGCAACGTCTGCTGAGAGAAGAGCATCCCTTTATCGCCACTACTACTCCACCAAGAGAACTTTGAGGGGGTACATAAAAAAACCACGTTGCAAGAGCGTGCCCTTTGGACATAGGCGTGGTGTCTTTATTGTCTTAAAGGCTCATCAAATTAACTACTGTGGAGAATAATAGCTCACGAGTGTACTGGTTTTTGGCACTACGTTCAAATAGTTCATCAAGGATTTGAGGACATAATGCTTTCTCTAAAAGCCCACGAACCATCACCGATACTGGACTCTGTTTTACAAAACGCTCAAACACCTGCCCTAGCAACATTTTTTTCTCCACCCAACAGATTTGCACCTGTTTTTACCAAACTACAAATCTGCCCATCAAACAACACCTTGAAAGGGCTAGTCCTAATTGAGTCGAAGCAGACAACTTTGAAGAAGAATTCAGCAAGTCAGAGGAGATGGGGGTTTCCCCTCTGCCCCCCATCTCCTCTGCCCCTCTGCCTCTTCGCTGACTCGGTGACTACTTCTTTGTTAATCCTTCTTAATCCAACTGAACATAGCGCGTAAATCTTTGCCAACTTCCTCAACAGGATGTTCAGCTTCTTGACGACGCATAGCGGTAAATCCTGATTTACCAGACTGGTTTTCTAAAACAAATTCTCGTGCAAATTGACCGGATTGAATTTCTTTGAGAATCTGACGCATTTCTGCCTTGGTTTGTTCATTAACAATCCGAGGTCCACGAGTATAATCGCCGTATTCAGCGGTGTTGGAAATACTATCGCGCATTTTTGCTAAACCACCTTCCACAATCAAGTCAACAATCAATTTGACTTCATGCAGACATTCAAAATAAGCTAACTCCGGCTGATAACCTGCTTCCACCAAAGTTTCAAAACTAGCTTTGATTAAAGCACTCAAACCACCACACAGCACTGTTTGTTCACCAAACAAATCGGTTTCGGTTTCTTCGCGGAAAGTTGTTTCGAGAATACCAGCGCGGGTTCCGCCAATACCTTTAGCATATGCCATCGCGCGATCGCGTGCCTGACCACTCGCATCTTGAAATACCGCAAACAAGCAAGGTACACCTTGTCCCTGTTCATAAGTCCGGCGTACTAAGTGTCCTGGTCCTTTCGGTGCGACCATCACCACATCTACATGAGGAGGTGGTACGATTTGACCAAAGTGGATATTAAAGCCGTGAGCAAATAATAAAACATTTCCTTCTTCCAGATTGGGTTCAATCTCGTTTTTATAAACGGTTTTTTGCACCTCGTCTGGCATTAAAATCATAATGAAGTCAGCAGCTTTGACAGCATCGGCAACATTTTTCACGGTTAACCCAGCAGCTTTAGCCTTCGCCACTGACTTACTACCCGGATATAGTCCGACAATCACATTCAGACCACTATCTTTGAGATTAAGGGCGTGGGCGTGACCTTGGGAACCATAGCCGATGATGGCGATGGTTTTCTGTGCCAAAAGGTCTAAATTTCCGTCTTCGTCGTAGTACATCCGGGCCATAATCGCTTTTCCACCTCAGCAAGCATCGTGATTCATTAGGGTAGTCACAACAAGAGCGGCTCACCGCCCAACGCGCTACCTCGCAAACTTGTTATTTTACAGGATTGATGCGGTATCTTTATCAATTCTTTGCACTTCGTCATCTGACAATTTTATATTGACACTTTGCACTGTATCTTCAATGCTAGAAATTTTGCTAGCACCAGGAATAGGCAAAATACTCGGCGACTTAGAACACAGCCACGCCAGCACAATGCAGTATACTGAGACGCCTTTTTCCTGAGCTAATTTCGCGATCGCTGAAAAATCTTCCAAGCCCTGATGGCGACGACGTCCCCCAAAGGGACTCCAAGGTAAAAATGTCAAACTCTCATTCTCACAATACTCCAATACGCCATCAAACTCAGGCTGACGGTACCAAGGGTTGTACTGATTTTGCACAGAAACAATATTAACCATATCCCGCGCCCGCTTAATTTGTTGCACGGAAAAGTTGGAAACTCCCACAAACCGAATCATACCTGCCTCGACTCCTTCTTTGGCTGGTGCAAGAGATTCTTCAATGGTATAATTTGGATCTGGAGAGTGATATTGCCAGACATCAATTGGTTTATCGCCGCCCAAAGCCTCAAAGCTAATGCGGATGGTTTCGCGTAAATGCTGTGGGTTACCGTTGCGCGTCCAATTGCCATTTGGACGCATCAAGCCCCCTTTCGTTGCTACAACAACATGACTCACATCACCATTGTAGGATTGTAAAGCTTGGTGAATCAATCGCTCACTGTGGTGCTTGTCGCTTTCATCCTTGCTGTAGGAGTCGGCGCTATCAATGAACGTGATACCTAAATCTAAGGCACGATGGATAACATCAATTGACTGTGATTCTGGGGGACGAGTGCTTAAGGACATTGGCATAGCCCCTAAACCAATCGCACTTACGGAGACACCTGTTTTTCCTAGCTGTTTTGTTTCCATATTTCTAGCTCTAGTTTCCAGCGTTATTATTCGGATGATAACTAATGTGTAAGAATAGAGTCGTGGAGATTACCTTTGTTAAAGTCAGTAAAAGATTGTGACAACTTTACCCAATTTTTGACATCCTAATTTGTACTCATTAAGACGAAATGATGAGCCTATAGAATGACAAGATATGTAGCAGAAGCATACTTAAGCTCTTATGCCAGAACTACGTCAATCGATCGCTCAGCACTACCACGAACGAACTAAGTACGACCCAGAGACTATCGCCTCTAAGAATAAGGGGTTAGACTGGTCCAAACAACCTGTGCCGTTCAAAGAATACAAAATCGGCTCTACTTTTGACCTAAAACCCTACATCCAAGAGAAACCTGAAGCTTTTGTTGATGAATCAGAAGCTCAGTGGTGGCAGAGGTTGTCGCGGTTACTCTTTTGCAGCTATGGGCTAACAGCAAAAATGCCTTCTATGGGAAGTGCAGTATATCTAAGATCTGCCCCTAGTGCAGGTGGCTTGTACCCTGCGGAGATGTATGTTGTTTCCCGTGGTACTCTGTTGTTGCCAGCGGGAGTGTATAATTACCAGTGTCGAACTCACTCTCTTATAGCTTATTGGGGAAGTGATGTTTGGCAAAAGCTGCAAGAAGCTTGTTTCTGGCATCCTACTTTGGAAAAGACCCAGTTGGCAATTATTATTACTGCGGTTTTCTATCGTTCAGCTTGGCGATATGAAGATAGGGCTTACCGAAGAATTTTTTTGGATACGGGACACCTGTTAGGTAATATCGAGTTAGCTGGCGCTATGACTCACTATCGCCCTCATCTTATTGGTGGCTTTGTGGATGAAGCGGTAAATGAACTGCTATACATCGATTCCCAGCAGGAAGGTGCGATCGCTGTTCTTCCCCTAGCAGACTTGCTGGATATCAAGCAAAACATACCCATAGGACGAACAACCTTACCCTCTGCTACAGAAACTAACTATCCTCATATTCCCGATGGTGAACTCCTTAAGTATTTTCATTACTGCACGCAAATTCAACCAGGGACAACGGGTAAACTCACTTCACCTGAAGTGAAACAGGAAAAACCCTTAGAGGATAAATATAACTTTCCTTTCTGTGAAAAAATCTCCACTGTCAGCCAACCTATCGATTGGGAAGAAAAACTCAAAGGACTCGAAGTGACCATTCTCAACCGGCGTTCTACCCGTGCTTACAGTGGTAGTGATTTAATATTTGATGAACTCAAAGCTTTACTCGATTTTTCTTACCAACCTCAAAATTATGTTGACCAAGGTTTTGATAATTCGACTGATTACTTTGACCTCAATTTAATTGAAACATTTATTGCTGTTTCTGGAGTAGAAGGTCTTGAGGCAGGTTGTTACTATTACGCGCCCAAAGCACAAGAGTTGCGACAAATTCGTTTTAAAAACTTTAGAAGAGAGTTACACCACCTCTGTTTAGGACAAGAATTAGGACGGGATGCAGCAGCGGTCGTTGTTCATACAGCCGATTTAGAATCAGCTGTGGCTCAGTATGGCGATCGCGTTTACCGTTATCTGCACATGGATGCTGGTCATTTGGGACAAAGACTGAACCTGGCTGCTATTCGCCTTGGTTTGGGCGTCAGTGGTATTGGCGGTTTCTTTGATGACCAAGTCAATGAAGTACTTGGTATCCCTACAAAGGAAGTTGTGTTATATATTACTACGTTGGGAAGACCGAGGTAGTTTGCGAGAAAAGTGGTGTGGGGATAAAAGCCAGGATACCAATAGGGCAAAGAGGGGTTTTGTTACTAACGACATCCTTTAAAAGGACGTGAGTTCGATGAAGCCTAGAGAGACCTCACCCCAAACCCCTCTCCTATGAGGAGAGGGGCTTCAAACCCTGATTTGGTGAGTAATGGTAACTTATTCTTATGACGAAGCTGTTCTATTAACTTGTGACATGCTTGCCATGCAGCATCCCCGAGATTTGCGCCAGTTTTTTCCCATGCCTTAGTCAAAAGTGTAGTAGCGATCGCCGTAGCCACAGCCACCAGAGTGACTGGTTCCATAAATCATTGAATTGTATATATTTCTTATTACGTATACTTTAGCATCTACCAATTTTTCGGGAATAAATCTAGTAATTTTATACTCATGAGCGAGTATCAGAACCTCGTGAACGAGTCTTTTATACTCATGAGCGAGTATCAGAACCTCGTGAACGAATCTTTTATACTTGTGAGTGAGTATCAGAACCTCATGAACAAGTCTTTTATACTCGTGAGAGAGTATCAGAACCTCATGAGCAAGTCTTTTATACTCATGAGCGAGTATTAGAATCTCATGGATGAATCTTTTATACTCGTGAGAGAGTATCAGAACCTCATGAGCAAGTCTTTTATACTTATGAGCGAGTATTAGAATCTCATGGATGAATCTTTTATACTTATGAGTGAGTATTAGAATCTCATAGATGAATCTTTTATACTCATGACTGTCTTTGCAAGCATTCTGCAAAGCAGATTTTCTGAGATTTATAGCGGATTGCAACCGGATGAAGTACATATTCATCTGCGTATCCTCCGGGTTCGCCTTTAGGCGTTCTCGTAAGAGTAGCCGCCCTCCGGGCGTCTACATCTGCGGTTCCTTAACTCTTTGATGTATTGTACCCAATTGAAAACTGCTATAGTTTATGAACAAAAAATATTTCTCTATAGTAGCTGCACCCTTAGTCTTTGCAGCAACTCTTTTCACCAACATCAGTCAATCCTTTGCTGATTTACCACCACTCATTCCACGACAGATTCTGTTTGGAAATCCACAGAAAACAAACCCGCAACTATCTCCAGATGGAAAGTACCTGACATACATTGCACCAGATAAGAATAATGTTTTGCAGGTATGGATACGTACAGTAGGTAAGAACGATGACCAGGTTCTGACTGCTGACAAAAAACGTGGTATCCGCAGTTACTTTTGGACTTACAACGGCGAACAACTCATTTACCTACAAGACACAGATGGTGATGAAAATTTCCATTTTTATGCTGTTAATGTTAAGTCTAAGCAGGTGCGCGACCTGACGCCGTACAAGGGTGTGAGAGCGCGAATGATAGCCCTAGAGCCGAATTTCCCCAATGAAGTGCTGGTGGGTCTGAATATTAAAGACCCCCGCAAACACGATGCTTACCGTATTAACCTGAAAACAGGAACAGCAAAGCTGGAATTAGAAAACTCTGTTAATGTTACTGACTCAGTTGCAGATCCACAATTCAAAATTCGTGCATCTGTAGCCAGTACTCCTGATGGTGGTTCTAGCTTATCCGTTAGGCAAACAGCAAATCAACCCTGGAAAACTGTTCGTAAATGGGGACCAGATGATCAAGGGAGTGCTGTAGGCTTTTCTCGTGATGGCAAAACGCTTTATATCACGGGAAGTCATGATGCGAATGCGACACGAGCTTTGGCGCTAAACTTGGCAACAGGTAAAGAATCCGTCATTGCTCAAGACCCGCAGTATGATGTGGGAGGGATGTTTGATCATCCAGTGAAACGCCAAATTCAGGCGGTTTCCTTTTATAAAGACAAATTGGAGTGGCAGATACTAGATAAAAGTATTGCTCCAGATTTTCAGGCAATATCTAAAGTCCGCCGAGGTGAATTTTCCGTAGTTGACCGCGACCTTGCCGATAAAACTTGGCTAGTTGCTTATCATACTGATGACGGTCCCGCCTATTATTATATCTACAACCGCACCTCCAAGCAAAGCAAACTCCTCTTCAGCAATCAACCCAAACTCGAAGGGCTAAAACTCGCCCAAATGAAACCAATTTTCTACAAATCTCGGGATGGGTTGACTATCCACGGCTACCTGACAACACCTGTAGGAATTCCGGCAAAGAATTTACCTACAGTCCTCCTTGTGCATGGCGGACCTTGGGCGCGGGATACTTGGGGTTACAATCCAGAAGCGCAGTGGCTAGCAAACCGTGGTTACGCAGTTCTGCAAGTCAATTTCCGAGGTTCTACCGGATACGGCAAAAAGTTTCTCAGCGCGGGAAATCGTGAATGGGCAGGTAAAATGCACAATGACCTGATTGATGGCGTTAACTGGATTGTCCAACAGGGTATCGCTGATCGGAAAAAGGTTGCTATTATGGGCGGTTCCTACGGTGGTTACGCGACTCTTGTAGGGTTGACATTCACTCCTGATGTATTTACTGCTGGTGTAGACATTGTTGGTCCCAGCAACTTGCTCACGCTATTCAAGAGTCTTCCACCTTATTGGGAGTCAGGACGAGCTGAATTTTACCATCGTGTTGGTAATTTAGAAAAAGAACCGGAGTTCCTCAAGTCTCGTTCTCCATTATTTTTCGTGGATCGCATCAAAGCCCCCTTGCTGATTGGACAAGGTGCAAATGATCCACGAGTCAAGCAAGCAGAAAGCGAACAAATCGTTGCAGCAATGCGAAAAGCAAACAAACCTGTGGGGTACATTCTCTACACAGACGAAGGACACGGTTTTGCACGTCCGCAAAACCGGCTACACTTCTATGCAAAAGCAGAAGAGTTTCTTGCCAAGTATCTGGGTGGACGAGTAGAACCAGTGGGTGATATACCTGGCAATTCTGGAGTTGTTAAGTAGAAATTGTTAGTCGTTGGTCGACAATGGGCAATGGGCAATGGGCAATGGGCAATGGGCAATGGGCAATGGGCAATGGGCAATGGGCATTATTGTCCCCTTGTCCATTCCTTTACCAACAGGTTTTGACCACACCCGTTTATAAATCGCTTTTGATTGGTAACTTAACATTAGACCGAGGATAAAAGGCAACCAAGCAATCAAGCTGTAATTAGATCTAGGATTGTCTTAGCAACACTGGAAAATAAAAATTTTGGGAAGAGGTCTACAACCATGGAACTTACGATTGATAATGTCGAAACAGTTTTAGATGAAATGCGTCCGTATCTGATGTCTGATGGCGGTAATGTGGAAATCGTAGAACTTGATGGTCCCATCGTCAAACTGCGGTTGCAAGGTGCTTGTGGTTCTTGCCCCAGTTCCACTATGACTTTGAGAATGGGCATCGAGCGTCGCCTCAAGGAAATGATTCCTGAAATTGCAGAAGTCGAGCAAGTGATGTAGAGAATATAGGACAAAAAGCAATGGGCAATGGGCAATGGGCAAAACGGGCAATGGGCAACGCTCGATTCCCAGTTCTGGGTTCCCAATGCCCAATTCCCAATGCCCAATTCCCAATGCCCAATTCCCAATGCCCAATTCCCAATGCCCAATTCCCAATGCCCATCTTCCCAATGCCCATCTTCCCATCACAAATATGTCTCATCCTCTCTACGTCGCCTTTATTTGGCATCAACATCAACCGCTGTACAAATCTCCCACGAGTAGCGTTTCGCTGTCTGGTTCTCAGCATTATCGTCTACCTTGGGTGCGTTTGCATGGTACTAAGGACTATCTGGATCTCGTGCTGATTCTAGAACGCTATCCTCGTTTGCACCAAACAGTCAATTTGGTACCATCGCTAATATTGCAGCTGGAAGATTACGTCGCTGGTACTGCCTTTGACCCTTATTTAGAACTGAGTCTAACGCCAACAGAGCAACTTTCTGACCAACAACGGGAATTTATCATAGAGCATTTTTTTGATGCCAATCACCACAATCTCATTGATCCTCATCCCCGTTATGCCCAGTTGTATAATACCAGACAAGAGAAAGGACAAGCTTGGTGTTTAACAAATTGGCAGCAGCAAGATTATGGCGATTTATTAGCTTGGCACAATCTGGCGTGGATTGACCCCGTGTTTTGGGATGACTCAGAAATTGAAGCTTGGTTAAAGCAGGGTCGGAATTTTACTTTGAGCGATCGCCAGCGAATTGACTCGAAACAACGAGAAATTATTAGCAGGATTATACCACAACATCGGGCAATGCAGGATGCTGGGCAATTAGAAGTCACAACCTCGCCCTACACTCATCCCATCTTGCCCTTACTAGCCGATACCAACTCTGGTCGTGTTGCGGTGCCTGATATGACACTACCAGAGTATCGGTTTGCCTGGGCAGAAGACATTCCCCGGCACTTGCGGAAAGCTTGGAATTTATATATAGATAGATTTGGAAGGATGCCGCGTGGTTTGTGGCCCTCAGAACAATCAGTGAGTCCAGAGATATTACCGTATATTATCAATCAAGATTTTAAGTGGATTTGCTCAGATGAAGCGACGCTGGGCTGGACGCTGAGACACTTTTTCCATCGTGATAATGCAGGGAACGTCCAAAACCCAGAGTTGCTGTACAAACCATACCGCTTGCAAACAAGAGCGGGTGAGGTGTCTATTGTCTTTCGGGATCATAGATTATCAGATTTAATTGGCTTTACCTATGGTTCCATGTCACCAAAGCAAGCAGCAGCGGATCTTGTGGGGCATCTGCAAGCGATCGCTCGAATGCAAAGAGATTCCCCAAGCGAGCAACCTTGGTTGGTGACTATTGCCTTAGATGGTGAAAACTGCTGGGAATTTTATCCCCAAGATGGCAAACCCTTCTTAGAAGCTTTGTATCAAAGCTTCAATAACGAACCGCGCCTAAAACTCGTCACCGTCTCAGAATTTATCGAACAATTTCCGCCAACAACAACTATACCAGGAGAGCAACTGCACAGTGGTTCTTGGGTGGATGGTAACTTCACCACCTGGATTGGTGATCCTGCTAAAAATCGTGCTTGGGATTACCTAACGCAAGCCAGAACAACTTTAGCCAATCATCCAGAAGCAACAGAAGAAAACAACCCCGAAGCATGGGAAGCCTTATATGCAGCAGAGGGTTCTGACTGGTTTTGGTGGTTCGGTGCTGGGCATTCCTCAAATCAGGATGCCATTTTTGACCAGTTGTTTCGAGAGCATTTGTATGGTATATATGAGGCGCTAAATGAACCTATACCGTCCTATCTCCAGCAACCCCTAGAAATCCATGAGGCACGGACTGATCATCGCCCACAAAGCTTTATTCATCCAGTCATTGATGGTAAAGGCGATGAGCAAGACTGGGACAAAGCCGGACGCATTGAAGTTGGTGGAGCACGGGGAACAATGCACAACAGCAGTGCTATTCAGCGGCTTTGGTATGGAGTGGATCACCTGAATTTCTATTTACGCGTAGATTTCAGAACAGGTATTCAACTAGGGCAAGATGTCCCACCAGAGTTGAATTTACTGTGGTTTTATCCTGACAAAACGATGCACAACAGTCCTGTTCCCTTAGCAGAGGTGCCGGATACATCTCCAGTAAATTACTTATTTCATCATCACTTGGAAGTTAATTTGTTAACGCAATCAATAATTCAGTTTCGCGAAGCCGGGGAGCGTTATCAATGGCATCCACGTGCTAATCGCGCTCAAGTTGCCTTGAACAAGTGTTTGGAGGTGGCTGTTCCTTGGGCAGATTTGCAAGTTCCACCAGATTATCCCTTGCGCCTGATTTTGGTGCTTTCGGATGAAGGGTGTTTCCGTGATTATCTTCCAGAAAATGCTTTGATTCCGATTGAAGTACCTTAATTTGGCGTTGACACCCTTGTCATTTTATGCCTGATTCTATTCGACCACAATTGTCGCATAACCCCACCCCGGTTTTGTCTTGCGCCAAAACCTCCCCTCCCTTTTCTGGTGAGGCAGAAACTGTCTTATACGACGAGAATGCACGTTTGCTTTATGACGCAGAGCACTCTTCGGAGGAGGATCGATACATCTTGCTCGGTATGAGCGACTCGCTATCTTTATTCTCAGATCTTGCACCTGAGTTAAAAACCGGGTTTCTTGAGAATACCTGCTCGTAGAAACCTTAATCTCTGGTTTAGAAACCCGGTTTTTTGGGTCTTGTTGAAAATGGTGCAAGATATCAGTATTAGTGGTTTGCCATGTATACAAAGAAGATGAACAAACCATTCGGATTTTTTCGGCTCGTAGGGCAAATAAGGCAGAGCAACAACAGTATCAGAGTTTTCTTTTATGAAAGATGAGTATGATTTCTCTCAATCTGTGAAGAACCCTTATATCAAGAAGCTTAAGAAGCAAGTCACAATTCGGCTGGAAGAGGATGTTGTTGACTACTTTAAGGGTTTAGCTGAGGAAACAGGGATTTCTTACCAAAGCTTGATTAATTTATATTTACAGGACTGTGTAAAATCGCAGCGAAAGCCTTCATTGGAATGGGTGGGTGAAGCCTAGGACATGATATGATTCGATTATTAAGTTTCTTCTTCTAAGCGCTGTTCTACATACTTCTGGACTAAAGGCACTTGGAAGCCAACACCTTCTTGACACAAAATTTCTTTCCGCACGAGTTTTCGCACAGATGCTTTGTCTTGTTTTGTGGGTGTTTCTCCTTGAAGGAGACGCTGAAGTAAATTGCGATCGCTCTGGGTAAAACCTGTCCACAATTCCCGAAAATACTGATCCCCCCGTTCCAGCACTGTGGGGATAACTGTCTCCACATCGTGTACAGTTGCTTTGATAGTAGCCGCGTCTCGCTGATTTTGCCTGATACTACGGTTGAGCAACTCCACCACTTCGTAACACATCAACTGCACGAGATAAGGTTGACAGCGAGTCAGATGGATAATAGCATCTACTGCATCTGGTGCGTAGATTTTGGGGAAGTCTTCCACAGGTTTCTCAATCAACTCACGCGCTTCTGATTCGTGCAAATATGTCAACCGTAAAGCTCTGGTATTAATTAAGTAGTCACTCCAGTATGGGGGAAGTTCCGAGAATTCGTGAGAGCCGCTGAAAAGTAAAGTCCAAGAGGTGCGGTGTTGGAGAATATTGCGAAGAAAGTTGAGAGGAACTCGGCTACGTGTCGTTTCCACCACCTCACTCAAGCGCTCATATTCATCCAAACACAGAAGAAACCGCTTATCAGGCAAAGTGCGTTCAATTTGTCCCAGCCAATTTTGGAGGGCGATGAATGGATCTGTTCTGCCTAAATCTGGGTAAGGCAAGTCTAGACGACGGGGTAATCGCCGTGCAGCTTCCGTCATTTGTGACACCAGATTATTTGCTAATCCTTGAAGCGTTGTCGCTGATGCTGCGCCTTGTAAATCCACCAACAAAGGTATCAAACTTGCTCCTACTTTCTCCGGCAGATATTTCAAAGAAGAAGTTTTGCCAGTGCGACGCCCGCCATACAGTAGCAAAACAGGCGGTGATTCAGAAAGCGCCAAAGTTTCGATTTCGCGAAACAAGTCCATCCGTCCTTTGAAACGATTCTCTGCTGTTTGGGGATCTAGAGCATTGCCAGCAATATACACTTGCCGGATTTCTTTTGAAAACCGTCCTTGTTCTTCCAAAGTACGCTGTGCAGTTTCCACAATACTCAGCCAACGCTGTATAATACTGCCAAAAGTCGTAGCGACTTTAGCATTCTTGCCTAAAGCCAGACTGTTCTTTAGTTGACGCAATGTAATGATGGGTTTGTTGAGTAACTCAGATTGACGATGAGCTGAAGTGGCTTGCCTCGCTGCGGATACATCTTGACTAATGTCTAACAGCTGCGGTAGAACCAAACCGAGTTCTTTTGGCGGAGGTGAGGGAATCCAAGCGAGTTCTTCAGTAAGATTCGCGATATCGCTGAGAGTTTGACAACTGTTGAGGCGAGTCACAGCGATATTAGCCATTGCCTGAAGTGCAACCTGCTGCTGGTTAGTAAAATTTATCAGATAATCAATTGTTTCACGGGCAGCAGTTGGGTTTTCTCGATAAGCCTCGACAATCATCTCACCCATGAAAGGTAGGGGTAAACGGATGAGTTCGTCAAAGCGAGGTGGTATGTAGCGCAGTGCTACTACTGGATTCTTTTGCAGTGTGAGCAAACGTAGGATGAGCATCCACAACAACTCTGGCACCCAAAAATAAACACGCAAAACCCCAAGAATAAACGCCACACCTAACGCCACGCCAAACCCCACGCTGCTCGCCACGCCAAACCCCACGCCAAACGCCACGCCAAACCCCACGCCAAACGCCACGCCAAACGCCACGCCAAACGCCACGCCGCTCGCCACGCCAAACCCCACGCCTAACGTCACGCCAAACCCCACGCCTAACGTCACGCCGCTCGCCACGCCGCTCGCCACGCCAAACGCCACGCCAAACGCCACGCCATACAGCACGCCTAACGCCACGCCGCTCGCCACGCCATACGCCACGACTAACGCCACGCCTGAAAGTGTGATGAATGCCAAGAGTATTGTGAGAACAGCAAAGATTAACACTAATATTCTCTGTTTGTTGTCACCACGGGCTACCATCACACTGATTAACCAACCAAGCCAAAATAAACCACTGGAAAGCCAGTTAAACGGCTTACCACTAACTAAGGTATAAACTGGCGCTACCATCAACGCAGCTACCACAGGCGTCATAGCAGTTAGCCACCAAACCTGCCCAGCATAACGACGCAGGCGCGGGTTAGTGGAAAACTCAGCCCGTTTTGCAAAGGGATTCGTATTTGGTTTCAATTCTGGATGGATATCCTGCAACCAGTTGGCAAAGGTGTAGCGCTTGAAGTAAATCCAGTAAAGGAGGCGAATACATTCAGCGATGTAAGTCCACAAATCTGATGCTGAACGCTGTTGAGTCATGGCTATCCCCCTAAGACTTTATTCACCAACTTCTGTATCAATTGCCACGCATCAGAATGAGTCACAAAACCGAACACAACCAGGATAAAGGCAAAAACTACAACAACCCCTATTATCCAAGCACTAATATTGTCTATACTCACGCCGATAGATTTTACTACGCTACCTATACGAATTGGAAGATTCCAAACTAACCAACGTAGAGAACGCCACCAGCTGCGGGAACCCAATCCAGGACGGGGTAAACGGCGAGACTCCTGCTTAAACCGAGTTTTTACCCAGTCGTCATCTTTCCCTTGCTGACGGGCTTCACATGCCAGCATACCTGCTAGTTGCAGCAAAAAAGGATGACGCCCACCCAGTTGCCGAGTTAACTTTTGCTCATGCATACCCAAGGCTGATTGGGCATGAGGAATAGTACTGCTAGGGAGGAGAACTAATTGTGTGACATCTTCTTCACTCAGTTCCCTCAGCTTGAGCACATGACCTAAATTAAAGAAAGAAGAAGTCAGTTGATGGCGACGGGCATAAAAATCCAGTTCCTTTTGGGAAGCAATCACCAGCATTAAACTGCTGCTATCCATCAAAGAGCGCAAGTTGTTATAAAACCCATCATCGAATTCGCTCTTGTTCTGAAATAATGTCTTAAAATCATCCAAGCACAGAACTGGCAATAACTTTTGATTTTGATTTTGATTTTTAAAGAGTGCGATCGCTGCCGAAAATGCCAAGCGATTCAGAGGGTTGAGTTGCAAAGCAGTCATCAAACTTGGTATTGCTCGCACAGCCGGACGACTCAGCAACTCCTGCGCCACAGCGAGATAGAAATCTTCTTCCCGTTGACACTGAACACCTTGAAGCGACAGATAAATCACCACATAACGGCTAGGATCTTGCACTCGCTGCTCCCAAGTCTGGAAAAAGTGATACAGCAACGAAGATTTGCCAATCCGTTTCTCACCAACAACATTGACACTTGTGGGCTGCGCACCACTCATGCGTGATGCGATCGCGTGTAATTCATCTTGTCTACCAACAAATAGCTGGGGATTATCTAACCTCCCGCCAGCAACGAAAGGATTGGAAGGAACCACTCCAGGATTTATGAACAAATTTAATACTGAATAGATTTTAACACTACAGAAGTCATCCTAGAGAAATATTACCGAATTTCTTTCAAAAGATTTACCAAGTAATAGTAGAACTACTATGAATAGATGCAAACAGATCAACTTCTTAGAAAGCCGGTATCTCAAAGATACCGGCTTTCTTGCTTTTTACGTTCATCTGCGGTTCCAAATCAAAACAATACAAATTTTGTCAGAGATTTCTGATTAGTAATTAGTTTTTATTCATACTGAAGATTCTGATTTTCACGGATATTCAAGTACAATTCCTCATATTTTGACATAAACTACTTTTTTAATTAAAATTTTGTATAATAAGAAAAACTATTCATTTATCATCAAAAAATCAGGGATTACTTAAGCGTAATGTGTCACGCGATCGCGCCTACAAAATGATGATCTGTTGCCTTAATCCTGATTGTCCAAATCCCCTCAATCCTAACGGAAACAAACTTTGCCGAACGTGCGACACTCCACTCGTACCACAGTTGCGAAATCGCTTCCGTATCATTCAAGTCCTTTCTGATGAAGGTGGATTTGGTAGAACTTATTTAGCAGAAGATGTAGACAAATTAAATGAAAAGTGTGTTATCAAGCAACTAGCACCAAAAGTTCAGGAAACTTGGGCGCTAAATAAAGCTATGGAATTGTTTCAAAAGGAAGCCCAGCGATTGCAAGAACTTGGAGCACATCCTCAAATCCCAACGCTTTTGGCTTACTTTGAGCAAGACAATTACCTATACTTGGTACAGCAATTTATCGATGGGCAAAATTTGTTAGAAGAATTGCAACAGAAGAAAAAATATAATTCTAGTGAAATTCAAGAAATTTTACTAGATTTACTGCCTGTCCTCAAGTTTATCCATGAACAAGGAGTGATTCACAGAGATATCAAGCCACAAAATATTATCCGCCGTCGAACCTCCCCATCTTCCAAAAAAGTTGTTTCAGAACTCAGTGGAAATCTCGTCTTAATTGATTTTGGTTCTGCAAAACAATTAACGATGAAAGTACGGATGAAAAGCGGAACTTCAATAGGTTCACAAGGCTATTCCCCCATCGAACAAATCAGAGACGGTGCAGCTTATCCAGCGAGTGATTTGTTCAGCTTGGGAGCGACTTGCTTTCATTTATTGACTGGAGTTTCCCCATTAAAACTGTGGACGGAACATGGATATAACTGGGTCAAAGATTGGCAGCAATATTTAAAAAGTCCAATCACTGGAGAATTAGAACAAGTTCTCGATAAGCTGCTGCAAAAAGAAAGACAGCATCGTTACAAAAGCGCCGATGAAGTCCTTAACGACTTAATCACCAAGCAGCAACCCTCATCACAATTAAAAGCTGCAACTGCAACAAAGCACATCACAAAGTTACCAATTACTCAACTACCATTTGTATCAAAACCATCTCTGTTGTTGAGAAATTCGCTCTTAGTTGGTAGCGTCATTATACTATTTGGTTCTGGAGAATTTTGGTATCGGCAGTTCCATCATCTTGGAATGATAATCTCCGCTAGTTTAAATCAGCCACACAGTAGCACTGCAAACCAAGAAATCATTTCCCATCAGCATGCACAGACAACTATCGGGAACTTCTCACTAATCTCTACTGTCAAAGGATATACAAACTCAATTTTATCCGTCGCTATTAGCCCAGATGGGAAGATACTTGCTAGTAACAATAACAACACAATTAAACTCTTGAGTTTAGTAACGGGAGAGGAAATCTGCACCCTTAGTGGTCATACCAATATGGTTAATTTCACAAGCTTTAGTCCAGATGGACAAATTCTAGCTAGTAGTAGCAAAGATAAAACTATCAAAATTTGGAATTTGACAACTGGACAACCAATTCGCACCTTGGAGGGTCATACTAACTCAGTTCATACCCTTGCCTTTAGTCATGATAGCAAGATACTTGCTGATGGCAGCGATGACAATACAATTAAACTTTGGAATTTAGCAACAGGAGATGAAATACGCACACTAACAGGGCATTCTAACTCGGTTCGATCTGTTGCCTTTAGTCCCAACAACAATACCCTTGCCAGTGGTAGCTTTGACAACACAATTAAACTCTGGAACTTAACAACAGGAAAGCAAATCCGCACATTGGAAGGTCATTCCGGCAAAGTGACCTCTGTTGCCTTTAGTCCTGATGGTAAAATTCTTGCTAGTGGCAGTTTTGATAAAACCATTAAACTCTGGAACTTGACAACAGGACAGCAAATCCGCACATTGGAAGGTCATTCCGGCAAAGTGACCTCTGTTGCCTTTAGTCCTGATGGTAAAATCCTTGCTAGTGGCAGTTTTGATAAAACCATTAAACTCTGGAATTTAGCAACAGGAGAGCTAATCCGCACACTGGAAGGTCATTCTGACGGGGTTCAATCTGTCGTCTTTAGTTCAGATGGAAAAACTCTTGTCAGTGGAGGTGACGATAAAATGATTAAAATTTGGCAAACGTCTCTTTAAATTTTTTGATGTGTTAAATTTTTTGATGTGAAGGCTGCTCTCTAGTTGATGGTACAGCAAATAGGCAAGAGTGTGATCAAAAATCCGGAATGTTATTACCTCAATTGGTAAGTAAGTGTATTCCCACATAAGCATGATGCTCTCTGTTTGGTCAAAGTAGCGATATGAGAGCAACACACCTCTAGATTTTGCAATCGTTCTGTGAAGATGACTGATTCAAAAATGAAAGTGTTGACAAGTGTGGCGATCGCGCTTTTAGGATTTGGGGTTGTTTGGTATTTGCAATCTTCCCCTGCAGCCACTACTAGTGTATCTTCTCACCCCAGTCAACCTCAAACAACACCCTTGGCAAATTTTTCTGAAACCTTGACTCTTACAGGACACTCAGACTCAATTTTAGCTGTTGCTATTAGCCCAGACGGACACACTCTTGCTAGTGTCAGTGGAGACAAGACTATCAAACTGTGGAATCTGGATACTGGAAAGGAAATCCGGACTCTTGCAGGACATTTAGATTGGGTGAATTCAGTTGCATTTAGCCCTGATGGCAAGACTCTTGTCAGTGGAAGTGCTGATAAAACGATCAAACTGTGGAATCTGGATACCGGAAAGGAAATCCGGACTCTTACAGGACATTTAGCTTCAGTTCAAGCTGTTGCTATTAGCGCTGATGGTTCAACCCTTGCGAGTGGCAGTTGGGATCAGACTATTAAACTATGGAAATTGACTACTGGTGAAAACATTCGCACCCTCAAAGGTAGTCGCGACATAGTTAACACTGTTGCTTTTAACCCAAATGGCAAAATTCTTGCCAGTGGTAACTATTTTAACAGCAGCATTAATTTATGGGATATAACGACAGGAAAGCAAATTAATACCCTCAAAGGGCACTCTGAAGCTGTTTCCTCCCTCACCTTCAGCCCTGATGGTATCACCCTAATAAGTGGCAGTTGGGACAAGACCATCAAATTATGGAATCTCACTACGAAAACAGAAATTAATACCCTCACAGGACACACCGACAAGGTTTTGTCTGTCGCTGTCAGCCCTGATGGTAAAACCCTGGCTAGTAGCAGTTGGGATAAAACGATTAAACTTTGGGATTTGGCTATAGGAAAGGAAATAAATACCCTTACAGGGCATACCAACAAGGTTTGGTCTGTGGCGTTTAGTCCAGATGGTAAAACCCTTGCTAGTGGCAGTTTCGATAAGACTGTAAAAGTTTGGCACGTTGCTTCAAGATTATAAATCATGAATCATGAAGTTTTGCATCATTCATCATTCAAAATTCATAATTCTTTCTAAGAGGATATTTGGAAACTATTGGGCGAATAGAATCATGCTGTTGGTGAATTGAGAGAGGGTTTGACCCCTCATGTCTCGTTCCTTGCCAGAGGCAAGGAATGCAGCAATCGAGGCTCCGCCTCCTTGACTCACTCTTAGGCAGCAGTCCACAGAATTGCATTCCCAGGCTCCAGCCTGGGAACGAGGCTGACTGCGGGGTAACACCCCTCGTGAATTGACCAATAATCTCATATATATCCAAACGGCTTACCATTAAAGTCACCCATGTGTTGAGGAAGTTTTCACTTCACTTGATGAAGATTTTGGCACAAAATTAAAGTTGCTCATATTTACAGAATATAAAAAAAGTAAACGAGTCACTTATGAAACTCAGCCTGTGCATGATTGTCAAGAACGAAGAAGCAACACTGCCTAAATGTCTTGGCAGTGTGAAAAACATCGTCGATGAAATGGTAGTATTAGATACAGGCTCTACAGATAGCACTCCACAAATCGCCACGAAATTTGGTGCGAAAGTGCATCACTTTGAATGGTGCAATGACTTTAGTGCTGCCCGGAATGAAGCTTTAAAATATGTCACAGGTGATTGGATTCTTGTATTAGATGCAGATGAAACTCTCACCCAAACAATTGTACCACAGTTGAAACAGGCGATACGAAGGGAAGAATACCTCCTTATCAACCTCCTGCGCCATGAGGTGGGAGCGGAACAATCTCCCTATTCCCTAGTTTCGCGCCTCTTTCGCAATCATCCAGAAATCCGCTTTTCTCGCCCTTACCATGCGTTAGTGGATGATAGCGTGTCTGAAATTTTAAGTAAGGAATCGCATTTGCAAGTGGGTTATTTAGAAGGAGTAGCGATTCTGCATACAGGATACCAAAAAAGTGCCATCTCTCAACAAGATAAATTCACCAAAGCGCAGGCGGCGATGGAAGAGTTTCTTGCCTCTCATCCTCATGACCCCTATGTTTGTAGTAAGTTGGGGGCGCTCTATGTGGAAACCGGGAAAATAATACAAGGTATCAAATTGTTGGCGCTAGGAGTCGCTTCTTGTGACGAAGAGTACGAGACTTTGTACGAACTTTACTATCATCTTGGCATTGCCTACTCTCGTTTGCAAAATTATAAAAATGCGATCGCTCACTATGATGCTGCCATTAAATTGCCCATTTACCCAATTCTGAAATTAGGAGCATACAACAACCTGGGCAACTTACTCAAAGCAACTGGAGATTTAAATGGTGCTAAGACTGCTTACGAAACAACAATCAAGATTGACCCCAACTTCGTTCCAGGATATTACAATTTAGGAATGACGCTAAAGGCAATGAATTTATTTAAAGATGCTATCTTAGCTTATCAAAAAGCAATTGAGTTAAATCCTAACTACGCCGAAGCTTACCAAAACTTGGGAGTATTGTTGTTGAAACTTGGCTACGTACGGGATAGTCTCATAGTTTTAAAACAAGCAATAGCCCTTCACGAACAGCAGCAAAATCCTGAAGAGGCGAAACGACTGCGCCAAGGTTTGGAAGAAATGGGACTACTGCGTTAGTCAAAAGTCAAAAGTTTTTTACTAATGACTAATGACTAATGACTAATGACTAATGACTAATGACTAATGACTAATGACTAATGACTAATGACTAATGACTAATGACTAATGACTAATGACTGACTTGACAAACTTCTCTAACCTATCCATTCCCTTTTCAATTGTTGCCATATCCGTGGCGTAGGAAAGGCGAATATTGTCATCAGCACCAAAGGCGATTCCAGGAATCACCGCGACTTGCTCTTTTTCTAGCAAGGTGTTACAAAAATCCAGGGATTTTAGTCCTGTTTTGCTGATATCGGGAAATAGGTAGAAAGCGCCGTCTGGTTTTGGACAACTTAGTCCAGGAATAGCGTTGAGTCTTTCAAACATGACTTCTCGCCGTTTGGCGAAAGCTTGACGCATTTCTTCCACACAATCTTGCGAATCTTCCAAAGCTGCGATCGCACCATATTGAGCAAAGGTACACACATTTGATGTACTATGGCTTTGGATGGTAATTGTTGCCTTAATCAAACCAACTGGTCCTGCCAAATATCCAATGCGCCATCCTGTCATGGAGTAAGCTTTAGCAAACCCATTGCTGATAATAGTTCGCTCAAAAACATCTGCTCCCAGCGAACCAATGCTGACGTGTTTTGCACCATCGTAGAGAATTTTCTCATAAATTTCGTCGGAAACGACAAGAATGTCAGCCTCAACGATAATTTGCGCGATCGCCTGAATTTCCTCCGGTGTGTAGACCATACCAGTGGGGTTAGATGGCGAGTTGAGGATAAAAAGCTTTGTTTTGGACGTAATCGATTTACGCAATTGTTCTGGTGTTATTTTATAACCAGTGGAAGCATCTGTAGGAACAATGACAGATACTCCACCGGCAAGCGTCACCATTTCGGGGTAACTTAACCAGTAGGGCGCGGGGATGATGACCTCATCTCCTGGTTCAATCAGCGCCAGCATCAAGTTAAATAGAGAATGTTTACCACCGTTGGTGACGATAACATTTTCTGCTTTGTAATCAAGACCATTGTCAGTTTTTAACTTGCGAGCAATGGCTTCTCTTAACTTTGGTTCCCCAGATGCTGGTCCATATTTGGTCTTACCTTCGTCCAAAGCTTTCTGCGCAGCAGCTTTCACGTGCGCTGGACTGTCAAAGTCTGGTTCTCCAGCGCTAAAACTACAAACATCAATTCCTTCAGCCTTCATTGCCTTAGCCTTCGCTGCAATAGCTAAGGTTATAGAAGGTGTTACTTGACTGATTCGTCCTGCCAGCTTCATCGTCACTTTTTTGGCAAACTTCTGACCTATTTAAGAATATCTCAGAAATTCTATTGATATTTGTCTTTTAAGAATTCCTTTGCTAGTGTACAGTCTTGAAAAGATTCTGCATTCCCCGAAAACCCACCCCACCTTTGGCTAACGCCAAGACTCTCCTTTGGTGCTAGCAAAGAAACCTCTATCAGGTTGGCTGATTGCGGCTAAGCGTGATACACTCAGTAGACCGAAAAGATTTCTAGAAGGCTTACCATTGGGGCATTCTGGCGGATTGTATACAATCCGCCAGAATGCCCGTATCATCTGCGTTTTGAGCAATAGGGTTGTAGATGAGTTCTCCTGCTAAGGTAAGCGATCGCTCGACCCTGTGCCCAAAACATCGCCCCAAACCCTCATTCTTGCGTTGACTGACAAAAGTTTTCGGTCTACTGACACTTACCCACGTCAATCACCTCTTAAGCGTTCGTGGGGAGATTAAGACAGTGTAGTAAACTGAAGGGTCAATTCTGTCTGTAAAGTGAGGGTACGAATAGTGCTTTTGGATAAACTCTGCTTGGTGGGATTCAGGTTCAGAATTTTCTAGCACTTCAGGTTCCTTAGCAGCTTGGACAGGTTGGAACAACTCAGCCAATTTTGACCATGCAATAGAGAAAGGATTTTGGAGATATCTTTGAAGGAGCGATACTCCTGCGGAGTCGCTGCGCGAACGCTTTGTTGTTGCTGAAACTGGACTTGATTCTGAAGTAGACATAAATTCCTCCTTGGAAAAGTTGAGTAATTTGTTTGACTAGACTGATTGCGTTTTCATTGCCCGAAAGTAATGGCAGTAAGAGAAATACTTACTCCATTCACTCTGTGCTAATCTTAAATAGGTAAGGATGCATTGCAGTTATGCACAAAATAGCTTCAATAAGGATGTTGAATACCAATTCTTTATAAATTTGTTATATCCTGCTTCTTAGCACCAACTAAGATAAGCTACAACTTACCTAGTGAGAATTCCACCAAGGCAGGCTTTCCGTTATATTTCGTAATTCGCTATGATGACGGCAGTTACAGAGTTAGCTTGTCAACATTGAGTGAAACAACATCCAAATCTAGTTTAGGAGTCTGGAGCCAACGATTGCTGGCAGCAATTTTCTTGGGTGGACAAGTCATGATTCACCTGCTGAGGGGAAGAATTCATCGGCGCAATACCCTAGATCAAATGGCTGCAGTTGGTCCAGATTCCCTGTTTATTGCCCTGTTAACAGCTGTTTTTGTCGGTGCTGTGTTTACTATTCAGGTTGCGCGTGAGTTTATTACCTTTGGTGCAGGAAATATCGTTGGTGGAGTGCTAGCGGTAGCGTTGACACGCGAACTCTCACCCGTTTTGACAGCAGTGATTTTAGCAGGACGAGTGGGTTCAGCATTTGCAGCAGAAATCGGCACAATGCGAGTCACAGAACAAATTGATGCCCTTCTGATGTTAAAAACTGATCCAATTGATTATTTGGTTATCCCTCGCGTACTTGCTTGCTGTTTAATGTTACCAATCTTAACGCTTTTGTCTTTGGTAACAGGTATGTTAGGGGGATTAATCATTGCAACAAACATATATAATCTGTCAGAGACAGTGTTTCTAGACTCAGCCCGCAACTTTCTTGGCACTTGGGACATTGTGAGCACCATGATTAAGGCGTCCTGCTTTGGAATTTTAATAGCCGTCATTGGGTGCAGCTGGGGTTTAACGACAACGGGAGGAGCGAAAGGAGTGGGACAGTCTACCACAACTGCTGTTGTAACTGCCTTATTGATTATATTTATTAGCAATTTCTTTCTTTCTTGGATAATGTTCCAAGGAACTGGCAGTGCATTGTTACAAGGGTTCTAATCCTTAGTCCATACACCTAACTCCTAGAGCGCCGGTACATTAGTCAAAATTAGGGACAAAAAACCCGGTTTCTGTCTTTGAAAAGACTGATTTTTCGTTAAGTCAAGTCAAAGAAACCGGGTTTTTGGGATTACTGTACCGGCGCTCTAGAATAGAAATAATGTTTACTAAACAAGCAGGAGTTTTGGCTGTGACGACTTCATATACATCTAACTCGCCATCTACCACCGTCGAACTCAAGCCCAGTTACAACATACCCTTGGTATTAGTGATTGCAGCAATCCCAATGCTTGTCGTGCAACCTTGGGTGGGAGGAGCGATCGCACTGTTTGGCTTGTTTCTTATTCTCAAAACTTGCCTGGAAGAACGCTGTCCACGTATTTAGTACCGAATGCACTCATTGCTCAGGACTATTTCTGACCTCAGACTTTAATGGCAAGTAAATTGTATATTGCTGAAAGCTATTTATTCGTGTCATAGGAATTACACTATTGTTTATGAACCCAGAGGAATTTCAAACACCACAACCAACTAATGAGCCGTTGAAGCAAAAAGAACAACCAGACAACTCATCTGTTGAGTCAGTGGTAAAAATAACAGCGCCAAACTCCACAGTTAACACACAAAATGACCAGCCAACTTCTGCTGTGTCCAATTCAGATGCAGAAGGACAAATTTCTACAGATAAGTTAACACAAGAGTCAACTACCGAGGTTGTGACGCGCTTAAAAGAGGAAATTACCGCGCTGGGATCACAAGTCGAATCAGAACCACAAAATCGTCGTCAAGAACAGGAAGTTGCACTGGCGATCGCACAGTTGCAAAGCCAGGAACAAGCGCTGAAAAAAGAAATAGTCAACCTGCAAGCATCCTACAAAACTCTTCAGGCGCAATTGGGTGACACTCAAATGGCGATGACACAACTGATGCAAGAGGCGCTTTCTGGGCTAGAACAACGCAAAGCAGCGCTGCAAATTTCTGTAGAACAGTTGGAACGCCGTCAAGAACGCATTCGCAACGAGATGCGAACCACTTTTGCAGGTACTTCTCAAGACTTAGCGATTCGGGTACAAGGTTTTAAAGACTATCTCACTGGTAGTTTACAAGATTTGGCAGCAGCGGCAGAACAGTTGCAACTCGTGCCAAAACCGAAACCAGAACCTGAAAAGTTAGAGATCAAAGAGGTTAAGCAAGCCGAACTACAGCCAGCAACACCACAATTTGCTCAACAGCAGTTTCAAGATACAACAAAACAAGTTCGCCGTTTGATTGACCAGTATCGCACGAAACCAGATTACTATGGTCCACCTTGGCAATTGCGCCGCACCTTTGAACCAATGCACGCAGAACGAGTCTCTAACTGGTTTTTTAGCCAAGGAGGACGAGGTGCTTTGCGGACGACGGGCAGTAGGTTGCAGAATATTCTTATTGCCTCAGCAGCCATTTCGATATTACACAGGTTGTATGGCGATCGCCTCCGTACTCTGGTATTGGCAAATACGCCTGAACGATTAGGTGAATGGCGGCGTGGTTTACAGGATTGTTTGGGAATAGGGCGTCCAGATTTTGGACCAGACAGAGGTCTTGTATTATTTGAGACTTCAGAAGCCTTGGCGCAAAAAGCAGACCGACTGGTAAAAGCCAATCAACTGCCTCTGATTCTCATTGACGATTCTGAAGAGCAAATTAGTTTGGCACTCTTGCAGTTTCCTCTGTGGTTAGCCTTTGCCCCTGATCCCAAAATGATGAGAAATTATGATGATGACTATTAATTTAGTCATTAGTCATTAGTCATTAGTCATTAGTCATTAGTCCTTAGTAAGTCTAGATTTTATATAGCAGAAGACAAAGGACAAAAAACTCATAACTGATCACTGTTAAATATGCTTATTTGGTTAAGTTTGTGCGGAGCAGTTTTGGTCTTAGCTTATCTACTGGGTTCTACACCCACTGGATACACAGTTGTTAAGCTATTGAAAGGTATTGATATTCGCCAAGTTGGTTCTGGTTCAACCGGAGCAACCAATGTGCTGAGAACCTTGGGGAAAGGACCTGGGGCTTTTGTTTTACTGATAGATTGCTTGAAGGGAGTGCTAGCGATCGCTCTTGTTTATTGGTTTTTCAACTTTGCTTCCAGTCAAAATCTTATTCCAACAACTGTGAATTATGAGGTATGGCAAGCTTGGATAGTCATTCTAGCTGGGCTATTTGCTATCCTTGGACACAGTAAATCAATTTTTCTGGGGTTTACTGGTGGTAAATCTGTGGCAACCAGTTTGGGTATTTTGCTGGCGATGAATTGGCAAGTCGGTTTGGCTACCTTTGGCGTGTTTGCTGTTGTCGTGGCGATATCGCGGATTGTCTCTTTGAGTTCGATCGCTGGAGCCGTTGCTGTTTCTATTTTAATGGTACTCCTGCATCAACCGTTACCTTACATCCTGTTTGGTACTGTTGCTGGTTTGTATGTTATTTGGCGACACAGCAGCAATATTGGGCGTATACTTGCAGGCACTGAACCAAAATTAGGGCAGAAGTTACAGTTGGAAGCAGGAGAAAGTGTAAATCCAGTCAGCTAAAGGTTCTGTGTGACTCCACCTCATACCCCTCCCCACAAGCGAGGCTACGGTGTACACACATCTCACTCAAAACCTCACCCTCGCTTTTAGCGCCTCACCCTAACCCTCTGCGCGAATGCGTCTCGTAGAGAGGAAATTTTGAGTCATGCGATGACTTGTGTCTACACCGTAGACAAGCGAGGAGGGGAAAGAGCCTGAACGAGTTAACTTTATTTGTGCCGATCTACTTAATATGCGATTGCTATTAGTTGAAGATGAGCCAGATTTAGGCGCTGCAATAAAACAAGTCTTGAACCATGAAGCGTATGTAGTTGACTGGTTTGTTGATGGATTTCAAGCTTGGGAATATTTGCAAAACAAGTGGACTGAATACACACTGGCGATTGTTGATTGGATGCTGCCAGGAATGTCAGGATTAGATTTGTGCAAACAGCTGCGATCGCAAAATAATCATCTACCTGTCTTGATGCTAACTGCCAAAGATCGACTGGAAGAAAAGATTATCGGACTGGATGCTGGGGCAGATGACTATCTCATAAAACCATTTGATATGGCAGAATTGCTGGCAAGATTACGGGCTTTACGGCGGCGTTCTCCTCAGATCCAATCTCGTCATTTCCAGGTAGGTTGTCTCACCCTCAACTACAGCACTCATGAAGTGACTCGTCAATATCCTAATGGCAATAAGCAGGTTAATTCGTTAACCATTAAAGAATTCCAATTGCTGGAATACCTGATGAAACATCCTCACCAAATTGTCAGCCGCGATCAAATTATCAATCAGCTTTGGGAAATTGGTGCAGAACCAGTTAGTAACGTGGTGGCTGCACAAATTCGTTTACTCAGACATAAGCTAGGAGAAATAGAAAGCGAATCTTTGATTGAAACAATTTATGGTGTAGGCTATCGCCTTAACGCTTAAATGGAACGCAATCAACTCTTTCGCCAAACTCGCCTGCGAATAGCAGCTTGGTATGCACTTGTTATGGGATGTATTTTGGGTGCATCTGGTCTAGGAGTATATCATGTAGTTGCCCATGCTTACCGCGAAACCATAGACAAAGGGCTGGAATCAGTAGCAGACGCACTGCGTAAAAGTATCGAACCTGTTTCGCAGCAACCCGAACACATAAAACAACTTGCCAAGCAACTTTCTTTAGAACTGTGTGTGACTCAGGCAGATTGCTTAACTCAAACTGCAGTCGTTAAAAACCAAATTGCACAGGCAGTTGGTACAGTTAATTACTATATGCGGTTGTTGAATCAGTCAGGAAAGCCTATAGCCTTAGCAGGAATACACCTGGAGGAATTACCGATAACCTCACCAGCACGGCATTGGCAAACGATAACAAACACAAAGAGAATTCACTATCGTCAAATAACTTTACCACTGCATACCCACAATCAGCTTTCTGGATACATACAAGTGGGGCGAAGTCTCAAAGACTTAGAACAGCATCTTGCTGCTTTGAGATTAACTTTGTTGTTAGGATGGCCTATTAGCATGATATTTATTGGTGCTTGCAGTTGGTGGTTGGCAGGTTTAGCAATGCAGCCTGTCTATCGCTCCTATCAACAAATGGAACAGTTCACCGCCGATGCAGCCCATGAGTTTCGCACACCTTTAGCAGCCATGCGCTCAACTATCGATGCTGCTTTTAGATTATCCGGACAACCGAACTTTGAGTCTATGTCTCCACCAGCAACAGGTGGTATTTTGCAAGTGCTCAAGCGACAAAACACTCGGCTGTCCCAATTAGTAGGGGATTTGCTGTTGTTGGCAAGACTTGATCAGCAACAACAAAGAGAATATCAACCTTGCTGTCTTAATGATTTGATTAGCGACTTAGTTGAGGAACTGGCATTTCTCGCAGTCGAGGCGGAGGTGAAGTTGGCAAAGCAGGTGCAGACGCAAGAAAAACTTTATGTTTTAGGAAACGAAGAACAGCTTTATCGCTTAATTTCTAACTTAATTGTGAATGCAATTCAAGCCACGCCCACTGGAGGAAAAATCACTGTTTCTCTAGAATATAGCGATCGCTCCCTTGGGGCGGGCGCTCTGCGCTATCGCTCGTCAGGACACTGCGCTGGGCGCAATCGCTACGCCTTGATTCAAGTGCAAGATACGGGAATAGGTATTGCTCCAGAATATCAAAGTCGGATTTTTGACCGCTTCTACCGAGTTAATAAAGATCGCTCTCGCGCTTCTGGGGGTTCTGGATTGGGATTGGCGATCGCGACTGCAATTGCAAAAGCGCACAAAGGTAGTATTTATGTACAAAGTCAGTTGGGAATAGGCAGTACGTTTACCGTGCGACTCCCTTTGCAACGCTGAACATCTATCTTTTGGAAGAGAAAAATTTCATCTTGCTTTCATTTTTTAGTGAAACACTAGGGATAGAAAACAGTCAATTTCAAATGATAACTTTTCTATTTAAATTAATGAGATTTACAGCGCTTTCAAAAGCATAGACTACAAAGAGCGATAGTAGGGGGACCAGATGCCCACCCCACAAGAGTTTCATTAAAATATAGTGTGCAAGGTATAAGATTTTCAGCTTAGAAGTGATTGCCAAACAGATGTTAACCAGGGGAAAAATTTTTTGGCTTAGGCTTTACCGACAAATTTCGCAACCTAAACGCTTTGCTATTTTTCAAGCTTGTCTGATTGGTTTAGTGTCGGCGCTAGCAGCAATCTTGTTAAAGCAAGGCGTGAGTTTTTTAGGTGGATGGCGAGTCCATATGACTCATCTACTACCAGCTTGGTTAGTACTACCAGTCATTGGCTTAGGCGGTGGACTGCTGTCTGGTTGGTTGGTGGAACAAGTGGCTCCTGAAGCTTCTGGTAGTGGTATTTCACAAGTCAAGGCTGTCCTCGCAAAAGTTCCAATGGCACTGGATTTACGAGTAGCAGTGGTCAAGCTGTTTAGCGCAATCATAGCATTAGCTTCAGGTTTACCTTTGGGTCGGGAAGGTCCAACGCTACAAGTGGGAGCTGCGATCGCCAATCAACTCAATCGCTTCTTTCCGAGTTCTCCAGATTACCGTCGCCAAATCATAGCCGCAGGTGCGGGAGCCGGATTAGCCGCAGCTTTCGATGCCCCAATTTCTGGTTTTCTGTTCGTTGTGGAAGAACTCCTTCAGGATGTCTCCGGCTTTACCCTCGGTACGGCAATACTCGCTTCTTTTATTGGTGCGGTTATTTCCCGATGGTTGGGAGGACATAGCTTAGTCTTGGAGTTGACTGCCCTACAAACCAACTTTTCACTTCCAGAAATTCCTTTCTATCTGGCTTTAGGAGTATTGGCTGGGGTACTAGGCGCACTATTTAATCGAGGAATTATCGCGTCTATAAAATTTAACAATCGTTGGTTGCGCTTTGGATTACCTGTGAGGGTGGGGTTAGCTGGATTAATTTGCGGTTTAGCGATCGCTTTTTTGCCAGTACCTTTCCGCGATACGGCGGGACTCAGGGAAACTTTGACTGCTGGTGAACTCAGCGCTGGTGTCACTCTCGTCGCTTTCATCTCTCAGTTTGTTCTGATATTAATAGCGTACGGTTCGGGAGCGCCAGGAGGGTTGTTAGTTCCCCCGATGCTTTTAGGAGCAGCTCTTGGTTATTTAGTGGGAATCGCAGAGCATAGCTTCTTAGGAATTACTTCTCCTACAACCTATGCCTTAGCAGGCATGGGAACGTTTTTGAGTGCTGTAGCCAGAGTACCAATTACTAGCATCATCATCGTCTTTGAAATGACGACAGATTTTAATTTGGTGTTACCGCTGATGATTGGTGCGGTTGTTGCCTACTTGGTGGCGGAAAAAGTAGCCGCTGGATCACTTTACGACCATTTGTTAGAGCTTAGTGGCATTCACTTAGAACAAGAGCCAAAAAAAGAAGGATTGTTGCCCCAGTTGAGTGCAGCAGATGTCATGCAGCACCGTGTAGAAACATTATCTAATCAGATGAGTGTTGAGGAAGCACTACAGGCATTTTCCCACTCGCTGCATCGCAACTTCCCAGTTATTGAGGATGGTAAAGTCGTTGGTATCTTGACTCAGAAAGATGTTGCAAATATTGCCTCACTTCCATTAGGCGGGAATACACCTGTCAGCGAAATCATGACGCCTGAACCCGTAACAGTGAGTCCACAAGACACGCTAGCTTATGTTCTACATCTACTCAACCGTAATAACCTCAACTGTCTACCCGTTACAGAAGGGAGAAAGCTAGTAGGGATTATTACACGCAGCGATATCATTCGTGTGGAAGCAGAACGATTGAGTGGCAATACCTCTGGAGTAGGATCGAAACCGGAACCTTCATATGTCGTGTATCAAACCCGCGCTCCAGCGACAGGCACAGGACGGTTGTTAGTACCGCTATCGCATCCATATACGGCTCAAACTTTATTGAAAATGGCGGTGGCTATAGCCACCGAACGCAACTATGAATTAGAATGCCTCCAGGTCATTGTTGTGCCACCTAGTCATACTCTAGCGGAAACACCAGTGCAAACCACCAACAGCTTTCGCCTTTTGAATCAGGCTGTGCAGCTTGGGGAAGAGAAGCAGATACCCGTTCATACACAGGTGCGAGTTGCTCATGATGTGGCTGGTGCAATTTTGGAGACTGTCAAAGAACGACACATTGACTTAGTTTTCATGGGCTGGAAAGGTAGTACTTCCACACCTGGTCGAGTTTTTAGCCGAGTTGTGGATACTGTTATTCGACAAGCTGCTTGTGATGTTGTGTTGGTGAAATTGAATGGCAAAAGAATCTTTAATCGTTGGTTAGTGCCAATCGCAGGTGGTCCTAACTCCCGTCAAGCCCTTCAACTCTTACCTGCGCTTGCTTCTCTAAGCGTTACACCAGAAATTAAACTTTGTCAAGTTTTCCAGCCAAATGGCTCTGCTCCTGACACAACGGTATTAGAAAAATCTGTCCGCTTTCTTAAGCGTAAAGTTAGCGGTAAGGTCATCGCTACTCCAGTTCGTGCCAGTTCTGTGCCTGAAGCGTTGATTGAGTTTGCCGAAAAGGACCACAGTGATGTCATTGTATTGGGTGCTAGCCGTGAAAAGCTTTTACAACAGGCAATCAAAGGAAATATACCAGAGACTATTTCTCGTAAGAGTCATTGCACTGTTATTTTGGTAAGGAGTGCCCTCATTAATCTGTGATTGCGGGTTATTTTGTTTATTAGCTTTGAAGAAAATCAACCTTTAGATAGTATGTTTAATGTTTATTTTTCGGAAGGATAGATATTAAAAAATTTTATAGAAACAAATAGTTTTATGGCTCTACCAACGCGAGAATTGCAACCGAAGAATCAGTATGGAGGCACAATTCGAGAAACTCCGCCACCAGGTACAACTCAAAATGACCCTTTGATTGCTAAAGGTTTGCAAAAGGATCAGTATTTTGGCATTCTTGGTCTTGCGATCGCCCTAATCGCAGTGATTGGATTTTTTAGTCGCAGAGTCGAATACGCTATCTTGTTCGCTGTCGTTCTCAGTGTTATTTTGATTACTTTCTTTTTGACGCTATAGCAGAGCATTTTATTCATCAACGTATCTCCAAACAAAATAAATAAGAGATTACGATGCTAGCTGTGAAGGTGATGTGGAGTTTTTGCTTAATTGTTATATTTTTACTATTCAATACGGAGGCTCTAGCAGGAGAGTTATCTGAACGTTTAGCACATTTCCCCCAATGGGAAAAGTTAACTTCAGTGCGTCCCGCTGTGGGAGATTTGGTTTATCCCGATTGGATGATGGGTTCTTGGCAAGTGAAAAGTACGCTAATAGATTTGGTTGCACCCTTAGCTCCTGATATCGTCACACCTGGTTTTGAGGGTAATCGTCAGTATCTCAATGAGCCTGTCAGTTTCCAAGTGCGATTTGTTCGGGAAACAACGCCTCATTCTGCATTGAAAATTATTCCCTTAAGAAGTCGCAAATCAGCTGTCATCGCGGATAGAGCTTTTAATGGCTTGAATTTGGCACGGTCATATTTAGGCGACACCGTGTTATCAGTCAAAGTCGATCCCAATTCTCCTAATCGTCAGATTACGTTTTTACGTGGTGGGCGTCAACTTGTTTCTATTGTCACAGCACGTGCTACAGAAATGACACCGGATGGTAAATTCATGACAACAGAAGTGTTTCAACAACTTTTTAAAGGCGGTGGGCGTCCTTATTTCAACACTGTAGAATCTACGACTGCATATCGTAGACTTAATCAGTCAAATCCTATCATAGAGGCAGATCAAGTCACTGCTGTTTATTTGTCGCCTCAAGATCCAAATTACTTTGCTGCTCTTTCTCGACCAATTGCACTCTATCGCTATTACTTGGAATTTTTCCCGAAAAGTCAATAGTTATCAGTTTTTTCCCACTCCTACTCACTCAACTACTCCTAAAGAATGATTTACCTTTTTAACTATTGACTCCTATGTAGTATGTATGTAGTATAAACAGTCTAGGAGTTACAGGCTCGCGCTCCAAGGCAGTGTGCATCATGGCAAATTTTCGAGATATTCTCAACTATTTCCGTCCCTACTGGTCGCTAAGTATTTTCAGTATCGCAGCAACTAGTATCTACGAGATTATAGATTTGGTTGTCCCTTATGCGATCGGGCAAATTTTAAATGTTTTGTCTAATCAACCACTAGACAAACCACTTACTGGAGCGATCGCCACAATTTCAAACCTAACCAATTACCCAGTCAATAAACCTCTTGAGTTAGGTGTCCTGCTGAGTTTAGTTTTCATTGTCACCGTATTGAGAGCGCCCACCCAGCCTTGGCTAACCAGTTGGTTTCACTGGGATATACCTTTAAGAGCACGTGGCGATCAGAACCAAAAAGCGATCGAGAAAATTCTCACTCTACCACTAGAATTCTATGACGAAAATAACCCAGGACGCATTGCTGGACCAGGGTAAGCGCGTCTCAAATGCTATTGACAAGCGGATTTAGAGATATCATTATGTAGGGATAAACAAGCAGCAAGAATAGTAAGCATATAATTATTATCCATTGCGGCTCGATTCGACTTTTGGC
>JAESFN010000505.1_pt1 | contig 34322 bp, 35 predicted proteins | sample 9269411 | NCBI WGS metagenome assembly JAESFN01 (sample SAMN14505399, study PRJNA617100) | algae metagenome | isolation source: Iphinoe sp. HA4291-MV1 and co-occurring heterotrophs from trail next to... | place: USA: Maunawili Falls, Hawaii | collected 2009-07-25
CCGCCGTGGTCAGCCGGGTGTAGCCGGACTCCAGCAGGCAGTCGATGCAGGCCTCCAGCAGCGCCGCGCGGGTGGTGGCGCGGCGTTCGGCCTGGGTACGACGAGCCGGGGTGCGGCGCGGCCGGACGGCGACGGCCGCGTCGGCGACCGCGTCCTCCGGCTGAAGATCCATGCCGGCAAGGTTACATACCGGCGTGCGCGCCTGTATGTGAGACTCACGGTATGGATCGGGACATCTTCGACGACGACCACCGCGCCTTCCGCGACCTCGTCCGCACCTTCGCCGAGCGCGAGGTGGCACCGCACCACGAGCAGTGGGAGGAGGACGGCCAGGTCAGCCGGGAGGTCTGGCTCGCGGCCGGGAAGGCCGGGCTGCTGGGCACCGACGTCCCCGAGCAGTACGGCGGCGGCGGGGTCCCCGACTTCCGCTACAACGCGATCGTCTCCGAGGAGATGGTCCGGATCGGGGCCAGCGGGGTCGGCTTCGCGCTGCAGAACGACGTGGTGGCGCCGTACCTGCTGCGGCTGTGCAACGAGGAGCAGAAGCAGCGCTGGCTGCCCGGGTTCTGCTCCGGTGAGCTGATCACCGCGATCGCGATGACCGAGCCGGGCACCGGCAGCGACCTGCAGGGCATCAAGACCACCGCGGTCCGGGACGGCGACCACTGGGTGCTCAACGGGGCCAAGACCTTCATCACCAACGGCATCATGTCCGACCTGGTGATCGTGGTGGCCAAGACCGACCCGGAGGGTGGGCACAAGGCCTTCAGCCTGCTCGTCGTGGAGCGCGGCATGGCCGGGTTCGAGCGCGGCCGGCGGCTGAAGAAGGTCGGCATGAAGGCCCAGGACACCGCCGAGCTGTTCTTCACCGACGTGCGGGTGCCGGCCGAGAACGTGCTGGGCGAGCTGGGCATGGGGTTCATCTACCTGATGCAGAACCTCCCCCAGGAGCGGCTGTCCATCGCGGTGGCCAGCGCGGCCGGGATCGAGTCCTGCCTGGAGATCACCAAGGCGTACACCAAGGACCGGCAGGCCTTCGGCAAGCCGATCTCGGCCTTCCAGAACACCCGGTTCGAGCTGGCCGAGATCGCCACCCAGGCCCAGGTGGCCCGCATCTTCGTCGACCGGTGCATCGCCGAGCACGTGGCCGGGAACCTGTCGGTGACCGACGCGGCGATGGCCAAGTGGTGGGCGTCCGACCTGCTCAAGCAGGTGGTGGACCGCTGCGTGCAGCTGCACGGCGGGTACGGCTACATGCTGGAGTACCCGATCGCCCGGGCCTTCGTCGACGCCCGGGTGCAGTCCATCTTCGGCGGCACCAACGAGATCATGAAGGAGATCATCGGCCGGTCCATCCTCAGCTGATCCCGGGGCACCCCGGCCCGTTCAGCGGGCCGGGGTATCGGCCAACCGGGCCAGCTCGGCCTTCGGGTCGAAGCCGAGCTTCGGGTACATCGGGTGCATCTCGGTGAGGGTCTCCAGCAGCAGCCGGGCCACCGCCCAGTTCCGGTACCACTTGCGGTCGGCCGGGATGACGTACCAGGGCGCGGCGTCGGTGTCGCAGCGGCGCAGCGCCTCGGCGTACGCGGCCTGGTAGTCGCTCCACCTCGACCGGCTGACCAGGTCGTGCGGGTTGTACTTCCACCGCTTGGTCGGGTCGAGCAGCCGCTCCTCCAACCGCTCGGCCTGCACCTTCGCCGACACGTGCAGGAAGCACTTCACCACCCGCACGCCCTGCTCGTCGAGCTCCTGCTCGAACAGGTTGATCTGGTCGTAGCGGGGCCGCCACACCGACTCCGGCACCAGCGACTCCACCCGGGCGATGAGCACGTCCTCGTAGTGCGAGCGGTCGAACACGCCGATCTGCCCGGGCACCGGCACCTGGTTGCGGATCCGCCAGAGGAAGTCGTGCCGCAGCTCCTCGGCGGTCGGCTTCTTGAACGAGGCGATGTCCAGACCCTGCGGGTTCACCAACCCGGCCACGTGCTTGATCACCCCGCCCTTGCCGGAGGTGTCCATGCCCTGCAGCACCAGCAGCACCCGGCGCGGGCTCTTCCCGGTGGCCTCGGCGTAGAGCCGCTCCTGCAGCTCGGCCAGCGGGGCGGCCATGGTGGCCATCTCCTCGGCGGCGTCGTCCTTGGACTTGGGCCCGACCGGGCCCTTCCTGGTGTCCAGCGCGGCCAGCTCGACCGGGCCGGACGGCAGACGCAGCGCGGACCGCACGTTCCGGGAACCCATCCGGTGAGCCTAGTGGATCAGTCCGGCGGGCCGTCTCCGCCCGCCCGCGCGGGCCGGGCACCCGCGCCCGTGATGGGATGACCCGGTGCTCCGGCTCTGGCCCCCGTCCGATCCCGCCCGAGGGCCGTTGAGCCCGGACGACCTGGCCCACGCCTACGCCTATCCCCCGGGGCTGGCCGAGCCCTACCTGCGGATGAACTTCGTGGCCAGCGCGGACGGGGCGGCCGCCGCCGGTGGGAAGTCCGCCGGCCTGGGCTCGGACGCCGACCGGAAGGTGTTCGGGCTGCTCCGCGAGCTGTGCGAGGTGATCGTGGTGGGGGCCGGCACCGCCCGCGCGGAGAACTACCGGGGGGCGCGCCGGCCCAGCCGGGTCACCGGGTCGGCCCCGCCGATCGCGGTGGTCACCGGGACCGCGGACCTGGACCCGGCCACCCCGCTGTTCACCGACACCTCGGTGCCCCCGATCGTGCTCACCGGCCGGTCGGCCCCGGCGGCCAACCTCGAGCGGCTGCGCGCCGCCGGGGCCGACGTGGTCGTCCTGGACACCGACCGGCCCGACCCCGCCGGCATCCGGGCCGCGCTGCAGGCCCGGGGTCTGCGGCGGGTGCTCTGCGAGGGCGGGCCCAGCCTGTTCGGCGACCTCCTGGCGGCCGACGCGGTGGACGAGCTGTGCCTCACCGTCAGCCCGGTGCTGGCCGGCGGGGACGCCACCCGGATCGCCCGGGGCGCCGTCGGTGAGCTCCGCCGGATGCGGCTGGTCGGGGTGCTGGCCGAGGACGGCGTGCTGCTGCTGCGCTACGTCCGCGACCGCTGAGTCCGGCTTACCGGATCCTCACCGGTCGACCGGGAGGCTGTAGTTCCGCAACCGTCGAGCCCTGGGAGTACGGAAGTGCCGCGATCCGCCGGCCGAGCGCGTATCGCGCCGACCGCGATCGCGGCTGTGCTGACCACGGGGGCCCTGCTGGTCTCCGGCTGCGCGGTGGGCCCGTCGATCCGGCCACCGGTGGCGGTCCGCGGCGCGAGCGCGGTGGACGGGGTGCCGCCGCCCCCGCCGCCGGCCCTCCCCCCGCCGACCGGCAAGGCCCTGCCCGCGCCCGACGTCGGCAACGCGGACGCCCTGGACTTCGTCGACTGCACCGACGACATCCGCCTGGTGCTCCCGGTCCCGGTGCCGGGCGACCGCAAGCTGCGCTACGAGTGCGCCGACCTGCCGGTGATCGACGACACCTCGAACGGCCGCCGCCGGCAGTCCTCGATCAGCCTCACCCGGATCGCGCTGGCCGACGGGCAGCAGCGCCCGCCGCTGCTGGTCGTCGGGGACAGCGACGGCGAGACCGGTACCCAGCGGGCCGCCCGGCTCGGGGCCCAGGTGCCGATCGGGCTGCTGCGCAAGTTCGCCCTGGTCGGCATGGACCGGCGGGGCCAGGGCACCAGCCGGCTGGACTGCGCCCCGCCCGAGCTGCGTTCGGAGATCCTGGACGCCGACGTGGCCGAGGGCGGCCAGCCAGAGGCGGACGCGCTGCTGGAGGACGTCCGGCGGGTGGTCCAGGAGTGCTACCTCACCGAGGGCGACACGATCACCAGCTACGACACCCAGCACACCGCCAAGGACATCGAGCGGGCCCGGATCCTGCTCGGGGTGCGCACGCTGAGCGCGCTCGGCCTCGGTGACGGCTCGCGGGCGCTGGCGGTGTGGGCCCAGGACCACGCCGACTCGGTGGGCCGGCTGGCCCTGGACGCCCCGCCCGACCCGACCGCCGACTCCACCGGCGCTGCCGAGGCCACCGCGACCGCCGCCGAGGACGCCTTCGAGGCCTTCGCCAAGGACTGCGCCTCCCGGCCCGGTTGCCCGCTGGGGCCGGACGCCAAGGGCAGCCTGCGCGCGCTGACCGACCAGCTGCGGCAGCGCCCGCTGTACGGCGCGGACGGGGGCCGGCTCACCGCGGGCGCGATGCTGAACGCGGTGCTCGTCGGGCTGGACGACCCGAAGAGCTGGCCCGACCTGGCCGGCTCGATCAACGCCGCCCGGGCCGGCGACCCGGCCGGTTTGCTGCGCTACCTCGACCAGTTGATCGGCCCGAACGGCCGGTTCGACCTGGCGCTGGCCACGGTCTGCAACGACACCGCGCAGCGGGTCAGCCCGCCGCAGGTGCTGCAACTGGTCCGGCGCTGGCAGACCGACCACCCGCTGTTCGGTCCGCTGGCCGCCCAGCGGCTGCTGCTGTGCACCGCCTGGCCGGTGCCGGGCAACCCGGCCAAGGTCGGCTCGGCGCTCGGGGCGCCCCCGATGCTGGTGCTGGCCACCGCGCTGAGCCCGCGCTCCCCGCTGTCCGGCTACCAGCGGGCCGCCGACCAGCTGGCCCCGGCCAAGGTGATCAGCTGGCAGGGCGCCGGGCGGGACTCCTACCCGCGCACCCCGTGCGTGACCTCGGCGGTGGACGGCCTGCTGGTGGACGGCGTGGTGCCGGACTCCAGCGTGCTCTGCCCCCCGTGAGTGTCGGACGCCTCTGGTAGGCAGGTCGGGTGACTACGTGGACACTCGACAAGGAAGCGTTGCGCGGCAAGGTGGCGGTGGTCGCCGGGGCCACCCGGGGCGCGGGGAAGGGCATCGCCGCCGCGCTCGGTGAGGCCGGCGCCACGGTCGTCTGCACCGGGCGCAGCAGCCGCACCGGGAGCCTGCGGTCGGACTACGAGGGCCGCACCGAGACCATCGAGGACACCGCCGAGCTGGTCGACAGCCTCGGCGGCACCGGCGTGGCCGTCCCGGTGGACCATCTCGACCCGGCCCAGGTCGCGGCGCTGGCCGAGCGGCTGCGGGCCGACTACGGCCACCTGGACGTGCTGGTCAACGACATCTGGGGCGGCGAGGACCTCAAGGGCGCCCCGCCGGAGTGGAACACCCCGATCTGGGAGCACGGGCTCGAGGTCGGGCTGCGCATCCTGCGGCTGGCCGTGGAGACCCACCTGGTCACCTCGCACCACCTGCTGCCGCTGCTGATCGACCGGCCCGGCGGGCTGCTGGTGGAGGTCACCGACGGCACCGACCGCTACAACGCCACCCACTACCGCATCTCGGTGTACTACGACCTGGCCAAGACGGCGGCCAACCGGCTGGGGTTCGTCCAGGGCCACGAGCTGGCCCCGCACGGCGGGACGGCGCTGACGGTCACCCCGGGCTGGCTGCGTTCGGAGATGATGCTGGAGAACTTCCAGGTCACCGAGGAGACCTGGAAGACCGCCCCGGGCAGCACCGCCCCGCCGGACTTCACGCTGTCCGAGTCGCCGCGGTTCGTCGGCCGGGGGGTGGCAGCGCTGGCCGCCGACCCCGACCGGGCCCGGTGGAACCAGCGGTCGGTCACCGTCGGCGAGCTGGCCGCCGAGTACGGCTTCACCGACCTGGACGGCTCCCGCCCGGACATCTGGCGGTTCATCGAGCAGATCCGGGAGACCGGCTCCCAGACCGGTACCGAGGCCGACTACGCCGACTACCGCTGATCACCGGCGGCTCGCGTAGGCCGGGCCGGTGGCCAGCAGGTGGCGGCGGACCAGCTTGTGCCAGCGTCGGTGGCGGTAGCGGTAGATCAGCACCGCGATACCGGCGACCACACCGGTCAGCGGCCCGGCGTCGATGTCGACGGTGTCGCTGTACCGGCAGCTGTGCTCGGTCAGCGGCTCGACGTGCAGGGTGTGGTTCCAGGCCCGCAGCAGACCACCGTGCTCCCGCGTGTGCAGGGCCCGGTCGGCGTGATCGATCCGTTCGACGTGGATGGTGTGCCGGGAGAACGGGATGACGTGGAACAGCATCAACCAGCCGGTGCCCTGCTCGCCCTCGCGCAGCGGGTCGGTCCGCCCGGCCAGCGCCGGGAATCCGAGCAGGCCCCGGCAGACGTAGGTGAACGAGGCCGGGTGCAGCAGGGCCGCCCAGACCCGGTCGGCGTCGGTCGGCAGTTCGGTCTCGATCCGTACTCGCTTCATCGTCGATCCTCCCCTTCTGTGCAGGTCAGGGCATAATTATGAGCAAATGCTCGCAACGAGCGAAAGCTTCGCTTTTCCGGGAGTGACCGATGACCGTGATGCCGAAGCCGCTGCGGCCGCGCAAGCAGCCCAAACAGGTCCGGGCCGAGCTGACCCGGCAGCGCATCCTCGGCGCGGCTGCTCGCGTTTTCGCCGAGCACGGATACGCGGCGGGCACCACGAACCGGATCGCCGAGCGGGCCGGGCTGTCGATCGGATCGCTGTACCAGTACTACCCCAACAAGGACGCGATCCTGGTCGAGCTGATGAGCGCGCACACCGAGGCCGGGGTGGCCGCCGTCGCGCGGCACCTCGCGGGCGGGCTCCCCGAGTCCCTGGACGGGGCGCTGCGGGTGTTCGTCCGGGCGGCGATCGACAACCACGCCGACGAACCGCGGCTGCACCGGGTGCTGTTCGAGGAGGCACCGAGGCCACCGGAGTTCCTGGAGCGGCTGCACCGGCACGAGGCGGCGATCGTGGCAGCCACCCGGGAGCTGCTGGCCGGCCACCCCGAGGTCCGGGTGGACGACCTCGACACGGCGGCCCGGATGGTCGTCGCGGCGGTGGAGTCGCTGGTGCACCGCCTGGTCGCCGCGCCGGTCCCGGTCGACACCGGCCGCTTCGAGGACGAGCTGGTCGCCATGCTCAGCCGCTACCTGCGCGGCTGAGCCGGCACGGGGCCGGAGCTACGGCCGGTAGCGCAGCGCCATGAACCCGTTGTCCATGCAGGACACCCACAGCTGGTCGTCGCCGACGAACCGGGGCGGAGACGAGCAGTAGTCGGTGGAGGCGGTGATGGAGGGCCGGGGCAGCGTGCTGGGGAGGGGGCGACGCAGCAGGTCGGTCACGTCGAACGCCGGCGGGGCGCCGATGGCGGCCGAGTGCGGTGAGTTGGTCAGCCGGGCCCGGTCGGCCAGGGTGTTCTGGGCCGGCGGCTGGTAGTAGCCGAGCTCGCGCGGGCTCATCGGGTCGGTGATGTCGAACAGCCGCACTCCGGACTGGAAGTAGCTGCAGGCCAGCCGGGTCGGGTCCTGCTGCCGGTTGAGCGCGCAGTAGTGCGCGCTGTAGCCGAAGATGCTGTTGCCGTCCAGGTCGTTCTGCCGTTGGCCCACCGCGCTCGGCAGCTGGATCTGCAGCCGGTACTCGCGCAGCACCCTCGGCCGGGTCGGGTCGTCGACGTCGATCAGCCGGACGAACCCGACACCGCCCTCGTCGGCCGTGTAGAGGAACTTGTGGCCGTCCCGGGTGAAGTTGAGCGTGTGCTGGGTGGCGAAGCCGTCGGTCCAGGTCACCTGGCCGAGCTGGCGGATCTGTGGATTCGGCCGGCGGGCCTGGATGTCGCTGATGTCGAGCACCTGCACCCCGCCGGGGGCGATGCTGACCCCGTACATGGTGTTGCCGTCCGGGCTGATCGAGAACCCGTGGTTGGCCGCCCCGACCACCCCGGTGTGGATGACCCTCGGCTTGGCCGGGTCCTTCAGGTCGATGGCGGTGATCACCCCGCCGTAGCCGGAGGTGGCGTAGTAGGTGTCGCCGTCCGGGGCGAAGTCGCCCTCGTGCCCGATCACCGGGGCCGGCACGGTCAGCTGGCCGACCAGCGGGTTGAGCAGCCGGGGGTTGGCGCAGTCCTCCCGCACGTCGTAGAGGTCGAAGGCCAGGCCACCGGTGCCGCCGGGGACCTGGGCGCTGGTCGCCCCGAGCCGCCCGTGCACCGGGTCGACCTTCAGCGACTCCCAGGTACCGCCGGCGAACGCGGTGCTGTTACGACCCCCGGCGAGGCGGGGCGCCTTCGGGTCGCTCGCGTCGACGATCTGCACCCCGCGCGGCTCGGCCAGCTGGCTGACCGGGAAGAACGAGCCGAAGTAGGCGCAGTGCTCGAAGCTCGGGCTGACCACCCCGGAACCCCGGCCCTGGTACTGCCCGATCAGGCTCAGGTTGCAGTGGTAGCCCCGCCCGGAGCGGCCGTCGGCCCGGTCCCGGCGCGGCACCTGTCCCTGCAACCCGGTCTCCGGCGACGATCCCGACCCGCAGTCCGCCCGCCCGATACCCGAACCGGCTTCATCGGCCGCGGCCGCCGACGGAGCGACCGCCACGTTCACCAGGACCGCCGAGGCCACGACGGCCACCCCGACCGCGAACCGTCGTGATGTCGACCAGCTCATGGAAGCCCCCCGTTGCGCTTTCCCGGAGCAACGACCGTGCGGGCGCCGGGCAACGAGGATCAGCGGCCGGGGACCAGCTGGCCCATCACCGCGTTCTCCTCGGTCTGCGCGATCACCATGGTTCCGGCGAGGGCCCGGACCTCGGGCAGGGTGGCCTGGTCCCGGGCCTCGGCGGCCATCTGGATGCCGCCGAGGTGGTGGCGGGTCATCAGGGTGACGAAGAGCGTGTCGAACTCGGGGCCCCGGGCGTTCCCCAGCTGGTCCAGCTCGGCCTGGGTGGCCATCCCCGGCATGCCGCCGGCCATCCCCGGCATGGCCGCACCGTGGTCGTCGTGCGGGCCCATCCTGCGCATCCAGGTCATCGGCGGACCGGAAGGCAGCTGCGGGGCCTGCCAGAGCGTCAACCACCCGGTGAGCGTCCCGCGTTCCTGGGACTGGCCGACCAGGATCTGGGTGGCGACCGCGCGCACCATCGGCGAGGTGCTGAAGGTGAGCGCCTGCTGGGCCATCAGCAGGGCCTGCGCGTGGTGCACGGCCATGTCCTGGCAGAAGCCTATGTCCACCACGCCGGGTTGCGGGTCGGCGACCGGGTCCGGGGCCCGCACCGCCCAGCCGACCGCGAACCCGGCCAGCACGGCGACGACCAGGATCGCGGCCTTCACCGGCGTCCGGTTCACGACCGGTACCTCAGCGCCATGAACCCGTTGTCCATGCAGGACACCCAGAGCTGGTCGTCGCCGACGAACCGGGGCGGCGAGGAGCAGTAGTCGGTGGTGGCGGTGACGGTCGGCCGGGGCAGTACGAGCGGCAGCGGCCGCCGCAGCAGGTCGAGGTCGGTGGCCGGCGGGGTCCCGGCGAAGATCGAGTGCGGCGAGTTGGTCAACCGCAACCGGTTGGCCAGACCGGTCTGCGCGGGCGGCTGGTAGTACGCCAGCTCGCGCGGGCTCATCGGGTCGGTGATGTCGAAGAGCCGCACCCCGGACTCGTAGTAGCTGCAGGCCAGCCGGGTCGGGTCGTTCTGCCGGTTCAGCGTGCAGTAGTGGACGTTGTAGCCGAAGGCGCCGTTGCCGTCCGCGTCGTTCTGCCGCTGGCCCACCGCGCTCGGCTGCTGGATCTGCAGCCGGTACTCGCGCAGCACCCTCGGCCGGGTCGGGTCGTCGACGTCGATCAGTCGCACGATGCCGACGCCGCCCTCGTCGGCCGAGTAGAGGTAGCGGTGGCCGTCCCGGGTGAAGTTGAGCGTGTGCTGGGTACCGAAACCGTCCGTCCAGGTGACCTGCCCGAGCTGGCGGATCTGCGGGTTCGGCCGGCGGGCCTGGATGTCGCTGATGTCGAGCACCTGCACCCCGCCCGGGGCCACGCTGGCCCCGTACATGATGTTGCCGTCCGGGCTGATCGAGAACCCGTGGTTGGCCGCCCCGACCACCCCGGCGTAGACGATCCTCGGCCTGGTCGGGTCCTTCACGTCGACGGCGGTGACCGCCCCGCCGTACCCGGACGTGGCGTAGTAGGTGTCGCCGTCCGGGGCGAACCCGCCCTCGTGGCCGAGCACCGGCGTCGGCACGGTGAGCGACCCGAGCAGCGGATTGAGCAGCCGGGGGTTGGCGCAGTCCTCCCGCACGTCGTAGATGTCGAAGGTCAGACCGCCGCTGCCGGCGAAGGACTGGGAACTCGTCGCGGCGATGCGGCCGTGCACCGGGTCGACCTTCAGCGACTCCCAGGTGCCGCCGGCGAACGCGGTGCTGTTGCGGCCCCCGGCCAGCCTCGGCGCCTTCGGGTCACGCACGTCGATGATCTGCACGCCGCGCGGCTCGGCCAGCTGACTGTTCTGCAAGGTCGAGCCGAAGTAGGCGCAGTCGTCGAAGCTCGGGCTGACCACCCCCGAGCCCTTCCCCTGGTACTGCCCGATCAGGCTCAGGTTGCAGTGGTAGCCGCGCGCCGAACGCCCGTCCACCCGGTCCCGGCGCGACACCTGCCCCTGCAACCCGGTCTCCGGCGACGACCCCGCCCCGCAGTCCGCCCGCCCGATACCCGAACCGGACTCGTCGGCCGCCGAAGCCGACGGCGCGACCACCACGTTCAGCAGCGCCGCCGAGGCCACGACCGCCACCCCGATCGCGAACCGTCGCCAGGTCGACCAGGTCATGAAAGCCCCCCGTTGCTCTCCCACCTCAACGACGGCGCGGAAGCCGGGGAACGGACGGGCCGCTCAGGGGGCGATGCGGTTGCCGTCGGCGTCCCAGTGCTCGGCGACCTTCTTCGACGGCTGCACCCGGGGCGGCTCGCCGGGCTGCTTGGGGTAGTCGGGGGGCCAGTTGAGCTCGCCACCGGGCAGGCTCTCCCACAGCGCCAGCAGCGGGTCCAGGGAGTACGCCGTGTCGTCCATGTCCGCCCACGGGTCCCCGTCGGCCAGGTAGTCCGGGACGGTGTGCAGGGTGAACTCGGCCGGATCGCCGACCTCGGCCAACCCCGCCCAGGTCATCGGGGTGCTGACCGGGGCGCCCGGGCGGGGCCGCAGGCTCCACGCCGAGGCGATGGTGCGGTCGCGCAGGTTCTGGTTGTAGTCCAGGAACAGCCGCTCCCCCCGCTCCTCCTTCCACCAGGCGGTGGTCACCCCACCGTCCCGGCGCTCCAGCTCCCGGCCGAACCCGATGGCCGCGTGCCGGACCTCGTCGAAGGTCCACCGGGGCTCGATCCGCACGTAGATGTGCACGCCCCGGTTGCCACTGGTCTTGGGGTAGCCGCGCAGGCCGAGCTCTTCGAGCAGCTCGCGGGCCACGTCGGCCACCCGGCGGGCGTCGGCGAAGGTGGTGCCCGGCTGCGGGTCGAGGTCCAGCCGCAGCTCGTCGGGGTGGTCGACGTCCGGGCGGCGGACCGGCCACGGGTGGAAGGTGAGGGTGCCCATGTGCCCGGCCCAGACGCACGCCGCCGGTTCGGTGGGGCACAGCTCGGCGGCCTTGCGCCCGCTGGGGAAGGTGATGGTCGCGGTCTCCACGAAATCCGGGGCACCCTTGGGCAGCCGCTTCTGGTAGAAACCCTCGCCGTCGTCGCCGTGCCCGGTGGACAGCCGCATGCCCTCGCGCCAGCCGTCCGGCCAGCGCTCCAGCGCGGTGGGGCGCTCACCGACCGCACGCATCAGGGCCGGGCCGACGGCCGCGAAGTACTCGCACACCTGCAGCTTGGTGATCGCCGGCGTCCGGTCGGTGGCCTCGTAGACGACCCGGTCCGGGCTGGACACCCGGACCTCCCGCTCCCCGGCGGTCACGAAGGCGGCTGCGGTCTTGGCCATGGCGCCCACGCTAGTGCTCCGCGGCGGCACCGGCGTGGACACCGCTACCGTGGAGGCGTGTCTCAGGAACGTGGCCAGCCGCACTGGCACTCGGACGAGCTCGTCGGGCTGGACCCGGACGACCCCGAGGCCCAGGAGTTCGCCGCGCACCTGGCCCGGATGCGCCAGGACCGCCCCAGCTTCACCGTGGAGGGCTACCTGGACGGCGTGTCCGACTTCGCCGACTCGGCCAACCGGGCCCAGGGCGGGCGCCGGCTGGGCGCCGTGCTGCTGGTGGGGCTGCTGCTGGTGATCGCCGGGGTGCTGATCTGGGACGCGGCGGTCTTCGTGCTCACCACCTGGTTCTGACCGTCACCATCCGGTAATGGGCGCACACCCGCCCCGATGGGTAGCGTGGTGTGCATGAAACCCGTGACCGGCGAACCGGCGGCGAAGGTGGTCAAGTCGGAGCAGGAGTGGCGCGAGCAGCTGTCGCCGCAGGAGTACCACGTGCTGCGGGAGGCCGGCACCGAGCGGCCGTTCACCGGCGAGTACACCGACACCGAGACCGTCGGGGTGTACCGCTGCCGGGCCTGCAACGCCGAGCTGTTCCGCAGCGACGCCAAGTTCCACTCGCACTGCGGCTGGCCCTCCTTCTTCACCCCGCTGGCCGGGGACGCGGTGATCGAGCGGGTGGACAACACCCTGGGCATGCGCCGGGTCGAGGTGGTCTGCGCGAACTGCCACAGCCACCTCGGCCACGTGTTCGAGGGTGAGGGCTACGACACCCCCACCGACCAGCGCTACTGCATCAACTCGGTGTCGCTGACCCTGGAGCCGGCCGAGAAGGCCGAGAAGTAGGCCTCAGGGCACGATCACGTTCTCCGGGTTCGGGCGGCGCTCCGGCGGGGCCTGGCTGTAGTCGCCGAACAGCCCGTCCCGGGCGCTGATCACCGACCGGACGCCCTCGGTGCCGGCCTGCTCGATGAACCGGCGGGCGTCCGGGGTGTTGCGCATCAGGCCGTCCAGGATCGGCCCGAGGGTCTGGGTGGCGGCCAGGCCCATGTTGTCGAACACCTGGTTGACCACCAGTTTCATCGCCGACAGCTGCGACACCGGGATCGACGCCAGCCGCCCGGCCAGGTCCGCCACGTGCGCCTCCAGCTCGGCGAACGGGACGGACGCGTTGATCAGCCCGATCTCGGCGGCCTCGGTGCCGGTCAGCCCCTTGCCGGTCAGCGCGTACTCCTTGGCCCGGGTCAGGCCCAGCCGGTAGATCCACATACCGGACAGGTAGCAGCCCCACATCCGGCTGTACGGGGTGCCGATCACCGCGTCGTCGCTGGCCACGACCAGATCGGCGGACAGGGCGAAGTCGCTGCCCCCACCCACGCACCAGCCGTGCACCTGGGCGATCACCGGCTTGGACGAGCGCCACACGGACATGAACTTCTGGGTCGGCGCGATGGCCGGCGCGGTGGAGAAGGCGAAGTCCTTGCCCGGGTCCCACCGCCCGTCGGTGGTGATCGAGTCGTCCCAGTGGTGGAACCCGTCGCCGAAGTCGTAGCCGGCGCAGAACGACCGGCCCGCGCCGCGCAGCACGATCACCGACACCGAGTCGTCCCTGGTCGCCGCACCCACCGCCGCCTCCACCTCGTCGGGCATCGGCGGCACGATGGTGTTCAGCTGCTCCGGGCGGTTCAGGGTGATCGTGGCCACCCGGCCGGCGGTGGAGTACAGGATCGTCTCGTAGGTCATGCCACCGAGCCAACCAACCACCGACCGCGTCCCCAATGGCGGCCCGGATGAAACGTGGCGAGACCCACGTGACCTGCGCAAGCACAGCGCTTGCTGAAGCTAGCAGGCTTGCCTACCGTGGAGGTCGCAAGCAAGAGCCGACTAGCCGACAGAGGTGAGTGAGCATGGCCATCGCACTGCCGACGTCCGCGGACGTCAAGAAGGCCCGCAAGCAGGTCGACAAGTTCGTGTCCGCGCAGTACGACCTGGTGCGGACGCCGTTCCTGGCCTGGGTCGGCGTGAACGACCTGGCCCTGACCCGGCTGCGCGAGCTGCCGGAGCAGCTGAACTCCGCCGAGCTGCGCAGCCGCTACGACGGCTGGGCCAAGCGCGGCGAGGTCGCCGTCGAACGGATCAAGAGCCGCCCGGCCGTGGACCGCGCCCTGCGCAACGCCAAGGACGCCGACGAGCGCACCGTGCGCAGCGTGGGCTCCTTCGTGGACGAGGTCCACGACCGCGGCGAGGACCTGCTCGGCCGGGTGAGCACCGAGACCCGGTCGGTCGGGGAGAAGGCCGCGCGCCGCACCGAGAAGGTGGCCGCGCAGGCCGCCGAGACCGTCTCCGAGGCCGGCGGCGAGCTGGCCGGGGAGATCGTCGAGGCCGGCAAGGACACCGCCCGGGAGACCCGGAGCACCACCCGCAAGGCCGCGAACAAGGCCGCCCCCAAGCGGTAGCGGGCAGGCACGACACGAGGGCCCCGGGGCGATCCGCCCCGGGGCTCTCCCACGCCTCGTTCCGGCGTCCGTCAGGCGTCGGAGGAGCTCGGGACGCCGCGCCGGGCGAGCACCACCGCCACCGCCACCGGGATCACGAAGATCACCAGGTGGATCAGCGCCTCCTCCACCCAGGAGTAGCCTGCCCAGATCCCGACGAAGGTGTCCACCACGCAGGCGATGAACCAGACCACGCCGAACGCGGTCAACGAGGTGGACACCGCCCGGGCGCCCCGACGACGGGCGAGGGCGTACCAGACGCCCAGGACGACCAGGCCGAGGACGATCACCAGCAGCGTGCGCATCGCAGCAGCCTACGGCAGGGCGGCGACCAGCTCGGCGACCTCGCGGCGGGGGCCGGTGTAGAACGGGATCTCCTCGCGGACGTGCCGGCGGGCCTCGGTGTAGCGCATCAACCACATCAGGTCGACGATCCGGTGCAGCTCGTCGGCCTCGAAGGCCAGGATCCACTCATAGTCGCCCAGCCCGAAACTGGCCACCGTGTTGGCCCGCACGTCGGGGTGCTCCCGGGCCTTCTTGCCGTGCTCGGCGAGGATCGTCCGCCGCTCCTCGTCGGGCAGCAGGTACCAGTCGTAGGACCGCACGAACGGGTACACGCAGACGTAGCCCTTGGGCTCCTCACCGGCCAGGAAGGCCGGGATGTGGCTCTTGTTGAACTCGGCCGGCCGGTGGATGGCCACCTGGCTCCAGACCGGGACGCTGACCCGGCCCAGGGCGGTCGACCGGCGCAGATCGGCGTAGGCGGCCTGCAGCGGCTCGACGTCCGCCGCGTGCCACCAGATCATGTAGTCGGCGTCGGCGCGCAGCCCGGCCAGGTCGTACACCCCGCGCACCACCACGCCGGCGTCCTCGAGCTTCTTCAGGAACTCGGTGGCCTCGGCGGCGGCCTCGGCCCGGTCGTCCCCCAGCTTCCCGGGTTCGACCTTGAACACCGACCACATGGTGTAGCGGATGGTGTCGTTGAGCGCCTTGTAGTCGAGCCGGGAGTCCGTTCGGGTCACCGCCCCATCCTGCCACGCGCCGGGTCCGCATCGCTCGGGCCGGACGCGACGGCCGGGGTGGCGTCCGGGGCGGCGTCCGAGGCGGCGTCCGAGGCGGCCAGGGTGCCCAGCAGGGCCAGGGCCCGGGCCGAGGCGGTGCCCGGTTCGGCGTGGTAGACGACCAGCTGCTGACCGGGGGCGGACCGGACGTCGAACGCCTGCATCCGCAGGGTCAGCTCACCCACGTCCGGGTGGATGAACGTCTTGAGGTCGGCGCTCTTGCCCCGGGCGTCGTTGCGGTCCCAGATCTCGACGAACTCCGGGCTGGCGGCGCGCAGCTCCCGGAGGAGCTCGGTGACCCGGGGGTCGTCGGGCGCGGCGCCGGCGGCGACCCGGAACCCGGCCACGGTGTTCACCGCGGCGGCCCGCCAGTCCCGGTAGAACGCGGGGGCGGCGTCGTCGAGGAAGACGTTGAGCAGCAGGTTGGCCGAGTAGGTGAACGGCCGCCACAGCGCCGCGCCCAGCCGGTTGCGGGCCAGCACGTCGTAGGTGCGGCCGAGCAGCAGCGTGGGATTGTCCGGCCAGCCGTCCATCAGCTGCAGCAGGTCCGGATCCAGCCGTTCCGGGCGCGCGGCCGTACGCAGCGCGGGGGTGAACCCGGCGATCCGGAACAGGTGCCGGTGGGCGTCGTCGTCCAGCTGGAGGGCGTCCGCGATCGCGGTCAGCACCTGGGTGGAGGGATGGCGTTCCCGGCCCTGCTCGAGCCGGACGTAGTAGTCCACGCTCAAGCCGGCCAGTGTCGCCACCTCCTCCCGGCGCAGCCCGGCGACCCGGCGCCGTCCGGTGGTGGGCAGCCCCACCTGGGTGGGGGTCACCTGGCCACGGCGGGCCCGGAGGAACTCGCCGAACGCCATCGAGGTCATGAAACCGAGGGTAGGCGCCGACGCCGCGTGGAGCCTGGGTGCGGCACACCCAGGAAGACCGCGCCCTGAATACACGCCCGGATCGGCGGCATCGTCGGTGGCGAGCCCAACGATTCGAGGAGAACAGATGACCCGCTCTGTGATCATCACCGGCGCGAGCAGCGGCATCGGCGAGGCGACCGCCCGCCGGCTGGCCACCGACGGCTGGCAGGTCACGGTCGCCGCCCGCCGGACCGACCGGCTCGACCGGCTGGTGAAGGAGATCGAGAACGAGGGCGGCCAGGCCCGGGCCGCCACCGTGGACGTGACCGACCGCGCCCAGGTCGCGCGGCTCGTCGAGGACACCGCCGCCGCCCACGGACGCGTCGACGCCTTCGTGGCCAACGCCGGCGTGATGCCGCTGTCCCGGCTGGACGCCCGCCTGGTCGACGAGTGGGACCGCATGATCGACGTGAACGTGCGCGGCCTGCTGCACGGCATCGACGCGGTGCTACCGCACTTCGGCCGGCAGCGGTCCGGCCACTTCGTCACCATCGCCTCGATCGGCGCCCATCAGGTCAGCCCGACGGCGGCGGTCTACTGCGGCACCAAGTACGCCGCCCGGGCCATCACCGAGGGCCTGCGTCAGGAGTGCGACCCGAGCATCCGGGTCACCACCGTCTCCCCCGGCGTCACCGAGTCCGAGCTGGCCGAGTCGATCAGCGACCCGGACGCGGCCGCCCTGATGACCGGCTACCGGCGGCACGCCGTCCCGGCCTCCGCCGTGGCCGCCGCCATCGCCTACGCCCTGGACCAGCCCGAGGACGTCGACGTCAACGAGATCGTCGTCCGCCCCACCCGCCAGCGCTGAAACCACCCCGCAAGGAGCACACCATGTCAACCATCACCCCCGCCTTCGCCGGGCTCGACCTCACCGGGAAGGTCGCCGTGGTCACCGGAGCCGCCCGCGGCATCGGCCTGGCCTGCGCCGAGCTGCTGCGGGCCCGCGGCGCCAAGCTCGTGATCAGCGACCGGTCGGACACCGTGCGCGAGCAGCAGAGCGACGATGTCGCCACCCTGGTCGGTGACGTCGCCGACGAGAACCTCGCCCGGGCCACCGCCGAGCTCGCGGTGGAGCGGTTCGGTGGCCTGGACATCCTGGTCAACAACGCCGGCCGGACCCTGAACAAGCTGATCACCGACACCAGCGTCGAGGAGTTCGACGCCATCATGCGGGTCAACGCCCAGGGCAACTTCGTGCACGCCCGCGAGGCCTTCCGGGTCATGCAACGGACCGGCGGCGGCTCGATCGTGTCGGTGGCCTCCATATCTTCGATCGTGGCGTTCGAGACCCAGACCGCCTACGCCGCGTCCAAGGGCGCGCTCGCCCAGATGACCCGGGTGCTGGCCATCGAGGGCGGCAAGCACGGTATCCGCAGCAACGCCGTGCTGCCCGGGGTCATCGACACCGACATCATGGAGGGCGTCGTGGAGAACGGCCGGGAGATGCTGGCCGGGTTCGGCTCCGCCCATCCCATCGGCCGGATCGGCCGCCCGGAGGAGGTCGCCGAGGCGGTCGCCTTCCTGGCCGCGCCCGCGTCCGGGTTCGTGACCGGGGCGCTGCTGGCCGTGGACGGTGGCTGGACCGCCCAGTGACGAGCCGGCCGGCTGGCGTTGCCGGCGGCCGGGCCGGCGTTGACTGCGGCCGGGCCGGGCTCGCTCAGCTGGCGGCGCCGGCCCCGACCAGTTGCGCGGCGATCCGATCGGTCGCCGCCCGGGCCGAGGCGATGCAGGCGGGCACCCCGACGCCGTCCAGCAGCGCCCCGGCGATCTCCAGGCCCGGGAGCCCGGCCACCGCCGCGGTCAGCCGGGCCACCCGGTCGCCGTGGCCCAGCCCGTACTGCGGCAGGCCACCGCCCCAGCGCTGGACGACGGCGTCCACCGGCCCGGCGTCGAGGCCGGTGAGCCCGCGCAGGTCGGCCCGGACCCGGGCCACCAGCTCCCCGTCCGGCACCTGGAGCGTGGTCTCGTCGCCGGCCCGGCCCAGCGAGGCCCGCAGCCGGACCAGGCCGTCGGTGTGCTCGGGCCCGAGGTGCGGCCACTTGCGGGAGGAGTGGGTGAACGCCTTCGCCGCGCACGGCGATCCCGCCGCTCTGCGCTCCCCCACGGCGATGAGCACCCCGGAGGTCGACGGCAGCGCCTCGGCGTCGGCCGCCCGGTAGGCCAGCGCGACCACCACCGAGGACGCCAGCTCCACCCCCTCGACCGCGCGGGCGGCGTCCGGGGCCGGTTCGGCCAGCAGCCGGCGCAGCGCCGGGGCCGGCACGGCCAGCAACACCGCGTCGACGCCCAGGTACTCGGGGCTCGCGGCGGACCCGATCTCCAGCCGCCAGCCGTCCGCCGTCCGGGTCAGCTCCCGCACCGTCGCGCCGAGCCGCAGCTCCGGGCGGGCGGCGGCCAGCAAGGCGTCCAGCAGCACCCGGTACCCGCCGCGCACCGCGCCGAACACCGGCCCGGCGGGGACCCGCCCCGGGCTGGGGAGCGCCTTGTCGACGGCCTCGGTGAGCGAGCCCGCGCCGGCGTCCAGCGCGGCGGCCAGCGGCGGCACGCAGGCCCGCAGGCCGAGCCGGTCGACCCGGCCGGCGTACACCCCGCCGAGCAGCGGCTCCACCAGCCGGTCGGCCACCTCGTCGCCGAACCGCTCGCGCAGCAGCTCCCCCAGCCAGCGGTCCGCGCCCGGCGTCCAGTCCAGCGGCCGATCCCGTTCCCGCTCCGTACGGCGCACCGCGGCCGGCGACAGCACCTCGTCCAGCCGGGTGGCGCTGCCCGGGACGCCCAGCAGCGTGCCGGCGGGCAGCGGCGCGGTGCGGCCACCCGCGCGGATCGACGGGGCGGCGCCGGAGGGGTGCACCAGCCGGTCGGTCAGGTCGAGCTCGGCGGCCAGCGCGGGCACCTCGGGGCGGCGGGCCAGGAACGCCTCCGCGCCGACGTCGAACGGCACCCCGGCGAGGTCCACGGTGCGCAGCACGCCGCCCACCCGGTCGGACCTGTCCAGCACGGTGATCGTCGCGTCCGGGCCGAGCAGGGTGCGCAGCCGGTGCGCGGCGGCCAGCCCGGAGATCCCGGCGCCCACCACCGCGACCCGAGCCGAACTCACGCGAATGCTCCTCGCTGACGCTCGTCGGCCGCGTGAACGGGTCGCTGTGACATTGGTGAGCTCGCAAGCTCGCTCACAGTTGGTGCACCAGCTCCACGACGCGGGTCAGCACGTCCGGGTCGGTGGCCGGGAGCACCCCGTGGCCGAGGTTGAACACGTGCCCGGGCGCCGACCTGCCCTCGGCCACGATCCGCCGCACCTCGCCGTCCAGCGCGTCCCAGCCGGCGAACAGCAGCGCCGGGTCGAGGTTGCCCTGGACCGCCTTGCCCGGGCCGATCCGGCGGGTGGCCTCGTCCAGCGGGATCCGCCAGTCCACGCCGACCACGTCCGCCCCGGCCTCCCCCATCGCGCCGAGCAACTCACCGGTGCCCACGCCGAAGTGGATGCGCGGGACACCGGCGTCGGCCAGCCCGGCCAGCACCCCGGCCGAGTGCGGCAGCACGAACCGCCGGTAGTCGCGCACCGACAGCGCGCCGGCCCAGGAGTCGAACAGCTGCACCGCGTCCACCCCGGCCGCGACCTGGGCCCGGAGGAACGTGGTGGTGATCCCGGCCAGGTGGTCCAGCAGCGCGTGCCAGGTGTCCGGGTCGGAGTGCATGAGCGCCTTGGTGCGCTCGTGGTTCTTGCTCGGGCCGCCCTCCACCAGGTAGCTGGCCAGGGTGAACGGCGCCCCGGCGAACCCGATCAGCGGCACCCCGTGCCGCCCGCTGCCCAGCTCGGCGGTGAGCAGCCGGACCGCCTCGGCCACCGGGGCCACCGCGTCCGGGTCGAGGTCCGGCAACGCGGCCACATCGGCGGCGGTGCGCACCGGGTCGGCCACCACCGGGCCGGTGCCGGGCACGATGTCCACCCCGATGCCGGCGGCGTGCAGCGGCACCACGATGTCGCTGAACAGGATCGCGGCGTCGGTGCGGTGCCGGCGGACCGGTTGCAGAGTGATCTCGCAGACCAGCTCCGGGGTGGCGCAGGCGGCCAGCATCGTGGTGTCCCGGCGCAGCGCCCGGTACTCCGGCAGCGACCGCCCGGCCTGGCGCATGAACCACACCGGCGTGCGGGACGGCGTCTCGCCCCGGGCGGCGGCCAGGAACGGGGCGCCGGTGAGGTCGCGGCGGGCCCCGGTCGGCGCCGGCCACGGGCGGCGGCCCGGGCAACCGTCGGTGGACTCGGTGGAGGTGCCCGAAGAGGGCGCGGCGAGCGTACTCATCAGGTGGTTATCCTCGCACGGATCGCGGCGCGCCTCGGCGCGGGCGTGCCGGTGGACACATACGCTCGCTGATCGTGAGCGAGCGCACCACAGTGACATCAGCCTCGGCTCACCGGCGGTTCGCGCGCAGCGGGGCTCGCCGGTGAGCGAGCGGACCGGCAGCCCGGCAGCCGCCAGCCCTCCGGCCAGCAGCCCGCCGGCCTTCCGCCGGGCGGTCGAGGCGCTGCTCTCCGTGCCGCCCCGGGCCGAGCTCCGCCGGGTGGACATCGCCGCGCCGCGCCGCCTCGCCCCGCACAGCTTCGCCCTGGGCATCGAGCTGGCCGAGCGCAACACCGAGCCCGGCACCCCGGACGTCACCGGCCGGCTGGTCCTGCTGCACGACCCCGAGGCCGGGGACACCTGGAACGGCGAGTTCCGGATGGTCTGCTACCTGCGCACGCCGCTGGACGCCGAGCAGGCCGACGACCCGATGCTGCTCGCGGTGGGCTGGTCGTGGCTGACCGACGCCCTGGAACAAGCCGGTGCGGGGTACGCCGCGCTCGGCGGGACCGTCACCCGTACCGGCTCGGCCCGTTTCGGCGACATCCCCGGCCCCAACCGCAGCGACGACGTGGAGCTGCGCGCGTCGTGGACGCCGACGGACGACGAGTTCGACCGTCACGCTACGGGGTTCTACCGATTTCTGACCCACGCGATCGGGTTACCGGAGGTCGGAGTAAGCTTGATGACAGATCGTCACGGTTGATCTCGCAACACGTGCTCCCCCCGAGATCAAACAGTGACTTTCTGGCCTGAAATCACTCTCCGCAGCCGTCCCGTACGACTGAAGGGGTGATCGAGTTCGACCAGTCACGTGGATGGCACCGGAAAAAACTTCCGAGAATTCCGCGCGATTAGGCCGCTTGGGGGCTACCCTGCGTCCACGACACCTCCTCGGACGAGCGGCCTGATGGCCGAACGGATGAGGTCCCGGTGTTGGTCGGGGGGCACGACCGACTCCAGGGAGGACAGTGACGTGGCTGTACTAGGCCAAGGCACTCCCGTTCGACAGACGTACCGGCCGGACACCGTTCTGCCGCCGGCGATGGTCCCGCACCCGCGGGAAGAGCTGTTCTCTGTACTCGTGGTCGACGACCACCCGCTGCTGCGGGAGGCCATCGCCGCGAGGTTGCGCACGATGGGTGCCGGAGTGGTGCACGAGGCCGCCTCGGTGGCCGAGGCGCGGGCGCGGGCGCAGGCCAGCGGCCCGTGCGACCTGGCGGTGCTCGACCTGGGCCTGCCGGACGGCAGTGGGCTGGACCTGGTCACCGAGCTGCGGGCCCAGGGCTGGAACCGGCTGGTCGTGCTGGCGTCCTCGGACGACCCGTACGCCGTGCGCTCGGCGTTCCAGGCCGGGGCGCAGGCCTACCTGCTGAAGTCCGCGTCGGCCGCGATCGTCACCGACGGGGTCAAGCGGGTGCTCGACGGCGGCGTCTACGCCGACCCCACCGTGGCCCCGATGCTGGCCACCGGAAGCCGGGTGCCGGGCACCGACAACACCCCGCGTGAGCTCTCCGCCCGCGAGGTCGAGGTGCTGCAGCTGGTCGCCGACGGGCAGTCCAACAAGGAGATCGGCGAGGCGCTGAACCTCTCCGCGCTCACCGTCAAGAGCCACCTCTCCCGCATCGGGCGCAAGCTGGGCACCGGCGACCGCGCACAGATGGTCGCGCTGGCCATGCGGGCCGGGGTGATCCGCTGATCCCGGAAGCCCGGGTCTCGGAACTGGACGACGCGGCGCTCAGCGACATGCCGCCGAACGACCCGCCGGTGAACGGCACCGCGCTGGGCGCCCCCGACGCACCGGAGGACAATGCCGTCCCCGGGGCCGTCCCCGAGCCGGTGCCGCTGCTCGCCCCGGCGGACGGGCTGCCCGAGGTGGTGACCACCCAGCCGGACCTGCGCGCGCTGGCCGCCGAGCTGGCGGCCGGGTCCGGGCCGATCGCGGTGGACGCCGAACGAGCCTCCGGGTTCCGCTACTCCCCCCGGGCGTACCTGATCCAGCTACGCCGGGCCGGGGCCGGGTCCGCCCTGGTCGACCCGATCCCGCTGGGCGGCGACTGCGACGCCCTGGCCGGGGTACTGGACGGCCCGGAGTGGGTGCTGCACGCGGCCTCCCAGGACCTGGCCTGCCTGGCCGAGGTGGGCCTGCGGCCGGCCCGGCTGTTCGACACCGAGCTGGCCGGGCGGCTGGCCGGGCTGCCCCGGGTCGGGCTCGGGCCGCTGGTGGAGCGGATGCTCGGGCTGCGGCTGGAGAAGGGGCACGGCGCGGCCGACTGGTCCCGGCGGCCGCTGCCCGAGGACTGGCTGGTGTACGCCGCGCTGGACGTCGAGGTGCTCATCGAGCTGCGTGACGTGCTGGACGAGCTGCTCACCGCGCAGGGCAAGCGGGAGTGGGCGGCCCAGGAGTTCGAGGCGGTCCGCACCGCCCCGCCGCCCCCGCCGCGCACCGACCCGTGGCGGCGCACCTCCGGCATCCACCGGGTCCGCAAGCCGGCCCAGCTGGCCGCCGTGCGCGAGATGTGGCGGGCCCGCGACGAGCTGGCCGCGCAGCGCGACATCGCCCCGGGCCGGGTGCTCCCGGACGCCGCCATCGTGGACGCCGCCGTCACCGGGCCGGCCTCGGCCGACGAGCTGGTCGGGCTGCCGGTGTTCCGCGGCCGCGCCCAGCGCCGGCTCTCCGGCTACTGGTGGGCCGCGCTGCGCCGGGCCGCGGCCCTGCCCGCCGGGAAGCTGCCCCCGCTCACCCTGCCCGCCGACGGACCGCCGCCGCCCAACCGCTGGGCCGACCGTGACCCGGAGGCCGCCGCCCGGCTGGCCGCCGCCCGCGCCGGAGTGAACGCGCTGAGCGAGAAGCACACCGTGCCGGTGGAGAACCTGCTGCAGCCCGCCCTGCTGCGCCGGCTGTGCTGGCAGCCGCCGGAGGGCCCGCTGGACGAGGCCCTGCGCGCCGGCGGGGCCCGCGAGTGGCAGGTCGAGCTGATGCTCGGGCCGCTCGGCGCCGCCCTGGCCGCCCGCCCCTGACCCGACCGGGCGTCAGGCCCGGCCGAGCGGGACCGGGGCCGGCTCGGCGGCCGGCAGCCGCACGCTGACCGCCAGCCCCCCGCCGGGCACCGGTTCCGCGTGCACCGTGCCCCGGTGCGCGGCCACCACCGCCCGGACGATGGACAGCCCGAGACCCGACCCGCCGACCCCGGCCCGGTCGACCCCCCGGCGGAACGGCTCGAACAGCTCGTCCACCCGGTCCGGAGCCACCGGCGGGCCGCTCGAGGCCACCCGCAGCTCGCTCGTCCCGTCGGCCCCGGACCCGGCCCGCACGTCGACCCAGCCGCCCCGCACGTTGTGCCGGACGGCGTTCTCCAGCAGGTTGCCGACCACCCGCTCGAGCAGGGCCGGATCGCCGCACACCGGCGCCGGGGCCCCGGTCAGGGTGATCCGCAGGCGCCGCTCGTCGGCCTCGGCCCGCACCGCCGCCAGCGCCGGCCCGACCAGCTCGGCGAGGTCGTGCGGCACCGAGTTGATCGGGCCCGACCCGGCCGCGCCGGCCTCGGCCCGGGCCAGCAGCAGCAGCCCGGCGATCAGCGCGTCGGCCCGGTAGGTCGCGGCCCGGATCACCCCGGCCATCCGGCGCAGCTCGGCCAGGTCGGCGTCCGGGTCGGCCAGGGTCACGTCGACCTCGGTGCGCATCACGGTGAGCGGGGTGCGCAGCTCGTGGCTGGCGTTGGCCACGAACCGGGCCTGCACGGCGAACGCGGCGGCCAGCCGGTCCAGCATGGCGTCGAAGCTCAGGGCCAGGTCGGACACCTCGCCGTGCGCCCCGGCCAGCGCGATCCGCTCGTCCAGCGACTCGGCGGACAACCGGCGGGCGGTCGCGGTCACCTGCCGCAACGGCCGCAGCACCCGCCCGATCAGCACCCAGGACAGCACCGCCGCCGCCAGCACCACCAGCGGGAAGGCCACCAGCCCGGCCCGCAGCACGTCGCCCCGGGCGGCCTCGGCCAGCGCCTGACCGAGGGCCTCGGCCGGCACCGGCTGGTCGCGGACCCGGATCGTGGTGCCCGGGGGCAGCGTCGGCACCGCGCCCACCACCCGCCCGACCAGCAGGTAGCCCAGCCACAGCAGCAGCGCGCTGATCCCGGCGGCCAGCACCGTGCACAGCACGGCCAACCGGATCCGCAGCCCGGCCCCGCGCGCGCCGCCCCGGGCCACGGTGCTCAGCCGGCCGCCGGCACCCGGTAGCCCGAGCCGACGACGGTCTCGATGATGCCCGGTTCGCCGAGCTTCTTGCGCAGGGTCATCACGGTCACCCGGACCGTGGTGGTGAACGGGTCGGCGTGCTCGTCCCACACCCGCTCCAGCAGCTCCTCGCTGCTCACCACCGCTCCCCCGGCGGACAGCAGCACCTCGAGCACGCCGAACTCCTTGCGGGTGAGCTCCACCGGGCCGGAGTCCCGGCGGACGGTGCGCCGGGCCGGGTCGAGCACCACGTCGGCCACGGTGAGCACCGGCGGGGTGGCCGGGGTGGCGCGCCGGGCCAGCGCCCGCATCCGGGCCACCAGCTCGGAGAACTCGAACGGCTTGGCCAGGTAGTCGTCGGCGCCGAGGGTCAGCCCCTCCACCTTGTCCGCGAGCGTCCCGCTGGCCGTCAGCATGATCACCCGGGTGGTGCCGCCGTTGCCGGTGATCTCCTCGCACAGCTCGTCGCCGGACATCCCGGGCAGGTCGCGGTCCAGCACCACCACGTCGTAGCGCGTGATCGACGCCTTCTCCTGGCCGCTGTCGCCGTCGTAGGCCACGTCGACGGCCATGCCCTCACGCCGCAGGCCCCGGGCCAACGCGTCGGCCAGCGCCCGCTCGTCCTCCACGATCAGTACCCGCACGCGACCCAGGGTAGAGCCCGACCCCGGACCAGGTCGTCACAGGTCGAGCACGCGAGCGGGACACTGTGACGGCTAGTCAGATCCAGCGCTCGGCCACCTGAGCCACGGATCGTCGTCCAGCTCGCCCGACACGATGTCGCGGGATGTCTGGACGTCGGCAGCGAAGCGGTCGTCGAGCGCCGGATGCCCGCGCCACCTCTCAAAGACCTCGCGCAACGCGGCCCCATTCGCGCGGGTCACCGGAACAACCATGGCCACTCGACGCCCCGCCCGCGTCACGGCGACGGAGTGACCCCGCTCAGCGGCGTCCAGCACCGCCGAGAAGTTCCGGGCCGCCTCCGACGCGGACATCTCGCGCACGACGTCCAGACTATCCGGCCTAGCGCCGTGCCTCGGCACATCAGGTAGGTAGTCGGTCCGCAGAGGGCGATCGTGCACCCTGACCAGGTATCGGGACATCGATCCGGGCCTCATGATCAACGGGAGTCTGCTGCTGCTCTACCGGCCAGTAACAGCGGTAGACGCCCGCTCACGGCCAGGATGACGCTGAGGGCTCCGTGGATCGTCAGTTCGACCGCCCTGAGCTACTCCGTGCGGGGCTGTTCCAGGCTCTCGTCGACGGCCGGTTCGCCGGGCAGGGCGGAGGCCCACTCGGTGACCCGGCGGGCCACGTCCTGCGCGGTCAGCCCGGTCGCGGCGAGCACGTCACCCCGGCTGCCATGCTCCAGGAACTCCTGGGGCAGGGCCACCGTCCGCAGCGGCACGTCCAGCTCGGCCTCGCGCAGCGCGGCGGCCACCGCCGACCCGAACCCGCCGTGCCCGCCGCCGTCCTCCACGGTGACCACCAGGCGGTGCGCGGCGGCCAGACCGGTCGCCGCGGCCGGCACCGGGACCACCCAGCGCGGGTCGGCCACGGTGACCCGCACGCCCTGGTCGGCCAGCCGGTCGGCGGCGGCCAGCCCCAGCTCGCCGAAGGTGCCCACGCAGAGCAGCAGCACGTCGGCGGGCTCGGCGCCGGCCGGCTCACGCAGCACGTCCACCCCCCCGACCTGCCGCACGGCGGGCAGCTCCGGCCCCACCGAACCCTTGGGGTAGCGCAGCACGGTGGGGCCGTCGTCGACCGCCACCGCCTCCCGCAGCTCGGCCCGCAGCGTCGGCTCGTCGCGCGGGGCGGCCACCCGGATGCCCGGCACCACGCCCAGCAGTGACAGGTCCCACATGCCGTTGTGGCTCGGGCCGTCGGAGCCGGTGACCCCGGCCCGGTCGAGCACCAGGGTGACCGGCTGGCGGTGCAGCGCCACGTCCATCAGCAGCTGGTCGAACGCCCGGTTCAGGAACGTCGCGTACAGCGCCACCACCGGGTGCAGCCCGCCCATGGCCAGCCCGGCGGCCGAGGTCAGGGCGTGCTGCTCGGCGATGCCCACGTCGTGGCAGCGGTCCGGGTAGGCCTCGGCGAACGGGGCCAGCCCGACCGGGTGCAGCATCGCGGCGGTGATGGCCACGACGTCCGGGCGCTCGGCCCCGATACGCACCATCTCGTCGGCGAACACGTTGGTCCAGCCGCCCTTCGGAGCACCGACCGCCCCGCCGGTGACCGGGTCGAACGCGCCCGGGGCGTGCATCTGCTCGATCTCGTCGTTCTCTGCCGGCGGGTAGCCGCAGCCCTTGCGGGTCACCGCGTGCACGATCACCGGGCCGCCGAAGTCCCGGGCCCGGCGCAGCGCCGCCTCCATGGCCGGCAGGTCGTGCCCGTCCACCGGGCCGACGTACTTGAGCCCGAGGTCGGAGAACAGCCGCTGCGGGGCCAGCGCGTCCTTGATCCCGGCCTTCACCGCGTGCAGCCCGGCGTACGCCGCCCGGCCGACCAGCGGGATCCGGGACAGCGCCCGCTTGCCGGCGGCCAGCGTGCGCTCGTAGCCCGGTTGCAGCCGCAGCGCGGCCATCCGGTCGGCCAGCCCGCCGATGGTCGGCTGGTAGGACCAGCCGTTGTCGTTCACCACGATCACCAGCCGGCTGTCGTGGGCGATGGCGATGTTGTTCAGCGCCTCCCAGCACATGCCGCCGGTCAGCGCCCCGTCCCCGACCACGGCGACGACGTGCCGCCTCCGCCCGCCGCGGCTGAACGCCCGGGCCAGGCCGTCGGCGTAGGACAGCGCGGTGGAGGCGTGGCTGTTCTCCACCCAGTCGTGCTCGCTCTCCGCCCGGCTGGGGTAGCCGGACAGGCCCCCGGTCATCTTCAGCCGGGCGAAGCCGTCCTTCCGGCCGGTGAGGACCTTGTGCACGTAGGCCTGGTGCCCGGTGTCGAAGACCAGCGCGTCGGTGGGCGAGTCGAACACCCGGTGCAGCGCCATGGTCAGCTCGACCACGCCGAGGTTGGGCCCCAGGTGACCGCCGGTGCGGGCCACCGAGGTGATCAGGAACTCCCGGATCTCCTCGGCCAGGGTGGCCAGCTCGTCGCCGTCGAGCCGTCTCAGGTCGGTCGGGCCGCGCAGAGTCTCAAGCAGGGACACCCGCCCGAGTGTACGGAGGGTGCCCCGGATCGGCCGGGCCTCCGCGGAAGCTCCGCGGGACCGTCACCTCCGCGTACCCTCGTCCTGTGACGGACACCACGCGCGGTTCCCGGCTGCGGTCCTGGAGCTACGCGCTGCGCACCACCAACCCGCCACCGGGCCCGATCGAGGGGCTGGACGCGGTGACCCGGTGGATCGTGGTCAGCCGGGCCGCGGTGCTGCCGATGACCGCAGTGGCCGGGCTGGTCGCCGGCCTGCTGGCGATCGGGCACCCGGGTCTGGACTGGCGCTGGCTGGGGTTGGCCGTGCTCGGGATCACCCTGGCCCACCTGGCCAACAACCTGATGAACGACCTCTACGACACCAGCACCGGCTCCGATTCCGCGTCCTACCCCCGGGCCCTGTACGCGCCGCACCCGATCCTGTCCGGGCTGGTCACCCGCCGTTCCCTGGTCGTGGCGAGCGTGCTGATCAACGCCGCCGACCTGGTCATCCTAGTGGTGCTGGCGAACGCCCGAGGGTGGCCAGTGATCGTCTTCGCGGTGAGCGGCTTCCTGCTCAGCGTGGCCTACACCGCTCCCCCGCTGCGGCTGAAGAAGCACGGCTTGGGCGAGCCGGACGTGCTGGTGGTGTGGGGTCCGCTGATGGTCGGCGGCACCTACTACGCGGCCACCGGCACGCTGGACTGGCGCGTGCTCCTCGCGTCCCTGCCCTACGGCCTGCTGTGCACGGCGGTGCTGATGGGCAAGCACACCGACAAGATCCCGTTCGACGAACCGCTGGGCATCCGGACCCTCCCGGTGCTGCTCGGCCCGGAGCGGGCCCGGGCGGTCACGCTGGGCCTGATGGCCGGGTTCTACCCGCTGGTCGGGCTGTCGGTGCTGGTCGGAGCGCTGCCCTGGCCGTCGCTGCTGGTGCTCCTGGCCGTCCCCCGGCTGGTCAAGATCTGGCCGTACCTGCGCAAGCCGCCACCCGACGAACCGCCGGCCGGGTTCCCGGTGTGGCCGTTGTGGTACGCCGCGCTGGCCTTCCTGCACACCCGGCGGGCGGGTGCACTGCTGGTCATCGGGCTCGCGCTCGGCGTGTCGGCCCGGCTGTGGTGGGGCATCTGAGCACCATGGACGGATGCGGAACCTGGTGGCGGGTGCGGTGGGGCTGCTGCTGACGGCGGCGTTCGCGATATCCGCCGGGCGCGGGGTGGGGCTGAGCTTCCGGCTCGCCCCGGCCTCGACGCTCGGTGACACCCCGGACCCGGCCGGGCAGGGGCCCGCCCTGCTCTGGCTGCTGGCCGCCGGGGTGTTCCTCGGGCTGCTGGTGCTCGCCCGCCGGATGAGCGCGGTGGTACCGCTGGTGGCCGGGGCGACGCTGCTGGTGGCCACCCTGACCGGGCTGGCCCTGCCCGAGGCGTTCGGGCCGGGCACGCCGGGCGGGGCGCGCTTCGGCATGTACGTGCTGAACGGCTACGGCCTCGGCGTGCTCTTCGCCACCCTGCTGCTGATGGTGGCCGCCGTCCCCACCGGCCGCCGCCGCACCCCCACCCCGACCCCCGGCTGAGCCGGCTCAGCCTTCCGGTTCGAGGAGGGCCAGCGTCTCGAAATGGTGGGTCATCGGGAAGGCGTCGAACGCCCGCGCGGCGGTCATCCGGTAACCCCGGGCGGCGAACGACCCCAGGTCACGGGCCAGGGCGGCCGGGTCGCAGGCCACGTACACCAGCCGGCGCGGCGCGGCGTCGGCCAGCGCGTCGACCACCGTCCGGCCCAGCCCACGCCGGGGCGGATCGGCGACCACCACGTCCGGCGGCCCGGCCAGGTCGGCCTCCCCGTCGACCAGGGACGCCGCCGCCAGCACCCGCTCCACCCGCCCGGTCAGCCAGCGCACCTGGGGCAGGTCGGCCAGCGCGGCCCGGCCGGTGGCCACCGCCCCGCGGTCGGACTCCACCACGGTCACCGCACCGTCCGGGCCCACCACCTCGGCGAGCACCGAGGCCAGCACCCCGGCCCCGCCGTAGAGATCCCACGCCACCCCGCCGGGGACCGGCGGCAGCCAGTCCCGCAGCACCGCGACCAGGGTCGGCGCCAGGGCCGGGTGCACCTGCCAGAAACCGCCCGGCGCGAGCCGCCACTCCCGGCCGTCCAGGACCTGCACCGACGAGGCGTCCACCCGGCTGGAGCCGTCGGCGGACCGGACCACCTCGATCTCCCGGTGAGGAGTCCAGCGCCGGTCGAGCACCTCGTCGAGCAGGCCCTCCGGGGTCAGCGGGCAGCCGTCCACCGGGATCACGTCGTGGCCGCGGTGCGGGCGCAGCCCCGGGGTGCCGTCGGGGGCCACCGCCAGCCGCACCCGGGTCCGCCAGCCCAGCGCCCCACCGGGCAGCTCCTCCACCGGGATCCGCAGGTCCAGCCCGGCCAACCGGTGCAGCTGCTCGGCCAGCACGTCGGCCTTGAGCTCGCGCTGCGCCGGGACGGCGGCGTGCTGGAAGTCGCAGCCGCCGCAACCGCCGGGGCGGGCCCACACGCAGTCCGGGTCCACCCGGTCCGGGGAGGCGGACAGCACGGTGATCGCGTCGGCCCGGCAGAACCCGGCGTGCCGGTCCTCGGTGACCACCGCGCGTACCCGCTCGCCGGGCAGCGCGTACCGGACGAACACCACCCGTCCCTCGACCCGGGCCACGCAGTGCCCGCCGTGCGCCACCGGGCCCACGTCCAGCTCGAGGATCCGGTCCAGCCAGTCCCCGGCGCCGGCCCCGCCGTCCCGGCCGCCGTCCGACGCGCCGCTCACCGGGACGGGGGCGTGGTGCGGTCGGGATTCGGCTCGGCGCCACCGCCGGCGACCGGACGGCCGGCGACCGGCTCGTCGGCGAAGCGGCCACCGAACATGGGGCGACGCGCGCCGACGCCGTTGCCGACCCCCGGGTAGCCCCGGCGCACCGCGCCGGGCGCGCTCTGCGGGCGCAGCACCTTGGCCTTCTCCGAGGACGCCAGCTGCCACGGCACGCTGGTGACCATCACCCCGGGCTCGAACAGCAGCCGGCCCTTCAGCCGCAGCGCGCTCTGGTTGTGCAGCAGCTGCTCCCACCAGTGCCCGACCACGTACTCCGGGATGAACACGGTGACCACGTCGCGCGGGTTGTCGGTGCGGATCCGCCGCACGTAGTCCAGCACCGGCCGGGTGATCTCCCGGTACGGGGACTCGACCACCTTCAGCGGCACCGGTACCCCGCGGTCCTCCCAGGTCCGGGCCAGCCGGCGGGTGTCGGCGTCGTCCACGTTCACCGTGATCGCCTCCAGCACGGCCGGCCGGGTGGCCCGGGCGTACCCGACGGCCCGCATGGTGGCCAGGTTCAGCCCGGAGACCAGCACGATGGCGTGGTTGCGCGACGGCAGCACCGACGGCTCGTCGGACAGCCGCAGCTCCACCACCACCCGGTCGTAGTGCTTGCGGATGGCCGTCATGAGCAGGAAGAACCCGCCCATGGCGGCCAGCGCGATCCAGGCACCCTGGGCGAACTTGGTCACCAGGACCAGCACCAGCACGGTGCCGGTCATGGCCAGGCCGAACCCGTTGACCCCCTGGGAGCGGCGCATCTTGCGGCGGGCCGCCGGGTCGGTCTCGTCGGCCAGCAGCCGGTTCCAGTGCCGCAACATGCCGGTCTGGGACAGCGTGAAGGAGACGAACACGCCGACGGTGTACAGCGGGATCAGCTTGGTGACCTCGGCCTTGAACGCCACCACCAGCAGGATCGCGAACCCGGCCAGGAACAGGATGCCGTTGGAGAAGGCCAGCCGGTCGCCCCGGGTGTGCAGCTGGCGGGGCAGGTAGCGGTCCTGGGCCAGGATCGAGCCGAGCACCGGGAAACCGTTGAACGCGGTGTTCGCGGCCAGCACCAGGATCAGCGCGGTGACCACCACGACGAAGAAGAACGCCGGCCGGAAGTTGCCGAAGACCGCGTCGGCCAGCTGGGCCACCATGGTCTGCTGCTGGTAGCCGGGCGGGGCGTTGACCAGCTGGTGGTCCGGGTCCTCGGCCACCTTCACCCCGGTCAGCTGGGCCAGCATGATCATGCCCATGACCAGGCTGACCGCGATCCCGCCGAGCAGCAGCAGGGTGGTCGCCGCGTTCTTCGACTTCGGCTTCTTGAACGCCGGGACGCCGTTGCTGATCGCCTCCACCCCGGTCAGCGCGGCGCAACCCTGGGTGAACGACCGCAGCACCAGGAAGACCAGCGCGAACCCGGTGAGGTGGTCACCCTCCTCGATCAGCTGCAGGTCGGCGCTGGCCGCGCGCACCGGATCGCCGAAGATCAGGATCCGGGTCAGCCCCCAGATGATCATCAGCGCGATGCCGATCATGAAGGCGTAGGTGGGGACGGCGAACGCGCTGCCGGACTCCCGGATGCCGCGCAGGTTGATCGCGGTGAGCAGCACGATCGCGCCGACCGCGAAGGCCACCTTGTGCTCCCCTACCACCGGCAGCAGCGCCCCGAGGTTGGCCGCCGCCGAGGAGATCGACACCGCCACGGTGAGCGTGTAGTCGACCAGCAGGGCGCTGGCCACGGTCAACCCGGCGTGCCGCCCGAGGTTGACCGTGGCCACCTCGTAGTCACCGCCGCCGGACGGGTAGGCGTGCACGTTCTGCCGGTAGCTGGTCACCACGGTGAGCAGCACCACCACGACGGCCAGGCCGATCCAGGGCGAGTAGGCGTAGGCGGAGATGCCCGCGATGGACAGGGTGAGGAAGATCTCCTCCGGGGCGTAGGCCACCGAGGACAACGCGTCCGAGGCGAAGACCGGGAGCGCGATCCGCTTGGGCAGCAGCGTGTCGCCGAGCTTGTCGCTGCGCTGCGGACGCCCCACCAGGATCCGCTTGACCGCGATCGCCACCTTGAACACGCGCGCAGCCTAATGGTTGGGAGCGGGCGCGCAGGTCAACCGGTAGCGTGCGCCCGTCACCTCAATCTCAGGAGGCGCCGCGTGCACGTCGTGATCATGGGTTGCGGGCGGGTGGGCTCGTCGCTCGCGGCGAGCCTGGAGCGGCAGGGCCACGACGTGGCCGTGATCGACCGGGACCCGAAGGCCTTCCGCCGGCTGCACAGCGACTTCCGCGGCGACCAGGTGGTCGGCATCGGCTTCCACCGTGACGTGCTGCGCCGGGCCGGGGCCGACCGGGCCGAGGCGTTCGCGGCCGTCTCCAACGGCGACAACTCCAACATCATCTCCGCCCGGGTGGCCCGCGAGACCTTCGGCATCGAGCGGGTGGTGGCCCGGATCTACGACGCCCGCCGGGCCGAGGTCTACGAGCGGCTGGGCATCCCGACCGTGGCCACCGTGCCGTGGAGCACCGACCGGCTGATGCGGATGCTGGTCTCGGACACGGCCAAGAGCGCCTGGCGGGACCCGTCCGGCACGGTGGCGGTGCTGCCGCTGACCGTGCACGAGGCGTGGGCCGGCCACCCGGTGGCCGACCTGGAGGCCGCCACCGGGTCCCGGGTGGCGTTCGTGCTGCGCTTCGGCAACGGGCTGCTGCCCGGCCCGGACACCGTGATCCAGGCCGAGGACACCATCTACGTGGCGGCGGTGTCCGGCACCGTCAGCGATGTGACCAGCGCGGCCACCCGCGAGCCCGAGGAGAGCTGATGCGCATCGCCATCGCCGGCGCGGGAGCGGTCGGCCGCTCGATCGCCGCCGAGCTGCTCGAGAAGGGCCACGAGATCATGCTCATCGAGCGTGATCTGTCCGCGATCGAGCCGGAGACCGTCGAGCACGCCGAGTGGGTGCACGCGGACGCCTGCGAGCTGGCCTCGCTGGAGGAGGCCGGGCTGCAGAGCTGCGACGTGGTGATCGCCGCGACCGGCGACGACAAGGTCAACCTGGTGGTGTCGCTGCTGGCCAAGATGGAGTTCGCGGTGCGCCGGGTGCTGGCCCGGGTGAACGACCCGCGCAACGAGTGGCTGTTCAACGAGACCTGGGGGGTGGACGTCTCGGTGTCCACGCCCCGGATGCTGGCCGCCGTGGTCGAGGAGGCGGTCAGCGTGGGCGACCTGGTGCGGCTGATGACGCTGCGTCAGGGCCAGGCCAACCTGGTCGAGGTCACCCTGCCGGAGACGACGCCGCTGGCCGGGAAGCCGGTCCGGGCGCTGCGGCTGCCGCAGGACTCCGCGCTGGTGGTGATTCTGCGCGGTGGGCGGGTGATCGTGCCGCAGCCGGACGACCCGCTGGAGGGCCTGGACGAGCTGATCATGGTGGCCACGGCGGACGTCGAGGAGGAGATCCGGACGGTGCTCGGGGTCAAGCCGGGCCCGGGGGCGGGCTGAGCCGGGGTTTATGCCGTCTCGGGTTCGGCCTGGAAGCGCTTGGCCCGACGGACCGCCCACACGGTGCCGAGCAGGGCCAGCCCGGTCAGCGGCAGGCCCATCCCGATCCGCGCCGCGCCCAGCCAGAACG
>JAESFN010000073.1_pt1 | contig 34256 bp, 23 predicted proteins | sample 9269411 | NCBI WGS metagenome assembly JAESFN01 (sample SAMN14505399, study PRJNA617100) | algae metagenome | isolation source: Iphinoe sp. HA4291-MV1 and co-occurring heterotrophs from trail next to... | place: USA: Maunawili Falls, Hawaii | collected 2009-07-25
CCGGACCGGACGCGCCGAGCACGTCGGCCTGGAAGGACGAATCGGTGATGGTCTTGGTGGCCATGGAAGGGTTCTCCTGAAGGGCTTCGGGGGTGGATGTAGGGTGCGCAGGCCCGGCGCTCAAGCACCGGATGGACCATGCCGGTCGAGCAGGTCGTCGGGAAGCGCGTGCAGGACCGGACCGGCGGTGTAGAGCAATGCCGCGCTGACCGGCCGATCGGGGAAGATGACGCGCAACGCCGCGCGGTAGGCGGCCATCTGGCGCAGATGCGCAGGCGGGATGTCCGCGACCGTCGCGGGCAGGCGGCGACCGGTCTTGAAATCGGCAACGCGCACCCCGGCATCGGTGACGAGCAGCCGGTCGACCGTGCCGGACACCACGATGCCGTCGGCGACCACAGCGGCGATCGGCGCTTCGGCCAGGGCCTCCATACGGAACAGACCGGCGAAATCCGGGTCCTCGATCACCCGGCAGGCATCGGCGATCAACGCCGCGCGCTCGGCCGGATCGACAATGCCGGCGGCATGGAGCAGCCAGTGGCCGGCAAGCCCGCGGCGCAGGGGGGGATCGACACCGGGCAGCCGTTCGAACAGCTGGTGGAGCAGGCGGCCGCGCCGCGCCGCGGCGCGCAGATCCGGTCCGGGCGGCGGATCGGGCACGTCGTCCTCGCCGATCGCCGACGGTGCGAGCGGGCGCGGCGGGCGCGCCTCGACCGGCGCGGCGGCGTGCAGCCAGTTGGGCGTGGGCGTCATGGTTTCGTCGGCGACGGCGGGCGCCTTCTGCGGCTGCGGCGCCGGGCCGAGCCGCATTTCGCGCGTCCAGAGGCTCGCTTCCCGCCAATCCTGACCCAGCCCGACCAGCGCATTCTCGACGGCGCGATGCCAGCTTGCCTCAGGCGCACCGCTGCGGTCGAGCGAGGTCAGCGCCCCGCCCACATAGAGACGTTCCTCCGCGCGGGTCAGCGCGACGTAGAGCAGGCGCCAATGCTCCTCGCGCTCCAGCTTCTCCTGCCGCGCCACCTGCGCGGCGAGCGGCTCGGCGAGCTCGTCCTTGCGCGGGCGGAAGACCGGCACCGCGGCGCCGTCCTCCAGCACCAGCTCAGCCAAAGCGGCGCCCGGCCCCCTGCGGCCCGGATCGGCACAGGCGTCGGCGAGGATCAGCACCGGCGACTGCAACCCTTTCGAGCCGTGCACCGTCATCACCCGCACCGCGCCCTGCGGTCCCGAGGGATCGCGGACGATTTCGACGTCGCCGCGCGCGAACCAGTCGAGAAAGGCCTGGAGCGACGCGCCCGTCCCCTCGAACTCCAGGGCAGCCGACAGCAACTCCTCAACCGGATCGCGCGCTTCCGGGCCGAGCCGCTCCAGCAGCTTGCGGCGCCCGCCGAGCGGACCGGACAGGAGCGTCTCGAAAAAGCCGTGCGGGCTGGCGAAATCAGCCATGGCGAGGATCGCCTGCAGGCTCTCCAGCGTCTCTGTCGGGGTTGCGCCATGGCGGCGAAGATGTGGCCAGAGTGGTCCCTCCCGCCCCGCCGCGACCGCGTGCAACCGGTCCTGATCCCAGCCGAGCAGAGGCGAGACGAGCAGGCCCGCGAGATTGAGATCGTCGAGCGGCTGCACGGCGAAACGGGCGGCGGCGAGCAGGTCCTGCACCGCCAGCGGCGCCGAGAGGAGCAGCCGGTCGACGCCGGCCACGGGCACGCCCTCGGCATGGAGTCTGGCGACCAGCAGCGCCGCCAGGTCGCCGCGCCGGCGGACAAGGATCAATATGTCCTCGGGCCGCAGCAGCCGACTCTTGCCCTGGAGGTGGAACGGATTGGCCAGCCAGCCCTTCACCTGCCGGGCGAGCCTGGCGGCATAAGCGCGGGTGCCTTCGGCGACCCAGCCTTCCTCGCCATCATCCTCGGCCGCTTCGGCCGCAAAGGGCGCCCACAAGGTGACCGATCCCGGCCGGCCATGGTGATGGCTTTCATGGGGCCTGGGCCGCCGCGGCAGGCCGAGCGCCTCGTGGCCGAGATCGGCGAGCACCCGGTCGACGACGGCCAGCACCTGCGGCGACGACCGGAAGCTCCGGTCCATCGAGAGGTCGAGGAAATCCGGTGGCAGTTCCCGTGCTGGAAGCCCTGCCTCCTCGGCTGCTTCGCGAATCAGCTTTGCCTTCGCCTGGAAATAGGCACGGGCATTTTCGAACTCGCGAGGATTCGTGCCCTGAAATCCGAATATGGCCTGTTTGAAGTCGCCCACGGTGAAGATGGTCCGAAGACGGCCCCGCGCACCCTCACCCGAGAAGAACTCGGCGACGAGCGCATCGACGATGTTCCATTGGCTTGCATTGGTGTCCTGTGCCTCGTCGACCAGGATATGGTCGGTGCGCTGGTCGAGCTTGTAGCGCACCCATTCGCCCATCCCCGGACTGAGCAGCAGATCCTCGGCACGACGGATCAGGTCGTCGAAATCGACGACGCCGGCGGCGCGTTTGGCGTCGGCATAGGCCCGGGCGAAGGCCTGCCCCGCCCTGAGGCCCGCGGCGAGGCTCGCCACCATCGCGGCGCGCGCGCGCATCGCCAGCAGGCGCCCGCAGCCATCGATCAACCGCGCGGCCAGAACCTCATAGTCCGCGGCCGCCTTGACGAGACCAGCTGGCACCTTGCGCGGATCACCGGCCCTGGTGAGGACGACCCCCGCAAGCATGGCGAGGCTGGCGGCACGCCCCGACGGATCCCGGTCGAGCCAGGCCGCGATCGCGTCGCAGGCGCCGAGGCCGGTGGCGGTCCCCCAGGCGCGATTGGCGTCGGCGATGGCCCGCAGGAGCGCCAGATCGAACGCATCGTCGGCACAGGCGGCGGCGATCACCGCCTCGACATCGCCCAGCGGCAGATCGAAGACGTGGCGGAGGCGCGCCTCGATGCCGGCGCGCGGACCCAGCGCCGGCATCGCATCGGCGGCGCGCGCGCACGCCTTGAGGAAGCTCTCGGCACCCCCCTCCCCCAACCGGAGGCTCAGCGCCTGCATGTCGCCGACGAGGCCAAGGTCGCCTTCGCTTTCCGCACGGACCAGCAGGTCGGCCAGCGTGGTACGCGCGAGCCGCTGCTCCTCGCGCCCGTCCAGCGGGCGAAAGCCCGGCACCAGCCCTGCCTCTGCCGGAAAGGCCGCCAGCAGCCCCTGCGCGAACGCATGAATGGTCTGGATGCGCAGGCCGCCGCCGGTCGCGTCGAGGACGTGTGCGAACAGGGTGCGGGCGCGGGCGCGCGTCTCGGGACCGGGGTCCTCGTCGAGCGCCAGCAGCTCGGCGCCAAGCTCGACATCCTTGAGCCGCACCCAATGCGCGAGACGGGCGTGGATGCGCCCGGACATCTCGGCGGCGCCGGCCTTGGTGAAGGTGAGACAGAGGATCGAGGCCGGATCGACGCCGGCGAGCAGCAGCCGCAGCACCCGGGCGGTCAGCACATGGGTCTTGCCCGTCCCCGCCGAGGCCGACAGCGCCGCGTGGTCGCGTGGATGCGACGCCCGCAGCTGGTCGCCTTCGAGGCGCGCGAGCGGGCGCAGGCGGCTCATCGGGGATGACGGCCCGGCAGTCGGGAGGGACGGACTCGCATGGGGTGACGCTAGCGGCGCGCCGTCCTGTCGGAAAGGCGCGTGATGTGATAGGGTCCGCCTGGTTCGACTCAACGATCAGAGCAACGCCGATGTCCTGTTGCTCCAAATGCCGCCTGACCTTGGCCAAGAGGCGACAATGGCGGCGCGAATGATGACAATCGGCGGTGAGCCCGAATTGCAATCAGTTGAGAAGATACAGAAAGATAGAAAGTTAATATTTTTTGTGAATCGATCGAAAGATTTCGGCGACGGACGAGACTGTACGAGAAACAGGTGACTCTAAGGGAGGTCCTGGGGGTGGGAGTGCAAGACCGGTCGCGCCAGCTCCTGCAACTGATCAGCGAGGGCTTCATCCTCACCGACGGGGATTTCCGGGTGCTGGAGATGAACGCCGAGGCGGAGCGGATCGAGGGGCGCGCCGCCGCCGGCATCATCGGCACGACGATCTGGGAGTCCTGGCCGGACCTCGAGGGGAGCCGTCTCGGCGCAATGTGGCGCGAGGCGATGCGCGACCAGAAGCCAGTCTCGTTCGAACATCTCTATTCCTGGCCGGATGGACATCAGGCCTGGCTTGAGGTCCGCGCCTATCCGGGCCGGGACGGGCTCGCCATCTTCTTCCGGGACGTGAGCAGCCAGCGTGCCACCGAGGAAGAGCTGAGACGTACGCAGAGCGAGCTGATCCATGCGTCGAGGATGAGCGCAATGGGGGCGATGGCCTCGACCCTCGCGCATGAACTCAGCCAGCCACTGACGGTGGTCGGCAACTATGTGAGCAGCGCCCGGCGCCTGCTCCAGGCCGTCCCGGCCACGCAGGCCCGGGAGGCGCGGCGGGCGCTGGGCTTCGCCGCGACCTCGACCGAGCGGGCGACAGAGCTGTTGAAACGGCTGCGCGACTTCGTCGCCAAGGGTCGCGCCGAGACGGGCGTCCATGACATCCAGACGATCATCGCCGACGCCGCGATCCTGGTGCTCCCTCATGCGCAACGGGAGGGCGTCGAAATCCAGTTCCGGCTCGATCGCTTCGTCCGATGGGTCCGGGCCGACGCCATCCAGATCCAGCAGGTGCTGATCAATCTCGTCAAGAATGCGATCGAGGCGATGCAGGGGTCAACCGAGCGCCGCATCATCATCACCACCGCGACGGCATCCGACGGTCATGTCGAAATTGCGGTCGAGGACACCGGTGCCGGCCTCGATGCGGACAGGCGCGCCGAGCTCTTCACGCCGTTCAGCAGCAGCAAGGAGACAGGACTCGGCGTCGGCCTGTCGATCAGCCGTACCATCATCGAAGCGCATGGTGGTATCATCGAAGGCCGGCCGCGCGAGGGCGGTGGCGCCGTTTTCCACTTCACCCTCCCGCGCGGGCTGAGGCCGGACTAGGCGTCATCCCTGAAGGCGAAGAGCGGCAGCCGCTCGACCGCCAGCGCGCCTTCGATCTCCAGCAGCCTGAGCTTGGTCACCGCCCCGCCCGGCGCGGAAAAGCCGCCGGTGCGCCCGTCCGCGGCTGTGATCCGGTGGCAGGGCACCACGATCGGCCAGGGATTGCGGCCGAGCGCCTGCCCGACCGCCTGCGCTGCGCCCGGATCGCCGAGGCTCGCGGCGAGCGCACCATAGGTCCGCGTCTCGCCGGGCGGTATCGCCAGCGCCGCGCGATAGACCGAAGCCTCCCAGTCACCGACGCGCGCGAGATCGAGCCCGACATCGGCATAATCGTCGCGGCCGCCGCCGAGATGGGCTGCGATCCGGGCGATGATGGCCCCGACCTGAGCCGGGGGCATTGCCTCGGCAAGGTCGGGAAAGCGCCGGGCGAGGCGCGCGCGGGCGCGCGCCTCGGTCGATTCGGGAAGCTGCAGGCCGCGCAGGCCGTCAGGCCCCCAGGCGATGCCGCAGGTGCCGAGCGGCGTTTCGAACAAGGCATGTCCGGAGTCGTTCATGTTGCCCCGTCTAGACGATCTTCCGGCCTTTGCCCTCCCGTCGCTTGCGGTGGAACCGCGCGCCCGGTTTGGCTTCCAGATGCGGACAGGCTAAGACCGGCATGCGACCGGAAAGAAGCGAGGAATGATGTCGAGCGAATCGAATCCCCCGGAAGACGAAACCCCGAGCATCCTGGAAGAGGCGGCAGCCGCCAAGCGGTCGGCGGACAAGGCGGCGGGTTCGAAGCGTACCCGCCAGCTCGTCACCGGCGCCGCGATCGGTGTCGGCTCGACCGCCCTGGTCGCGGCCCTGCTCTACGCGAGCCGGAGCCGGAAGAACGACAAGAGCTGAGGCCGCTGCGGCGGCCGGCTGGGACATGGTTCGCGCCAAGCCGGCGTCGGAGGAGACCCTCGTGCCCTAGCCTGATGCGACGGGCACCACCGGCACGAGTTCCAGAATCTCGATCTTCGCGCCGGCCTGCGGCGCGGGGAAGACGATGCGGTAGCGGAATGCGCCAATACGCTCGACGATGCCGACGAGGTCGCGGGCCGGATCCTGGCCATAGGCGCGCGGCGCGGTTTCGGCACCCTCGACCATCGTCCCCAGGAAGACGCTCCGCAGGTCGGTGTCATTCCAGATGTAGCCGGCCTGGCGCTCCGAGCCGGTCTGCTTGGTGAAGGCGAGCAGCTCGTCTTCGACGCCGACATAGCAGAAATAGGACGGATAGGCCGTGAAGGCGGCGCGACGCGGACCGGAACCGAGCCGGATCAGCCGGCAATTGTAGCTGCCGGGCGGCAGCGCGCCGCGTGGCAGGCCGGCACCGGGCGTGAGCAGCGCGCCTTCCGCAGCAACCTGTCGGGGGAAACGCGCCCGCGCTTCGGCAAGCCCCTCGCTCCAGGCCGCGGCCACCCGGTCGAGCCGCGCGGCATCGGCCTCGCGCACGGCCGCGCGCCAGCTTTCCCCCTCGGGGGCGGCGGCGACCGCTTCCGGGGGTGCCGGCGGCGACGTCGCCGTCTGGCACGCCGCGAGGGCCAGGCAAGGCAGAAGGAGAAAAGGGCGAAGGGTCGCCATGACCTGTCAGGCCTGCGCGCGCGTTTCCGCGGACGCGGCCGAGAGGATGCGCTCCAGCACCGCCGGATGCAGCGACTGGGTGAATTCGCAGGTGAACCGGTAGCCGTCGATCGAAACGATCCGCGCCGGCCAGCCCTCGAGCCCCGGCAACACGATCCACAGCAACGTGCCGAGCCGAAGCGGTACGAAGGAATCGAATTCGACGGCGCGCGTGGTCAGCGTTGCGACGTCGATCGCCCAGCGTCGCGTGCCTTCGCGGACACGCGCTGGCAGGTTGAGCTGGATCGTGTTTTCGGACGGGCTGGACGCGGTCTCGCTCCGTGCCTCGACCGCCGGCTGGGGAACATGGAAATCGGCGGGCGGCGCATTGCGCCGCGCCCGCAGCCACGGGATCATCTCCTGCCAGGCCAGTTCGGGCTGGAAGGCGATGCCGGCGACGCAGCCACGCACCCAGCGCACGACGCCCTCGATCGGACGCAGGCCTTCCGGGGTCACGACGACCCGTTCGTCCTGGACGAGCGGGAACGGCGTATCGACCTTGGCGCCCCCCTGGGCGAGGTCGCGAACCGTTATCAGTTCGGTCCGGCCGGGCGCCTCGAGAAGCGCCGGGCAGGCCACTTCGACGCGCGGCATGCGGCGGCGTTCGCCCGGCTGGCTCACCAGCGCGCGGGCGAGGATGGGAAGGACGTCGATCGGCTGATCGAAGCGCAGACCGAGCTCGGAACCGCGACACCAGACGATCGTGCCGTCGAGATGCTCGCCGGTTTCGAGCTCCAGTTCGAGCCGGCGCCCCTCTTCGGCGGGCGTATCGACATGGAGGATCGCGCCGCCCGCGCTGATCTTGCGGATCAGGCAGACCTGGCGAATGCTGCCGATGACGAGCGAACCCGGCTGAAGGACGGATTCGTCGACATCTTCCACCGGCACCTCGACCAGCGGAACCTCGCCCGATAACGAATAGACGGTGTCCAACAGAGCGCGCACCCTCGACAACAAGCCACGAGTCGGCGACCTTCGCGCGACCCGTGCTATTTTCCGCTGCCAACAGTTTACGATTTACTAACGATTTCGCAGCCGGACCGGAAAATGCGTTCCGGTGAGCCAAGATTTGCACCGGCTCGCCGCGCCGCTATGTGCTGACCTCGACGCGATTCATTTTTCGACCGGGAGTCAGGGATTTGATCGACCTTTCCGCCGACACCCTGACCGCGATCCTGCCGTTCATCCTGGTCGGCTTCGCGGCACAGCTGGTCGACGGTGCACTCGGCATGGCATTCGGCGTGATTTCCAGCACGTTGCTGATCAGCCTCGGGGTGCCGCCACAGGTCGCCTCGGCAAGCGTGCATGCGGTGGAGATGTTCACCACCGGGGCGTCCGGAATCAGCCATGTGCTCCACCGCAACGTCAACTGGAAGCTGTTTCGCCGCATCGTCATTCCCGGCGTCATCGGCGGCATCCTTGGCGCCTATGTCCTGACCCTTGCGGCCGACCGTGCACGCCCCTTCGTGCTCGCCTATCTGGCCGGGATCGGCATCTATCTGCTCTGGCGCGGCCTCAAGCACGCGCACCGCGAGCGCAAGCCGCGGATTGTCGAGCCGCTCGGCCTGGTCGGCGGCTTCCTCGACGCGGCAGGCGGCGGCGGCTGGGGGCCGGTCGTCACCTCCAACCTGCTCGTCCAGGGCGCACATCCCCGCAAGGTCATCGGGACGGTCAACACGGCAGAGTTCTTCCTGGCGGTCACGATCTCGGCAACCTTTCTCTTCTCGCTGGGCGCCGAAGCCTTCACACACGCGATGGTCGGGCTGCTGATCGGCGGCATCCTCGCGGCGCCGCTCGGCGGCTATGCCGCGAAGCGGATTCCGGCCAAGGGCCTGCTGGTCATGGTCGGCGTGGTCCTCATCCTCACCAGCCTCTACGGGATCTGGGCCGCGCTGCGCTGATCGATGCGCAGGCGAAACAACCTGCGGCATCATCGCATTAACCATGTTAGTTAAGACCTTCCCACCGCGAAGAAGGGGATGGTCATGAAGAAGCCGCTCGTCCTTGCCTTGCTTTCGGGCCTCGTCCTCGTCGGCGCCGCCTATCCCGAAGCGCCGAAGCCCGCCGACGCCACGACCGCCGAAGCGACCGCGACCAGCTATCGCGCCTGCCGCCGCGGCGATCCGGGCGACGATCGCTGCATCCAGCTCTACGAGCGCGGCGTGCGCGCCTCCTATGCGCGCTGGCAGGCGGCACATGGCAGTGAGCGGATTGAGGTCGCCGCCGCCGAGCCCCGGCGTGAACGGCCGGCGCGACACATGCACCGGCTCGCCGCGAACGAGCGCTGCGCATCGGGTGGCCCTGATCATGCCCGTCATCAGGACGAGACCGGGGACGACGTCCGGGGCATGTAGCGAGGTCGCGGCTTGACGGTCGGGGTTTGGCAGGGAACTTTCCACCCACATTCCAGCTGTCGAGGTGTCCGTGATTCGACCTGCCCTGCTCTGCGCCCTGCTGGCGCTCGCGCCGCTTCCGATCCTCGCCCAGCCCCAGGCCGTGCAGACGCGGCAGGTCGGCACGGCCCGGCTCGAGAACGTGCCCGAGATTCCGGCGGACGTGCGCGCTGCCGTCCAGCGCTACCAGAATTACCGCGAGGCGCGCTTCCAGGACTGGCTGCCGGACGGTTCGATGCTGATCACCACCCGGTTCGGCGCGACCGCGCAGGTCCATCGCGTCGCGGCGCCCGGCACGGCGCGGACCCAGCTCACCTTCTACGACGAGCCGGTCGCCGGCGCCCAGACGGTGCCTGGCACCAGTCACTTCCTGTTCGGCCGCGACACCGGCGGCGATGAATGGTTCCAGCTCTACACCCGCCCGGTCGAGGGCGGCACGGCCGCCCGGCTCACCGAGCCGGGAACGCGCAACCAGTCGGCCACGTTCAGCCGCGACGGGCGGCTGCTCGCCTGGTCGCGGGCCAGCCGGGGATCGGCCGACTATGCGATCATGGTCGCCGATCCGCAGGACCCGTCGAGCCGGCGGGTCGCCTGGCAGGGCACCGGCGCGGTCGGGCCCGTCGATATTTCGGCCGACAACAGCCGCATCCTGATCGCACGGGGCATCTCGAACCGCGAGACCCGGCTGATGATCCTCGACCTCGCCTCCGGCCAGGTGCAGGAGCTCGCCTGGTCGGCCGCGACGTCGGCGCGCTACGAGGAGCCACGCTTCGTCCGCGACGGCCGCGCCATCCTCGCCATCACCGACGCCGGCAGCGATGTCCGGCGGCTGGTCGAGATCGACATCGCGACGGGCGAGCGTCGGGCGGTCTCGGGCGAGCTGCGCTGGGACGTCGAGGATTACGACCTGTCCGACGACGGGCGGGTGCTCGCCTATGCGGTCAACGAGGACGGCTTCTCGCGCGTCGTCGTCCAGGATTTCGCCACCCGCCGCGCGCTGCCGCAGCCCGAGGCGCTGCCGCGCGGCGTGCTGACCGGGCTGGAATTCGCGCCGGGCGGACAGCAGCTCGCGATCGGCATGACGACCGCGACCAGCGCCGGCGACGTCTGGACCTTCGACCTTTCCGGCCGCGACGGGCTCGAGCGTTGGACGATGTCGGAGCTCGGCGACCTTGATCCGGCGCAGCTCGCCGAGCCCGAGCTGATCCGCTTCGAGAGCTTTGACCGGCTTTCGGTTCCGGCCTTCGTCTACCGGCCGCGGGGCGTCGCAGCGGGGACGCGGACGCCGGTGATCATCGACATCCACGGCGGGCCGGAGGCGCAGACGCGGCCGGGCTGGAACCCGGGCGCGCAATATTTCGCCGACGTGCTTGGCGCGACCGTGATCCTGCCCAACGTGCGCGGATCGGACGGCTATGGCACGCGCTACCTCAACCTCGACAATGCCGAGAAGCGCGAGGACAGCGTGCGCGACATCGGCGCCCTGCTCGACTGGATCGGGCGGCAACCGAACCTCGATCCGGCGCGGGTCGCGGTCTATGGCCAGTCCTATGGCGGCTACATGTCGCTCGCCGTGATGACCCATTACAGCGACCGGCTGGTCGGCGGGGTCGAGCGCTACGGCATCTCCAACTGGATCAGCTTCCTCCAGAACACCGAGGCCTATCGCCGCGACAACCGGCGCGCGGAATATGGCGACGAGCGCGATCCGGCGATGCGCGCCGTGTTCGAGCGCATCTCGCCGCTCGCCAACATCCGCCGGATCGGGCGGCCGATGCTGGTGATGCAGGGCGCCAACGACCCCCGCGTCCCGCAATCGGAGTCCGACCAGGTGGTGCGTGACCTGCGCGCCAACGGGGTCGAGACCTGGTACGTCCTGTTCGCCGACGAGGGCCACGGCTTCCAGAAGAAGCACAACAACGACCTTCGCCGGGAGGTCGAGACCGTGTTCCTCAGGCGGCTGTTCGGAGGGTCGAACTGAACCTTCCGCAAATCACCACCGTTCGTCCTGAGCCTGTCGAAGGGCTGCTTTTCTTCCGGGAGAAGCGAAGGACAGGGCTTCGACAGGCTCAGCCCGAACGGATATTGTGAATGCCCAGGCGGGACAAATCCTGATCAGTCGCGGCCGTACCATTCCTCCAGCCGCATGAGCTGATCGTAGTCGCCATAAGGCGCATGTTCGGGGTGGAGCCTGGCCGTGAAAGGCTCCTCCCCGGTCAGCCAGCTTGCCGCAGCGCCGATGAAGTTGCGCGCGGCCGCCGTGGTGAAATCGGCGGCGTCGAGGCCCGTGCGGCCGCCGACCGGGCTCGCGACATAGCCCAAGCTCCCGGCCTTGCGGGCAAGGCTCCAGTATTCGAACGCCGCCGCGGCGCCCTCGATGCCCTCGAACCCGCCGCGCTCGGCGATCAGGCCGAGCAGGCCGAGCTGGAGCGAATAGCCCTCCGCGACCGCCCTGTTCGAGGGCGGCTTGCCGGTCTTGTAGTCGATGATCGCGAGGCGGCCGTCGGCGAGGCGGTCGATCCGGTCGGCCTTGCCGCCCAGCGACACGCCGGCAATCTCGATCTCGCCCCACGCCTCGGCCTTGAGCGGCAAGCGGCCCTCGGCGCGGTTCTTTTCGACCTCGGCGGCGATGAAGCCGATCGCCTCGATCAGGCGCGGCTGCCACAGGGCGCGCATCAGCGGATGGGCGTCGGCCCCGGCGAGCAAGGCCTCGGCACGGGGGCGCAGCTTCGCCGGATCGCAGCCATCCTCCTTCATCCACGCCTCCAGCACCGCGTGGACCGCCGTACCGCGCCAGGCCGTGGTGGGATCGGCGTCGACCGGATCGAGCGCCGACAGGCCGAGAATGCGGCGGGCGTAGAAGGCAAAGGGATCGGCCTTCAGGCGATCGACCTCGGTCACCGAGATCCTGCGCGGCCGCTCCCGCGGCGCCGGCGCCGGGCGCTTCGCGGGATCATACCGGCCCGGCCGGTCGATCGCCTGCGCCCAGCGGCGCAGGGCCGGGGCACGGGTGAGACCGCCGGTCATCGCCTCCAGCCGCAGCCAGAAGCGCGACGCGACGGCGGGCGACTTCGCATCGCGGCGGGCGCGGGTGACGAGCACCTGGGGCGCGCCGAGGCCGGCGGCGAAATCATGGGCGGCGAGGCCGATGCGCCGCTCCAGCGACGGCAGGCCGAGCTCGGCCCGAAGCCGCGGTGCCAGCCAGGGATCGGGCGCGGGCAAGGCGGGCCAGGTGCCCTCGTTGAGGCCGGCGAGGATCATCAGGTCGGCCTGCTGGAGCCGCGCCTCGATCAGGCCCCAGATGAAGAGGCGCGGATGCTGGCCGTAGGGTGGGCGCACCGCCTGCGCGGCGAGCAACCGCTCCAGCAGCGCCGGGAAGGCGGCGACGTCAACGGTCTCGGGCCCCTCCCCCGCCGCCGTCTCCAGCGCGGCGAACAATTCCGACGCGGCACGCCCCGCCGGCCCGGTCCAGACCGCATCGCCGCACAGTGCCTGCGCGGCCTCGCGCACGGCGGCGAGCAGGGCGGCGAGGCTGGAACCAGCCGCAAAGGCCTGTTCGAGCGGACGCAACAGCGGGATCGCGTCCTGCCACCAGCCCGCCGCCGCGGCGCGGAGATCCCGGTCGCGGCCGCTACGATCGGCGAGGTGGTGGGCGAGGCCATCGAGACCGGCCGGCGGCCGCGGCCCCCGCAGGACCAGATCGAGCGCACGGACGCCGTCGAGCCAGGCCAGCCGCCCCTCGCCCGCCATCGCCAGCGGATGCTTGAGCAGGGCCAGAAGCGGCACAGGCGCAAAGCGCTCGGCCGCCGCGCCGGCGAGGGCGAGAAGCAACGTGCCCGGCGGGGTCTGGGAGAGCGGGCGGCCGGCGCTGTCGTCGGCTTCGATGCCCCAGCGCCTCAGATGGGCGGAGACGCGGGCGGCGAGATTGCGGTCGGGCGTCACCAGGGCGGCGGTGCGCTCCGGCGTTTCCAGCGCCTCGCGCAGCGCGATGGCGATCGCCTGCGCCTCCTCGGCGGGATCGGCGAGCTCCAGCGCGCGAACGCCGGAGAGGCGGCGGTCGGCGGGCTTCAGCGTCTGCCATTTCTTCGTGAATACCGGCGGCGTCATCGCGTTGGCGATGGCGCGGCTGCGCGCCGCCGGCGCGTCGCGGCCCCCGCCCCGGCGCCAGGCGACGACTTCCTTTCGACCGACACCGATCCGGTCGAGCAGCAGCTTCAGCTGGAACTGCGGATGGGTCTCGATCGACGCGCGGCGCCGGCCGGTGACCGGATCGGGATCGTGCGGGCCAAGTGCATCCCACTCCTCCTGCGGCAAGGCGAGGTCAAGCGCGGGCAGGATCACCATGCCGTCGGGCAGGCGCGCGACGGTGCGGAGCAGCCGGGCGACGGCGGGCGCGGTGGTGGTGATGCCGGCGGCGCAGACGAAGCCGGCGGGCGGGCGTTCGCGCCAGCGCCTGGCCACCGCGTCGAGCAGGCGATTGCGGCGGTCGGCGAGGTCGATCCGGCCGCGTGCCGCCAGCAGGCGCGGCCAATCGTCGAGGATCAGCCGCAGCCGATCGAGCGACTTCTGCCAGTGGAGCGAGAGATCGGGCAGATCGGCGGCGAAACCGGCGAGACGGGCGGGATCGACCTCCTCGACGCGGAGCTGGTCGAGGGTGCGGCCGAGATCCTCGGCGAGGCGCAGCGCCTCGGCGGCGTCGGGCGCATGGTGGCGCTGGACGAGACGGGCGAGCAGCATCAGCCGCTCAATGGGGTCGATCGCCGGCGGGATCGGCTCCGCGCCGTCGAGCGGCTCCAGCGCGCCGCCGATCCGCTCGTCGAGCTCCGGATCGCCGACCGGCACGAGGCGCGGCAGCAGCAGACCGCCGTCCGAGCGGCGGACGAAGGCATCCTGCACGGCGCGGACAGCGCGGTTGCTGGGCAGCAGCAGCAGGCCGCGCGCGAGCCCGGTCTTCTCCCGCCCGAACCGCGCGATGAGACCGGCGGCGAGCGCATCCGCGAAGGACCGGTGCGGCGGGATGGTGAAGACGGCGGGAGTCACGCGCTTGAACCCGGTGAACCCGGTGTGCACGCAGGCCGAGTCGGGCCGGGCCGGGGCGTACTTTTGTTCAGAAAACCCGACGCGAAGCTGAACACAAATGCCGAAAGGTTCATAAGGTTCAGCTTCCCCGGGGCAAAAAACCTGCCTTCGTGAAACTTTGCCGCTTTGCGCCGGAAGAGACCGGGAAAAAGGCTGGAAACCGCGCACCGCATACCGCCAGCGTGGCAGAGGAAACCATATTTGTATCCAACAATCGGCGCGTCCGCTTTCGTCTGCCCAATCGGTACAAAGAGAATGAGGCGCCAGGCCCCGCCAACGACTTTGCATCGCCGTGGCGGGGCAAGGCACCTCGGACCTGGCCGTCAATGCGGATGAGCGCGACCTAGAGCGGCGTCACCTGAATTTCGTTGCCGGGCACATAGGAATGGCTGTCCCATTCGAAGCTACCGGTTACGATCGAGGGCTGGGCGTCGTGGAGATTGGTGACGACGAGATTGAGCCTGACGGAGCCCGGCGCCGCACCGACGCCCGAAAGGGCAAGGCCGAAGGCCCCGGTGTCCTGATCCGACCCCGCGATCGGCGATGTGTCGATCGACATGTTGAAGCCCCGCCAGCCATTGACCCTGACGGCGAAGCGCACGGACCGATAGCGCGGGAAACCGTCCTTGTAGGCATCGAGGTTGAGGGTAAGGATGCCGGACAGGCCGGAAATGTTCTCCGCGTCCAGCACCACGCTGGGACGTGCGAACTCGATCAGGTCGACATCGAAGCCGGTCGACGTTCCGCGACGGTCGGCCAGCTTGATACGACCGGTCGTATCGGCCTTCGTTGTCCAGACATTGGCATCTGCCGTCCGGAGATTGTCGTTGCGGCCCCGGATCAGGACGTTGCGCGGCGCGGCCGTCGGTTTGAACCAGTAGTTCGTGCCGAACTCGATCAGGTCACTGGCGCAATCGAACTTGTATCCGGTGAATGGTTGCTCGCCCGGCTTGTATCCCGTCATGTGGCAGGCGTCGAAAACAACCCCATAGGTGTTGCGCGCCTTGAGAAGGTATTCGTGCGTCGTCTCGAAATACTTGCCGGAGAATGCAGCGATGTTGCCCTTGATCTCCCCGCCAACATTCTGCCCGGCAAGATCGATCGTGTATTTTCCGGCCGCGCCGAAGCCCTCCATGCGTCCGCCGATGTCCATCCAGACCTCGAAGCCGGTCAGCTTCAAATAGCTCTCCTTGCAGCCATTGAGCTGGACGTTGGTGACGAGATTGGCGTTGCAGGGATAGCGGTTGACCTTGATGCCATAATTGGCGTCTCCGAACACGCTGTCCGCGATATGGGACACCTGAAGCGCGTCGAACTCGATGCCCGCCTCGCTCTGGAGATTGGCGACGACACGCGAGATCAGGATGTCCTCGGTGTTGTTCGACGACAGCGTCGACTTGAGGAAATGGGTGCCGCCGAGCGCACGAAAATCGCTGATCGCGACGCTGCTGAACCAGCCTCCGTTCTGATTGACCAACTGCGGCGCGGCGAGCGGGATGGTCTGGTTGTTGAAAACCGTGCCGTAGCGGCTGTCGCCGCGGAAGGTCGTGAAGCTCTTGAGTTCCATCGATGCCGCCGGGACGATGCTCGAGGCGGGCATGCTGGCGGTCTTGCCGTAGAAGTCGACCGGATTGGCGACCTCGTCGAGCGCAGCCTGGACGGTGGTGAAGTCGGTTGTCGAGACGGTCTCGCGCAGCTTGTCCTGAACCAGCCTGTCCGCGGTGCCGGTGCCGCTCTGCTTGAAGCCGACAAGAGAGGAACCGCCGGGTGCTTCGAGCTCTGCTTTCGTAACGTACATGATAGCCTCCTGGGTTAGAGGCGAATCCATCTACACACGCAAATCCTACCAGTATCCAACAATCGGCGATGGCTGCTTTCAACCCGTTGCGGGCACTCGCGCGTCCGTCCTGACCCCGACAGCCGCCGCTCGTCGCCTGAATCCCGGCTTCAGCGCGCGCGCAGCAGGCTCCCCGGTCTGCCGACCTTGCTCCCTTCCGCATAGGCCACCCGCCCGTTCACCATCACCAGATCGAACCCCTCCGCCCTGGCGAACGGGTCGACGTAAGTCGCGCGGGCCCGCACCCGGGCCGGGTCGAACAGGTTGAGGTCGGCCTTCGCACCTTCCCGGATGGTGCCGCGGTCGGCCAGGCGGAGGATGCGGGCCGGGTATGAGGTCGCCTTGCGGACCATCTCCTCGAGCGTGAGCTTGCGGTCGCGGACGACATAGTCCTCGATCAGCTTGGCATAGGTGCCGGCGCCGCGCGGGTGGCGCTGGCCCGGGCCGCCGTCGGTCGAGAAGGCGACGTGGGGATCGATCAGCAAGGTATCCTGCAGCGCCTTGTCCATGGTGAAATGCGCGCCCTGCGCCCCTTCGGGTCCGAGATCGATCAGGACGTCGACATAATGGCGGCCCGCTTCCCCGGCGACCCGGGCGAGCGTCTTGCCGGCGTGGGGTCCCGTCCCGATCAGCAGCGCGCCCGGGCCGCCGCGCCGGGTCATGCGGCGTTCGAGATGGTCGTACAGCTCCGGCCGGCGCGTCCTGAGAATCGCGGCATAGTCGGTCGGCGGCAGCGCCCATTCAGGGAACAGGATGCCGATGCCGGTGAAGCCGGCCTCGTAGGGATATTCGTCGGCGGTGAGGTCCACGCCCTGGCGGCGCTTCGCGGCGAGGAATTCGAGCAGGGCGCGGGCGCGCGCCTCGCCTCGGCCGTACACGACCTTGAGGTGCGAGATATGGGCGCGGGCCCGGCCGGCCGAGGCGATCAGCTCGTCGATCGAGGCCTCGATCGCGTCGTCGTCCTCGGAGCGCATGTGGCTCATGATGACACCATCATTTCGGGCAACGACCTCGCCGAGCATGCGGTGCTCCGCCGTTTCCGTGTAGATGCCCGGCACATATTCGAGGCCGTAGGAGAGGCCGAAGATGCCCGCCCGGAACTCGGCCTCGAGCGCTGCCGCCAGTCGCTCCAGTTGCGCGGGATCGGGCCGGCGAACCGAATCCGGGATGTCCGCCGCGTGGCGGATCGTGCCGTGGCCGACCAGCAAGGCGACATTGGTGTCGAGCGGGGCGCGCGCGACCGCCCGGCGCCAGCCGGCGGTGTCGAGCGCCTCATTCGTGCCCGGCCCGCTGCCGTCGACGCCCAGGGTGATCGAGGTCACGCCCATGGCGAGAAAGCCGTCATAGGGGCTCTCGAGCGGGTCGCCGTGGGTGTGGAGATCGATGAAGCCGGGCGTGAGGACCCGGCCGCGGCCTTCGATGACGCGGGTTGCAGGCGGCACGCGCTCGCGCGACGGCGCCGTGACGCGGGCGATGCGGTCGCCCGTGACCAGCACGTCGGCGGGCCGGGGCGGCGCACCGGTGCCGTCGACGAGCGAGACCTCGCGGAACAGGGTGGCGCGATCAGCCTCGCCGACGGCGGGCGCCGCCAGGCTCGCCAGCCCGCCCGCAATCAGTTGCCGCCGCGTCAGCTTGTCGTTCACGATGCGCCCCCCTCGGACCCGTCCCGGCAGAGCCTGTCTTAACCCGGGAGTTTCAGGAACCGCCTATTCCATGCGGATCGTGCGCCATGCGCCGTCGACCGTACGGCCGAGGGGTCCGCAGGGCCCGGACCGGTGGCGCTGCCCGCCGAAGCGCGGGAGCGGGTCGGCTGGCAGGCGGGCCGGTGCCCCGGGGCAGCTTCGCAGGGCCGGGACGGCCAGGGATCGGCCCGGGAAAACACGCCGCCGGTGTCAGGGGCAGCGAAATAACCTTGCCGAATATCGATAAGTAGATTATCGTTTATCGATAAATCACTGGAGTGCCCGGCCCATGACCCGTAGCCATTCCGCCGCGCTGCCCATCGCCCATATGGCGCTGCGCCTGCTGATCGTACTGAACTGGCTGGGCGGCGCCGCCATCCTGGCGCTGCTGACCGCGACGATCGTCGCCGAGGACTGGACGATGACCGCGCTCGGCATTGCGCCGTCCTCGTGGATCCGCGCGACGCTGACCGGCCTGCGCGCGATCGCCGCGCTCGGCCTGGTCGCCGTTCCGCTCTACCATGTCATTTTCAGGCGGCTGCTCGCGATCGTGGAAACGGTCCGCGCAGGCGATCCGTTCGTCGCGGCCAATGCCGCCCGCCTGCACGGCATCGCCTGGACGCTGCTCGCTCTCCAGCTGCTCGGCATGGCGATCGGCGGGATCGGCGCGGCGATATCGACCCCGGAGAATCCGGTCCATCTCGACGCCGGCTTTTCGACCAGCGGCTGGCTGGCGGTGCTGCTGACCTTCGTCCTCGCCCGCATCTTCGCCGAGGGCGCACAGATGCGCGACGATCTCGACGGGACGGTGTGACATGGCGATCGCCGTCAAGCTCGACGACCTGCTCCACGCCCGCCGGATGACCCTGACCGAGCTCGCCGACCGGATCGGCATCACCCTCGCCAACCTGTCGATCCTCAAGACCGGCAAGGCCCGCGCGATCCGTTTCTCGACCCTCGAGGCGATCTGCGCGGCCCTCTCCTGCCAGCCCGGCGACATACTGGAGTTCATCCCCGATGCACCGGAGGCCCGGACAGCAGCGTCACAGCCCGTCTGACACGCGACTCGACCGCCTCCCCGACTGGAGACCCGACATGGTTTCGACTGCGCCTTCAGCTTCGCCGAATCCGGGCGCGCATGACGCGGGCGAGGTTTCGCCGACACGGCTCCACATCCTGCGCGCGACCTATCTGCTCCTGATCGCCGGACTGGGCGCGACCAGTCTTCCGGCGCTGTTCGATCACGACCCGATCGCGCGGGGCGTGATCCCCAGCTTTCTCGGCGGCATCTGGCTGCTGGCGCTCGTCGGGCTGCGCTATCCGCTGGGCATGCTCCCGCTGCTCCTGTTCGAGCTCGCCTGGAAGGCGATCTGGCTGGTCAGCTACGGCCTGCCGCAATGGGCCTCGGGCCGGACCCCGGCGAGCTTCGCGGACGACTTTCCCGCGATCGTCGCCGGCGTGATCCTGATGCCGGTCGTGATCCCGTGGGGCCATGTCTGGCGCCGCTATGTCCGGCAGCCGGCGGAGCGGTGGCGCTGATACCTGCGTATGCCGGCCACCGGCGGCGGGTCGTTGCGAGCATCTAGGCCATCACAACATAGCCGGCGAAGCCCGACGCCACGATCGCGGCGACCATGTTGAGCCTGGATTTCCACAGATAGAGCAGCGCCAGCGCGCCCGCGAAAATGGCCACCGCCGCAACCGGGGACGGCACGCGGTGGGCGAGCGCGACGCCCAGCTCCAGCGTCGTCGCGACGATGAAACCGATGACGCCGGCGGCCACACCCTCCAGGAAGCGGTGCAGCCGTTCATTCCCGATCACCTGTTCCAGCCCGTCGTAGAACAGCAGCGAGAAGGCGAAGGCCGGCAGGAAGATGCCGGCGGTCATCGCGAGTGCGCCCGCCGGGCCGCCCGCATAATAGCCGACGAAGGTCGAGAAGATGATGAGCGGCGCCGGGAGGATGCCGGACAGCGCGACCCCGTCGAGAAACTGTCCGTCCGTCATCCAGCCCCTGCCGACCGCATCGTCGCGCAGGAACGGGATCACGGTATAGGCGCCCCCGAAGGTGAGCAGGCCCGCCTTCAATCCCGAGAGGAACAGGACGAGTGCCGAAACGCTTCCCGCCGCAAGCAGGGGCGCCGCCGCGGGGGCAAGCACGGGCGCGGCCGTCGGCGGGTGGAGGAAAAGCGCGAGCGCGGCGAGTGCGGCAGTCGCAACCCCGGCCGTCCAGTAGCGGCGCCCGGCCAGCAGCAGGAAGACGAGACCGGCAGCCGGAAGGACGATCCAGAAGCTGACGCCCAGGAAGGCCGCGACGCCGGCGACGATCCCGATCGCCCAGAGCCAGGCGCTGGACAGCACATGCCCGCCGATCCGGTGCACCGCCCGCACGATCAGGGCCATCACCCCCGCCTGCACGCCGAGAAAAACGGCGCCCAAAGCGGACCGGGTGAGATCGAGGCGGAAGTAGAGCCAGGACAGGGCCAGCATCAGCACGAACCCGGGCAGCATGAAGCCAAGCCCGGCGGCCACGCCGCCGCGCCGCTGCCCGGCCACCATTCCGAGATGGACGCAGAGCTCGTGCGCCTCGGGCCCCGGCAGCACCTGATAGACCGCCAGCAGGCGGTTGAACCGGCCGCTCGACACCCAGCGCTCTTCGTCGACCAGGTCGCGCCGGATCATGGCGATCTGCGCGACCGGCCCGCCCCATGCCAGCAGGCCGAAGCGCAGGAAGCGCCAGAAAATCTGGAGCGTCGTCAGGCTGGGCGGGGCGGCGGCCTCATTCATTGCGCCGCCAGAATATCCCGTCGGCCGGGTACAGGCGATTACATATCCGGGGCGATCCGGAGCAGAATCTTCGAAGGCGCGTCCGGAGGTGAGAAGCGCGCCGCTCAGCGCCGGAGCTGGACCTCGGTGCCGATCGCGTAGACGAACGGCGATCCGTCACCGGCGCGGGTGCGGATCTTGTTGGTCATGGGCGCGAGACCGGTGCGCGCCCAGGTGCGGCCGCCGTCGCGGGTCTCGAAGCCGCCGACGGCGGTGCCGACCCATCCGGTGCGTTCGTCGACGAAGCCGATCCCGAATTCATGCGCGCGCCCGTCGGCGACGAGCGGCAGTTCCTCCCAATGCTCGCCGCCGTCGGTGGTCCGGACGATCCGCTGCTGGGTGTTGGCGGGATCATTGTTCTGCAGCGTCGCGAAGGCGGTGCGTTCGGTCGGGAACGAGGCCTTCCAGATGATTTCGAACGGGCGGCTGGAGCGATAGACCTCGCGCCAGGTGCGGCCGCCATTGGTGGTCTTCAGGATCACGGCGTTCGCGCGCTCGAGATCGGCGCTCGAGCCGGCGAAGACGAAGCCGGTGTTGGGATCGGTGAACCTGACGTCGAGGATCATCCCAAGCCGGTCCGAAAAATCGGTCACCGTCCAGGTCTCGCCGCCGTCTTCCGAGCGGGCCAGGGCGGCGGGGCCGTTGGCACGGCCGGCAGCGTGGATGATGAGCCGTTCGCGCATCGTGCCCTCGACGATGCTCCGCGTCCGCAGGATGTCGATCGCGCAGACCCCGGCGATCGGCGCCGGCAGGGCGACCGCCGACCAGGTCCGGCCACCGTCGGCGGTCCGGTAGAGCGGCACCGGGTCGGTGGTGTTGGCGAGCCCCTGGCCGAGATTGCCGAGAAAGCCCCGGTCGCGGTCGATGAAGGCGAGCGCGCGGATGAAGGTGCCCGGCTGCTGCCAGATGCGCCGCCATGTCTGGCCGCCATCATCGGTGCGGAACAGGTTGCCGGCGCCGGTCCCGTAGAAGCCGGTCGTCCGGTCGGCGAAGAAGATGTCGTCGCGCTTGCGGGGGTAGGCCTCCGTTTGCGACGTCGCCCACCCGCTTTCCGCCGGCGCCGTCTGGGCGGGGAGATCGAAGGCGGCGACGAGGAGAAGGCCGCTCGCGACCGCCAGACCCGCCGCCCGCCGCGTCCATAAACCCCTGTCACCGCGCATCGCCATCTCCTCCCTGCCGAAGTCCCCGTTTCGCCGCGCGGGATTAGCGACGCTACCAGATTCCACAGGCATGCAGCGGCTGAAAAGCCCGCAATTCCATCCGAACGCAAGGCGACCGGCGCCGGCGGCGCGGCCCTATCCCTCCCGCAGCATCTCCTCGGCCTGACGGATACTCTCGGGGCGCCCCACATCGAACCACAGGCCCTGGTGGACGGCGCCGTAGCAGCGGCCGGCGTCGATCGCGCGGTCCCAGAGGAGGTTGGTGCTGAACGCGCCGTCCGGCAGTTCGCCCTCGAACAGGCGCTTCGAGATCATCTGGATGCCGATATAGACGAAGGGGGCGACGCCGTTCGGCTTGCGGCGGCGGATCTGGCCGGTGGCGGTCATGTGGAAATCACCGCGGCCGATGTGGCAATGAGCGCGGGCGAGCGGGACGAGCAGGAGGAGCGCGTCCATCTTCGCGTCGTCCCAGAAGGAGGCGAGCAGCTTCAGCGTGTCGACCGGGCCGTCGATCCAGAGATTGTCCGAATTGACGACGAGGAAGGGATCGGCGTCGATCTTCGGCAGCGCCCGGACCAGGCCGCCGCCGGTTTCGAGCAGCAGGTCGCGCTCGTCGGAGATGGCGATCTCGATGCCCTCGACGCGGTTCCTGAGATGCCCTTCGATCGCGCCGGCGAGGTAATGGACATTGACCACCGCCTTCTGGACGCCCGCGGCGCGCAGGTGATCGAGCGTGTGATCGAGCAGCGCCTTGCCGGCGACCTCGATCAACGGCTTGGGCCGGGTCGCGGTCAAGGGGCGCATGCGCTTGCCGAGGCCGGCAGCCATCACCATCGCCGTCTTCGGCACCGGAACGCCGGGATCGGGGCGCAGCGCCAGCGGCTTCCTGTAGCGGCTCATGCGGGCACTCCGTTGGTCCAGGCGGCGGCACGCTTGCCCCGGGGTATCCAGGTGTCGAACCAGGCCTTGACGGGGGCCAGGCCGGGATGGGCGAGGTCGCGTTCGAAAAGGCCCCACATGCGCGGCTGATAGCCGGTATAATGCGGCTTGTTGTCGCGTTTCCACAGGCGGGTGAAGACGCCGAGGATGCGGGTGTTGCGCTGGGCGGCAAGCGCCCAGTAGGCCCGTTCGAAGCCGGGCGGATGACCGGCGGCGTCGAGGTAGCGGGCGAGCATCGCAGCTTCGATCGCCGGGGTCACGTCGCGGCGGGCATCCTCCAGCACGGAGGCGAGATCGTAGGCGGGGTGGCCGGCGAGCGCGTCCTGGAAATCGAGCAGGCCGAAATGGCGCACCCCCTCGCGGCCCGGGACGAGCATGATGTTTTCGGCGTGATAGTCGCGCAGCACGGTGACCGGGCCGAGCCCGTCGGCGGCGACCGGGGCCAGCGCCTCGGTCCAGGCCGCGCGGTAGGCGTCTGCGTCGACCTCCAGCCCCAGCGCCGGGCAATACCAGTCGGGAAACAGGGTCAGCTCGGACAGCCATTCGTCGAGGCCGTGCGTCCTGAGGCCGGGCATGGGCGGCTGGCCATGGAGATGGACAAGGAGATCGGTCGCCCGCTCGTAGAGCGCACGTTCGCGGTCCGGTGCATCGTCGAGCGTCTCGCGCAGTCGCACGTCGCCGAAATCGTCGAGCAGCAGCAGGCCGCGCTCATAGTCGCTGGCGAGGATGCGCGGCGCCGAGAGGCCGGCATGGGCGAGCCATTCGGCGACGGCGACGAAGGGCCTGGGGTCCTCGTGCGGCGGCGGCGCGTCCATCAGGACGGCGCTTTCGCCTTCCCGGAAGATACGGAAATATCGCCGGAAACTGGCGTCGCCGGCGAGCGGCCTGATCTCGGCGCCGGCCCAGCCATGGGTGGCGAGAAAGTCGGGCGCGTAGGAAGGCGGAATCATCGGAGCGGCCATCGCGCCCCCCAAGCGGGCGGAACCCCGGCTGTCAAGGCACGGCCCTCCCCTTCGGACGCCAGCTTGAGGCGGAGCGTTTGCGGCCAGAGGCCGGGCAGCCGCTCCGGCCATTCGATGACGAGGGCACCATCGACGAGCGCGTCGTCGAGACCCAGTTCCTCGAGCTCGGACGGGTCCTCGATCCGGTAGAGATCGACGTGCCAGACCGGCAGGCGCAGGTCGGGCGGGTCATAGGCCTGCACGATCGGAAAGGTCGGGCTGGCGACGTCGCCACGGTAGCCGAGACCGCGGAGCAGGCCACGTGCAAGTGTCGTCTTGCCGGCCCCAAGTGTGCCGTAGAGCGCAACGACGTCGCCGGCGCCGATATGCGGCGCGAGGCGGGTGCCGAAGGCTTCGGTGGCCTCCGCATCGGCGAGCCGGATCGTCATGCGCTACTCCGCCGCGCCCTGGGCCGGATAGGCGGCCTGCTGGCCGGCAGTGCGCGGCAGGCGGATGGTGACGGTCGTCCCCGCTCCCACCCTGGAGTCCAGCGCGATCGTGCCGCCATGCGCCTCGATGAACTGGCGGGCGAGCGGCAGGCCGAGGCCGACCGCGGCGGCGTCCTGGGTGCGGCCGTCGACGGTGCGGGTGAAGCGATCGAACACCCGCGCCTGATCCGCCGCCGCGATGCCCCGGCCATTGTCGGACACGATCAGCCGCGCCTCCCGGGCATTGCCGTCGGCGCGCAGCAGGACCTCCCCGCCCTCATCGGTATAGCGCAGCGCGTTCTCGACCACATTGCCGAACGCCTGCCCCAGGCGGCGCAGATCGCCGGTGATGACGCCGACCGACGGGGCAATCTCGATCGTGAGCGCAATCTTCCTCGTCGCCGCGAAATCGCGCGCGGCAGCCGCGGTTTCCTCGCACAGGCCGTTGAGATCGATCTCGTCCTCGGCAAGCAGCAGGCTGCCCATGTCGCTCTGGGTGAGATCGAGCACATTGTCGATGAGCGCGCCCAGCCGCGCGACGCTGTCGAGGATCGCGGCGACATAGTCGGAGGCGAGATCGGGCAGCGCGCCGGCATAGCCGGCAGCCAGCATCTCGGCGAAGCCGCCGATCGAGGTGAGCGGCGTGCGCAGCTCATAGCTCATGTTGGAGACGAAGGCCGTCTTCAGCCGGTCTGCCTCCTCCAGCGCCTCGGTGCGCTCGCGCAGGGCCGCCTCGACCTTCCGGCTGTCGGTGATGTCGAGCATGGTGAACAGCGCGGCGCCATCCGGAAGCGGCACCGCCGCAAACTCGAACTCGCGCCCGTCGATCAGCCCGACCCGGCCCGAGCGCGCCTTGCGCTCCTGGGTGGCGCTGCGCACCAGTTCGCGGACCAGCCCGGCATGATTGGCGCGCTTGAGCCGCGCCGAGAGATGAGGCGTGAGCGCATCGACGCGCGGATGGGCGGCGAGCTGCTCCTCCTCGAATCCCCAGAGCTCCATGAAGCGGTTGTTCCACAGGCTGAGCCGCCCGTCCGAGGAGAAGACGCTGATCGCCTCGAACAGGTTGTCGAAGGTCGCCGAGCGGACGCGGAGCAGGGTGTCGCGCGCCGAGGCGAGCTGGATCTGCTCGGTGCGGTCCTCGAAGATCAGCAGCAGGCCGCCGTCCGGAAGCGGCTGCGCGACGACGCGCAGATGCTTGCCGCCCGGCAGCAGCCACTCCTCCTCGTCAGCGGCGGGACCGCTCAGGAACCAGTCGCGATGCTCCTCCTTCCAGGCCGGGAAGTCGCGCACCTCGGGAAGGTTGCCGGCTTCGCGCATCGCATCGATCACCCGGTCGAATTCCGGCCGATCGGCGAGGAACTCGGCCGGCAGCGCGAACAGGCGCGCGAAGGGCTGGTTGAAGAAGATCAGGCCGCGGTCGCGGCCGAACTGGGCGACGCCGGCGGAGAGGCGATCGAGCATGTCGCGCTGGGCACGCACGAAGCGGACCAGTTCGGCGCGGGCCTCCTCCTGATCCTCGACGTCGATCGCATAGCCGGCGACGCCCTGGTTGCCGAGCGGCACCTCGACGACCCGGGTCATCCGCCGCTCGCCGGCGATGGTGACGGGGACGGTGCGGTGGGCCGCCTCCTGCTGGTCGCGAACCTGGGCGGCGTCGAGGCGCGGGCTCTGCCCCCCCGCCTCGTCGATCAGCTCGATGCCCTGGCGGATGACGGCGGCGGCATCCTCGGCCTCGACCGCGGCCACATAGGCGGAATTGACCATGGCGAGCGCGAGATCGGGGCCGCGATGCCAGACCGGGAAGGGCGCGACCTCGATCAGCCGCGACAGCGCCTCCAGGGCTGCACTGCGCCGATCGAGCCGGGCACGCAGCACCGCCGCCTGCCCCTCCGCCTCGGTCACATCGTGAAACCACAGCAGCGCCCCGCCCTCGCCGCAACCGGGCGGGGCGGGACCCCCTTCGATCCGGAAGATGCGCTGCCCGCCTTCAGGCTGCACGGCCATGCCGAACCGGTCGCCGGCACGCGCCGCCGCAGCCCCCGCCCTGAGGATGGCCGCGTCCTCGGGCGCCCAGGGCCCGTCCGGGGCGACGAGGTCCTCCCAGCTGCCGGGAAACCCGGGGAGGCCGAGCGCTCCCGCCAGCCTGTCCGGCCCCTCGATCCGCCCGTCGGCGCCGACCAGCAGCGGCATCGCGGCACCCGCATCGAGCAGCGCCGTCACGCGCCGGTTCTCGGCCAGCACCGCATCGGCGGCCGCGGACCGGGCCTGCGCACGCAGCACCGCCCACAGTGCCACCGCGAGCCAGATACCGGCGACAAGCGCGATGAGCGCGATGGCGATGGGAGAAAGGGTCATCAGCGTCCGTGTCTAGACGCGGCGATGGCGTTGCGGAAGGCGGTTCGACGTGTGCCAGGAGCACCCCGTCCGGACACGGGAAACGGCAAAATGTGCGGTAATACCCGCGTGTTGCAAAACTGCTACAGCGGCTGAACTTTCGATGAACGTCGGCATTATCCTGTTGAAACAGGAGGCATGTCGGTCTGTCATGCGGACATCGCCGGAAAGTCGGACCGTGCCTTCGGGACGGATTCGATCGGCTTCGCTAGGGGGTTATTGAAAATGAAGAAGTTTGGTTTGCTCGGCTCGGCCGCGATTCTCGGGCTGGCGACGTTCGCGACGCCCGCTTTCGCGCAGGATGAGGGCGCGAGCACAACGTCGGGCGTCGCCGTCGACGAAGGCAATCCCGATGCGATCATCGTGACGGGTTCCCGCATCCGCCGGCCGAATCTCGAATCGAACGTGCCGGTCACCTCGATCGCGGGCGATACCTTCATCCAGTCCGGCGACACCAATATCGGCGAAGCGCTGAACGAGCTGCCGCAGCTGGCGAGCACCTTCTCCCAGCAGAATCCGGGCCTCGGGATCGGCATCGCCGGCCTCAACCTGCTCGACCTTCGCCAGCTCGGCACCCAGCGCACCCTCGTCCTGGTCAACGGCCGGCGCCATGTCGCCGCCGACATCCAGAACAACGCGGCGTCCGTCGACATCAACACCATCCCGAACGATCTCATCGAGCGGGTCGACATCGTCACCGGCGCCCAGTCGTCGATCTACGGGTCGGACGCGATCGCGGGCGTGGTCAACTTCGTTCTTCGCCGCGACTTCGAAGGCCTGCAGGTGCGCGGCAACGCGTCCATTGCCGAGAAGGGCTACGGCGCCGAGCAGTACATTTCGGCCATGTACGGCATGAATTTCGACGAAGGCCGCGGCAACATCACCCTGCACGGCGAATACTCGAACCAGGAGCGCGTCTTCGGCTCCGACATCCCGGAATATCGCCAGGTCAACGGCCTGGCGGTGGTCGATGTCGACCCCGCGGGCAGCGACGGCTTCCCGGACCGCGTCTTCGTCCGCGACCTCCGCAGCGCCACCATCAACCGTTTCGGTCTCGTGCCGGTGACCCAGCTGGTCGGCGGCCCCGCGCCGTGCGGAACGAGCACCAGTGCGCCGATCAACCCCAATCCGGGCGGCGGCGGCACGACCACCGCCTCCGCGCCCTTCAACTGCGTCTTCATTTTCGGCCCGGACGGCCGCCTGACCCCGCAGACCGGTACGCGCTTCGGCACGACCCTCAACGGCTCGTTCCTGGGTGGCAACGGACAGACCGGTCGCGAGGATCAGCTCCTCTCGATCCTGCCGCAGGTCCAGCGCTACAATTTCAACCTGCTGGCTCACTATGAGTTCAGCGAAGCCGCCGAGCTGTTCATCGAGGCCAAATATGCGCGCGCCGACGCGATCGGCAACAACGCGTCGCCGAGCTTCACGCAGGGCGGCTCGTTCGACGCGGTCCGCGAGCGCATCCGCCTCGACAATCCGTTCCTCGCCCCCGCCGACCGGGCGACGCTCACCGCGGCCTTCCTGGCTTCGGGTTGCGATCCGACCATCACCGGATCGGCCTGCGTCCTCACCAACGCCAACGGCACGGCAAGCGCGACACGGCTTTCGGCCGCGGAAATCGCGCAGATCAACGCCGGGACCTATCGCTTCCCGATCGGCAAGCAGTTCCTGGACATCGGCATCCGCGACGAGGTGTTCCAGCGGGAAACCTATCGCGCCGTCGTCGGCCTTCGCGGGACGTTCAACGACGACTGGAACTACGAAATCTCGGCCAATTACGGCCGGTTCGAACAGCGCAACAGCAATCGGGGCTTCGTTGACCGGCAGCGCTTCCTGCTGTCGCTGGACGCGGGCATCGATCCGGCCAATCCGGGCGCTGGCATCCAGTGCCGGTCGAAGTTCGATCCGGCCGCCCGGGTGCCGTTCTCGTCGGCGACCCTGCAGCCGTCGCAGAACGCGTTCATCGCATCGCGTCTCGCAGCCGACATCGCCGCGTGCGTCCCCTACAATCCGTTCGGCTCGAACGCCGCCGGTAACGCAGCCGCAGCCCAGTATTTCGTCTACAATTCGCAGGATCGCGCCGAGCTCGAGCAGCTTGTTCTCTCCGGCTTCGTCTCCGGCGACACGAGCCAGCTGTTCGAACTGCCCGGCGGCCCGATCCGCTTCGCGCTTGGCGCCGAATATCGGCGTGAGGATGCGCTGTACGTCAACGACGCCATCGTTCTGCAGGGCGTCACCAACGCGGTCGTGCTCGGCACCGCCAACCCCGAAAGCCCGACCGAGGTGAGGGAGGCCTATGCCGAAATCCAGCTGCCGATCCTCGCGAATGTGCCCTTCTTCGAAGAGCTGACGGTGACGGCCGCCGGCCGGGTGTCGGACTACAATTCGATCGGTACCGTGTTCGCCTACAATGCCGGCGTGGAATGGGCTCCGGTCCGCGACATCCGGTTCCGGGCCAATTACGGCCGCTCGGTCCGCGCCCCGAACGTCGCGGAAACCGCCTTCCCGATCGTTCCGAACTTCGCGCCCGGCTTTGCAGATCCCTGCTCCGGCGCGCAGATCGGTACGGGTTCGGCCACGCGCCGCGCCAATTGCGAGGCTGACCTCGGTCCGCTCCTCGCCAATCTGGCGACCCTCGGTGCGCCCTCGCTCCCGGTTCTGAGCGGGAGCAACCCGGACCTCAAGGAAGAGACGTCGGATTCCTACACGGTCGGCGTCGTCGTCCAGCCGCGCTGGGTCCCCGGCCTGTCGTTCAGCGCGGACTTTTTCGACATCACCGTCAACAATGTGATCGTCGCGCTCGGCGCGCAGGCAATTGCCAACAATTGCTATGACTCGCCGACCCTCGACAATTCGTTCTGCCGCCTCTTCACGCGTTATCGCGGAACGGGTCCGGGACCGTCGCAGGAGATTCCGGGCCAGATCCTGGGTAACTCGCTGCTTCAGTCCGGCCTCAACTTCGCGAGCCGTGTCCGGCGCGGCATCGATTTCGAACTGACCTATCGCACCAACATCGCCGCCAATGTGAACCTCAACACCAACCTGATCTACGTTCACAACCTCAAGAACAGCAACTTCCAGGATCCGCAGCGTCCCGACTTCGAGAACCGCGTCCTGGGCGAGCTGGGCACTCCGGCCGATGAATTCCGGTGGGATACCAACCTGACGGTTGGCGACGTCACCTTCGGCTATCAGCTGCGCTACATCGGCGAGCAATATGTCAGCGTCTATGAGGACTTCAACACGCTGCAGGGCCGCCCGCCCGAGAACCTGGACTTCGCCGACATCATCGAATATCCGGAGACCTTCTACCACGCGATCCGGATCGAGTGGAACATCGACAACAGCGGCAATGGCCTGGGCCGCGACTTCAGGCTCTATGCCGGTGTCGACAACCTGCTGAACACCTTCCCGCCCCTCGGCCTGACCGGCACGGGCGCTGGCGGCGCGGGTGGCGACCGCGGCACCGGCACCGCGGCCATCTACGAGTCGCAGGGCCGGACGTTCTACGCAGGCTTCCGCGCCCGCTTCTAGGGACGGAGCCGAACCAAAAAGGGGGCCGGGAAACGCGCGTTTCCCGGCCCCCTTTTTTGTGCGCCCTCCCCCGCCGGACGGTCGCTCCGCGGCAGGGCAATGGCGGCCCAATCCGACCCGCCAACCCGATCCGCCAGCTCAATCCGGATGTCCGGCGGCGGCGCCCTCCTGCGGCTCACACCCGGAGGCGCCGGTCTGGCCCGATGCAGCCCGACCAGCGCAGAGATATCCGGCCCCGCGAAGCCGGGGAGATGGCGGGACCGACGGCGTCCGGCTCGACGCCTGTCCGACCGGCCACAAGCCGGCGACAACGGGCAGGAGGCAGCAGTGCCGGGAGAGGCCGCGGCGCCGCGGCCTGGCCCCTCCGGCCGGCCGGTCAGAGCCCCGGGAAGTTCACCCGCGTGCCGAAGTAGAAGAAGCGGCCGATCGGGTTGACCGGGTAGAAGGTCGAAAAGTCCGGCCGCTGGTCGCCGATATTGTTGACGCCGGCATAGACCCGGAAATTGTCGAACACGTCATAGGCGACCTGCACATCATGGGTGCGGCGTGCGTCGTAATAGATATTCTCTTCGGAGGCGAAATCGGGATCGCCCGCCAGTTCCTCCAGCGAATAGCGGGTCGTGCGGCTGAAATAATTGAACCCGTAATTCACCGTCAACGGTCCGCGCGTCCAGGTGATGTCGAGCGTGGCCTGCCATTTCGGCGCGAACTGCTCGGTCCGGTCGTCGTCCAGGTCGGCGCCGGGCGTCGAGATGAAGGTCAGCCGATCAAGATAGTTGCCGAGCAGGCTGATATTGAACACGCCGATGTCCGAGCGGACCCCGAACCGCGACGGATCGAGCCGGTAGTTGATCTCGAAGTCGAGGCCGGAGGTACGGAAATTGGCCACATTCTCCGGCTGCACGATGAAGCTGTTGATGCCGCCGGTGACCGTACTGCGGGTCAGGGAATCGCAGAACACGTTGTCGATCGTCGGCTGATCGACGCACAGTTCCGCCACCTCCTCGGCGGTCGCCGTATTGATCGCGTTGCTGATGCGGATGTCGTACCAGTCGACGGTCACGGTGAGGCCCGGAATGAACCGTGGCCGGATGACGGCGCCCAGGGTCCAGCTCTTCGAGGTCTCCTCGTCGAGACTGTCATTGCCCCGGGTCAGGCCGGAGATGTTGGACGAATTCGGATCCTGGAACGTCGTGGGATCGATGCCAAGCCCCGAAAGGATCGCCGTGCAGTTCGCCGCGCGGGTCGGCGAGCCGTTGTTGACCCGGTCGATATCGCACGGATCGTCGATGAACAGGAACGTCTGGCTTTCCGGGCTGAACAATTCGGCGATGTTCGGCCCCCGCACGGTCTGGGCATAGGTGCCGCGGAAGGCGATGTCTCGGACCGGTGCCCAGCGCGCGCCGAGATTCCAGGTGGTGGTCCAGCCGACCGTCGAATAATCGGAAAAGCGGACCGCGCCGTTGACCTCCAGCTCCTCGAAGAACGGCCGATTGGCCAGGATCGGCAGCCGGACCTCGGCAAAGCCCTCGACGACGTCGAACGCGCCGCGGACCGGGAAGATCTGGTTGCCGAAGGTCTGGCCGGCCGTGTCCTCGGGCGGCGGCGTCGTGCGGCTCGTCTCGCGGCGATATTCACCGCCGATCACAAAGCCGATCGGTCCGCCGGGCAGCTGGAACCCGGGGACGTTGCCGGCAATGTAGCCATTGATCACATTCTGGGTGAGTTTGGAGGTGGCCAGGCTGTCGGTGAAGATCCAGTCCACCGCAGCGGGGTTGGCAACGCCCTCGCCGAACAGGTTCAGGGGCAGACAGCCGCTGTTCGCCCCGGGCGTGAACGAGAGATTGTCCGGATCGAAGCTGTAGCCGGTGTAGAAATTGTAGGTGTAATTGTCCGGCAGCGCGGTCGGATCGAGGTTCGAGCGGCAGACCGCCCGGCCCGTATTCGGATCCGTGACGACGTCGAGCGCGGCGAAGAAGCGGTCATTGAACCGGTTGTTGGTCGAAATGCTGCGCACCGTCGACTGGCCGTAGACGTATGAAATTTCGTAGCGGATGCCGTCGGCAATGTCGCCGTTGAAGCCGATCACGCCGCGCCAGGTCTCGCGGCGGTTGCGCTCGCCGCGCACGCCGAGATCGAAATTGTCGCGCGCAATCGCGACACCGTCCGGCAGGGTCCCTGCCGGCAATCCGAACAGGTCGTTGAGGGCATTGGGGATGATCTCGTTCCGGATCGAGGCCGGAATGAACGGATTTTCCGCATTGATGAAGAGCGTATAATCAAATGTCGGCTGGCTCTCGCTGAACGAGCGGCCGTTGGCATATTTGAGCTCGCCGAAGAAGCGCAGCGCGGGCGAGAATTCATAATTCACGAACGCGTTCACGACATGCCGGTCGTTCCGGGCGAGCAGATCGCCGATATAGTCGGATCGCGGCGTGCCGTCGCCGCCGACCGAATAGAAGCCGGGGATGAAGGTGCCGATATCGTAGACGTCCCCGTTCGGCCGGCGATCGGGGAATGCGTCGAAATCGAGATCGATCGCCCCCTCGCGCGAGCTGTCGTAGAACTCCACGCCGCAGAACGGAATCTCGTCCGGAACGTTGGGATCATCACCCGGATCGTTGATGTTCTGCTGCAACGTGCAATAGTTGTCGCCGCGCAGATAGGAGCGATCGCGCGCGCGCAGCCGGCCCTCATGGGTGTACTGGTAGGCGAGAGTGACATTGCCGCGGCCCCCGGCGAAATTGTGGCCCGCGGTGAGACTCGCCGTCCAGTTCACCGGCTCGCCGCCGTCCGCCATGCCATATTGGACGCGGCCGACGAGACCCTCGAAATCCTTGCGGATGATGAAGTTGACGACGCCCGAGACAGCGTCCGCGCCGTAGACGGCGGAGACGCCGCCCGTCGCGACGTCGACCCGCTGGATCAGATCCTGGGGAATGGTGCCGATGTCGACGGCCGCCGTCTCGGGCAGTTGCGCGACGTGCCGCCGCCCGTCGACGAGGACGAGCGTGCGCTGGGTGCCGAGGTTGCGCAGATTGAGCAGGTTCAGCCCGACCGCGCCGATCCCGGCCTGCGAACCTGAATTCTGCGCGGTATCCGAGGAACCGACGAGGGCGGGAATATCCTGGAGGAAATCGGTGAGGTTGGTTTCGCCCGACTGGAGAATCGTGTCGGAACTGATCGAGGTGACCGGGTTCGGCGAGGTCAGGGCGGGCCGGGCAATGCGCGAGCCGGTGACGACGATCGCCTGTTCATCGCCGGGCGCGGCATCGCCGGCAGCGGCGTCCTGCCCCATTTGATCCTGGCCGAAGGCCGGGGCTGGAAAGGCAGCGGCTGCGAGAGCAAGAAGCGAAACGGAAACCGGCATCGCCCGGCGGCGATTGAAGCTGCGCATCGATGACCCCTGTTGGCCAGATCCTGGGGAAATTCCCGCTTCGCAGGGGGCCACGAAACGCCGACCGGCGGCGGACGAGATCGACGAACCTCACATCATGACGACGAACGTCACAGGATTGTCACGGCGCGGTCGCTTTTCGTCGCACCGCCCGGGTGATGCGCCTGACACGCGCAACGGGAAGGGAAGCCGGGCGGTCGAGTCGGATCGCCCGGCTTCCCTGCGGTCACCGCAGCGCCAGCCCGCGAAGAGGCTGGCGAGAGGGTTCAGTAGCGGTAATGGTCCGGCTTGAACGGGCCCGCGACCGGCACGCCGATATAATCGGCCTGCTTCTGGCTGAGCGTGGTCATCTTCACGCCGAGCTTGTCGAGGTGGAGCGCCGCGACCTTCTCGTCGAGATGCTTGGGCAGGACGTAGACCTCGTTCTTGTAGGTCTCCGATTTGGTCCAGAGCTCGATCTGCGCCAGCACCTGATTGGTGAAGCTGGAGCTCATCACGAAGCTCGGATGGCCGGTGGCGTTGCCGAGGTTCACAAGACGGCCCTTGGAGAGGACGATGATCTTCTTGCCGTCCGGGAATTCGACCTCGTCGACCTGCGGCTTGATCTCGGTCCACTTCATGTTGTTCAGCGCCGCGATCTGGATCTCGCTGTCGAAGTGGCCGATGTTGCAGACGATCGCCATGTTCTTCATCGCGCGCATATGGTCGAGCGTCAGCACGTCCATATTGCCGGTGGCAGTGACGAAGATGTCGGCGCGCGTGGCCGCTTCTTCCATCGTCACGACCTCATAGCCCTCCATCGCCGCCTGCAGCGCGCAGATCGGGTCGATCTCGGTGACGAGCACGCGGGCGCCGCCGTTGCGGAGCGACGCGGCGCTGCCCTTGCCGACGTCGCCGAAGCCGGCGACGCAGGCGACCTTGCCGGCCAGCATCACGTCGGTGGCGCGGCGGATCGCGTCGACGA
>JAESFN010000506.1_pt1 | contig 34245 bp, 36 predicted proteins | sample 9269411 | NCBI WGS metagenome assembly JAESFN01 (sample SAMN14505399, study PRJNA617100) | algae metagenome | isolation source: Iphinoe sp. HA4291-MV1 and co-occurring heterotrophs from trail next to... | place: USA: Maunawili Falls, Hawaii | collected 2009-07-25
ATCAAGGCAACAACGAGCATGAGGACAGACACGACCTCAGCAGAGCGGAACAGCATGGCTCCCCTTTACTTTCTTTTCGAGATGCGCTGACGCTCGGCGCGGATTAGCTCCGCCTGACGGAGCCCCCACAAATCACGTTACGGAAAAGCGCAAAAGGTTCCATCAACTTTTGCGTTATCCGGGATTTTCGTCAAACAGGCTGGCAAGGAAGCCACAGCGCCCGGCTGAAGCCGGTCAGCTGACCAGCTTCAGGCCGACGATGCCGGCAACGATCAAGCCGATGCTGGCAAGCCGCAGGGCGGTGGCGGGCTCGTGGAACAGCAACATGCCCAGCACCGCGGTTCCGATGGTGCCGATGCCGGTCCAGATGGCATAGCCGGTGCCCACTGGCAGGTCACGCAATGCGATGCCGAGCAGCACAACACTGGCAACCATGGCCGCCACGGTGACGGCAGTCGGGCCGAGCCTCGTAAAGCCGTCGGTGTATTTGAGGCCGATCGCCCAGACGACTTCCAGCAGGCCCGCAATGGTAAGGTAAACCCACGCCATGGGAGTTACTCCTTGAGCGCGGGCCGTCCCGCCTGAATATTGGGAAGTGTCGGGGTCGTCCCCGACGGGAAGCGATATAGACTGGCACCGTGCTGAGGAGAAGTGCCGGGAATGCAGATCTGATGGCCCGGGGAGGCGTGGGCGGTCGCCAAACTGAACGGCTCCTGAACAGGTCTGGTCACCAGCAGCAAGGAATCCGGTTTTTGGGGCTGGAAGCGGCATATTGGCTTGTGTAGGAGGCCACAGATCGCACCTGCCGGGGGGCCGGGCGATATCCATGTCAATGCATTGCTGAGGACGCGAATGCACAAGATGATATGGCGAGCCTCCCTCGCCTGCGCACTCGTTGCGCTCGGAACCTTTTCCCTCTCCTTGCCTGGCCTTGCAGCCAGTGGCAAAGCGCTCGGCGTCGATCCGGCCGCCGCCGTCGAGACCAATACCGATAGCAAGACGCTGACTGTGGGCGCCGACATCTTCATCGGCGACCGGGTGGTCACCGGCGCCAAGGGCCAGGTGCAGATCAAGTTCAGCGACCAGACCGAGCTGGTGGTTGGCCCGAACTCGGCACTGCTGATCGAAGACTATCTGCTGCGCAACGACGACTCGGCCGGCAAGTTCGCCATCAACGCCCTGTCGGGCACGTTCCGCTTCACCACCGGCCGGGCACCGAAGGACCGCTACATCATCGAGACGCCAACCGGCACGATCGGGGTACGCGGCACGTCGTTCGATTTCAATTCGAGCACGCAGGAAACCCGCGTGCTGCTCTATCATGGGCAGGTGGTGCTCTGTAACCTCGACAAGACCTGCGTGACGCTCGACGACACCTGCGAGCTGGGCGCTTACGACCTCGGGAAATCGGAGATCCTTGGCCACACCGATGACTTCAAGGGCGCCGCCCGCGAAGATCTGAAGGCCGCGTTCAAGTATGCCCAGTCGCAGGCCCCGCTGCTCGGCGCCTTCCGCGTCGATGAGGCCAAGGAGTGTTTCCAGCGAGGGTTCGTGGCCAATACGCCGCGGAGCCTGATTTATGGAGACAGCGGCGACGCACGACAGGTGCTGCCGCAACCGAACCCCGACGAGGAGCCGATCCCCGATGGCTGCTGGCCCGATGAGTCGGCCGAAGGTGGCTATATGTGCAATTGAGCGCTGACGCGCTGGCCTGCCCTCGCGATTCTGCATTAGGGATCGCGGGGGAGAATTGCCTGCCATGACCGAGACGGCCCAGCCGCTCCTGCCGATGGCAGCGCTGATTTCCGCCAGCCTGTTGTCGATCGGCGTCGGCTACGCGTCGACCGCGCCCTATGACGCGATCATTGCCATCGACGCCCTGAAGATCGGCCATGGCGATTTCGCGCTGATCCTGACCGTCGCCTCGATTGTCGGCGTCGTCGCATCGGTGGCGCTCGGCTGGCTCTCCGACCGGATCGGCGATCGCCGGCTGCTGATGCTGGTCACGGCGCTGCTCGGCGCAATCGGCATGGGCCTGATGTACTGGCTGCGCAGCCCGCTGGCCTTCGTCATTGCCTATTGCGTGATCCTGCCGTTCGGCAACTCGGCATTCAGCCAGACCTTTGCCTATGCCCGCGTCTACTACGATCAAACCCGGCCAAAGGACGCCGAGTTCCGGATCACCGTGCTGCGTTCGATCTATGCGGCGTCATGGGTGATGGTGCCGCCGCTCGCCGGCTGGATCGCCGCGGTCTACCAGGTGTTCGATGTCTACCTGCTGGCGGCCGTGGCCTATCTGCTGTGCGGCGCCATCTCGCTGGTGATGCTGGCCGACCCGGCAACCCGCGTCATCTCCGCTGCGCCGAAACCGAGTGCGGACGGTAAGGGCGGTATAGCGCTGCCGATGCTGGTCGGCATCTGCGGCATCCTGTTGATCAATGTGGCGATAAAGGTCAGCGGCACGGCCACGCCGCTGGCCATGGTCAGTCATTTCGGCGGCAATATCGGCGATGTCGGCATCGCGGCGGGCATTGGGGCATTACTCGAGATCCCGCTGATGCTGGCCTGGGGTTTCCTCGGGCGTCGGTTCAGGAAGCCCACACTGATCGCCGCCGGAGCGCTGATTTATGCGCTCTACCAGGTGCTGCTGACACAGGCGAGCGGGGTCACCGAGGTGTTCTGGCTGCAGGTCCCGCGCGCCGTCGCCGTTGCGGTGCTGATGAGCGTTCCGATCAGCTACATGCAGGAGGCGATCCGCGGCAGGGTGGGCCTCTCCACCTCGCTGCTCGACGTGACGGTGGTCGCGTCGGGCATGCTCTCGGCCGGGATCTTCGGGCTGGTCGCCGCGCCGGGCCGTTATCTTGAGTTGTTCTGGGTGGCAGCAGGGCTTGCCGCGTGCGGCGCGGTGGTCCTGATCGTGGCGCACAACGTGCTGCAACGCCAACCCGCCGCGCAGCATTGACAGCGGATACAGTCAGGGCAAGCTCCGCAAGGAGGAGACATCGCAATGGATGAGGCAAAGCCCGAGCACGGACTGACCCGCCTCCGTTCGACCTTGCGGCTGCTCTACCACGGCAGTTCGACCACGGCGCTGCGCTTCCAGTTCGCCGTGCTGCTGGTCGATCTGGCGATCATCGCCTTCTTCATCGCCACGCCACTGCTGCGCGACCGGCCGAGTTTCATCTGGATCGATATCGCCGTCGCCGTGCTGCTGATCGCCGATCTTGTGGCACGCGGGCTCGCCTCGACCGATCCGCTACGCTGGCTCAAGCAGCCGACGACGATCGTCGACATCTTCATCCTCATCACGCTGCTGTTGCCGGCCTGGCTCGCCAATTTCGGCTTCCTGCGCATCCTCCGGCTCTGGACCCTGTCGCAGAGCGGCGTGCTGTGGCGGCCGCTGAAGAAGTTCAAGCTCACCGAGTATCGCGAACAAGGCGAGGCCATCGTCAACATCGTGACGTTCCTGTTCCTCGTCTCCGGCTTCGTGCTCACCTTCTTCGGCAGCCCGGATTCCGGCATCGAGGGCTATGTCGATGCGCTCTACTTCACTGTGACCTCGGTAACCACCACCGGCTATGGCGATGTAACGCTGCCAGGCACCGCCGGGCGGCTGACCTCGATCGTCGTGATGATCACCGGTATCACCCTGTTCGTGCGGCTGGCGCAGTCGATCTTCCGGCCGCACAAGGTGCTCTTCCCCTGCCCGCAATGCGGCTTGCAGCGGCACGAGCCCGATGCCGTGCACTGCAAGGCCTGCGGGCACGTACTGAATATCCCCGATCAGGGTAACTGAACGCCGACCTTCGGCGTTCTCGACGGCGCTCTACCGCGACAGCGCTCGGATCTCCGCGTTGGCGCGGCGTAGTCGCTCGGCAAGGCTGGCCCCCACCGCCATCACCAGCGCGTTGTGGGCTGCTGGCGCGTTGGCGGCGAGGTCATCGAGCCCGTCGCGGTCGAGCACCAGCGCGGTTCCGGACGTGACAGCGACGACATCGGCGGTGCGCGGCGCATGGCCAAACAGCGCAAGTTCGCCGAACACCGTGCCCGGCTCAACGGTGCTGACACGGTGGCTCGGGGCATTGCCGACCCTGACGGTGATGTCGACGTGCCCCCTGGTAAGAAAGAACAGCTCATCGGCGCGGGCGTTCTGGGCGATCAACCTCGCGCCCGGTTCGAACGGCAGCGGCTGCAGGCGCTGCGCCAGGGCTGCCAGCATGGCTTCGTCGAGGCTGGCGAGCAGGTCGAACTCCGCCAGCGGTACACTGGAGTCAGTCTGGCCACTGCCGGCCTGCTCGAGCAGCCGATCCTCGAAATACTCGAGTGCCTGATCGACATTGGGAAAGTGGATGTCCTGCTCGAAAGTATGCGGCAGTTCGCCGGAGATCGAGACCACTGCAAAACCCTTGCCGGCCTCCTGCAAAGTGCGACGAGCGGTGTTGAGCAGCGTGACGGCAACGCCATCGATGCGCAGCACACGGGTCAGGTCGAGGACAAAGTAATAGGCGCTGTCGAGGTCCTCGATGATCCGGCGGGTGACCCGCTCGGCCTCGATGAAGCCGAGTTCGGCCTGCAGTTCGTAAACGGCGATCAGGTGGCCGTAACGGTCCAGCTTTTTTGCCTGCTCGTGGCGGCGAACGCGCTTCGAATGCACCTCGTCCGACCGGTAGACGCGTCGCAGCGGCACCAGTCCGCCACCACGATCCTCGAACAGGTGCAGGCGGAAATTGGCGGAGATGTCCTCGCATACCTTTACACCGCGGGCGCTGTTGCCGACGGCATCGAGGCGTGGCGAGAATGTACCGATGCCGAGTTGGCCGGGCAGCACCGCGGCGATGCCGCCCCCTACCCCGCTCTTGGCCGGCAAGCCGACGCTGAACTGCCAGCCACCGGCATAGTCATACATGCCGCAGGTGTTCATCACCGACAGGACGGAACGCACGTTGTCCGTGGAGATAGCGCGCTGGCGCGTTACGGGGTTGACGCCGCCATTGGCGAGGGTGGCGCCGATCATGGCCAGGTCACGAGCCGTGACCAGCAGCGAACACTGGCGGAAATAGAGATCGAGGTGCTCGTTGACATCGCCCTCGATCATGCCGGCGTTGAGTTCCAGGTAGGCGATGGCCCGGTTGCGGTTCCCGGTGATGGTCTCGGAGCGGTACACCGCCTCGTCGAGGTCGAGAATCCGGCCGGTGAAGCGCTGAAAGATGTCAAGGATGCGCTGGTAGCGCTCGGCGTGGTCAGCCCCCTTGATCATGGCGCTGGCAGCGATGGCACCGGCATTGACCATCGGGTTGAACGGCCGGTTGTTGCGCTCGTCGAAGGTGATCGAGTTGAACGCCTCGCCGGACGGCTCGACACCGATGTGCCGCAGCACCTCCTCGCGCCCATGATCCTCGAGGGCTAGGGCATAGATTACGGCCTTGGAGACCGACTGGATGGTGAACAACGTGCCGGTATCGCCGACTTCGTAGACAAAGCCATCGGTGGTGGCGAAAGCCAGCGAGAACTGATCGGGATCAACCGCCGACAACTCAGGGATGTAGTTCGCCAACTCCCCCGACAGGTTGGGACGGTGTCGTGCGTAGAGGTCGTTGAGGTACTGCCATACCGGCAACTCCTTCGGCGAGAGCCCGGCCGCTCGCAGATCGACTTGCTGCATACAACTGACTCACTTTTGCCTAAAGTGTAGTCAGACTAACCATTGCGCTAGCTTTTGAGCAATAGTCATTGCGGCCTGGTCGCAGCGTACCGGCTGAGACAAGCCAGGAGTGTGAGAGTGGGCCTTTCAGGGGGAGATCGGGCAGTCAACGAGGAACCAGTCGACTGCCGCGCGGGAGCCGAGGCGCATTAGTCAAGCGATGGCGAGCCTGCCAGGGATCAGCCTCTGTCCGCTATTGCAGCGGCAGGTAGCCTGAAACGGCCGAGAGCCCTGCTACATCTCGTCGAAGGGCACGCCGCCCCTCGATTTGCTGTCCCTGGGGCTCTCGACGATCTGCACGACGACGCGTTCGGCCGGGACGTTGAAGTTCTTCACCACCGCCTCGGTGATGTCCTTCATCAGCGCCTTCTTGCTCTCGGTGGAGCGGCCTTCGACGATGTGAACGAGGACCTCGGGCACGTCAGGCCTTCACCGTCTTGGGCTTCGACTTGGCCTTTGGCTTGTCCTTGGCCTTGGTGACCTTGGGCGCCTTGGCGGCGGCTTTCGCCTCGGCCTCACGGATCTTGGCCACCGAGGTGCCCATGTGGCCCCAGTTCTTGTTGTCGACTTCCTCGATGACGACGAACGTGTACTCGGGCTTCTTGTTCAGGATCCGGACCAGCATCTCGGTGGTCTCTTTGTAGATCTGCAGCTTCTGCTCGTAGGTCGCGCCGTCGGTGATCTCGATACGGACATAAGGCATGGTTTCCTCCCCCAAAGCCGGGGGAAGGATGCGGCAGCCGAGGTACGCTCGTCAACCGAGCGGGTCGTAGCCCTTCTTCGGCTTCTTGCGCGGGGCATTGGCGGCGGCGTCGACCGGGGGATCACGCTTCTCCCGGTTCTTGTATTTCGGCTTGCCCTTGTCCTTGGGGTTCACCTTCGGCTTCTCGCTGGGCTTGCGGTTGTAGAGCACGGGCTCGCGCGCAGCCGGCGGCGCATCGACTGCCACCGGGGGGGTGATCTCGCGGGCGGGCTTGGTGGCGAGCTTGGCACCCTTGTCAGAGCGAACCTTATAGCGCGGACCATCGTCGCGGGCCGGGCGATCCTCGCGCGGCTGGTAGCGCGGAGCATCGTCGTGCTTTTTGAAGCGCGGGGCGCTGTCGCGGTTGTAGCTCTTTTTGTTCGCCGTCGACGGCGGACCGGAAGCGGCGATAGTCGTATTGGCCTCGATGTGACCGCCGATGCGACCGATGGCGGCGGCGAAGGCATCGGCCTTGTCGGCGGCGATCTCGAAACGCGTCTCGGTGTCGAGGATCTTGATCGAGCCGACGTCACGCTTGGTGACATCGCCAGCCTTGCAGATCATCGGCAGGAGCCACTTCGGGTCGGCGCGGCGGTTGCGGCCGATCGACAGCGTGAACCAGCGGCCGTTCTGCATCGGCTCCGGCTTGCCGCGCGGGGCGCCGCCTTCATCGAGGAAGCGCTTGTCGCGGCGGGGCGGCTTTTCATTGAAGGCCGGGATTGCCTGCTCCGACACTTCCTCGGGTGCCGGGCGGGCAGCCAGCTCGCGGCGGATATAGGCGGCAGCCAGTTGCTCGGGCGTCAGCCGCTCGAGCAGTTCGGCGACGAACGGCGCCTCGATCTCGTTCGGCGCCGTGACAACGACCGCCGTGGCGATGATCTGCTCGCGATTGCGGGCGTCGATCTCGGCGATAGTCGGGGCGCCACGGGTGGTGGCTTCGAGGTTGGCGGCACGCAGCACGCGGGCGGCGGCGCTGCGCCGATGCAGCGGCACGATCAGCGCGCAGATGCCCTTGCGGCCTGCACGTCCGGTGCGGCCCGAACGGTGCAGCAAGGTCTCGGGGTTGGACGGGACGTCCGCGTGGATGACGAGATCGAGGTTGGGCAGGTCGATACCACGGGCGGCGACGTCGGTGGCAACACAGACACGGGCGCGGCCATCACGCATCGCCTGCAGCGCATTGGAGCGCTCGGCCTGGGTCAGCTCGCCGGACAGCGCCACCACCGGGAAGCCGCGGTTGGCAAGGCGGGCAGTGAGGTGCTTCACCGACTCGCGGGTGTGGCAGAAGACGATGGTGTTGGAGCTGTCGTGCAGCAGCAGCATATTGATGACGGCGTGCTCGCGCTCGTCATTGCGCACGACGACCTGCTGGTACTCGATATCGGCGTGCTGCTCGCCGGCGCTGGTGGCGACGAGGCGGAGCGCATCGCGCTGAAAGGTCTTGGCGAGATCGGCGATGGCGCGCGGTACCGTGGCCGAGAACAACAGGGTGCGGCGGGCTTCGGGCGCTGCCTCGAGGATGAACTCGAGATCCTCGCGGAAGCCGAGGTCGAGCATCTCGTCGGCCTCGTCGAGCACCACTGCCCTGACCTGGCTGAGATCGAGGGCGCCCTTCGAAATATGATCGCGCAGGCGACCTGGCGTGCCGACGACGATATGCGCGCCGCGCTCCAGCGCCCGTCGCTCGGTGCGGATGTCCATGCCCCCTACCCCAGCGGCGATCTGCGCGCCGGTCTCGGCGTAAAGCCACTGCAATTCGCGCTGCACCTGCATGGCCAGTTCGCGGGTCGGAGCAATCAGCAGCGCCAGCGGCGTGGCAGCGGGGCCGAACGCGGCATCCTCGCCCAACAGGGTGGGCGCGATCGCCATGCCGAAGGCGACAGTCTTGCCCGAGCCCGTCTGGGCCGACACCAGAAGGTCGCGCTCGGCAGCCTCAGGTGCCAGCACACTGAGCTGGACCGGGGTCAGCGTATCGTAGCCGCGGGCGCTGAGGGCGGCGGCAAGCGCGGGATGAATGGTCTCGGGAAGGTTCACGGGGCGGCTTTCGCTGTGTGCAGGTATCAATACACCCGCGAGGTCATCCCGCGAACGCGGGCATCGGTGTTTTTCTTGCTCGGCAATATCGCAAACGGAGATCCCCGCTTACGCGGGGATGACGCCGGTGGGTGGCGTATCCGCTAGCAAAACAAAAGGGCCGCCCGGAGGCGGCCCTCGGAAATCGCTATCAGCAGGCGATCAGCCGACGATCTCGTCGTCGGTGAAGAAGAACTTGATCTCTTCCTTGGCGGTCTCGGGAGCGTCCGAGCCATGCACCGAGTTCTCGCCGACCGAAACGGCGTAGAGCTTGCGAATGGTGCCCTCGGCGGCGTTGGCCGGGTTGGTGGCGCCCATCACTTCGCGATTCTTCAGGATGGCGTTCTCGCCTTCCAGCACCTGCACGACGACCGGACCGGACATCATGGACTCGACGAGCTCGCCGTAGAACGGGCGCTCCTTGTGCACGGCATAGAAGCCCTCGGCCTGGGCGCGGGTCATCTTGATCTTCTTCAGCGCGACCGGACGCAGGCCGTTCTTTTCGAACACGGCAAGGATGTTGCCGATCAGGTTGCGGCGAACCGCGTCGGGCTTAATGATGGAGAAAGTGCGCTCAATGGCCATGTGTCTGGTCCTTGCGTGTGGGTCTGAATTGGGTGCGGCCTTCTAGCGGCTAGGCGTGACGGGCGCAAGACGGGCGTTTTGTCACCGGCACTGCAACAAGCGGAGGGGCGATGGGCTCCGGATATACCATTCGCCCGGCAAGAGCCGATGATCAGCCGGCGCTGATCGCCATCGTCTGGAAGACGGTGATGGCAAGTGAACGCGATCGCGACACGCTGCTGGCGCACCCGGAAGCAGTGCAGGTGCCGGTCGAACAGTTGACGCCGACAACGGCGTGCGTGGCCGACGCAGCCGGCACCACCGCCGGTTTCGCCGTCGTGCTGCCGAGGCCCGATGGGGATGCGGAACTCGACGGGCTGTTCGTCGATCCGGCGATGCAGCGTCTCGGCATCGGGCGCCGGCTGATCGAGCGGACCAAGGAGCTGGCGCGGGCCATGGGTGCGTCGACGTTGCACGTCGTCGCCAACGACGACGCCCTCGCCTTCTACCGCTCGGTCGGCTTCGTCGAAATCGGTGCGACTGAGACGCAGTTCGGCAAGGCGCCCCTGATGTGCTTGGCGCTGAACTAGCGCTAGTGCTGCATGGGGAGGTGTCGTCCTCCGGCGCGAGACGGGCGATGCGCGCACCCGTGCCCTCTGACACCCACGGTCAATCGGGAGTAGGATGACGGCAGTCGGACCAACCGGAGGGGACAAATGTCTGCTGTGGGGTCTGCGCATATGCCGCGTGGCGACGTTGCCACCCGGCGTGACAGCCGGAGATGGACCGAGAGGCGGCTTCTGGTCGGCTCGCTGATCGTGGTGATCGCGCTAGCGGTCGCAGCGACTGACTATGCCGGGTTCGGTTACGCTTGGTCACTTTTCTCGAGGAGCGAGACCGACGCATCGGCAAGTTCGGCGTCGACGAGCGAAGTGTTCGACAGCCTCAAATCGAAATTCCGCGACTACAACACTTACTCGCGCGACAGCTTCCTGATGGAGGAGCGCAGCAAGATTGATGCGCCTTATCTGTCGAGCATCACGAGGCTGCTGGAAAATACCGCGGAAAGCGGAGGCGCCGGCACGATGATCAAGACATTCCTGGATCTGCGGAGGGTGCTCGACCTCGAGCAACCCTGCACCGCCGGCTATCCGTGGTCGACGCTGGTGTGGAGCGCAAGGCGCGACATCGATACAATGGCAGATGGCAGCAAGCTGGTGGCGCTGGACCTGTTTTTCTGCCTTTTCACCGTGCCAAGGGACGAAAGTGGCATTGTCCGGTACCCGATCGCTACCGTCACCCTCACCGCGGACGAGAGCCGGCAGCTAACTTCGATCTACTCCCATATCACTGCCGACGACGAGAGGAATGCCTTGCGGTGGCTGCAGGCCGTGGTGAGTGGCGAAATCGCGCACCTCAGGCGCCTCATCGAACTGAGGAACGCCTCGACATCGTCCTTGTCAGATGAAATCGACGATCGGCTGCACCAGTATCTGCGGGCCAACCAGGCTGCCTTCGCGCATGACGTGGCCATGGCGCTCACCCGGGCCCTGCTGCTGGCGGTTCTGATCGTACTGGCGGTGGTGTCGTTGGGCTTCGCGCTTCGCGACCGTCCACACTGACGAGGCTTCGCTTGCGTTGTTTCGGCGTGTGCGCTCAAGTGTCGAGAATGGCGTCCGGGTCGGGGGAATACCGTGAGATTGCTGCTTCTGGCTGCTGTGATCGGGGCCGCTACGACTGCCGCGCAGGCAGCGGCATGGCAATCCGGGCTACTCGACGATGAGATCACCACTTACTACTACGCCCACCAGCAGGCGGAGAGCGGCGAGCATCGGCTTGGCTATGAGTGCGAGGCGTCATCGGGCGTAGACGTGTTCTTTGTCGAAACGCCTGAGCCGTACGATCCCACCACGAGCTACGCACCCGAAGTGCCGACGAGCTTCATCATCGATGGGGAAACCATCGAAGTCAGTGGTGTCTTCCAGGACCGCGGGGGAAAGCTCTTCGTTGTCTACGAGTCGTACGCCATCGACAGGTTCGGAGCCCTGTTCGACAAGCTTCTGGTGGCGCAATCGACCGTGCGGGTCACCTTCTTCGATCGCGACCTCAGCTTCTCGCCCGAGGGCCTTCGGGATGCGGTGCAGCCGATATACGACGAGTGCGTCTACTGATCCTTGGTGACTATTCGGTCGGCACCGGCGGCACGCAATCAGGCGTATGCGGCGCGATGTCGACCTTACCCTGCGCCTGAACCTCGCCGCCCGGGCTGACCAATTGCACATTCAGGGCCGTGACATCCTCGACGGCGTTGATGGCACTGGTGTGAGTGACCTTCACCACCTGCATGGTGCAGACCTCGGCGGTGGGAACGACCGGGATGGTGACCGTGGCAGTACCGGATTCGACCAGGTCGACACTGCCATTGCCGGTCTCTTCGCAGGCGCCGCCATCGTAGCTGAAGCTCAGCGACACCAGTTCGGCATCGAGCCGGCAGGCCTTGAGATCGTTCAGCGGCGCCAGTTCCTGGGCGACGGCCACGCCGGACACGAGGCAGAAGGCGACGGTGGCGGGGATGAGGCGCATTGGACTTCTCCGGGTTCTCGGTCTATTGGGTCGGCTTCGATTTGATCTATCTCTCCAGTAACGCATTCCGCGCGCCGCGGATGCATCGGCCGCGCCATGTTGACCATTACCGATCTCACCTATCGCATTCAGGGCCGTGCCCTGTTCGAAGATGCCAATCTCGTCCTGCCTGATGGCAGCAAGACCGGCTTTGTCGGCAAGAACGGCACCGGCAAAACCACGCTGTTCCAGCTGATCCAGGGACAGCTGGCGCCCGAGCGCGGCACCATCGAGGTGAACAAGAAGGCCCGCATCGGCGCGGTGGCACAGGAAGCGCCGGCGAGTTCGATCAGCGTGCTCGACGTCGTGCTGTCCGCCGACAAGGAACGCACGGCGCTGCTCGCCGAAGCCGAAACGGCGACCGACCCGCACCGTATCGGCGACATCCACACCCGGCTCGCCGAGATCGATGCGCATACCGCCGAAGCACGGGCCTCGACCATTCTGAAGGGTCTCGGGTTTGAAAAGGACCGGCAGTTGGCGCCGACCTCGGAGCTGTCGGGTGGCTGGCGCATGCGCGTGTCCCTGGCCGGTGTGCTGTTTTCGCAGCCTGACCTGCTGCTGCTGGACGAGCCGACCAACTATCTCGATCTCGAAGGCACGCTCTGGCTCGAGAAGTATCTCGCGACCTACCCCTACACCGTGTTCATGATCAGCCACGACCGAGACCTCCTGAACAAGGCGGTGAACTCGATCGCGCATCTCGAGCACAGAAAGCTCACCTTCTACAAAGGCGCCTACGACACGTTCGAAGAAACGCGCCGGATGCAGATGGAGCTCAACAACAAGAGCCGCGAGAAGACGCTCGACCAGATCGCGCACCTGCAGAAATTCGTCGACCGCTTCAAGGCCAAGGCCACCAAGGCCAAGCAGGCCCAGGCGCGCGTCAAAATGATCGCCAAGCTGAAACCGCCGGCGGCGATGTTCGACGAGAGCTCCTCGCCGTTCAATTTCCCCGATCCCAAAAAGATCCCGGCCTCGCCGATGATGACCTTCGACAACGTGTCGGTGGGCTATGGCGACAAGGTGATCCTCAGGCACATCACCAACCGGATCGATCCTGACGACCGCATCGCGCTGATCGGCGTCAACGGCAATGGCAAGTCTACCTTCGCCAAGCTGCTGTCGGGCGACCTGAAGCCGATGGGCGGCGAGATGCGCAAAGGCAAGGGCTTGGAGATCGCCTACTTCGCCCAGCACCAGCTCGACAAGCTGAAGCCGGAGCAGACGCCGTTCGAGCATGTCATCGACCTGATGCCCTATGACAGCGAGGCCAAGCGGCGCTCGCGCGTGGCGCAGATGGGACTCACCACGTCGCGCATGGACACCAAGGTGAAGAACCTCTCGGGTGGCGAGCGCGCGCGCCTGCTGCTCGGGCTCATCACCTTCGGCGGCCCGGGCATGCTGATCCTCGACGAGCCGACCAACCACCTCGACATCGACAGCCGCGACGCGCTGGTGGCGGCGCTCAACGATTATTCGGGCGCCGTGCTGATCATCAGCCACGACCGCCACCTGATCGATGCCACGGTCGACAAGCTGTGGATCGCGCAGAACGGCACGATCGAGGAATTCGACGAGGATCTCGACACCTATCAGCGCCTGCTGACCTCGAGCACCGGCAAGGGCAGCAAGAAGGACGCCGCACCGGTGGTGGAGGACCGCAAGGCCGCCCGGCAGGATGCAGCGGCCAAGCGCGCCGAAGTGGCGCCGTTGCGCAAGTCGATCAAGGATCTCGAGCAGAAGCTCGGACGGCTGCGGACCGAACTGGCGCGGGTCGATGGCTTTCTCGCCGACCCCAAGACCTATGACGGGGCGCCCGAACGGGTGATCCTGCTCGGCAAGGACAAGGCACGATTCGAAGGCGAAATCGCCAGGATCGAGGAGAGCTGGCTGACGCTCAGCGAAGAGCTCGAGCAGGCCGAGAGGGCGATGGGATGACGGCGATGACCGCAAGCGAGATCGTCGGCCTCCTGGGGCTGGAACCGCATATCGAAGGCGGTTTCTATCGCCAGACCTTTGCCGACGAGGCCGATGCGGGTGGCCGACCGCGCTCGACACTGATCTACTATCTGCTGACCGACCGGCAATCGGGCGCCTGGCACCGGGTGGATTCGGCCGAGGTGTGGCACTGGTACGCCGGGGCGCCGATGACGATCGGCATCTCGCGCGACGGCAAGAGCGTGACGGAACATCAACTAGGCAACGACCTCTTCGCCGGCGAGCGACCACAGGTGGTGATCCCACGTGGGGCCTGGCAGCAGGCGACCTGCCTCGGTGACTGGTCGCTGGTGGGCTGCACCGTGGCGCCGGGGTTCCAGTTTTCGAAGTTCGAGCAGGCAGAGCCAGGCTGGGAGCCGGGCTGAGGCTGACGAGAACGGCCCCGTCCCATCCTCCCCCACAAGGGGGGAGGTGCCTGCCGGCGTGTTTGGCACGATCGAAGACAGGGCCTCTAACTCTTCACCTCCCCCCTTGTGGGGGAGGCCGGGAGGGGGCCGTCTGTTTCAGTCGGGCCCTACCCCTTCTTCGCCCACCGGCCGTTGCCGTCCTGCTGCCAGTAGGTGACCTCGTTGCCATCGCGCAGCGCCTTCCAGGCGGCGCGGGCTTCGGTCACCGCATCGGGGTCGTGGCCGGAAAACATGAAGACGATGCGCTGGTAGCCCTCGCCGGACTGCGGCACGGCGCGATCGACGAAGAAGCGGACTTCGGCATTGTTGGGGTTATGCGGGCGGGTGGTGATCAGCACCGGCTGCAGGTGATCGGCATCGCCGCCGGCGAGCGAATGCGGCAGGAAGCTGTCGTCGCGATAGGTCCACAGCATGTCATCGAGCAACCGAGCCCGCTCGTCGCTGGCGGTTTCGACAACGACGCTCCAGCCGCGCTCCAGCGACTTTTCGAGCAGCACCGGCAGCACCCGTTCGAGCGGCTGGCTTTCGAGGTGATAGAACAGGATTTCGGTCACACAACCTCCTCCGCCGGCGGCACGGCACCATGGCGCAGCGCCAGCGTCGTCAGCGTCTCGGCAAGCAGTTTTGCGGGGCGATCCATGGCGCGTACCGGGATGTTGGCGAGGCCCGCGGCCGGCTGGCGGAACCCGGCGGTACCGGCGCGATAGGGGCTGAGACGCGTCTCGCGCGGGGCCTTCAGCGCCAGCAGGACCCCACCGCCGCCGGGGGCCGGCTCAACCTCCACAATGTCCGCCCAGGCGATCGGTGCGTCGGTGACGCGACGGTCAAACACGCCGTGCGCATCGATGGTCAGCACCGGGCGTTCAAGGCGCAGGTCACCGATCACCACGCTCGCCACGGCGAGGAAGAACGCTCCGACCGCCAGCGTCGGCAGCGCCAGGAGCGTCAACTCGACGCTCGGGCGCATGCCGAGCAGGCCGAGCAGGCTCGCGAGCAGCAGCAGTGTCGGCAGCAACGCTACCAGCCCGGCGAACAGAGCAATCGCCGCGATTGGCGGCAGCCACAGGCGCGAGGGGTTGGCGACAAGCGGCAGGTCGGGCAAGTCGCCGGTCATTTGGCCTCGTAGTTGTCGCGCACCAGCCGATCGAGCAGCGCCACGCCGAAGCCCGAGGCCCAGGCGGCGTTGGTCTCACTGGCAGGCGAGGCGAGCGCCACCGCCGCGATATCGAGATGCGCCCACGGCACGTCGTTGACGAAGCGCGCCAGGAACTGCGCGGCGGTGATCGAGCCGGCGGGGCGGCCGCCCGAGTTCTTGATGTCGGCGAAGCGGCTGTCGATCTGCTTGTCGTAGGCAGCGCCCATCGGCAGGCGCCAGAGCTTTTCGCCAGTGGCGAGGCCAGCAGCCAGCAGCTTGGCCGAGAGGTCGTCGTCGTTGGAGAAGAGCCCTGCGTGATCGTTGCCGAGCGCCACGCCGATGGCGCCGGTGAGCGTCGCGAGGTTGATCATGAACTTCGGCTTGAAGCGATCCTGCGTGTACCAGAGGGCATCGGCGAGGACGAGGCGGCCCTCGGCGTCGGTATTGACGATCTCGATGGTGGTACCGCTCATGGCGGTGAGGATATCGCCCGGGCGGTAGGCGGTGCCTGAGGGCATGTTCTCGACGAGGCCAATGACGCCGATGGCGTTGACCTTGGCCTTGCGGGCGGCGAGCGCATGCATCAGGCCGGTGACCGCGGCGGCGCCGCCCATGTCGCCCTTCATGTCTTCCATGCCGAGGCCGGGTTTCAGCGAGATACCGCCGGAGTCGAACACTACCCCCTTGCCGATGAAGGCGATCGGCTGCTCCTTCGCCTTGCCGCCGTTCCAGCGCATGATGACGAGGCGGGGCGGCCGGGCCGAGCCCTGCGCGACGCCGAGCAGCGCATTCATGCCGAGCTTACGCATGGCCTTCTCGTCGAGCTGTTCGATCTCGACGCCGAGCTCGGCGAGCTTGGCGGCTTCGGCGGCGAACTCCAGCGTGCCCAGCACGTTGGGCGGCAGGTGGATCAGGTCGCGGGCGAGGAGCGTGCCTTCGGCCGTGGCCTGGCGGTCGGCGATGGCCTTGTCGACGGCGGACCTGGCATCGACGTGCAGGGTGACGGCCAGCGTGCTGTCGCCATTGTCGTCGGCCTTGGCCGGCTTGTAGCGATCGAACTTGTAGTGGCGGAGGCGGAGGCCGGCGGCGAGCTCGCCGATGCGCTCGGGTGTCGCCTCGGCACCATCGAGCAGCACTGCAGCCTTGCTCGCCTTGATGCCAGCCAGCTTGCCGGCGAGCGAACCGCCGCGGTCGGTCCAGGCCGAGAGGCCGGCATCAGGCGCCGGCTTGCCGCTGCCTAGCACCAGCAACCGATCCGCCGCGACACCTGAAGGCGCCAGAAGGTCAATCACCTGCCCCTGCTTACCCTTGAAGCTGGCGGCGGCGGCGACTTTCACCCAATCGAGCCCGGTGGCCTGCCAGACGTCGGCCGCCCCCCCGACGGGTGCAGCGCCCTCGGCGACATAGACGACCAGCGTCCCCGTCGCCTTCAGCGGCAGGGCGGCGGTCTTGATCTCGATCCGGTTCGGCATGGGCAAAAATACCTTGTGGCAATGGGGCGGAGAGGTTGTCCGCGAAGGGGCAGGCTTACGACTGATAGTGGCTACGCCCGTCGCGTCAATCCCGCAACACCCCGGGGGCAATGGCCACGCCCCCGCCCGATTGGCTTGCCAAGCCATGGCGGGGGCGGGCAGAGTCCGCCCGGTTCACTGGTCGGGGGCAGACCCGAGGGTGAGCACGCGTTGGAACCTGTTTGTTAGCATGACCCGGCTAGGCAATTATCTTTTCAGGCTTTTTGCCGCCGAAGCCGCTGCGCTTTTCGGGGTCGCGCTGACGATTCTCTACCTCGTGCAGCTGCTGAGAATCGTGGAGGTCGGGGCGGTCCGCGATCGCGGCCTCGGCACCCTGTTCTGGCAGACGATTCTCGGTTTGCCGCCACTCTCCATCGCCTTCCTCTATGTCTGCCTCGCCATCGGGCTGGCGCGTGCACTGCGAGCCATGCAGGCGTCGCGAGAGCTTCACATCATCCACGTCTCCCAACGGCTGTCGGTGCTGATTGGCACGATCCTGGGCTATGCAGCGATCGGCACGCTGATGGTGCTGCTGCTGGCGCATGTGATCGAGCCATTGGCAAGCCGCGAGAATAACCAGATCAAGGCCCAGGCGGCGGCTGACCTGGTGGGGCACTCGCTGGTGCCAAACCGCTTCGCAGAACTGGGCGACGGGGTAACAATTACCGTCGGCGGCCGAGGCGCGAATGGCGAGATCACCTCGTTCTTCGCCGACGACCGGCGCGAAGCGGATACCCGGCGCACCTACATCGCCGATACTGCACTGATTACCGCCGATGAGCTCGGCTACGTGCTGCAGCTCGAAGACGGCACCATCCAGTACCGTACCGCTGACGGGCAGTTCTCGGAGATCTCGTTCGAGCGCTACGACATCGCGCTGGAGCGCCTCACTGGCGACGAAGATACCGGCGAGCGGCGCGGTGACCAGAGCACCTACGGCATGATCATGCGCGGGCTGACCGAAGGCGATTGGCCTGCCGAGTCGCTGCGCCGCATGGCCGAGCGCACAGCCGACGGCTTCCGGGTGCTGGCGCTGTGCCTGTTCGTCGCCGCGATCAGCGCTTTCCCTTCGGGCCGGCGCAAGGAGCCGGTGCTGCCGGTGGAGATCACCGTGCTGGGGGCGGTGCTGTTTGAGCGCGCGGTTACCTCGTACGCGCCGGTTGCCGGCTGGGCCCGCGAAACCACTGGGGTGATCGCCTTGATCGTGATCTCGGTGGCCATCCTCATCTACCGGCTGCGGGTGTTCGCCCCCCTGCCCCGGGAGGCGCATAGCCGATGAACCGCATCGACTGGATCATCGTCAGGCGGCTGGCGAGCAATGTCGGGCTGACGCTCGTGGTGCTGTTCGGCATCGTGCTGCTGGTCGAGTCGCTCAACACCACCCGCTTTTCCGCCCTGTCGGCAACGGGCGGCGCGCCCCTGGCACTGGCGGCGGTGGCACTGGCGGCGGCGCGCTGGATCATCGACACGCTGCCGCTGACCTTTCTGGTCGGCACGGTTGCGGGCCTGCTCAACCTCCAGTCGACGCGCGAGATGACGGTGATCAAAGCCTCCGGCCGCTCGGTGTGGCGCGTGATGATCGTGCCGCTGGCGGTCTCCCTGGCCGGCGGCGTGCTGGTCACGCTGGTGGTCGACACCGCGGTGATCCAGTTCAACCGCGCGCTGTCGCCGAGCACCGCGAGCGGCGAAGTCGGCCGGGCGGGCACGCTGTGGCTCGATGAGCGACAAGGCGACGTCCACTACATTCTCGAGGCCGGCTACGTGAACCCCTCGGGCACCGCACTCGGCAGCGTCAACGTGTTCCTGATGGAAGCGCCGCGCGACCGGATCGAGGCGCCGGCAGCCGAGTTGGTGGGCAACGAATGGGTGCTGGCGCAGGCGACGCGCTACCGGTCGAACGAAATGCCCCAGACGGTGAGCGACTTCCGTCTGCCCACCGCCCGGACCGCCGGCGACATGCGGGCGAGGATCGCCTCGATCAAGGACATGACGGTGTGGGAACTGGCAGGATCCCTGGCGGCAAGGCTCAGCGATTCAAGAGAACGGGCCGAGACGGAAACGCGGTTCCTCAGGCTGCTTGCACTGCCACTTACGCTGTGTGGCTCGCTGGTCATTGCCTTCGCGTTTACGGCCGGTTATCGAAGGACCAATAAGTATGGTGGGGCGGTGCTTTATGGTATCGTCCTTGGCGTCTTGGTTTATGTCGTGACCGAGATGGCAGGACGCGCTGGGGGTGCCGGCGTGATGCATCCGGTCATCGCAGTTGCAGGGCCGGCAGTAGTGGCGATCGTTATCGGAGTGACGGTGCTGCTCAACAGGGAAGACGGGCGGACGTGAGCATGATGCGCCGCGACCGGGGGCTGGAGACGCGCCTGCGCCAGTTTGGCGCCGCGCTCATGCTTGCCCTGGCGGCCGCATCGCCTGCCGCCGCGCAGTTCCTGCCCGAAGGTTTCTTTGCCACCCTGCCCGAGCCAGGTGCACCGGCCAAGGTCGAGGCCAACGTCCTCTCATACGACAAGAGCAGCGACGTGATCAGCGCGCAGGGCCGCGTGCTGATGCAGTACGAAGGCTATTCGATCGCCTGCGACGACCTGCGCTACGAGCAGCAGAGCGGCAACCTCAACTGTATCGGCAACGTGCAACTGGTCGACCCGGCGGGCACCAGATACACCGCCGAAACAATCGAAGTGACCGGCGGGATGAAGCAGGCCTTCATCCAGTCGCTGACCCTCACCACCACCGACGGCGCGCGAGTGACGGCCGACGACGTGCAGTATTCCAGCACGCTCGAGACGGTGCTCAACCAGGCAACCTATGCGCCGTGCGGCGAGTGTATCGATGCCAAGGGCAACCGCATCGGCTGGAAGGTGAAGGCTGCCAAGCTGATCCAGAACGCCGAGACCAAGACGATCTACTTCGAGCAGCCCTCGCTGGAGGTGCTCGGCATCCCGGTGGCCTGGCTGCCCTGGCTGTCGCTGCCCGATCCGAGCGCGAAGCAGAGCAACGGCTTCCTGCTGCCGAGCGCGAACTACAAGGCCGAGTATGGCGGCCGCATCACGGCGCCCTACTTCATCAATATCGGCGACAACACCCAGATCCTGCTCGCGCCCTCGCTGATGTCGCGCCAGGGCTTCCTGATGGCGGCCGAGTGGCAGCAGCAGTTCGACTATGGCTCGTTCACGGTCAAGGCGTCGGGACTCTACCAGCTCGATCCAGGGGCGTTCTCGGGCATCGGCAACCGCGATTGGCGCGGGGCGATCCAGAGTTCCGGCCGCTTCACGCCGATCGCTGACTGGACCGTGGGTTGGTCGTACAGCGCCTTCACCGATGCGGCGTATTTCGACGACTACGACTTCAGCACCGCCGACTGGGTGACCAACGAGGTCTACGCCACCCACCTCAGCAATGACTTCTATGCCGACGTACGGCTGCAGGAATTCCTCAAGCTCGGGCAGTACCCGAGCGACTTCTGGGCCGACCTGGCGCAGAACCAGCAGGCAGCGACGCTGCCGAATGCCCGCGGCAACGGCTATTTCGATCTCGGCGACTGGGGCCAGGTGCGCGCCAACGGCAATCTGCTCGGGGTGTATCGCGCTGAGGACGATCTGAGGGTTTACGGCACCCTGCTCGATCCCGTTCCGTATGCCTTCGGCTATGAAGGCTCCAAAACTCACGCCTCTGGCGAGCTCAGCTGGCAGAACCAGATCATTGCGCCGGGTGGGGTGGTGGTTACGCCGTATCTCGGGCTACGTGCGGACATCACCAACTACGATAGCGGAACGGCTACGGTCGGCGAACCCGCCGACCAGTTCCTGTTCGCGGCGACCCCGATCGCCGCTGTGGATTTCCGCTGGCCGCTGTTTGCCGCCAACGGGCTCGATACGCACCTGCTCGAGCCGATCGCACAGTTGGTCTACCGTGGCAGCGACACCTCGCTGGTGGGCGTCACCAACGACAACGCGCACAGCTTCGTGCTCGATGACACCAACATCTTCTCGTACGACCGCTTCACCGGGACCGACCGTCAGGAAACCGGGCTACGCGCCAATGTCGGGGCGCGCTACCTGGCGAATTTCTCAGGCGGCCAGTGGCTGGAAATCGTCGCCGGGCAGAGCTTCCACCTCGCCGGGGTTAATGCGTTCGACGTCGCCGATCCGGTCAATACCGGTGTCGGCAGCGGCATGGAGGACGATGCCTCCTATGTGGTGCTGGGCGCGCGCGGTTCGCCCTATACCGGGCTGACGCTGGGCGGCAAGATGCAGGTCGACCCCGATGGGCCGCGTGTGGCGCGTGCCGGGATCGGCGGCAATTATGCCTTCGGCCCTTACTCGCTGGGCAGCGACTACGTCTACCTGCCGGCCGACGCGGCCACCGGCGTGACGGCGGATCAACATGAGGTGACGGTGCGCGGCAGCACGCCGCTGCCGCTCGACTATTGGCGCGCCAATGGCAGCGTATCGTGGGACATCGCGGCCAGCGAGTGGCTGGAAGCCCGCGGTGAGCTGATCTATGACGATGGCTTCTTCCTCGCCGGCGGCTTTGCGCAGGCCAACGGGGCAACGCACGAGACGCCGAACTCGGTGACGTTCGGCGTACAGTTCAAGCTGAAGGCGCCAGGGGCGCAGTTCGATATTCTCAACTACTAGTCTGGTCGGCTCGATCGACCAGGAAACCGACTTCGGCTAACCGATTTTGGCCGTATTCTTCCAACATTGAGATGGTTGAGCCGGGGGCGATCCGGCGGCCTTCCCAAAGAACTGAAATGGTGACGACAATGCTCCGCCTCATCGCTGCAACGCTGATCGGCCTTACCCTGAGCGTCATGCCGGCCTTCGCCGCGACCAAGGTCACGGTCAACGGCGTGCCGATCTCGGATATCGAAATCGCGCAGCGCACCAAGCTGCTGGCGCTCGAAGGGGGCGGTGGCACCAAAAAGGCGATGGATCAGCTGATCGACGAGCAGTTGCAGATCCAGGAAGCCAAGCGGATGAATATCGTCATCTCCGAGCAGCAGGTCGACGATGCGTTCCAGCAAGTGGCCCGCAACATCAAGGTGTCGACCGACAAGCTGAACCAGATCCTGCAGCAGGCCGGCGTCAGCAAGGACACCATGCGGGCCCGCCTTCGTGCGGCCATCGCCTGGAACCAGGTGAGCGGCATGGTCGTCGCCTCGCGCGTCAAGGTGTCGGATCTCGATCTCGAGAAAGCCGCCGAGGCCAAGCTCGACCAGGCTTCGAGCTATGACTACATTCTCAAGGAAGTGCTGTTCATCAGCTCGACCGGCAATGCCTCGGCCCGCACCGGCCAGGCCAACCAGTACCGCAAGGCCTTCAAAGGCTGTGACAGCGCCGTGCAGGTGTCGCTGAACTTCACCGACGCCGCGGTGCGCGACATGGGCCGCCGCCACGCCACGCAGCTGCCTGAACCGCTGGCTGCAGAACTCGCCAAGCTCAACGTGGGCGGCATCACCAAGCCACGGGTAACCGAGACCGGCGTATCGATGCTGGCGATCTGCGCCAAGAACGAGGCGCGCGACACCACCTTCGTCAAGAACAAGCTGCGCAACGAGCAGGGTGGCAAGCAGATGCAGGCAGAGGCCGAGAAGTTCAAGGCCGAGCTGCGCACCAAGGCCAAGATCGTCTACAACTAACGGACTCTTGTCGCTCCTTCAGCAATTCGAAGGCAACGGCAACCGGTTGGCTTAGCGAGTCCATGTTAGTGCACGAAACTGGCGCAGCGATTGCGCCAGTTCTGTATTCTGGACATGTGTGAGGACACCTTGGCCGACACTCTAGCGCCGCTGGCCGTAAGCATGGGCGAACCTGCAGGGATCGGGCCGGACCTGATCCTGAGGTTGTTCGCCAACCGCGCCGAGCTCGGCCTGCCACCATTCATCGTCTACGGTCACATCGATTTCCTCAGGGCCCGCGCCGCGCGGTTGCGGTTGCCAGTGGCGATGGCCGAGAGCATGCCGTTCGAGGCGGCGAGCCGGTTTGCCGAAGTGCTGCCGGTGCAGCATGTCGATGGGCTTGTTCCGGACAAGCCGGGAGATCCGACGGCCCTGTCTGGTAAAGTGGTGATTGAATCAATCAGCCGCGCGGTGGGCGACAGCCTTACCGGGGCCTGTCGCGCGATCGTCACGGCGCCAATCCACAAGGCGGCACTCTACTCCGCCGGCTTCAAGTATCCCGGCCATACCGAATTCCTCGCGGCGCTCTGCGCGCAGGGCGGGTTGACGCCGACACCGGTGATGATGCTGGCCCATGAGGCGTTGCGGGTCATCCCGGCGACGATCCACGTGCCGATCAGCGCTGTGCCGTCGCTGGTGACGTTCGAGCTGGTGGTCAGCACCGGGCGGATCGTCGCGCACAGCCTCAGAACGCGCTTCGGCATCGCCGAGCCGCGCATCGGGTTTGCCGGCCTGAACCCCCATGCCAGCGAAGGCGGCAATATCGGCACCGAGGACTACGACATCGTCGGCCCGGCGATCGCCCAGCTGCAGCACGAGGGCATCCTCGCCGAAGGCCCGATGCCGGCTGACACGCTGTTCCACCTGCCGCACTGGCGCAAGTACGACGCGGTGGTCGCGATGTACCACGACCAGGCGCTGATCCCGATCAAGACGGTAGCCTTCGACCAGGCGGTGAACGTCACGCTCGGCCTGCCGATCGTCCGCACCTCACCCGACCACGGCACGGCGTTCGACCTCGCCGGGACCGGCAAGGGCTCCGATGCGAGCTTCCTCAACGCAATCCGGCTGGCGGATGAATTGACTGGCGGCGTGGCGCTGCGGGCGGCAGCACAGTAGGGCCGTCGAAGGCCGTTGCAGACGGCCCCCTCCTTAGCCATTCGAGCGCAGCTCTCATGGCCTTCTCCCCTCAAATCGCTCCACCGGAGCGATTTGCCCTGCGGGACGGCTCGAAGTCCCCCATAAAGGGGGAGGTGCCGCGTCGTGTGCTTTGCACGGTCGAAGACAGAGCCTCGACTCTTCACCTCCCCTTTATGGGGGAGGCCGGGAGGGGGCTGTCTGCTTCAGTGATCGACTACTGTGACTGCTTCTCCAGCCAGGCCAGCATATCGGCGATTTCCTTTTCCTGCGCGGTGATCACCGCCTGCGCCATTTCCTTCGCCCAAGGATCGTCGCCGTGCTTGAGCTCCGCCCTGGCCATGTCGATGGCGCCCTGATGGTGCGGGATCATCGAGCAGACGAAGGCCACGTCGATGTCGGTGGCGGTGCCGCCGGCCATCATGTCGGCGTTCATCGCGTCCATGCCCGCCATCAGCTCGGTATGGGCCGCAGAGGCCCCTGCCCCGTGCTGCATGGCCATCGGCGCCGCCGCCGGCGGGGCGTTGGCAAGGCAGATGGCCGGCAGCTTGGAGGCAGCGGGGGCGGCGCCGTGCGCGCTGTGATCCTGCTGCGCCAGCGCGGGGGCGGCAAACGCCAGCACCAGCGCGGCGGCGAGAGTGAACTTGTGCATATCGATCTCCTTCCAAGTCGGGCCTGATTCAATGGCCGTGCCCTTTCTGCACCTTGCCATCATGGCAAGGTCAAGCATGTTTCCTCAGGCCATTTGCCTTCGGCGATAAATCCGCTATCCCCGCTGCCATGCAGATCGACAATCTCCCGCCGCTTCGCGAGGTCATCGCCGCTCACGACCTGAGGGCCAAAAAGGAGCTCGGGCAGAACTTCCTGCTCGATCTGAACCTGACGGCGCGTATCGCGCGCGTCGCCGGGCCGCTGGAAACCGCCACGGTGATCGAGGTCGGCCCCGGTCCGGGAGGCCTCACAAGGGCGCTGCTTGCCGAGGGCGCGAAGAAAGTCATCGCCATCGAGCGGGACGAGCGAACGCTGCCGGCCCTGGCGCAGATCGCCGAGGCCTATCCCGGGCGGCTCGAGGTGATCTCCGGCGATGCGCTGGAGATCGACTATGCGGCGCTGGTCGATGGGCCGACGCGGATCGTCTCGAACCTTCCCTACAATATCGGCACCGAACTGCTGACCCGCTGGCTGACTGTCGAGCGCTGGCCGCCATTCTTCGAGAGCCTGACGCTGATGTTCCAGCGTGAGGTGGCCGAGCGGATCGTCGCCAAGGCCGGAGACAATCACTACGGTCGCCTGGGCGTGCTGTGCGGTTGGCGCACCGAAGCGCGGATCGCCTTCAATGTCGGGCGCGAGGCGTTCACGCCGCCGCCTAAAGTCACCTCCAGCGTGGTGCACCTAAAGCCCCGGGTGACCGATGACGGCGTCGCGGTGCGCGACCTCGAGGCCGTTACCCGCGCCGCCTTCGGCCAGCGCCGCAAGATGGTGCGCCAGAGCCTCAAATCACTCGGCGTGCCGATGGAGCCGCTGCTTGCAGCAGCCGACCTCAAGGGCGACGAGCGCGCCGAGGTGCTGCCGGTCGAGACCTTCCTCAAACTCGCGAAGGCGCGCCGCGGGTGAGCGGGGTCATCGCCATTACTACGGCGCTGCTGGCCTTCGGCATCCCGATCACCGTGCCGCTGTTCGCACAACGCTGGCGGACACTGGTAGTCCTGCTGGTGCTCGGCGTGCTGTTCTTCGGCTGGGTCACCCTCGATCTCGCGGCGCCCAATGGCATCACCCAGGCCCTGGGGCCGTTCACCTTCGGGCTGATGCTGTTCGGCTTTGCCGCCGGGGCGATTGCGAAGTTCGTGATGTTGCTGTCGCGGCGGTAGGTCAAATCGGACCTACGGTCGCGACCGGGTCATCCCGGTGCTGAGTTCGATAGCAGCGGTGATACGGCTCAGCCGCTGACCGTCGGGCGCGTCACTGCGCCGTCGCCGCTGACCTCGATCTCGGCGACCGAGACAGTGCGCTTGAGGATGGCGGCGGCTTTGACGAGGAGCGCGGTCTTTACTTCCGACGCACTCATGTCGTCGTGGGTGTTGGCCCAAACGCGCAGGGTCAGGTTGTGGTCGAAGGTCTCGCGCGAGTGAATCTCGCGCAGCAGCACCTTCACCTTAGCCTGGGTCCGATCGGCAAAGGTCGGATGCCGGTGCATTTCATCGATGCTGCACGCTTTCACTTCGAACGGCATGCTCAAGTCCCCCGCGAGGGTAGGTTCCGCCCAATTCCGGGGTTCCGGAACTGCAGCGCGCGAACCATCCACAGATGCCCATGGCTTATCCACAGGCAACTGTCGGAACCGTTAAGGTACAGCCTTAACGGTTTGATTGCGCCTTGATGACGCTCTGGGGCTCGCGACCCTCCCGACTCTTGTTAAAGAGAGTCGATCTGATCCTGCAAGTCTTTGACGAACTTATCCAATTGCAGGAAGCGTGGCCGCGACAGACGGGCTGCGGCAAGAATGGTTCTGACGCGCTGGATCGAAACCTCGAGGTCTTCGTTGATCAGCACATAGTCGTACTCGTCGTAGTGCTGCATCTCGACGCGAGCGTTCTTCAGCCGCTTGTCGATGGTGCCGGCGCTGTCCTGGGCGCGGCGCTCGAGGCGCTTCCTGAGCTCCTTGATCGAGGGCGGCAGGATGAAGATGGTCACCATGTCGGCGCGGGCATGCTCCAGCAGCTGGAGCGTGCCCTGGTAGTCGATGTCGAACAGGATGTCCCGGCCGGCCGACAGCCGCTCTTCGACCTTGGAGCGCGGCGTGCCGTAGAAATTGCCGTGCACCTCGGCGCTCTCGAGCAGTTCGCCATCCTCCCGCATCCGCTTGAAGGTCGGCACATCGATAAAGTGGTAGTGGACACCCTCGATCTCGTCGGTCCGGCGCGCCCGCGTCGTCACCGAGACCGAGAGGGCAATGTTGGGATCCTCGGCGAAGAGCGCGCGCGAGATCGATGACTTGCCAGCGCCCGAAGGCGAGGCCAGGACGAGCATGACGCCACGACGCTGGAATTCCATTGGTATTCTGTCCTCTTGCCCTCAGATGGCTCTCGGCCTCTCCGCGGCGCTCGCCCGGGCTACTCGATGTTCTGGACCTGCTCGCGGAGCTGATCGATCACGGCCTTCAGATCGAGGCCGATGGCGGTGAGCGCCACGTCATTGGACTTGGAGCAGAGCGTATTCGCTTCGCGGTTAAATTCCTGTGACAGGAAATCAAGCTTGCGGCCCACCGGGCCGCCGCCGGCAATCAACTGGCGGGCGGCCGCAATGTGGGCACCCAGACGATCGAGCTCCTCACGGATATCGGCCTTGGTGGCGAGCAGCACGGCTTCCTGAGCCAGCCGCTCATCGGAGAGGGTCGGGCTCGCCTCGCTGAGTTCGGCGACCTGCTGACGCAGGCGCGCAAGAATAGCGTCACGGCTGCGGCCGGGATGGGTCTCGGCAGCCCTGGTGAGGGCAGCGATTTCGTCAATGCGTTCGCTGAGGACGGCGGCGATCCGCCCTCCCTCCTCCCGGCGCGCCGCGACGAGACCGGTCACGGCGTCCGCAACCGCGCCAAGGATCGCAGCATTCAGTGCTTCTTCCTCGTCGGCCGAGAGCGCCGTCTCGTGTTGCTCCAGCACGCCGCGCAAGGCGAGGATGCCATCGAGACGGGGCTTTTCCGCATCGACGCGGCCTTCCAGCCACGCAAAGCCCTCGAGCACGGCCTCCAGCGCCTGGTGATTGACGACGACGCGTCCGCCCTCGCCCTCACGGTCGACGTTCAACGACACGGTCAAGGAGCCGCGGGTGATCGATTTGCCGATCAGACGGCGGATTTCGCTTTCCAGCGCGTCGAAGCCGGAGGCGAGGCGCATCCTCAGATCGAGACCGCGGCCATTGACCGACTTGATCTCGACGCTGAAGCCAGCGCCCGGCAGCGTGCCGACGGCACGGGCGTAGCCGGTCATGCTGGCCAGCGCTGCACCCATCAGTTGGCGGACTCGACGGCTTCGCCGGCGCCTTGGGCCTGCTCAGCCTCCAGCGCTTCCTTGGCAGCCTCTGCATCTGCCTCGGCAGCTGCCTTGCGGTAAAGCGTCACGTTCTTGCGATGCTGGGCATAGGTCTCGGCGAACAGGTGGCCGTCAGACGGGTTGGCACTCTTGGCAACGAAATAGAGATCCTTGACCGCCGCTGGATGGGCGACGGCGCGCAGCGCATCCTCGCCCGGATTGGCGATCGGGCCGGGCGGCAATCCATCGATCTGGTAGGTGTTGTAGGCCGTCTTGGCCTTCAGCTCAGACGAGGTCGGGCTGCGGTTGAGCACCGCCTTGCCCTCGGTGACGCCGTAGAGGACCGTGGGATCGGTCTGCAGGCGCATGTTCTTCTTCAAGCGATTGATGAACACCGCGGCCACCTGCGGGCGCTCCGAGGCGACGCCGGTCTCCTTCTCGACAATCGAGGCCATGGTCACCAGTTCGGCCGGCGACTTGATGACCGAGTCGATGGCGGGGTCGCGGCCGGCCCAGATCTCATCGACGGTCTTCTTCATCTCGGCCTGCATCTTTTCGAGCACCGAGATGCGGGTGTCGCCCGGGAAGAAATCGTAGCGAACGGCGAGCAGCGTGCCTTCCTTGGGAACCGGCACCGGCTCACCGGTGAGGTTCGGGCCCTCGGCGTTCAGCCGCTCGGCGACCTGGAACGAGGTGTCGCCGGGGATGACATTGACGAAGAAATCGAGCGGCTTGCCCTCGGTCAGTTCGGTGAGGATATCGGCCATCGAAGAATTCGGCTTCAGCGCATAGACGCCGGCCTTGAGGTCGCCCTCTTTCTTCAGGGCCCGGGCACCGCCCCAGAACAGCCATTCGGACGGCAGCAACTGGCCCTGCGGGATCAGCCCCTGCTCTTCCAGCCGGCGGGCCGTGGTCATCACCGACGACCCCTTCTCGACGGTGAAGTTGGCCTCGGCCTTGACCGCGCCGGGGGCATAGAACTGGCTGGCGCCGTAGAGAAAAATCCCGACGGCGACGAGAATGCCGATGACGACGAGGGTGAGCAGCGCGTTGACCACGCTCAGCAAGCCGCCGCTGCGCCGTCTCTTCCTGGCCCGCTTGTCGCTGCGCTCGTTGGCCATCGGTCAAACCTCCACAAACGCGGGCAATAGTCGCTGAAATAGTGACATCAATACGAACCCGGCGCCGTGGCGACGCCCGGGTTCGGTCGCTTAGCTCGCCTTGCGGAAGATCAGCGAGGCATTGGTGCCGCCGAAGCCGAAGGAGTTCGAGAGGGCAATATTGACCTCTTTCTTCCTGGGCTTGTGCGGCACCAGATCGATCACCGACTCGATCGAGGGATTATCGAGATTGATGGTCGGCGGCACGATCGAGTCGCGCATGGCGAGCAGGCAGAAGATCGCTTCGACCGAACCGGCGGCGCCGAGCAGGTGCCCAATGGCCGATTTGGTGGAGCTCATCGCCGCCTTGGGCGCGGCAGCGCCCAGCATGCGGGTGACTGAGCCGAGCTCGATCTCGTCGCCAAGCGGCGTCGAGGTGCCGTGGGCGTTGATGTAGTCGATCTCGGAAGGATCGATGCCGGCGCGCTTGACTGCCATCTGCATGCAGCGGAAGCCACCATCGCCATCCTCGGAGGGTGCGGTGATGTGGTAGGCGTCGCCCGAGAGGCCGTAACCGATGACCTCGCCGTAGATCTTGGCGCCGCGAGCCTTGGCGCGCTCGTATTCCTCGAGCACGACGATGCCGGCGCCCTCGCCCATGACGAAGCCGTCGCGATCCTTGTCATAGGGGCGCGAGGCCTTCTCCGGCTCTGCGTTGAAGCCGGTGGAGAGCGCGCGACAGGCGGCAAAGCCGGCGATCGAGATGCGGTTGACCGGCGATTCTGCACCGCCGGCCACCATCACGTCGGCATCGCCGAGCATGATCAGCCGAGCAGCATCGCCAATGGCGTGCGCGCCGGTCGAGCAGGCTGTCACTACCGAGTGGTTCGGCCCCTTGAGACCGAAGCGGATCGAGACGTTGCCCGACGCCATGTTGATGATGCGGCCCGGGATGAAGAACGGGCTGACGCGGCGCGGCCCCTTCTCATGCAGGATGATCGAGGTTTCGTAGATACCCCCGATCCCGCCGATGCCCGAGCCGATCAGCGTGCCGATCCGGTGCTTTTCTTCTTCGGTCTTTGGTTCCACCCCGGCATCTTCGATGGCCTGGGTGGCCGCCGCCATGGCGTAGACGATGAAGGGATCAACCTTGCGTTGATCCTTCACGTCCATCCACTCGTCGGGGTTGAACTTGCCGTCGGCGTAGTCGCCCAACGGGATCCGGTGTGCGATCTGGCAAGCAATATCGTCGACCTGGAAGTCGTCGATGCGCTTGGCACCGCTCTTGGATGCGAGGATGTTGGCCCAGGTTGGTTCGATCCCGCAGCCCAAAGGGCTGACGATCCCCATCCCGGTGACGACGACGCGGCGCAGTTCCATCGAAGAAGAGCCGTTAGCGGTCGGCGATCAGCCGACGGCCTTGGTCAGATAGGCGACGGCGTCACCGAAGGTCTGGATCGACTCCGCGGCATCATCCGGGATCTCGACGTTGAACTCTTCTTCGAAAGCCATGACCAGCTCGACCTGATCGAGCGAGTCCGCGCCCAGATCGTCAATGAAGCTGGCCTTATCGACGACCTTCTCCGCATCGACGTTGAGGTGTTCGACCACGATCTTGCGGACGCGATCAGCGATATCGCTCATATTTTGACTTCCCTTGTTACCAAACAGGTTGTTCGTTCGTAAGCGGCCCCAGACACCGGAATTGCCCGGGCCCACCGACCTTTGCCGCCATTCGCGGCAGACTGTAGGCGCGGCGTCGTACCCTCGCAAGTACGGGCCGAACCCGAAATCAGGGCGGAGGTAACATACTTCCCCCGCCATTGCCATATTGCGCAAGGCCCGGTTTCCCCAGCCTTCACAATGGCAATTCTCCTAGAGCATCACCATGCCGCCGTTGACGTTCAGCGTATGGCCGGTGATGTAGCCGGCTTCATTGCTGGCAAGGAACACCACCGCGGCGGCGACCTCGTCGGCGGCGCCGAGCCGGCCGGCCGGCACCTTACCCAGAATGCTTTCACGCTGCTTATCGTTCAATTCGTCGGTCATGGCCGAGCCGATGAAGCCCGGCGCGACGGTGTTGACGGTGATATTGCGCGAAGCGACTTCGTAGGCCAGCGCCTTGCTCATGCCGATAAGACCGGCCTTCGAGGCGGCATAGTTGCCCTGCCCCGGATTGCCGACGACGCCAACCACCGAGGTGATGCCGATGATGCGGCCGAAGCGCTGCTTCATCATCCCGCGCAGCACGGCGCGGGTCAGATGAAAGGCCGAGGTGAGGTTCACCGCCAGCACCTCGTCCCACTCCTCGTTCTTCATGCGCATGAAGAGGTTGTCGCGGGTGACGCCGGCATTGTTGACGAGGATGTCGATGCCGCCGAGCGCTGCCTCAGCCGAGGGGATGAGCTTATCCACCGCGTCAAGATCCGACAGATTGGTCGGCAGGATCGGATGGTCACCGCCACCGAGCAGGTCGCGAGTCTCCTCGAGCGCCCCGACCCGGGTGCCGCTCAGCGCGACGCGGGCGCCGGAGGCGGCGAGCGCTTTGGCGATTTCGCGGCCGATGCCGCCGGAAGCACCGGTGACGAGGGCGCGTTTGCCCGTGAGATCAAACATTTACGGACTCCTCAGGAGAAACTGATTCAGGCGCCGAGTTCGGCGAGAAACGCATCGACATCAGCGGGGGCGCCGATCGATACCGCAGGGGTTTCCGGCGCGATGCGCTTGGCGAGACCCGAGAGCACCTTGCCCGAGCCGAGCTCGACCAACTGCGTCACGCCACCCTCTTTCACCAGCCAGCCGACACACTCGGTCCAGCGGACCATGCCGGTGACCTGCTCGACCAAGCGCCTCTTGATCTCTTCGGGATCAGTGATTGGTTTGGCCAGCACGTTGGCGACCACCGGGACCACCGGCGCGTTGACCGTCACCTGGTTGAGCGCATGCTCCATGGCGTCGGCCGCGGGGCGCATCAGGGCGCAATGGAACGGTGCGCTCACCGGCAGCGGCAGGGCGCGCTTGGCGCCGGCAGCCTTCAACAGTTCAATGGCGCGGTTCACCGCGCCGACATGGCCGGAGATCACCACCTGACCGGGGGCATTGTCGTTGGCGACGCCACAGATTTCGCCGTCCTCGGCGTCATTGGCGGCGCGCAGGACGGTTTCGAGATCGAGCCCGAGGATCGCCGCCATAGCGCCCTGCCCGACCGGCACGGCCTGCTGCATGGCTTGGCCGCGGATTTTGAGGAGCCGTGCAGCATCGGCGAGGCTGAAGGCGCCGGCTGCTGCCAGCGCCGAGTATTCGCCGAGCGAGTGGCCGGCGACATAGGCCGCATTGTCCTTGAGCGAGAGGCCGCGGCTTTCGAGCACACGCGTCACCGCCACGGAGACGGCCATCAGCGCCGGCTGGGCGTTCTCGGTGAGGCGCAGCGTCTCGTCGGGCCCCTCGAACATGATGGCGGAGAGCTTCTGGCCGAGCGCGTCGTCGACTTCGGCGAAGACATTGCGGGCTTCCTGGTAGGCGTCGGCGAGATCCTTGCCCATGCCGACGGCCTGGCTGCCCTGCCCCGGGAAGGTGAATGCGCGCTTGCTCAAGGTGGTGGCCTCCGCTGTTGTTCTTCGTCGTTGCGGCCGAGCCTAAGCCCCGCCCGGACAGGCGTCCAGTTGGCGGCGGCGTTTGCCGGAGGGGGATGGCAAAGTCAAGGCGGGCTAGTCGAACTTCACCGCCGTCGTGTTGGCGCCGCAGAGCAATACGCCAACCTTCTCGCCCGGGGCCGGCACGTAGCGGCCGGAGAGGACGGCGGCGAGCGCGGCGGCACCGCCGGGCTCCACAGCGACGCGCAGCACATCCCAAATCGCCTTCTGTGCGGCGACGATCGCTTCATCGGTGACCAGTACCGAGCGGTCAATGAAGCCGGAAAGCGCAAAGCTCAGGCTGCCGATGCGGCGGGCACCGAGGCTATCGGCGGCGACGCCGCTCACCGGCACGTCGACCGGGCGGCCGGCCTCGATGGCGTTGTGCAGGGTCCGTGCGTTCTCGGGCTCGACGCCAATCAGCCTCACTCGCCCGGCGGCGGCGGCGGCAATGCCGCCGATCAGCCCACCGCCCCCGACCGCCACCAGCAGCGTATCAAGGCCCGGCGCCTGCTCCAGCCATTCGAGCCCCACGGTACCCTGCCCGCACAGCGTCTCGACCATGTCGTAGGCGTGCACTTCGAGCAGGCCACGCTCGGTGGCGAAGGCGTGGCTGGCATTGTAGGCGTCGATATAGGTGTCGCCGCCGATAACGATCTCAGCGCCGTATTGCAGGATGCGGTTGATCTTGGCCTGCGATGAGATGCGCGGCACATAGATATGCGCCTTGATACCGAGCTTGTGCGCCGCATAGGCGACGGCGGCGCCGTGGTTGCCGCCCGAGGCAGCGACCACGCCGCGCGCCGCACCTGGCCGGATCAAGAGGTTCGCGAAGGCGCCGCGCGCCTTGAAGGTGCCCGAGTGCTGCATGAATTCGAGCTTGAAGGAGAATGGCGCACCATCGAGCCCGAAATCGGTAGCCGCCACCTCGACCACCGGAGTGCGCCGAATGTGAGGGCGGATCACCGCTTCGGCAGCGCGGATCGCATTGCGATCAGGCGGAGCAGACGCGACGGCTTCGGTGGTGGTCATGGCGGTCTCGACAAGGTTATCATAGTGGAGCCGCCCGGCCTGCCTAGCGCAAGTGTCGGGACGATGAAAGAGGGCGCGACGATGAGCAAGATCAACTCTGAGTGGCACCGCGAGCACAGGATGCCGGTGAACGCGACCAAGCAGCAGCGTGCCGCCTGGCATTACGAGCATGCGCAACACTGCGGCTGCCGGGCGCTGACGCCCTCGATCACCTCGCTGCTGGTATCCCAGGGATATGAGGTACCGAAGCGCGCCGGCGAAGCACCTGCGTCGAGCTGACTGGATCAGTCGAGCGGCGGGATTTCCCGCTCAGACGGCGTGGGGCCGGGGTTCAACAGCGGATCGCGCCAGACCGGCAGGCCGGGCAGTTGCCCTTCTGGCAGCTCCTTGTCGACCTGCTCGGCATCGGGAATGTCGAGCGGAATGTCATCGGGCTGGGTTGAGGGTGGCACTGGCTTTTTCGGATCGCTCATGACGTTCTCCTTATATGAAGAGAAGGCGTGACCTGCGGATATCGTTCCCCGTCCGTCGCGGTTCCCGCAGACCTGATGCCGCCCGCCGCTTGCCATCGCCAGCGTTTTCCCCTATAGCCCGCCTCGCATTCGTTCGGCCGGGGGCTGAACGGAGGGTTTGGCTGTTAGCCGAACAGGGTTCGCCCGTCCTCCCGTGTTCCCGCTCTTTAGAAGACTGCTTTGATCGCCTTTCCGGCTTCAAAGGGGCTCCGCGCCGAGTGAAAGTGTTGTGAACCAACTTGAAGGAAGGCGCTTATGGCCCTTTACGAACATATTTTCCTGGCTCGCCAGGACGTTTCCCCGACGCAGGTGGAAGAGCTGACCACGGCTTTGACCGAAGTGCTCACCAACGGCGGCGGCAA
>JAESFN010000507.1_pt1 | contig 34160 bp, 26 predicted proteins | sample 9269411 | NCBI WGS metagenome assembly JAESFN01 (sample SAMN14505399, study PRJNA617100) | algae metagenome | isolation source: Iphinoe sp. HA4291-MV1 and co-occurring heterotrophs from trail next to... | place: USA: Maunawili Falls, Hawaii | collected 2009-07-25
TAGCTTCTACTATACGATCTGGTGTTGGGCTAGTGGGATTTATGGAAACTGCTGGAGTAGAAGGTTTATTAACTTCTGGATTAAGAGTAATCAAATCTACTTGAACTGCATCAGTGTTGAGGGCTTCGCCTGGGTTGGGTGGCAAGCCGCCGCGTCCAGTGATTGTAAATTGACTTTTAGCTATAGTTCCACCCGCAGTACAGCTTTGTGCTACTTGGGTATCAACTGGTACTGATGGCAAGTTGATTAAGGCGCTATTGAGGTCAATATCGGGTGTGTCGATTTGCACGGTACCACTTAACTCCGGACTTCCCCCAGTGGCGGTGATGTCACTTGTTCTATCAGATGCCATATCTCGGAACTGTGTACCAAAGATACCAGTAGCATTGATTCGCACATTTCCGCCACGGAAATTATCAGAATTGGCGCTGATGTCACTATTTTTGAAAGCAACGAGGAAATCGGTGTCAATATTGATGTTGCCGCCGATGACGTTTTCTCCTGTTGCTTCAGTTTTGATGTTGCTATTGCGGCTCATTATTAAATCTTGTGAGTTAATGTTAATTGTCGCCTGCTCCCTATTGGGGTCAACTTTAGCGCTTTGTGTGTTGGCGGTGAGTAAGGCATTGTTGTTTAAACGGATAGAGCGAGCATTTACTGTCATGTTGCCTGCGGTTCCTGTTCCGAGACTCTGCACGGATACTCTAGCCCCATCTCGCACTAGCAAGGTATTAGTTTTGATCGTCAAATCTCCCGCATCTCCTGTTGAGCTTGGCTGTGCAGAAGCAAACAAACCACTAATAATAGCCCGACCATCGGCGCTTGTACCAATCAGTTGCACGTCTTGGGCATCAACCGTCAAATTTCCACCCTTGCCCGCACCAAATGTAGCAGCACCCACCTGTGCCCCATCTCGCACTAGCAAGGTATTAGTTTTGATCGTCAAATTTCCCGCATCCCCTGTTAAGTTTCCCTGTGCAGAAGCACCCAAGGCACTGGCAACCCGATTATCAACGCTTGTACCGATGATTTGCACGTCTTGAGCATCAACACTCAAATTTCCCCCCTTCCCTGCACCAAATGTAGCAGCACCCACCTGTGCCCCATCTCGCACTAGTAAGGTATTAGTTCTGACTGTAAGATCTCCCGCATCCCCTGTTAAGTTTCCCTGTGCAGAAGCAAACAAACCACTGGAAGCCCGATTGTCAGCGCTTCTACCAATCAGTTGCACATCTTGGGCATCAACCGTCAAATTTCCACCCTTGCCCGCACCAAATGTACCAGTAAAGACTTGCGCCCCATCTCGCACTAGCAAGGTATTAGTTCTGACCATAAGATCTCCCGCATCCCCTGTTGAGTTTGACGCTGCAGAAGCAAACAAACCACTGGCAAACCGACTATCAGCCCTTGTACCAATCATTTGCACATCTTGGGCATCAACACTCAATTTTCCACCCTTACCAGCACTGAAAGTGCTAGCACTTACCTGTGCCCCACTCTCTACTTGTAAAGTGCGAGCACTGATATTGATATTGCCTCCCTGTCCATTTGCTTCTGGTAGCACCAGATTATAAATTTCACTCCCATTGTTAAGATTAATTGCTCCAGTTGCATTAACCGAAATATTTCCCGCCTTACTATTATCAGAACCCAGTTCACTCCCTATGCCTGCATACAGGAAACTCCCTCCTGTCATCGCTAAATTCCGGGCATTAACCGCGATACTTCCACCATCGCCAGCAGTCACATCTACCCCAGCGCCATTGCTCAGGAAAACATCGCTTCTTTCTACACTATCGGGAAAACTCAAACTTAGATTATTACCATCCCCATTCAACCCAACTGTTCCCGCACCAGCTAACCCACCTAACTCCACTCGTCCACCAAAAGCATACAAACTTCCACCATTCATATTGATGTCACCGCCTACCAACAGCAAGCTCTTGCCATCTGGTACACGCAAACCCCTAGCAGTAAACGCAGAAGATGGATTTAAGCCGGAGTCCGCTATTGAGTTATTTTGAATCGGAGCAGCAATTTGATTGAAGAAAAACGCAGATGGATTGATCGTCAACAGTTCTGGTGTATTCGGATTTGTTGCACTAAAAAAACCTTGATTGCCAAACGCTAGAGCACTAGCTGTAGTCGCCACAAACGAACCACCAATATCCAACCGCGCATCTTTACCAAATATAATCCCGTTCGGATTAATCAGAAACAGGTTCGCAGTGCCGTTTGCTTTGATGAAACCATTAATCTCAGAGATAGACTTACCCGTGACTCTGCTAATTATGTTTTGAATATCAACAGCATTGTTAAAATAAGCAGTACCGCCACCGGGAACAGAAAACTCCCGAAAGCTGTGGAACAAATTACCACCGGCTTTGGTTCCTCCAGTAATAGTGCTGATGTCGCCCTGTTGTGTGACGGTGGAATTATTAGGCAAAGTGCCATCTGGGGTAATTTGGGCAAGAGCACAATTTGCACTCCAAATGCTTGCACCACCTATCAAAATCACTAAGAAAGCGCCCCAACGAGTCATCATCTCGGACATTGTATCTCCCTAAGCAAACAGCAGTTGCGGAACTTTGGTTATGTCACACCACAAATGTGGGTTTAGTGATGGTCAAAGTCTCCTCTGCCCAATTCTCAGTTTCTGGCGCGGTAGTTTTACACAAAACCCGTCATTTCTTTACAAAAGTTCATTCCGTGGAAGCAGTTAAAGCTTTTGATACTCGTGAACGAGTGTTTGATACTCGCAGACGAGTGTTTGATATTCGCAGACGAGTGTTTAATACTCACAGACGAGTGTTTAATACTCACAGACGAGTGTTTAATACTCACAGACGAGTGTTTAATACTCACAGACGAGTGTTTAATACTCACAGACGAGTGTTTGATATTCGTGGGCGAGTGTTTGATATTCGTGGGCGAGTGTTTGATACTCGCGGACGAGTGTTTGATATTCGTGGACGAGTGTTTGATATTCGTGGACGAGTGTTTGATACTCGTGGGTGAATGTTTGATATTCGTGGACGAGTATTTGATACTCGTGGACGTTCGGATAAGCACCCGGACACCAAACCGGTTTCTTCAACAATGAAACTGATAACTGATAACTGATAACTGATAACTGTTAAAACGATACTACATAAGAGTTCTAGAGCGCATCTGGATCTGCTCCTAACTCCCGCAATCGCGCTGCTAGACGCTCAGCTCGTTGCCGCTCCTGTTCCGCTCGTTGCTGCTCCTGTTGTGCCCGTTGCTGCTCTCGCGCAGCTATTTCTTCCGGCAGCAAGATTAAGTTTTCTTGTGAGTCATAGAACCGCAACCAGTGACACATTCCCTGCGGCGGCTCGCGGCGAATCCTCCCCTCCCACTTGCCTAACCATAGCTGTAAAGTCTCACTCCACAGCCAACCGGACTCGTTAGCATCTAGCGGTTGATACCGTTGCTTGTCGTTTAAATGCCAGCCTTGTAAGGATTGGGGGTCAAAGGGGTCGAAGATGAAGTAGTCTGCGGTGTGGAATGTTCGCTCGTACAAGCGTTTCTTTGACTCGCGGTCTACTCGTGCTGTACTAGGTGACATTAACTCGATAATTATATCAGGATAGCGCCCCTCTTCCTCCCAGACCACCCAACCTTGGCGATCGCGGCTACCATCTACATCCAGCACTACAAAAAAATCTGGTCCCCGAAAATCGCGGTTCATTGCCTGCAAGCGGCTGTAGTAGACGAACATATTGCCACCGACAAAGAAATCCTCGCGTCCAGACAGAGCCGCTAGCGCTGAATCAATCAAGACATTCATCGCAATCCTGTGGCGGTTCGTTTCCAACGGTTCTCCATCGTCAAACACGAGATTGGTTGGTGGCTCAGGCACCTCTAGTGGCACAACCTGTGCCCACCGTGTTTCTTGCTCAGTTGCAGCGTCAGTGGACATAGCTTTTTCTGGTACAGTTATCAGTTATGAATGGGCAATGGGCAATGGGCAATGGGCAATGGGCAATGGGCAATGGGCAATGGGCAATGGGCAATGGGCAATGCTAGATAACTGTTGCCTGTTCACTGTTCCCTGTTCACTGATTTAAGTTTGGTTCATTATACCAGCTTTTGACGCAAAGCGCGGTGATGTCGCTAGCTGATTACAACCAATTGCCTAGCAGAACATAGGGTGCCCAATGCCTAGGACGTTTGTACTTAGGATTCTGTAAAAGAGCTAACTGGGCGCGACGAAGTGCTTCGGCTTTCGTTAGTTTTTTGTTGGCTAACTCTTGGTAAAATTGACTCATCAACACAGCGGTGGATTCATCATCCAAGTTCCACAGAGAAGCAATGGTACTGCGTGCTCCCGCCTGAAAAGCGACACCAGCAATTCCCAGTCCAGCCCGCTCATCGCCAGCAGCAGTTTGACAAGCACTCAAGACAAGCAATTCAATCGCTTCTGGTTTGTTTTGCTCTAGAGTTCGTACTAAGTTATTTAACTCCTTGACATAAATGCGCTCATCCCAAGCGACAATAAATGTCTCCTCAGCCTTAGAACTGAATTGACCATGAGTTGCAAGATGAACAACTGGGAAAGGTAGAGAATTAATTCGGTTTTGCAAAGCCGCTCTGGTAAATTCTTGATTGAGAAGTATGCTGCTAGGTACCTGAGAGCGGATTTTCTCTAATTCACGCTTGACGTTGGGTAGTGCAGAAAATCCGGAACGTGATTCACTCAATCCTGCAGCTATTGCCTTCAAGTCTTTCTGCAATGGCTTGGGTGAAATCAGTTGCAGACCAGGGGTCAGTGCAATGCTATACTTCTCGATGAGATACTGTTTGCCGTCGTAGAGAGCCGCCATCGGGATATTTCGCAACGAACCATCCAGCACAAACACCAAAGTTGGCGTCTTACTTTCAGCTAAGTCAGCTTCAGCAGGTTTAATCAACCAGTTGTAGACCTTTTGGGATAAGGACTGAACCTGTCGCTCTGTGTGGGGCTTTGGTAAATCTTCCTGTAGTTGTTTTAAAGTACTTTGCACTTCCTCTTTACCTACAGCGCTAGTGTAGTGCAGCCAGCGCTTTTGCGGTAACTGGAGGATGACCTCTAGTCGGTCTGGTAAAATAAAAGGATAGATAACTGCTGCCGCTGTTTGGTCTTGTTTTTTACTTTGAATCCGAGCATTCAAACAGGTGTTGCGAAAAAAGTTGTCAAGTTCTGCGACTTGCAGCAATTCTATTGTTTCGCTTGCTTTTGCGATATTTTCTGAACTAGGTTGGGAATTTCCCCCTGGTTGCAAAAGCAACTGTACTAGCTCCCGGTATACAGGTTCGACTTCATCCCGAAAGGAAAACTTCACCTCAGGATTAACAGCAACTAAATCGTAGCGCAGAGACTGGAGGGTATTGACTGCTTCATTATAAGATGCGATCGCCCCTTTCATATCTCCCTTAGCTTTCAGTAAACGTCCCAACTGCCATTGCCATTGATAAGCAATGTCCTTAGCATTAACATGTTCAGCTATGAGCAAGGCTTGCTCGGTGAAGTTTTGTGCATCAGCCCTCTGCTGGGTTTGTTCATACACCCCTCCCAGAACACCAAGAGCATAGGATTCTGTGCGTCTATCTTGCAGGCTTCTCGCTTGCTGGATAGCAGTCGTCAATAACTGTTCTGACTGCTGAGTGATGAGTGATGAGTCTTTCTCTATAACCTTATCTCGGAACTCAGGACTCTGGGCTTTCATTAAACTCTGAGCAAAGTTAATACGTGCAGAGATTGCCGTGCGACTAACAGGTAAGTCCACAAGCTGAGTTTTGATTTGGGAGGACAATGCTTGGAAAGCTTGGAATTGCTCGCTTTGCAGCAGTAGTCTCAATTGATTGACTTGAGCTTGGATGCGCGTGGTAGGTGAGGTGGCAGTTTTGGCAGCTTGTCGGTAAAATTCTATAGCTGCTGGGACATGCTGTTGGGCGCGGGCTGTGTTGCCTAAACTAAGTAAAATATCACCTATTGCTTGCTTATTTGGCAACGAGTAAGCGACTTCTAAACTTTGCTGCAATATCCGCTGGGATTGTTCTAAATTACCCGTGACTTGCAGAACGTTACCGAGACTACGCAGTCCTGTCACTTTAACAAGCGAGTTGGGTTGTTTTTGAAGGAGCTTGGTAGTTTCCTCTAACGTTTTCTCTGCTTGACGGTAAAACCCTAAAGCTTGCAAAGCTTGAGCTTGGTTAATGCGGTTACGAATCACCGCATTGTTATCTCCTATTTTTTTGTAAATGTCAACTGAGAGTCGCCAAGTATCTAAGGCATCTTCAGCTTTGTTTTGAGCCAATTGTAGGCGACCTTTGATATCTAAAGCTTGGGCAAAGATTTGTGGGCGGTCTTTTGCGTTTATGTTTTGCGTGGTTTGTAATATGTTGAGGCTTTGAGCGATCGCACTTTCAGCTTGAGTCCACTGTCCCAGTTGTTGATAAGCTAATGATAGATTGCCCAGTGTCATGGCAAGTCTGAGTTCATCTCCATTGGTTTTGAACGCAGAAATAGCCTGTTGCCATATTGCTGCTGCTTGGGCAAACTGTTGGGCTTCATAAAGTTTTCTCCCCTGTTCCATCAAGTTTTGGGCATTGGGCAAGCTTTGAACAATAGAGTTTTGTGCAGTCATATGGGCGAAAGTGGGGGGCAATAATCCTGCGCCCAAGAACATAGCCAACAGCAGCAGTAAACTTAAGAGGCGTTTGATTCTGCGCAATCTAAATTTTTTTCTTGCCATGTTTTTGCCCTCACTTCCACCACATCTTTGCTTTAAAATGAACAATGCAATTTGCGCTCATCAACCTCCTTGCTGTTGATTTCACGCACGGCAATCAGCTGTCCTCTGCCAGGAAGAATGGGGCGTGACAGTAGGTGCATCCGCTGTGAAAATGACATTGCCATTGGCATTAATCACCCAACCAGTAGCTTCTACTATACGATCTGGTGTTGGGCTAATGGGATTTATGGAAACTGCTGGAGTAGAAGGTTTATTAACTTCTGGGTTTAGTGTCATCAAATCTACTTGAACTGCATCAGTGTTGAGGGCTTCGCCTGGGTTGGGTGGCAAGCCGCCGCGTCCGGTGATTGTAAATTGGCTTTGAGCTACAGTTCCACCTGCAGTACAGCTTTGTGCTACTTGGGTATCAACTGGTACTGATGGCAAGTTTATTAAGGCGCTGTTGAGGTCAATATCGGGTGTGTTTAGCTGAATAGTACCGCTTAAAGAAGGGTTCGTTTGCGAAATTGCGGTAATGTCATTCGTCTGTAATTTACTGGGGTCTAAATCGTTAGGACGCAACCTTTCAAGTTCTTGCCGAGTGAGGGGTGCAATTCCAAATATACCTGTAGCGTTAATTGTGATTCTTCCACCACTGCCATTCAATGCATTGGCGGTGATGTCACTATTTTCACCTGGCTTGGCAATGATGAAACCATTAGGAGCGTTGATGGTAATGTTACCGCCATCTCCAGGCTGCTGTGCTGTGCCTGCGGTTGTGGAAATTTCACTACCGTGACGCATCAGCAACAAGTTAGCAACGTTCAACTTAAGGTTACCGCCATTGCCAAAGCGCGTCTGCGATGTAATCTTGCCGTTGTTGAGGCTTACAGAATTAGCAGTAACATTAAGGTTACCAGCCGCCCCTTGTCCAGTGCTGCTGACTGTGGCTTCTGCTCCATTAGAGATAATTAACTTATTTGTATTAATCGTCAAGTTGCCCGCATCTCCTCTGGAAGAAGTGTCAGTAAATAAACCACTGGAAATAGGAAACCTAACATTCGGTGTTGTTCCCACCAGTTCTACAAAATCAGAGGCTGTTACGACCAGATTTCCTGCCTTGCCTGAATTATTAGAATTTATATTTATTTTGTGTATATATGATAAGAACGATCCATTTGTGCTGAAAATTTTGTCTTCAAATCCGCGATCTTGATCTAAGTCGCCGGTTTGGCTGGCACGATTTCTAATATTGCGGGCACGATTTGCAGTTTCAGTTGAAATTATTGTATTTGTACTGAAATTTATTATACTTCTTTTTGTAAAAATACCTCTTGGTAATACAGAAAGTGAGGTTGCTGTAACCAATTTCTCTGGAGGGTATACGGTTACGAACAATCTAGTTCGTTCAGCAGAGGAAGAAGTAGATATTCGTGCCCCATCACGAACAATAAGCTTTCCTGTATCAATTGTTAAATTAAGCGCTGCTCCATTGTTTGAAGTCTGAGAAAATAAACCACTTACAAAAAAATCTGAGCTTCCCGTCAATTCTATAGATTCAGAAGCACGTACAGTTAAATTTCCCCCCAAGCCTTCACCACGAGCAGAAGTAGTTACCTGCGCTCCATCAGAGATAATTAACTTCCCTGTGTATATCGTCAAGTTGCCGGAAGTTCCATTGCCATAACTTTCAGTAGACAAACTGCTGGTAAAAAAATCATCTGCTGTTCCTACAAGTTTCACGAATTCAGAGGCGGACACTTTTAAATTCCCGGCAGGTTCTTTGCTAAAACTAGAACTCGACACCTGTGCCCCATTAGAGACAATTAACTTCCCCGTGTTAATCGTCAAGTTGCCAGAAGTTCCATTGCCATAACCTTGTGTATACAAACCGCCGGGAAGATCATTATTTTCCCCTCCTGAGATTTCCACCAAATTAGAAGCAGACACATTTAGATTTCCTGCTTTCCCCGAACCACTGCTACTAACAACCACTAGTGATCCATCCCGAACAATTAAGTCTTTAGCGCGAATGGAAACATCTCCACCGTTTTCATTTCCTAATGTATATCCAAAAATGGCTGAATTATCAGTGAGCGTAACGTCCCTGCCTTGCAGCTGAATATCACCACCGCCCGCACCACTAGTATCAACTGTCGCGCTTTGAGATAGTTGAATATTTCTAAAGTTTTGCACGCCACCGTAACCCAATGCAAAACCTTTATTGACAGGGATGAGGCTGACTTGACTATTTCCTGCGACACTGCCCAATTCTATCCTGCCGCCTTCTGTTTTCAGCGTTGCCCCTTGTAAGCTGACATCACCCCCCACCAACGCTAAAGTTTGATTGGATGGCACTCGCAGAGCATTTTCAGTTTGTGGAGGTGGTTGTCCTGGTTTTCCTGTTCCCTGACCATCGCCCTGCGCCTGAATCGAACCAGGATTTATCCCGAATTGCAAGCCAATGGGAACACTGATAGTCAGCAGGGGTGCTTCTTGAGGTGCAGCAGCACTAAACTCAAAGCCATCAGCAAATTTCATACTACTGGCAGTACTGGCAACAAACGAACCGCCAATATCCAACCGCGCATTTTGACCAAATATAATTCCATTCGGATTAATCAGAAACAAGTTTGCAATGCCGTTTGCTTTAATTAAACCATCAATATTAGAGATAGACTTACCCGTTACTCTGCTAATTATGTTTTGAATATCAACAGCATTGTTAAAATAAGCAGTGCCGTTGGTGGGAACAGAAAACTCCCGAAAGCTGTGGAACAAATTACCACCGGCTTTGGTTCCTCCAGTAATAGTGCTGGTGTTACCTTCTTGTGTGATGGTGGAATTATTAGGTAGAGTGCCATCCGGGGTAACTTGAGCAAGTGCGCAATTTGCAATAGAAGTGCTTGCACCACCTATTACAATACCTAAGACCCAGCCCCAACAAGTACTCCCTTGGATGAACATTGCACCTCCCTAGCTCTCTCTACAGTTGGTGAATAACGGTTCTGTTGTACTACTGATAAGTAAACTACTTCTGCTAGTAGTTAAGTAATCTTTGCTTATTCTCAGTTTGAGACACACAGGTTTTATACAAAATCTGCTATTTCTTCATATAACTTTATTTTTTTATCATTAGTAGATGGGCATTTCTGGGCATTCGGGTTTATAGGCAAGGAGCTACACAACAGAAATCTCACCTTTACACAGGAGAGCAAGAGAAGAGCGGCGCATGTAGGAACGTTCAGAATGTGTTGTGAAGTTTTTTAACAAATGGCTCGGCTTCGTGGAAAATTCTTAGTTCTGAGTAGAGATACAAATGAGTGCTATTAACCCTTCATTGGGCAATAGCATTTCCCACCTGCTGGGGAAATTAATCGAAGACTTTGATACTAAGTGGAGGTTGTTATGCCAACTTTAAAATATCCTTTTGGCGAGTACAATTTCACTACAGCAACGGTTGCGGAAAAACTTGCGCAATATTGGCGATCGCGACTGGAGGCGGAGTGCCCACAACAAAGTGTAGCTTCTAAGGAAAGTATTATTCGCTGGCTTTTGGGAAGTGATTTAAAACGGTTTGATCTGCTCCACTCTAAGGATCTCGATATTGCTGTTCAACTGATGGAATATCACTATCGTATTTTACATCAACGCTACTTAGGGAAGGAGCGAGAAGCTGCTTATCGCAACCTGATAATCCGCTTAGGGAGTGCAGTGACACAACGAAATAAAATTCAGACTTGGGTAGCCATGAGTCGCGATTGCCCTTTGGGCGGCTCCCTTTGGGAGCATCGCCAGCGTACAATGCTGGATGTATTGCAAGAAGTACTCCAAGAAATATTGCAAAGCGACAGCTATATGCAGCAGCAAATGGTTTGTATCTCTAAATTGACAACAGATACACAACTACGGAATCTCCTACTATTTGCCAGTTTAGAAGAGTACTGCTTGAGACCAATACGCAATCTACCTCTACTAGTTTATCGCTTTGTTAAGTACTTGTATCACACTCAACACAACAGCTTAACCCAAGTACTCAGAAATGACTTACTCCCTTTTGATTTGTAAAAATTGCGAAACTCGAGAAACCCGGTATCTCAAAGATACCGGGTTTCTCGCCTTTTACGAATGATTTAGGATTGCTATATTAGCCATTAGTAACTACTAACTAAAGACTTGGCGTTTTGCCAGTTTGGGCTTGCGTTTCAATTGGCTTAACGTCGCTGTAGCCCATTTGACCAACAATTGTCCGCAACACAGACATTTGCCCTTCAAAATCAAGCTCTTCTATTTGGGAAAGGACATCGTTGATTGCGCCAGTTGCTTTGTAGTTTCCTGGCATTCCAACCACTTGCTTACCCATAGCTTGTGCCCAAGCAAACCAGACGAATAGTTGGTTTTTTTCATTGAGTGCGCCATAGGCACGAGAATATTCTGAATCTTCGCAGTTGACAATTTGCCGCATAATCGTCAATTGTTCATCCTCAGATAATTTGTAATAATCGTCTAAGAGTATTGGTGCTAGCTCTGGATCTGCGGCAGAGGGAGCAGCGGGAGTAATTGATTTACCCATTTTCTCATACGCAAAATACAACCAAGCCAGTTTGGCATCTGTATCTAAGCGGTTAAATGCTTCTACCACTTTTTGAGTTTCATTGCTTAAAGCTTGAGGAGCATTTTTCTGATAACTTGCTGTCATAATTTTTCTCCAAAATTATTTAACCTGTCAAACTTAGGGGTATCAAATTTTTAGAATGAGTATCGCCTTCCAAGAGAAAGAGCTTTAAGAATTGAGATATATCTGTTTATCTACCTTTTCATAGAGATGCAAATCTATCTTGAGATACCAAAAATCCAAGAGTTTTCTTTGTTAGAATGCAGCATTGAAAGAGAAATTTTTGGAGGAATCAATCATGTCTGAAGAAGTAAAACCCAATCCATCACAAGATTCTTACGACGCACAATTAGCTGCTGAAAATATAGCGAGCGGTGAGGAAAAAGCTCCAAGCGTCGATGCGGAAAAAGATTACCAAGCTGCACAACAATTCAGCGTTAGTGACATTGACCGCACTAACAAAGGTGCAAAAGCAGCCAAAAATGCTCAACAAAAGTAATTTTGGCTGCTTTTGACAAAAAATCAAATAAGATGAGCGTTCAAACTGCATTCAGAGCTATTTCACTCTTTTCTCATTTCTGTAGTGTGTGTAAAAACATATTCGGGAGGACTGCGAACTCCCGAAATTTACTATAAATCTAGCTTTTCCTCAAGCAAAAAATTGATAATTAAATTAAAAGTTAATAAATTTCATTACCTCTAACAGTTGACTTGGGTGATGAATTAAAAAATCAGGATTTTGTTTTGCTAATACTTCCTGTGAATTGAACCCCCAAGTCACCGCAATCACCTTAATGTTTGCTTTCTTTGATGCTTCTATGTCTCTGGTTTCGTCTCCAACATAGATGACTTCTTGGGGTTGAATCTGTTTCTGCTTTAATACGTTATTAATTATCGTTGTTTTTCCGAAAATTGTCACTCCTGAAGAGATAAAATCAAATAAATTTTCTAAATCATTGACTTTGAGAAAATCTGTGACATTTTCTAGAGAATTAGAAGTTATAATTCCCAACCTATAACCTTCATTGTTGAGTGCCACTAAAGCTTCTTTTATTCCGGAAATTGGTTTTAATTCTTTGATTTTGTTTTTCAATTCAGATTTCACCTTCTTGAGCAAGAAAGGAATTTTCAGAATGGAAATACCTGAGTACTTAATGATTTCCCTAGAACTCAAGTTTCTCAGGAGGGCAAGTTCCTTTTGGGTGATGGGTATATAGCCAAAATCTTCAGCCAAACGATTGGCAATACTTACCAAAGCATCTACCGTATCAGCAATCGTGCCATCAAAATCAAAAATGATTACTTTTTGGGTCATTCTTTCGCCTGATGGAATGCGTCTAGATTAGCACGGGCATTCCGTCGCAACATATCTGGCTTAATCCGCCGCAACGCTGATGCCGGAAATTGTCTATCCCATTCCTGGTCTGAGATTTGAGCTAATTCTACCAGTTTGGGGGCAAGATTTCCAGGATACGGCTGAAACTCTGCAACATCTGTTTCTTTGGCAAAATGCTGATTCCAAGGACAAACTTCTTGGCAAATATCACAACCAGCAACCCAACCTTGTAAGTCGGATGTTACTGTCTGGGGCAGTTTTTCATTGCGATTTTCAATTGTATGATAAGCAATGCAGCGATTCGCGTCTACGACAAACGGTTGGGTAATAGCATCTGTGGGACAAGCCTCAATACAACGAGTACAAGTACCACAGTGTTCTGTATGTGGGCGATCGCTCTCCAACTCCAAATTCGTCAGCACTTCCCCTAAAAAAACCCAAGAGCCATACTCTCGGGTGATCACATTTCCATTTTTGGCAATCCAGCCAATGCCAGCTTTTTGTGCCCATACTTTATCTTGCACTGGACCAGTGTCTGCATAATATCGTGCTTGAATACCTTCATGAAACCCTTGCAGCCAAGTCGTCAGTGCCTTAAGTTTTTTGTGCATGACTTTATGATAATCTCGTCCCCAAGCATACCGAGAAATTTTTGCGTATTCTTCTGTTGAGGGACGTTGATGAGGTGTGTAGTAATTGAGGGCAACGCTAATGATCGTTCGCACCTCTGGCATGACCTTACGAATATCCTGGCGCTTAGAATTTGCCATCCATTCCATATCAGCATGATAACCCAGCGCTAGCCAAGCTTGCAATCTTTGCGTTTCTGTGACATTTTCCCCAGCGATCGCAGCAATTCCAACTTTGTGGAATCCTAACTCTAGAGCTTTTTTTTTTCACCTCACTGCTGCTTGTTGCCGGGGATCGATTCATCTATCTTGTTTCAGTTTGACCAATGAATGGCATTTTCATTATAAACTAAGGGGCAAGTAAGAAGTCGTTGGTGTCAACAGAGTCCTATCGGGTATCCCTCTCCTCGAAGGAGAGGGAAAAATTTTAGCGCACCCTAAAGCGAGGGTGAGGTTAAGAGCGAGATGTGAAATCCTAAGCTTTACCACTCCCAATCAAATACAGTAGCGCCATACGAACGGCAACACCACTAGTCACTTGAGCCTGAATGAGGCTAAATTCCGAGTCATCCATTAATTCTGAGCTAATTTCGACACCACGGTTAACTGGTCCAGGGTGCAAAACTTTGACGTAAGGCTTGCATAGTTGCAGCATTGAGTGTGTCAAACCAAACATCTGGTGATATTCTCGCAAAGAAGGCAATAAATGAGAAGTCATCCGTTCCTTTTGCAAGCGCAAAGTCATGACAAAATCAGCATCTTGCAAAGCTGGTTCTAACTCCCAGTGGAGAAAGAGTTTACCTGGTTTGTCTTTGCTGTAATCTGCAAATAATTTAGGTAAGAGGGTGGGTGGTGCTGCTAGATGCACGTGAGCACCACTTGCTGTAAAACTCCAAATATTCGAGCGTGCTACTCGCGAATGTAGAATATCCCCAACAATAGCAATCTTTTTATCTTTTAAAAGTTCGACTCGGGGAAAGTCAGGATCAAGGAGAGTACAAATAGTAAATAAGTCTAGCAAAGCTTGGGAAGGATGCTCGTGTTGACCATCACCAGCATTAAGGACGCTGACTCGTACACCGAGACGATCCATTTCTTGAGCGATCGCATGAGGGACTCCTGCTTCCCGATGGCGAATCACCATGATATCAGTTCCCATTGCCAAGTAAGTTTTCGCCGTGTCGAGAATCGTCTCTCCTTTTGTCATTGAAGAGGTTGCTGAGGCAAAGTTCAGTGTATCTGCTGATAGCCGCTTAGCAGCAAGTTCAAAACTGCTGCGAGTGCGAGTGGATGACTCAAAAAATAAATTCGCCACCACCTGTCCCTGCAATGTTGGGACTTTCTTCGTCCGCCGTGATAGAACCTCTTGAAAACTAGCAGCCGTTTGCAAAACGATATCGTACTCAGGGGTTGTGAAGTCAGCGAGGGAAAGAATGTGGTGACGAGTCCAGGTAGTATCAGACATAAACAGCTAGGATTTTTGGCTTAAAGACACGTCTGTTGCGCACTGTAATAGAAGCTTCGATGCACACTGATAGCGCCTTTAGAGGCGACTTGCGAGTTTAGTTCCCACTTAATATTGTTTCAGTGGCGCTTATTTTATCGCATTTCTACAGTTTTTTAATTTACATATGCACCAGGAATCATACCACCTGACATCTATTAAAATAGATACCTGTCTGCCTGAATGACTTCTAAATTTTAAGTCAGAAGCCAATGTAACGAATAGTGACAAAATTGACAATAAAAGAAACAGGTGAGGAACTCTCTCAAGTCTTGGTACATTATGAAACAGTGTTCCTTAGACAAATCAGCCATGCAACTTGATGACCTGCTGCTGAGTGAACCAGCAATAGAGGCGGCTATAGACTATAAACCACTTACTGTGACACCAACAACATTGCTGGTAGATGTCATTACTTTGATGAACCAAAAGCGAATTCACTGTTGCTCACTACCCAGTGTTAATTCGCCGTTAGATGCATTGACCGTACATCCAACAGGCTCTAGTTGTGTCTTAGTCACACAAGGAACAGAATTATTGGGCATTTTTACAGAACGAGATATTGTACAGCTAACAGCAGATGGCGTTGACTTTGGAAAGATGACAATAGCTGAAGTGATGACGCAACCAGTGATTACCCTGGAGCAAGCTGCTTTTAAAGATGTTTTTGCTGCTTTATTTTTATTTCGGCGGTATCGCATTCGCCATTTGCCGATAGTAGGACAAAAGGGCGAACTCATTGGTGTCGTTTCCCACCAAAGCATTCGTAGCATTTTACGTCCTATTCATCTCCTAAAATTCATGCGTGTGGCAGATGTCATGTCAACCCAAGTTATTCGTGCTCCAATGACTGCTTCGGTATTGAGTTTAGCTCAGGTGATGGCAGAGTTTCGGATTAGCTGTGTCGTGATCACCGAGGAAAAACCACAGTTAGATTTAGGACAGTTCGTTCATATCCCCGTCGGAATTGTCACCGAGCAGGATATTGTACAATTTCAGGCAATGCAAGTAAATCTATCTGAAGTACTGGCACAAACTGTGATGAGTACGCCACTGTTTCTGCTCAATCCAGAGGATTCTTTATGGACTGCTCTTGCGCAAATGCAACGGCGACAGACGCGAAGATTGGTGGTGTCTTGGGATGGAGGAATAGGAATAGGCATTGTGACTCAAAGCAGCTTACTGCGAGTCCTCGATCCAGTACAAATGTATGGAGTCATCAAAACTTTGCAGCAGACAGTTGGGTAGCGACAAAATAGGAATATTACGTTTGTAGTGCACGCTGATCGCAACGACGAACCTGTTATGGCTGGGCTAAACTGGTAACATCTAGAGACTTTCCATTATGTCTGTCGCCAAAGATTTAGAAATCCCAAAACCAAAAGATGTTATCTTTCCTCCTGGTGATTTATATAGTGACGAACCGCCTTGGGAGACTGACTTACATCTACGGCAGATGATTCTGCTAATTCAATGTTTGGAGTGGTGGTAGCGAAACCATCTGGTTTGATCCAGACACTTTGGAATTCGCAGGATTTCATATTGTGGACGGTGAATACCAACCATTGGAACCAAATCCTCAAGGCTGGTTGTGGAGTCAACAGCTATAGCAATCCTAAATAATTTATGAGAAAATGTCTCACCGTGTAGACGGTGGGGTTTTAAACCCATCTATTCAACCGAGCGTCGTACAGAATACATTCTGTATTCTGACTCCTGAGGACTGAATTCTTTGAGGATAAAACATAAAAAGATTAAGCTCTAAATAATAATGATTTAGTTCAGTAATGACCAAGCTGCTAGCAACGCTCCCAGATGGGAAAATTTGTGATTTCATTGACCGAAAAATTCGTAACGACACACCTGAAGAGTACGTTCGTCAAAATATTGAGCGTCGCTTAGTACTGGAATTGGGCTACTCAACAGAACAGATTGAAGTTGAGTATCCAATTAAACAAGGCAGTAAAACAGTTCGAGTGGATCTTGCTATCTTCCGCGAAGGAGAACCACATAATCGGGAGAATGTTTGGATTATTATTGAGTGCAAGAAAGACTCGATACAGCCTTCAGCAAGTAAAGATGGGATTGATCAACTAAAGTCTTACATGGACTTTTGCGGCAATTGTGAATGGGGAATGTGGACAAATGGCAAGAAGAAGTTTGTCTTTCGTCGAGTTAAGACAGAGGAAAGAGTTGTTTACGAAGAACCAAATGATGTTCCTGCAAAAGATGGCAGCCTAGAAGATGTTGATCGCCCAACTCGTGAATCTCTTAAAAATGCAGTTGGAGACAATCTGCTATTTTCCTTCAAGATTTGTCATGACCATATTTATGTAACTGACGGATTACAAAAACAATCTGCTTTCTTTGAGCTTTTAAAAGTTATCTTTTCCAAGATTTACGATGAGCGTAATTTTCCTAATCCTTTAGAGTTTTATGCAACTGCTCGTGAAAAAGCAAGCAATGATGGTAGACTAACTGTTGTGAATAGAATTAGCAAAATTTTTGATGCTGTTAAAAAGCAGTATCCAGCAATTTTTGATGCTAATGACCAGCTAAAACTTCAGCCTCGTTCCTTGGCTTATGTAGTTGGTGAACTCCAGAGATATAGTTTTCTGAGTACCAATATTGACGTAAAAGGAAAAGCTTATGAAGAACTGATTGGCGCAAACTTGAGAGGCGATCGCGGTGAATTTTTTACACCTCGCAAGGTTCAGAAAATGACAGTGCGGATGCTTGATCCAAAGATTACTGAGAGAATTCTTGATCCGGCTTCTGGAACAGGCGGCTTTTTAGTTATTGCTATGAATGAAGTTATCGAAAAGCTAAAGAAACAAACAGAAGTCACTGAGCAATCTGATGTTTGGATGCGAGATGCTTTGAATTCTAAAATTAGGGAAACTGCTCAAGCAAACTTTTTTGGAATTGATATTAATTCAGACTTAGTAAAAGCTACAAAAATGAATATGGTCATGAATAATGACGGTGCTGGAAACATTTTTCGGCAGGATTCATTATTACATCCGCATCAGTGGGAAGATAACTTCCGTAAACAGTTTGCAAAAGCTCTTGATATTGACCCTAAAAGTTTACGCAGTTCCAAAGATTTAGCTTATTTTAATGTGATTGCCACAAATCCGCCCTTTGGCTCAAAGTTACCAATTAAAGACCGTGAAACATTAAGCCAATATCAGCTTGGTCATGTTTGGCGAGAAACCGAAACAGGTTGGGAACCAACTGATCAACTTCAAAGCTCTGCACCTCCAGAAATTCTTTTCATTGAACGGTGCTGGCAATTTCTTAAGCCTGGTGGAAGAATGGGAATTGTGTTACCAGATGCAATTCTAGGTGCGCCTGGATTACTATATGTGCGGTACTGGATGATTAAACATTGCCGCATTGTGGCATCAATTGACTTACATCCTGACACTTTCCAACCTCATAATGGAACTCAAACCTCGGTTCTAATTCTTCAGAAAAAGACAGAAGAGGAAATTAATTGGGGAACCATGCCTGACTACGAAATCTTTATGGCACAGGTAAAGGCGATCGGGCATGATAAACGAGGTAATACTGTTTACAGACGGAATGAAGAAGGTGAAGAGATACTAATGCCAGCCGAGCCAGAATCAATTCCGCTAATAGAGCGAACAGCAAGCGGCGAAGGCACAGCTAGACCTTTACCTCGTCAGAAAGTCGAAGACGATGATACGCCATTTGTGGCAGATGAGTTTCTTGCTTGGAAAAAGCAGGTGGTTCTGGGATGGTAAAATACAATTTTCAACCGGAATATACGCTGATATCTTCGCCTCATGAGTCAGAGAAACTGTCAACTACCATTAGGCTTAGTGAGATATTTGATGCAGGCGTTCGTTTAGAGGCATCTGCTTTTAGCATTGAAGCTCACAATGCTGTAACAGCTTTGGAAAACAGTAGTTTACAACTTATGCCGCTTTATGGCAAAGCTGGGCTTTGCAGAGGAGGTTATTATCCTCATCGCTTCAAGCGGATTTACGTAAGCCCAGAGAAAGGTATTCCATTTTTATCTAGCTCCGAAATTATTAGCTTGCGTCCCACAACTGATCGTTTCATTAGTAAAAAGTACACTTTAAACTTGGATTTGTTTTTATCTCAAAAGTGGGATGTCTTAATTTCACGCTCTGGCACTATTGGTAATATTGGTTTAGCAACAGAAAGTTTTCTAGGTAAAGCTATTTCAGAACATGTCATTCGACTTCAAGCAAGCGATCCTGATACTGCTGGCTATGTTGCAGCTTTTCTTCGCAGTCATTATGGTTGCGCTCAAGTTATCCAAGGAACTTACGGTTCTGTTGTAGGTCAAATTGAACCTGAACACTTAGAAAGAGTCTTAATTCCCGACTTACCACCAATTCGTCGAATAGCAATTGGTCGATTAATGTGTCAAGCAGGTGAACTGCGGGATGAAGCAAATCGGTTGTTAGATGAGGCAGATCGGTTACTACATGAACGGTTAAACTTGCCTTATCTAAATTCTATTGCGCCGACAGATAGAAATATATCCATTGCCAAAGTCAAAGTATCTCAATTGCTGGGACGCTTAGAAGGTAGTTTTCATGATCCGGTTGCTATTGCTGCTGAAAAGCAGTTGAGTGAATTGTCAGTTGAAACTACCACTGTAGGCGATTTACGAGTTACCAGAGAAATTAGACCTATTACTAAATTCCGCAAGCGAACCTACGTTGAGAAGGGCGGAATTCCTATGCTTAGCAGTAAGCAGCTTTTCCAAATTAATCCGGTAGATATTAAGGGATTAGCTAAAGGCGCACATACCAAGGATTTACCTGAAATTCAACTAGAAGAAAATATAATTGCCGTTACTCGTTCTGGAACAATTGGGCGAGTACAAATCATTCCTGCTTATATGGCAAAGTGGACAGCAAGCGAACATGCAACCCGTTTTCTAACAGCAGAAGGCATGAATTCAGGTTATCTTTATACTTGGTTAGCTTCAGACTATGGTTACTGCTTCATTACTCGATATTCTTACGGTTCAGTGATTCTTGAAATTGATAAAGAAATGTTCTCTTCTGTTCCTATTCCCCTACCTGAACCAAGTGTTAGAGATGAAATCGGCAACTTAGTTCTCAAAGCTAATAAATTAAGAGATGAGGCTTGGCGTAATGAACAAGAAGCCATTAGCAAACTTGAAAACCTAATTGTTAAAAAACAAACTTCTCAACTTCAAACAGCCTCTCCGTAGGAGACACCCGGAGGGTGAATTTTTTTCATTGGGACTGCCTTCTGCTTTTAATTTCGACTAACAAAAACAAATCCCCGAGTCTTACCAGAAACTGAATCAGCCATTGCCATAGCCTTCCACAAATCTGCTGTCTTTACCCAAACTGGTGGATATTTATAACGAGAAACATCCATGATTAAAAATCTATCTGTTTTCTCGTTATACGCTGCTAAGGGTGAAATATGCCCACCTTTTTCTTGCCCAATTTCTTTACGTAAATAATTAACTAAGATAAAATTACCTGGCTGTTTCAAATTCTCTGATACCAACCTTTTAAAATCTTGTAGATTAGTGTCAGCAGCATGGTAAACTTTAACCTTAACACCATAACTAGCCAATAATTGTCCTATCTGATCTAACGTCATACCCATACGAGAAACAATCTCAGGTGCTAACACTTTTCGGGTAGCTTCGTTATTAAAAAAGTTTTCTTGAGTAAAAACACGGTAAGGAGAATACTGCGGCACTTCTGGTGCAGGAATTTGCAAACTATTCAGCACCATAACAATACTTGCAACCCCACAATAGGCTTGATTGTTTTGGGTAATAAACTGCATACTGAGTGGAAAGAAATCTTCCCTTGATTGACTTTCAAATAATAATTTTTCACCTTCTGGCGAATTGAAGGCAATTAAATTTTTAGGCAGAGTGAGTGTTTGAGCAAAGACACTTCCACCGGCAACAAAAGCGCTTATTATTAAAGCCTTTAAAGGTAATTTGCTTATTTTGAGTAAATGATTCTTCATAGTAATCTGTCTTTCTTCTTCCTTTGTTCAATGATGGGGTTTCCCCTACACCCCTATACCCTTACCCCCTTACACCCCTTTTGGTGACAAACATAACGCTACAAACTTGTGCAAACCTGTACTTAGAAACCTGGGTTCTCCATGAATCCAGGTTTCTTGCTACCTTCACTGACCAGCAGCGATTTTTCTTTGTAAAATAGAGATCCGCTCTCGTGCGCCTGGGTGATCACTCAAAAACGTTGGCGTAGAACGCTGATTCACTAATTTGCTCAAGAATGCAGGCATAGCATTAGGGTTATAACCTGCTCGTTGCATATACTGTAGTCCTTTGTCATCAGCGTTGTATTCAGCTTCACGGCTGTTGGGTAGATCTACAGCGAGCTTATAAGCCACAGCAGCCACAGTACTGCGGTCTAATCCAGCCAATGAGGCTGCACCTTGAGCTAGTTGCGCTTGTCTCAACTTGTTGATCAAGTCATTGTTACAAATGTGACCAATTTCGTGACCAATAACCCCCGCTAACTGGTCTTTATTATCCGCCGCATTAAGTAGTCCAGTATGGACGTAAACGTAACCACCCGTGGTTGCAAAGGCATTAATACTTCGGTCTTGAACAACATAGAATTTAAAAGGAATTTCAGAACAGTCACTGGCTTTCGCTAACCGTTGACCTATCTGGCTAACATTAGCATTTGTGTCGAGTCGGTAATTACTGCGTACCTGTTGGTGAATCTCACTACCTAGTTCAACTTTTTGTTGTGTTGATAAATTGGACAGTTGCAGAAGCTGAACGCCATTGAAAAGCAACTGACCCCAAGAAATAGCGCTACCCGGCGTAGGAGTAATTAACCCTATACCTATAACAGTTCCCAAGCCTGCAAGAAAGAAGGCAAGACTTTTACGCAATTTAGAAAAGCGAGCAAGCATCATAGTTAACAGTGAATCATTCTATAGTTGAAAAAGCTTGTTTACTGTTTTAGTTCAATTCAAAAACTTTAATATCAGGTTTAATATCAGGTATCTTTAACTCGGCAGTCATTTGCTGTAATTTATTATTTGATTTAGTTGATTTCGCTAAATCTAGCTGTTATGTTTCTTTAACTAAAATATAGACTAACAACTCGAGCTAGGAAGACACCACTAGGGAGGAATTTTATTTGTCAACCAACACCTCTTGATGAGATAGTACGATATCACGTCTTTGTCTTCTATCCAAAGACGTATCTACTCATATGGATAATCCATACTTGAAAGCTCAAGCTCTGGCTATAAAATTATCATCCAAATATTTTTCCTCAATTGCCTCATGTTATACTATTGATTGACTAATCAATCAATCACAGTTATGCCTCCACGCGACGAGCAAGACTTTGAAAGTCGGCGACAACAGATTATTGATGGTGCCTTGCAGGTCTTTTCTATAAAGGGCTTTGAGAAGGCAACCAACAAGGACATTGCTACTGCTGCAGGAATTGGCTCACCTGGGTTGATATATCACTACTTTAAGGATAAAAACGACTTGTTTGGGCAGGTCATTGAGCAACGCCTACCAGTGCTGCAACTGCTCAACCACCATGAGAATGAAATTATGACCAAACCGCCAAAGGATGCACTCATCATTTTTGGTAAAGCGTTTTTGGGGGGGTTAGAACACTCCAAATCTATTGCTCTCATGAAGCTGCTGCTGAGTGAAGCGTTCCGGCGACCTGAAGTGGCAGATATGATCAATACTGTTGGACCGAGCCGTTCAATAGCTTTCTTAACTCGCTATCTCACAAAGCAAATGTCACTGGGACTGATGAAACCAATGAACCCAGGCGCAGCAGCCCGCTGTTTCATTGGTTCCCTTGTTGTGTACATGATCACGCGTGAGGTATTCCGACAGCCAGATGCTCAGCAGATCAATTCTGATACGATGGTAGCAACTGCTGTTCAGGTATTCTTGCAGGGTATAGAAATTTCTCCAACAGATAATAACCAAGCTTGAAAGCAAAATTTTTTTGGCAGACAGTTGATTAATCAGTCAATCAATTTTAAAAATCCTAAAATTTCCCACCACCCACGGAGTCGTTATGACACAAACACCAACCGAACCATCCCAAGACTCTAAACAAGCTAGCAGCCTTGTGAAAGAGAGAGAACAACCTTCCAAACCCCAGCCATCTGGGCAGAAACCGCGACGACGCATTCCCAAACCAGTCATGATTTTGGGAGCGATCGCACTTCTTACAGGGGTAGGATACGGAGGATATCGTGTATTCTTTTATCAGCCGGAGCCGGATGGTCTGTTTTTAAGCGGGCGTATTGAAGGCTATGAAACTGATGTCTCTGCCAAAACTGGTGGTCGGGTTGCCAAAGTCGCCGTTAGAGAAGGAGATGTCGTTAAACCAGGGCAGTTATTAGTGCAAATTGACGACTCCGAATTGCATGCTCAATTGCAGGGAGCACAAGCCAAAGTGCGTTCAGCCCAGGAAAGTTTGAAGCGTAGCCGCCAGCAATTACCTGTCTTAGAAGCCGAACTTGAGGAAGCCAATTTGATTACGCAGCAGGCTAAGCAAGACAGTCAGGGCAAAGTCTGGGAAGCAGAGAAATCTCTAGCCGCAGCTCGTGCCCAACTCGTTCAAGCTCAGGCGAATCTGAAGCTAGCACAAGCAAAACAACGACGGTATGGAGAGTTATTTACCCAAGGAGCCGTGTCAGCTCAGACACGGGATGAGTATGATACTAGCGCACAAACAGCTCAAGCCAGCGTTGATGTTGCCAGACAGCAGGTTCAATCAGCTCAAGGAACCCTAACCCAAGCTCAAGCAACTCTTCGCAATCCACCAATCAAAGCAGCTGCAGCACTACAGATCCAGAAACAGATTGCTCAAGCCCGCACTGATATTGCAGTAGCACAGGAAGAAGTCCGCAATAGCCAAGCCACGCAAGCGCAGACTCAGGCGAACTTGAACTACTTAGTCATTAACAGTCCCCTCACTGGTAACGTCATCACCCGTTCCGTAGAACCAGGCGAAGTCGTTGCAGCCGGTGCGCCGTTGGTGACAATAGTGAATCTCGACAATCTTTACCTGCGTGGCTTCATCCCCGAAGGAGAAATTGGTAAAGTCAGAGTTGGTCAGTCAGGACAAGTTTACTTAGATGCATTTCCCAATCAACCCCTACAAGCAACAGTCACTCGCGTAGACCCCAAAGCCAGCTTCACTCCAGAAAACACCTATTTCAAAAAAGACAGAGTTACTCAGGTATTTGGCGTAGAACTCACCTTAAAAAATCCCCAAGGTTTAGCAAAACCAGGAATGCCCGCTGACGGTCGAATTCTTCTACCAGAACAGGACAAGGGGACAAGAGGACAAGGGGAAAAGAAATAATTGTCTATTAACTTTTTCTTCCCCTGCTCCCTCATCCCCCTCATCTTCCTCATCTCCCTACTCTTTCCTCTGCGTCTGTGCGGTTCATAAATTATGACAGCAACCCTCCAAACTAACCCTCCCCAAAAACGTACCAACTCCCCCGTCATCTCCATCCGGGACTTACGACACAGCTACAACAAACAAACTGAAGCCGTGGCAGGTATAAACATAGACATTTACCAAGGCGAGATTTTTGGACTGATTGGACCTGATGGAGCAGGCAAAACCACCACATTCCAGATTCTCTCAGGAGTGATGCCACAAAAGGGCGGTATCGTCGAGGTATTGGATTCCAAACCTTGGGATGTGCGCCTGCAAATGGGCTACTTGACCCAGCGCTTTAGTCTCTACCTCGACATGAGCATATGGGAAAATCTGCGTTATGCAGCAGGTTTGCGCGAAGTGAGTGACGCGGCTTTTAGGGGGCGGAGCGAACACTATCTAAAGTTACTGGACTTAGCACAGTTTAAAGAACGTCTCGCCGGACGCCTCTCAGGAGGAATGAAGCAGAAACTTGCTTTGTGCTGTGTGCTCATTCACCAGCCGAAAATTTTATTATTAGACGAGCCAACAACAGGTGTAGATCCCGTATCGCGCCGTGAGTTTTGGGATATTTTAGCAGAGCTTGCTGTGACTGAAGGGATGACAACAATAGTCGCTACGCCCTACTTGGATGAAGCAGAACGCTGTTCCCGAATTGCTTTGATGTATGAAGGCAAAATTCAGCAGTGCGACACACCTGCCAAGGTGAAAGCCAGTTTGGGTGTGCAACGGTTAGAAGTATATCTACCTGTGGCGCAGCTAGATAAAGCAGCCGATACACTGAACAACAATGTCGATTTACGAGATTTGGTGTCAGACGTGCAACGCTTTGGCGATCGCTTGGATGTACTGACAAACAGTCCTAAAGAAACTAGTAACAGAATTCAGCGTATCCTAGAGCAGCAACAAATTCCAGTTGAAAATTTTGCCACCGATACCCCAACTCTAGAAAACACCTTTGTTGCTCGGTTGCGGGAACTCAAAGGAGATACTTCTGCAAGCAACTATCCCCGGATTTTCCGTCAAGAAAAATCTGAAGGAACAGCTATTGGGGCGCAAAATCTGAATAGAATTTTTGGAAGTTTTCACGCAGTTAAGAATATTAATTTAGACATTAAATACGGTGAAGTTTTTGGTCTTTTGGGGGCGAATGGTGCGGGGAAGACAACGACTATTAAAATGCTCTGTGGCTTGCTACCGGCGAGTTCTGGTCAAGTGACTTTGGTAGGAGAAACAGGTGAATTACGTAGTGCCGAAGTGCGGCAAAAACTCGGTTATATGTCCCAAAAGTTCACTCTCTACGATGACCTCACAATCGGACAAAATTTAGAGTTTTATTGCGGTGTTTATGGTGTTCCTCGCCGCCATCGACGAGAAAAGAAAAATTGGGTACTGCAAATGAGTGATTTAGTTGGTCAAGAGGATAGACTAACTGCAGACTTACCAGGTGGTTGGAAGCAGCGCGTAGCTTTTGGTGCAGCAGTGATGCATGAACCAAAAGTTGTGTTTCTTGATGAGCCGACTTCTGGTGTTGATCCCTTAGCTAGAAGAGAATTTTGGCGTTGGATTAACCAGTTTGCGAATGAAGGTATGGCAATACTGGTAACGACTCATTATCTTGAAGAAGCCGAACAGTGTCACCGCTTGGGATTCATGGTTGCAGGAGAACTGGTTGCTCAAGGGACACCGCGTCAAGTTAAAGAGGAACAGCCAGGACAATTGGTGGAATGGGAGTGTGAACAATTGCAAGTCGCTTCAGATTTGCTTAAGCAGAGGTTAGAGCGTTGGCGAGTGTCTATATTTGGTTCACGCCTGCATACGGTTTTGGACGAGCCACAAACGCAGATTCCCCAAGTCGAGAACTGGTTGAAAGAATCTGGAATAAAAGTGCAAAGCCATAAAGAAATTGAGTTTTCTTTGGAAGATGTGTTCATCAGTGTGGTGGAACAGGCGCGACAGCGCGGTTTAGATGTGCCAAGTGATTAGGAGAGGGACGACTTGGGGACAAGGAGAGAAGAATAATTTTTGACTAATGACTAATGACTAATGACTAATGACTAATGACTAATGACTAATGACTAATGACTAATGACTAATGACTAATGACTAATGACTAATGACTAAAGATTATGAAACGTGTATTTGCTCAGACTGTTAAAGAACTTACGCAACTGGGACGCGATCGCCTAACTCTAACACTAGCACTTGTGTTGCCATTAATACTGCTACTGTTGTTTGGCTTTGCGGTATCTCTAGAGGTAAACAAAATTAACTTTGCCATTCAAGATTTAAACTTGACACCCACTAGCCGCGAGTATATTGCCACTTTTGAGCGTACCAATAAGTTCAATATTATTGCTTCTGGACCAGAGGTCAACGTATCCCGATTATTAGATAAAGGCTCAGTCGCAGCTGGTTTAATTATCCCTCCAGAGTTTTCGCGGGACTTAAAACGGAGTGAACGTGCAGCCGAAGTGCAAATCTTGGTAGATGGTACCGATGCTAACACTGCTAATATTGTCAGAGGTTATGCCAAGGCAACTACCAATGCTTTTCTTGAAAATCTACGTGGTAGCAATAGTCCCCTTGTGAGTCTCCAGTCTCGGCTGTGGTATAATCCCGGCTTAGAAACATTGAGATACATTGGTCCTGGGGCTATTGCCATTACTGTTACCTTGTTTCCCGCACTTCTGGCTGGTTTGGCAACAGCAAAAGAGTATGAACAAGGGACTATTATTCAAGTTTATGCATCTAGTTTAACAGGTACAGAGTACTTACTAGGTAAAGCAGCAGCATTTTGGCTGGTGGGTATGGCAGAAGTGTTGTTTGTCAACATAGAAGCATGGCTGTTCTTTGGTTTGCACTTTGTTGGTGACCCCACACCTATGATTCTCAGTTCAATGCTTTATATTGCTTGCAGTGTATTTTGGGGAATCTTTTTAGGCTGCAATACCAAAGTGCAGAGTGCTGCGATCCAAGCGATCGCATTCACAGCTTTTTTGTTATCACTTCAGTTATCCGGTTTCATTTATCCAATAACTAATATCCCAATTGCCATCCGTTGGATTTCTAACATTATCCCTGCTCGGTACTACATTGAGTTAACTCGCGATGCTTATGCTCGCGGTATAGGTTGGCTGGGAGTCTGGTTTCCGGTATTTGCTTTGACATTGCTAACAAGCTTGTTTTTCTTCTTGGCTTGGCGCAAAGTACAAAAAATGCAATTAGGGTCTTAAACAATTTAAAATTCACCCATTATCTAGTATGTTTTCAAATTTAATCGACACAATTTTGGGTAGTCGCTTTTGGGCACTATTTCAGAAAGAATTTGCTCAAATATTTCGTAACCGTCAGTTAGTCATTCAGTTGCTCGTACCGCCTACTGTGTTCTTAATATTGTTTGGTTTTGCTCTCAATCCAGAGGTTCAAGACCTCAAGGTTGGCATTACTGACTACAGTAATAGTAGTGCTTCCCGTGAGTTTGTAGAAATCCTTAAGCAAACTGATGCATTTGTCATTAATCAATACTATCCTGATCAGGAAGATATGATTGCTGATTTAGCAACTGGGAAGCTAACAGTAGGTTTTACAATTCCTCCAGAATTTGCTGATGACATTGCTAGGAGGCGTACAGTTCAAGTGCAAGCACTGTACGATGCTGTCGATGCAAATACAGCAAGCATTGCTTCTAGTTATATTAGTCAATTAGTCAGTGATTACAATTCACGTCATACAAACAACAGTGGCGACACTGTAGCTTCTGGGCGCATAAGAGTGCAGGTTCAGACATCAGTATTTTACAATCCTGGGCTGGAAACTTCTTGGTTTATTGTTTCGGGGATGTTTGGAATTGTACTGACAATCATTGGTTCTCAAGCTGCTGCATCATTGGTCGTGCGAGAAAAAGAAGCGGGGACTATCGAGCAGTTGGTCATGACTCCAGCTTCTAACACAGAAGTCATCTTAGCTAAAGTGAGTCCATTACTCGTTCTGCTGACCTTAGATGTTTTAATTGCTCTGAGTGTAGCAAAGCTGGTGTTTGGTGTGCCACTGCGAGGTAATTTACTCGTGTTTCTCATTATTTCTGTGCTTTACTTCACAGTAGGTATCAGTATCGGTATTCTAATTGCATCCTATTCAAAAAGCGAACAGCAAACACAGCTAACAGCATTCTTTGTCAACCCGCCACTCGTTCTGTTATGTGGAGCCATAACACCAATTTCTAGTATGCCTACTTTTGTGCAATGGTTCTCTTATTTAGACCCTTTGCGCTACTTTATTGAAGTTTGTCGTGGAATTTTACTCAAAGGAGTTGGTATTGAGACGCTTTGGCGTCAGGTATTAATTCTACTGGTTTTTGCTGCAGTGCTGATAACTTTGAGTATTCGTCAATTCCGACGACAGTTGGGGTGAACAACTCACCGCGTGGTTCCAATACAGTTCAGATAAGATCCCCCCATCTTTCCTGCGGAACGCTAAGCGTTGGCGCAGCCTGTCCGCAGGACTTACGTTGATCGCCTTAAAAAGGGCGTAAATGCAGGGTGCTTCCATACAAGAAGAGAAAAAACTTTGTTGAAGACAGCTTTGACGACGAAAAACAACGTCTACAACTGATGTTGATGATAAAGTAGCGAAGAGATTGGCATGTCGAGGCGTTGTCGTCTGAGTTGGATCTGGTAAAACAAGACCAGACCCATGTAGATTGACGTGCAGTCTATCTACGAGTTTTGCCAATCATATAATTGTCGTTAAAGAGCATAACTTATATTTCTGTTATCCTTGATATGCTGTTTTTGCAGGTCAAAATTTGCCGAATTCTTGACTTTAGCTACAGGTGGATTGTCCTGTTGAGGTAGGTTTTGTTTAAGAAAGTTCCCTCGCAAGCCATAGCTCACTAACCCCATATACTCATAAAACATGAGCATTGCTTTTTTACTCGTAGTTAATTCAGATGGTATGGAACTTGTGTGCGAAATAACCTCAAACCCCACACCTTTAAAAGTGAGTCGCGATCGCAGCATATGTGGAGAATCTGTGACTAGCAGAATTTGCTTGATTCCTCGTGGTTGTAGCACTGATGCGGTGAACAGTGCGTTTTCCTTAGTCGTTTGAGAACAGTGTTCTTCGCCTAACGCAGCATCAGGAATGCCTTTTGCTTTTAGTTGTTGGACAATTTCAGAACCATCTCCTGCACCGCTGGCAAAAATAAATGGTGCGCGATGATTCCTCCAAAGTTCAGCCGCAACTTGAACCCTTGAATCTCTAAATGGTTCCCCCCGTCCCAATACAACAATTGCATCTACGGTTGTACCAGGATCGGGGGGAATAAAAGTAACTAATCCTTTTTTTGCGACAGCGATGGTCAATGGAAAGGTGGCAGAAAAGTAAATTACAAGTAACACAGTTCCCAAACCACTCCAAAAACGTTTCCAGCGCAGGCGTGGAATCATCCAAGGTAAAAAGACTAAAATCAAGAGTGGTAATACAATAAATATTGGTGTCATTAGCCAGTGAGAGAGCGTTGACTTCAAAACAAGCCACTGACTAACCGGGCGATGGCACAGAGTACCCACCCCATAGGGGTGAACGCACAAAGCTTGGTTGAGCATTTAAGTGAACCCCACATACTGTAAAGACACTCTTTGCCATCTTAGCTAAACCTTCATTTCATTGACTGTTAGGTACGAGCGCTTCTACCAATCAGCGGACTTAATAAGCTTTTGGCGTTGCTTCCTTTGCGGGATGAGAAGTTATGTCCTCCGGAGACGCTGCTTTGTTGGCTGAGCCTTTTCGAAAGACTTACGCGCAAAGGCGCTAAGAAAAACTTTGCGCTCTTGCGTCTTTGTGCGAAATATATTGAAGATTCGGGGTGATAAGCTGTTGGACATAAAAGTTGCATATTAGCTAGAAGTAAAACTCTTGTGGGTCGGCATCTGGTCCTCCCTAATGGATGCAAATTAAAAGTACATTAGCTTATGTATTTTCCTTCCATTAAGAATAAATACTCATCTTTTCCTAAAAAATCTACACTTGTGAGGGGATTAGAGGTAGGGTTAAACAGATCTATTTTGGTTGAAACAAATGCGAATTATCTTATATAGCAAGCCGGGTTGTCATTTGTGTGAGGGTTTGCAGGAAAAGCTAGAACAGATACAAAACCTCAAGTTTGAGCTAGAAATTCGGGATATTACGACTCGTGAAGATTGGTTTCAAGCTTACCAATACGAGGTACCAGTGCTTTTTTTAGCAAATCACAGAGGTACAGAAGGCACACAGGAGAACAAGGAGCTACTCTTACCTCGTCCTTCTCCTAGGGCAACAGTACAACAGTTGCAGAGTATGCTTGGTAAAATTCAGAAATATTTATGACTGAGATATAAGCAATTTTACCATGTTTCTATCCGCTTTGAAGTGGTTTCAATTTATTCTTATCCGGAGAGCAACATGGTGTTATTTGTACATGAAAAAGCACTTGAGAATTTCTCTCACTCAAGCGCTTCTTCTGTATCATTATTATACCAATTCACTTACTTGATGCAACATTTGAAACTCGCAACGCTCCCTTGGTGAAACGAATTGCGAATGTAACTTGTGGCAAACATATGGTGAAGTGGTATCACTCCTTGCATTAATAAAGAATATCTCTCCTACTATGAAATGCGGAATCAGGTGAGTGACAGTTTGTCAACTGACCCTAATAGATGAGTGACTAGTTTATCAATCACTACGGAAATAGCTTCTCATGCTTTTTTTACCTAAAAGTCAAGAGAAGTATGAAACCCTATGAGTAGAATTTTATGTGCAAAAATCAAATTATTTTCAATTTTTAATTTTTAATTTAAATTCTTTTTTCCCGTATGTATGTGTCGGTCTTAACCTATTCATTTCAATTTCAGCAAGTCAACGGGGAATAGGGAATTTCTCTTCTCCTACTCCCCACTCCCTATGCAGGTCATAGTAATTTATTACTGAAGAGTGGAAAGATTTCAGAGTAGACTGAATGCACGTTTTCGTTCCTGGACGTCTTTGTTTGTTTGGTGAACACAGCGATTGGGCTGGAGGATATCGTCGTCTGAATCCTGAACTGGAGGTGGGGTACACGCTGCTTGTGGGTACCAATCAGGGACTTTATGCTAATGTAAAGCCTCATCTAACCCAGCTTGTTTTTCACACCTCCCTCAGTGATGGAACCCATGAAAACCTGACTTTGCCAATGGAAAGGGAGGCTTTACTATCTGAAGCTCAAAAGGGCGGTTTTTTCAGTTATGCAGCTGGCGTTGCTTATCAATTTCTTGCTCACTACGCCGTAGGTGGACTGGAAATTGACAATTACTTGACAGATTTACCAATTAAGAAGGGGCTATCGTCTAGTGCTGCTATTTGCGTGTTGGTCGCCCGATCATTCAATCAGGTGTATGACTTAAAGATGACTCTCCAAGAGGAAATGGAGTTTGCATACCTGGGGGAGATTACCACACCTTCTCAATGTGGACGAATGGATCAGGCTTGTGCGTACGGTCAGCGTCCTATTACCATCATATTTGATGGCAGTCACACTCATGTGAGAGAGTTAAAGGTAGCAAAAAATTTGTTCTTTGTGATTGTGGATTTGGGTGCAAGCAAAAATACTCAAAAAATTCTCAGTCAACTCAATGAATGCTATCCCTTTGCTACTAATGAAGTACGAGCAAATGTGCAAAAATACCTCGGTTCCATCAGTTATCAAATAACCCAAGCAGCAGTTGATGCTTTGCAAACAGGCGATGCTGAGCAAATTGGTATTCTTATGAAACAAGCACAGGCAGAATTTGACAAATATTTGATTCCCGCTTGTCCAGACGAGTTAACATCTCCCGTACTGCATCAACTTCTTGAGTATGAACCCATCCAACCTTACATTTTAGGTGGTAAGGGTGTGGGTTCACAGGGAGATGGCACTACACAATTTATTGTCAAAGACGAAGAAAGCCAACAAAAAATCATCGAAATAATTGAGCATTATTTTCCGCAAATGCAATGTTTAAAACTGACGATTTATGCAACAAAATAAGATAAGAAAAGCAGTGATTCCAGCGGCTGGTTTTGGGACTCGGTTATTTCCAGCTACTAAAGTCGTTAAAAAAGAACTCTTCCCAATTATTGATAAAGATGGCAGGGCAAAACCTGTCATTTTGGCGATTGTTGAAGAAGCTATAAGTGCAGGAATTGAAGAAGTTGGAATTGTGGTGCAACCACCAGATAAAGAAATATTTGCAGAGTTTTTTAAAAATTTGCCTAAGCAAGAACTTTTCAACAAACTTTCACTCCAAAATCAAGAATACAGCAAATACCTTCAAGAATTAGGTAGCAAAATTACAATTTTAATGCAGGAAGAACAAGAAGGTTATGGTCATGCTGTTTTTTGTGCTAAGGAATGGGTGAAAGATGAGCCATTTTTGCTCATGCTAGGTGATCATGTTTACTTATCAGATGCTGAAAAATCCTGTGCTAGTCAAGTTATAGATGTTTACGAACAAGTCAATCAAAGTGTTGTTGGGTTGACAGTAATGCCAGAAGAAATTATCTATAAAGCTGGCTGTGTGACAGGAATTTGGCACTCATTTAACTCGCTTCTTTCACTAACGCAAGTTTACGAAAAACCTTCCATTGATTATGCTCATCAACATCTGTGTGTAGAGGGAATGAGAGATGATGAGTTTCTCTGTATCTTTGGGTTGTACGTATTGACACCAAAAATATTTGACTTTTTGAAAGAACACATTAATCAAAATTTTCGGGAACGGGGGGAATTTCAGTTAACATCTTGTCTTGATAGATTACGTCAAGAAGAGGGAATGACAGGATATGTTGTGAAGGGAAGGTGTCTTGACACTGGATTACCAGATGCTTATCGGCAGACAATGATTGATTTTAGAATTTAGATGTTTGACTTGATAATTAATATGTTTTCACTGACTTAGAGCAACTCACATGTTGTGATGCAACCCTTCTTTTCTATTTCGCTGTCGCTATCAAATGTTGCTGAGTCCCATCAGATTTAGCCTGCTTTATGCTGCGAGCACCGCCGCTTTCCCGACGAATTGGAACTTTTCGCTTAGATATTACTTGAGCTTGCAGATTATTCTGTTTAATAGTTTTGACTGCTTGATGTGTATTTTGCAATAGCAATAAATTATGCGTGTCTGTATAGTTAGCTGATACAGTTATTATTCCGACTATTAATGACGCTATGAGATATTGCAATTTCATTTTTTTGTCCTCAGAAAACCCTTCATAATACAGCTTCACCACTGCATATGTGTTTTTCTGACGAGATATACAGTTTCACTGAAACTTTACTGAAACAGCAGTAAATAATATGAGTTCTAGAGAGTTAACTAGAGAAAAATCCTCACCCCAAACCCCTCTCTCAGCTAGGAAGAGAGTAATTATCAGGTAAAATGAGGGCAATTATCAAGCTTATGTAAACTGAAGTGACCCCTCAAAGCGAAACTTAAACAAGGTTAAAACCATCGCCGGTTCTCAATGTAACAATATTTCTATACCGAGACACACTCGTGATACAGGCTTTTAGCCTACACAGGCGGGAGCGTCCCAATTTTGTAGCGATACCCTTCCAAGGTATCGCTACACTTGCAAAGCCTACAGATGCAAGCTTGGTTCTCATAGTCTACAGAGCATTTTGCAAAAACAGGATGCTCTTACACAGACTGGAAGTCCACGTTATGAATATAGAACTTACGCATTGACAGAACATTGATACTATGCAGTTAAGTTCAACTTCTGTGTTAGGTGTTCTAAAATAAAATCACGAGCCACTTGAAGAGATAAATTTCTTTGGAGTTCATACCAATTTT
>JAESFN010000508.1_pt1 | contig 34113 bp, 36 predicted proteins | sample 9269411 | NCBI WGS metagenome assembly JAESFN01 (sample SAMN14505399, study PRJNA617100) | algae metagenome | isolation source: Iphinoe sp. HA4291-MV1 and co-occurring heterotrophs from trail next to... | place: USA: Maunawili Falls, Hawaii | collected 2009-07-25
CATCTCACTCGAAACGGTGACATTGCGACAACGATAACTACCGTTCGTCGTCGAACCGTCCCCGCTCGCCGCGTGGACCGTCACCAGCTCACCCTCGTAGGGGTTGTACCGAGCGTGACGGCAGCGCGGAGTGATCGTCACGCCCGCCGGAGCGCCGTCCGGACCGAGATCGGGGGAATCGGGATGAAGCACATCGGAGGCAGCGCCCTTCGTCAGCGCCGGGACCTTCGTGGGCGCCGGGTGACCCTCGGCGAGTTGCTCGGCGAGGTGGCCAAGGCCCCGGGCCAGCCGGCCCCGGCGGTCGAGCCCAGGTCGTTGCCGCTGGTGCAGATCGGGCTCGGCGTGGCCTGCGGCGCCCTGATCGTGCTCGGGGTCGGCGTCGGCGCCAGGCCGATGAGCGACGGCCCGGTGTCCCCCGCCGCGGTGTCCACCACCTCGCCGCTCCCGGTCCGCCCGCTCAAGCCGAACCCCCGGCCGTACTCGCGCCCGGGCTGGGCCGACCCGTCCGGCGACCGCCTCTCGTCCCTTCCCGAGGGCAGCGGCCCGGGCTGGTTCCCCGCGCCGGCCGTCGAGCCCGCCCCGGACGGGCCGCTCGACTCCGCCCCGCTGCTGTCCCCGTCCGGCCGGTAGTCCCCCGTCCGGCCCTCCGGGGCTGGGCCATTCGCACCAACGCACGATCTTCGCAGGTCAGAGGGTCGCCACTGGCCGTGGGAAGGTCGCCGTTCGTCGCCGGGACCGTCGCCTCGTCACCCGTTCGAGGGTTGAACGGGGTACGGCCTCGGCGGTGCGGGATCCCGCACTCCGAGGCCCGATGACTTGGGGGTCCGGTGGACGAGTATCGAGGGCGACACGACGGGCGGCGGTCCGCGAACCACCGCCACCGTCGGGTGACCCTGAGCCAGCTGCTCGGTCCGGCGGCGGCCCGGTCCGGCCGGTCGCCGGGCCCGTCGACGTCCCGATCCGGCCGCCCCGGCACCCGACGGGTCCGCCCCGGCGCCCGGCGGCGGGCGGCGCTCGGGCTGGCCTGCGTGGGCCTGATCGTCGCCGCGATCGCGGTGACCCACGTGGTACGGCCGATGACCACCGGCCTCGAAACGGCCCCGCCCACCGCGATCGGCCCACCCGGACCGCTGCCGGGCCCCGCCGTCCAACCCGGCGCCGGCGCGCGACCCGACGTCGGTCCCGGACCGGAGACCGCAACGTTGCCGGGTACGCCTCCCGGGCCCGGGCCGGGCGCCGGGCCATCGCCGGTGGCCGGACCGGGTACCGGGCCGTCACCCGAGGCCGGGCCAGGTCCCGGGCCGTCACCCGAGACCGGACCGGGTACCGGGCCGTCTCCGGAAGCCGGACCGGGTGCCGAGCCGTCGCCGGCCGCCGGACCGGGGCCGCTGCCGGGGAGCGCTCCCGGGTCGACACCGGGCGGCGGCCCACGCCCGTCGCCGGGCAGTGGATGGCGGCCGAGTGCCGGCGGGCAGTCCGAGACCGGGCCACGGCCGGCGACACCCCGCACCACGCCCGACCCGCCGTCCACCGGCACGCTCCGGTCGGACCCGGACGGGGAGCGGCCCACCCCGGCCGCCCAGCGCACGCCGATGGCCGAACCGGCGACCGCCGGCGCGCGGTCCCGGACGTCGTCGCCCGCGACCACGGACGGCCGACCCGACGGCGACCACCCCACGACGCACCGCTCCACCACCCGCACCGACCAGGACAACGACGACCGCTCCGCCGACGGCGACCGGCACCACGACGGCCACCGACCAGACGACAGCGGCCGGTCCGACGACGGGGACGACGGCCGTGATCACGATCGGTCCGACACCCGGGCTGATCGGTCCGACAACGATTCGGACGACGACCGTTCCGGCGGTGGGTCCGGGGACGCGCCCTGCTCCGGCGCCAGCCGCGACGGCGACCTGAGCGACTACCTCACCGATTGCCTCCGCGACCTGCTGCACCGGGCCCTCCCCCGGTCATAGACCGGGCCAGGGGCGCGGAATGCCGGAAGCGGCCTCGAGGCATGGTCAATTGACCAGGATTCCGCCGAATCCATGATCGAATCGGACTGACGGTCAACTCGGCGCTCCAGACGCCTGCCGCCCGACCGCGGTGACCGGCCGAACCCGGCCCGAAGTATCGTCGCGGGCGTGGATGCGGAGCTGGCCGACCGGGTGCGTGAGGTGATCCTGGCGATCCCGCCGGGCACCACGCTCAGCTACGGGGAGGTCGCCGCCCGGGCCGGGGTGACGTCGGCCCGGCAGGTGGGTCGGCTGCTGTCCGAGGACGGTCAGGACCTGCCGTGGCACCGGGTGACCCGGGCCGACGGCCGCTTCGCCCCGCAGGTCGCGGTCGAGCAGTCGGCCCGGCTGCGCGCCGAGGGCGTCGACGTGCGGGACGGCCGGATCCGCCGCTGAGCCGCGCCCGGCTCGGATCCGCCGCTGAGCCGCGCCCGGCTCGGATCCGCCGCTGAGCCGCGCCCGGTTCAGTGCGCGGCGGCGGCGGCGATCTCCCGTCCGGGCTGGTAGCGGCCGATGGCCAGGGGCGGACCGGGCGGGACCACCAGCGGACCCACGTCCCCGACCGTCCCCGGCCGGGCCACCAGGTCGGCCCACTCCCGCAGCCGCTCGCCCACGGTGACGGTGCGCGCCGGCACCGTGAGCAGCCGCTTGGCGTCGCCCTCCGGCCGGATGCCCGCCGGGTAGAGCATCGTCCAGGTGACCGGGAACCGGTTGCTCTCCAGGAAGTCGTCCACGTCGGCGAACCGCAGCCCGGCGGCGTCGACCATGCGGGTCCCGCCGTCGGTGAGCGCGACCCTGAACAGGGTGGCGGTGCCGAACCGTCCCTGCTCATCGCGCAGCAGCAGCGGGGTCTGGGTCACGAAGGGCCCGGGACCGCCCAGCTCGGTGACCACGCCGGTGAACGCGACGGGGTCCTCGCCCTCGGCCTCGACCAGCCGGGACCACTCGTCGGCGGTCACCCGGGTGGTGGTGAAGTCCAGGGTGCGGCGGTCCTCCGGGCGGCGGGTGTTGAGGTACTCGCGCAGCGCGGCGGCGGTGTCGGGGTCCATCTGCAGGATCTGCGCACCGTTCATCGCGGCCGCGTCCCCGACCGGGCGGGACGGACCGGACGCCGCCTTCACCGAACCGGTGATCACCGGCGGGCGCTCCGGCGGCCGGTTGGGGCCGGGCGGTCGGGGCAGCTCGGGGGTCTTGACCGGCGACCCGCCGTCGGCCGGCCGGACCGGATCGGGTCGGCGGGGCTCGGGGACCGACCCGGCGCCGCCGCTGGTTCCGTCGGTGTCGTCGTGCTTCGGGTTGGGCACCACGTCACCGCTGGAGCTCCCGTCGGACCCGCTGCCGCCGTCCGACCCGCCGCCGGGCCCCTGCGACACCGCGACCACCGGCACCACCGCCGGCTGACCGGCCGGCGCGACCAGCACCGCCAGGGCCGCCAGCCCCATCGCGACCCCACGCATCACGGCCACCCCCGATCCCGCGCATTCTCATCGACCCGGCCCGGCCGGACGACGCGACACGCCATGATCACCGATCCCCGGCCCCGGACTCAAGCACAATGCGACCGGGCCGCGGCCGAGTCAGCGGAACGACGACCACTGGGCCCGGACGAACCAGGCCGTCGCCACGAGCAGCACCACGCTGACCAGCAGGACCCAGGACGCCCCGCCCAGCACGACGGTCGCGATCAGTCCGACCACCATCAGCAGCGCGAACAGGTAGACCGCCCAGCGCCGCCACAACCACACGAAGACCAGCACGATGACCGTGAGCAGCCCGGCGGCCGCGGTGATCAGCGGGACCTCGGGGTTCGGCTTGCCGTGCGAGACGAGCGAGTTCCACCGCAGGCCGCCGGACACCACGACCCAGACGTTGGCCAGGGTGAAGTACCCGAGCAGCAGGGTCAGCGGAATCGACCGCTTGGCCTTCGTCCCCGTCTCGACCGAACTCACCACGACGCCCCCACCACTCGCCGAAGGTTGCTAGACAAGATCAATAGTCTAAGCCCCGTCCGTCGGTATGACCGCCGACGACTCACCGGCAGTACCTCCCACGATCCGGAAGCTCGATCGATGCCTCCTATTCCACCGCGGCGCGAGGACGTGATCGCGCTCCATCGAGGTCGGTACTGGCGCGTTCAGCCCGTCCCGCAACGGCCCGATCTCGCCGATCTTGACGGAACGCTCGTGCTCGTCGACGATCTCGACGCCCTGTTCTCCGAGAGACTGGTCTTCGACTGGCGGGGAGCGACGTTCGTCTTCATCGGCGTCGAGGCCGGCCAGATCGCCGGTAGCTGGGAGTTCCCCACCAGCGATGAACGGGCGCGCGAACTCGGCCTGGAAGGCGACATGTACACGGGATACATGACGATGATCCCCGAGTCCGTCGTCGACGACCTCCGCATCCGACACCACGACCTGCTCGCCGCGCGGCGGCACGAGAAACAGGTCGGCGTCGTCGCCCCACGCGGTCTCTACACCTACGAACGACCCGCCACGGTCGACGAGTGGATGCACGGCGAGTGGCCACCCCCCATCCCGACGTGAGCAGGTATCCGTCCCGGTGATCATCGTTGAGGTACCGCGACACGGGATAGCGGTCACCGACGTCGACCTACCTCGCGCCGCGTTCGTCGGCACCGGTGAGGTGAGCACCGAGCGTCGAGCCACCCATGATCCGGCCGACCCGGAACGAGCGGTCGTCGAAGTCCTGCGCCGACACAGCGGGATCAATCCGCGCGCGCTGCTGGGCGGCCGGTTCGACCCGGAGCCCACCGATCGAACGGTCTTCCGGGTCGGGTACGGCGCGGACACCGGACCGAACCGGACCTTCCTGGGCCGTTTGTGGAGTCATCCGTTGTCGGTGGGACTACCGGAGGAGTACGCGCAAGCGACCCTGGACGGCCTGGCTGTGGACGATTTCTCGTGGCCGCCGGGCACGCTCCGGATCGACCGGGCCGGCGTCGATGAGATCGGGTCCTCGGCGTCCATCTTCAACCGGGCCGCGACCGCGCTCGCCGCTGTCATCCACGCCAAACTCCACGGTCGTGACGTCGAGGCCGCCCTGCGGGACATCGTCACGAGCTGGTGAAGTCCTGACGTCGGGCTCGGAGCAGGCTCCGGCGGCCCTACATGATCAACGGGCGAATACGGCTGTTCTACTGGCCGGTAACAGCCGTAGGCGCCCGTTCACGGCATCGAGCGGCATCGGCCCGGCTGAGCGCCGTCGGCCCGGCTGAGCGGCGTCGGCCCGGCTGAGCGGCGTCGGCCCGGCTACGCGGTGAGGCGTCAGCTGGCGGCGGACGTCGGGAGCTCGCCGGAGTCGGCCAGGGCGGCGCGGTAGCGGCTGACCAGGGCCCGGACCACGCCGGCGTGCACCCCGAGCGGCTCGGACACCACCTCGGCGCCGCTGTCGACCAGCCGCTGGTGGAACAACCCCGGGGCGAGCAGCCAGCTGGCCGCCGCGACCCGATGCCCGGAGCCTCGCAGCGAGGTGATCAGGTCCACGGCGTTGGGCTGCCCGGAGGCCAGGTACCCCGGGTGCACCGGCGTACCCAGGCGGCGGCCCAAGAGGACAGCGGCCTCCTCCAGGTCGGCCCGCGCCCGAGGGTCGCGAGAGCCGGCGGCGCCCAGCACCACGGCGTCCCCGGGCCGCCAGCCCGCCCGGTAGAGCCGGTCGGCGGCGGCCGCGACCACCAGCGGGTCCGGGCCGAGCAGCGGGGTCACCACGGCCTCGACGCCGGTGTCCAAGACCTGCGCAGGCAGGTCGGAGAGCACGTGGTACCCGGCGGCCAGGAAGGCCGGCACCACGACCGGGCGACCGGCGCACGCGGGCAGCGAGCCCAGCGCGTCGGCCACCGACGGCCGCCGGACGTCGACGAACGCGGTGCGCACGGCCACTCCGGGCAGCCGCCGCGACACGGCGTCGGCCAGCCGCCCGATCAGCGCGGTACCGGCGTCCGACCGGGTGCCGTGCGCCACCAGGACCAGCGGCCGCCGCGTCCAGGAACCGTTCATCGTGCGTCCCCGGACAGGCAGTGCCCGCCGACCGGGACCGGGCCGGCGCCCGGGTCCAGGGCCAGCCGGTAGCCGCGCTTCACCACGGTCTGCACCAGCCGGGGCTCGCCCAGCGCCGACCGCAGCCGGGCCACCGCCATCTCCACCGCGTGCTCGTCGTCCCCGCCGCCGGGCAGCGCGCCCAGCAGCTCGGCCCGGGTGACCACCCGGCCGGGGCGGCGGGCCAGCGCCCGCAGCAACGCCATCCCGGTGGGCGGGACCGGCCGCAGCTCACCGTCCACCACCACCGCGTGCCCGCGCAGCTCGAGCCAGTGCCCGGCCACCGGCAGCTGGCGGGCCAGCCGGGGCGCGGCCGCCTCGAGGCTGCGCACCATGGCGCCCAGCCGGGACCGCTGCGGCTGCACGGTGGGGATCTCCCGGGCCTCCAGCGGCGCGGCGGTCACCGGGCCCACGCACACCGACAGCACCGGACCGCGCAGCGCGCTCACCACGTCCTCCTCCAGCCCGCGACTGCGCGCCCGGGCCAGCAGGCTGGCAGCGGCCGGGGCGCTGGTGAAGGTGATCGCGTCCACCCCGCCGGCCAGCAGCACGTCGGTGAGCCGGTCCAGCGGGGCGATGTCGGCGGGCGGCACCCAGCGGTACACCGGCACCTGGACCACCTCGGCGCCGGCGACCTCCAACGCCTCGACCACGTCCGGCAGCGGCTCGCCGTGCAGCTGCACCGCGATCCGCTTGCCCTCGACGCCCATCTCCAGCAGGTGCTCCAGCACCTCGGCGGACGACTCCGAGGCCGGCGACCAGGCATCCACCAGCCCGGCCGCGCGCACCGCGCCCCGGGCCTTCGGACCCCGGCAGAGCACGGTCGACTTCCGCAGCGAGTCGAGCAGCGCCTCGCCCAGGCCCCAGCCGTCGGCCGCCTCCACCCAGCCGCGGAAGCCGATGCCGGTGGTGGCCACGGCCAGGTCCGGCGGGGCCTCCACCAGTGACCGGGTGGCCGCCTCCAGCTCGGCATCGTCGGGCAGCGGCACGATCCGCAGCGCGGGCGCGTGCAGCACCGACGCGCCGCGCCGTTCCAGCAGCGCGCCCAGCTCCTCGGCGCGGCGGGCAGCGGTCACCCCCACGGTGAACCCCGCCAGCGGGGGCACCGCGGCGGTCCGGGTCTCGGGCACGGGCGTCACCACCGGAAATCCCCGGAGCCGGTGGTGGTCGGCTCAGCGGGTGCGGTCACGTCAGTCCGACCCGCACCCATCCGTCGGTGATGCGCACGCTGAACACCTCGACCTCCTGGCCGGGCTCGTCCAGACACCGGCCGGTCTCCAGGCTGAACGCCTGTTTGTAGACGGGCGACGCGACGACGGGCCGACCCTCACGATCCCCCACGATCCCCCGTGAGAGTACCGCCGCGCCACTGATGGGGTCGATGTTGTCGATGGCGTGCACCACATCGAGACCGTCGTCACCGGCCAGCCGGAACAGCGCCACCTGGCGGTCACCGAGCAGTGCCGCCACCCCGCGCCCGGGCTGCAGCTGATCCAGCCGGCACACCCGAACCCAGGGGTGCCCGTTCAGCGCCGCACTCACGAGCTCACCACCTGCAGCTTGGGCGCCGGCATCGGCAGGGGCACCGGCTGGCTGCCCCGGTCCCACCCGGCCGGCACCCGCTGGCCGCGGCGCTCGACGAACTCCACGGTCGGGTCCGGGGTGTCCGGGGCGTTGACGAACGAGGTGAACCGGGCCAGCTTGGCCGGGTCCTCCAGAACCCCCTTCCATTCGTCCGCGTACCCGGAGACGTGCGCCGCCATGGCCGCGTCCAGCTCAGCGCAGACGCCCAGCTTGTCGTCCATGATCACCTCACGGAGGTGGTCCAGGCCGCCTTCCATCGCTTCCAGCCAGGGAGCGGTGCGCTGCAGGCGGTCGGCGGTGCGCACGTAGAACATCAGGAACCGGTCGATGGTGCGGATCAGCGTCTCGGTGTCCAGGTCGGACGCCAACAGGTCGGCGTGCCGGGGGGTGAACCCGCCGTTGCCGCACACGTAGAGGTTCCAGCCCTGGTCGGTGGCGATGATCCCGAAGTCCTTGGACCGGGCCTCGGCACACTCCCGGGCGCACCCGGACACCGCCGACTTGAGCTTGTGCGGGCTGCGCAACCCCCGGTAGCGGAGCTCCAGGGCGATGGCCAGGCTCACCGAGTCCTGCACCCCGTAGCGGCACCAGTCGGTGCCCACGCAGGACTTGATCGTGCGCAGCGCCTTGCCGTACGCGTGCCCGGACTCGAAGCCGGCGTCCACCAGCCGCCGCCAGATGGCCGGCAGCTGCTCCACCCGGGCGCCGAACAGGTCGATCCGCTGCCCACCGGTGATCTTGGTGTAGAGCCCGAAGTCCCGGGCCACCTCACCGATCACGATCAGCCCCTCCGGGGTGATCTCCCCGCCGGGCACCCTCGGCACCACCGAGTAGGTGCCGTTGCGCTGCAGGTTGGCCAGGAAGTGGTCGTTGGTGTCCTGCAGGGTGGCCTGCTCGCCGTCCAGGATGTGGTGACCCGTATCGGTCGAGGCCAGGATGGACGCCACGGCCGGCTTGCAGACGTCGCAGCCGGTGCCGGTGCCGTGCTTCGCCACCAGCTCGGCGAACGTGCGGATCCCGGTCACCGCGACGACCTGGAACAGCTCGGCCCGGCTCTGGTTGAAGTGCTCACACAGCGCCTTCGACACCTCGACGCCCTCGGCGGCCAGCAGCTTCTTGAGCAGCGGGACGCAGGAGCCGCAGCTGGTGCCGGCCTTGGTGCAGGTCTTGAGCGCGGGCACGTCGTGGCAGCCCTCGGCGATCGCCCCGCGCAGCGCGCCCTTGGTGACCGCGTTGCAGGAGCACACCTGGGCGGAGTCGGGCAGCGCGTCCGCGCCGACCTCGACCCCTCCGGGGGAGATCATCGCCACCGGGTCGGCCGGCAGCGCCTCCCCGACCATCGGACGCAGCGTCGCGTACCGGGAGGCGTCCCCGACCAGCACCCCGCCGAGCAGCGTCTTCCCGTCCGGGCCGACCACCAGCTTCTGGTAGGTGCCGCCCACCGGGTCGTCCACCACCACCTCGCGGGCGCCCTCGGCGGCGGCGTGCGCGTCGCCGAAGGAGGCCACGTCCACCCCGAGCAGCTTCAGCTTGGTGGACATGTCGAGATCGGCGTCGACCACCCGGGCCGAGCCGCCGAGCAACCGGTCGGCCACCACCTCGGCCATCGCGTACCCCGGCGCCACCAGGCCGTACGTCCGGCCGGACAGGGCCGCGCACTCCCCGATCGCGTAGACGGCGTCGTCGGACGTCCGGCAGAAGTCGTTGACCAGCACCCCGCCGCGCTCGCCGACCGGCAGCCCGATGTCCCGGGCCAAGGCGTCGGACGGCCGGATGCCGGCGGAGAACACCACCACATCGGCGTCCAGCTCCACCCCGTCGGACAGCGACGCGACCAACCCCCGGCCACGGGGCCCGGGCGCGATGCCCTGCACGGACACCCCGCAGCGGACGGCCACGTCCAGCTCCTCCACCAGCCGGCGCAGCAGCTCGCCACCCCCGGAGTCGACCTGCACCGGCATCAACCGGGGCGCGATCTCCACCACCTGCGGGGAGAGACCGAGCAGCCGCAGCGCGCGGGCCGCCTCCAGCCCGAGCAGCCCGCCGCCGACCACCACCCCGGAGCGCCGGCCCGGACCGGGAGAAGCCACCGCCGCCGACGCGGCGGCCCGGATGGCGTCCAGGTCGTCCAGCGTGCGGTAGACGAAGCAGCCGGGCAGGTCGCGGCCGGGCACCGGCGGCACGAACGGGTACGAGCCGGTGGCCAGGACCAGCGCGTCGTAGCGCTGCACCCCGCCGGACGCCGTCCGCACCGTGCGCGCGGCCCGGTCCACCGCGACCACCTGCTCGCCCAGCCGCAGCTCGACCAGCTCGTCGCGGTGCACCTCGTCGTCGACCAGGCACAGCTCGGCCTCGCCGACGCCCTCGAAGTACGACGACAGCGCCACCCGGTCGTAGGCCGGCCGGGACTCCTCGCCGAACACCACGATCCGCCAGTCACCGCTGGTGTCCCGGGACCGCACAGCTTCGACCAGCCGGTGGCCGACCATCCCGTGACCGACCACGACGAGCGTCCGCATCCCGGTCAGACCCCGGCGTAGGCGAGCCGGGCGGTCGGCTTGCCGGACTTCTCGGCCGCGGCCGCCGGGCGCAGGTAGACCAGGTAGGTCACCGTCACGCAGACCGCGTAGAAGGCCAGGAACGACCAGGTCGCGGCGTCGCCGGACTTGGTGGTCAGGAACGACTGCCGGAAGGCCAGGTTGATGAACAGCCCGCCCAGCGCACCCACCGCCCCGGCGATGCCGATCACCGCGCCGGACAGCCGGCGGGCCGTGGCCATCGCCTCGTCCACCGGGGCACCGGAGGCGATGGCCGCCCGGGCCTTGCCCTGGAAGATCGACGGGATCATCTTGTAGGTCGACCCGTTGCCCAGGCCGGACAGGATGAACAGCAGCACGAAGCCCACCGTGTAGACGGCCAGCGACTTCACCGACGAGGCGTACAGCACGATGCCGCTGGCCAGGGCCAGGGCCACGTAGGTCAGCAGCGACACCTTGGCCCCGCCGAACCGGTCGGCCAGCTGCCCACCGACCGGGCGGATCAGCGAACCCAGCAGCGGGCCGATGAAGGTGACCGCGGCGGCCTGCAGCGGGGTCCGGCCGAACTGGTTCTGCAGCACCAGGCCGAAGGCGAAGCCGTAGCCGATGAACGAGCCGAAGGTGCCGATGTAGAGGAACGACATCACCCAGGTCTGGGCGTCCTTCGAGGCCTCGCGCAGGGCCCCGGTGTCGTTGCTCATGCTGGTCAGGTTGTCCATCTTGAGCGCCGCCATCAGGGCCGCGATGACGATCAGCGGGATGTACACGCCCAGCACCAGGCGCGGCGCGGCCAGCCCGGCGGTGCCGATCACCAGCAGGCCGACCAGCTGCACGGCGGCCACCCCGAGGTTGCCGGCGCCGGCGTTCAGCCCCAGCGCCCAGCCCTTCTTGCCCTCGGGGAAGAAGGCGTTGATGTTCACCATGGAGGAGGCGAAGTTGCCGCCGCCGATCCCGGCGATCGCCGCGACCACCACGAACGTGGTGTACGACGTGCCCGGCTGCATCACGATCGCGGCCAGCACGGTCGGCACCAGCAGCAGCGCGGCGCTGACGATGGTCCAGTTGCGGCCGCCGAACCTCGCCGGGGCCATGGTGTACGGGATCCGGACCAGCGCGCCGACCAGGGTGGGCACCGCGACCAGGAAGAACTTCCCGGCGGCGTCGATGCCGTAGGCCGGGCCCATGAACAGCACCATGACCGACCACAGGGTCCAGATGGCGAACCCGATGTGTTCGGCCAGCACCGAGAACCACAGGTTGCGGTTGGCGATCTTCTTGCCGGTGCTCGCCCAGAAGCCCGGGTCCTCCGGCTCCCAGTGCTCGATCCACCGGCCACGCCGGGTCTGCGACGTCACAGCCATGCTGGTGTCTCCTCGTCCGCGTGAGCTCGTCTCTCTCGTCGTCGCGAACGGTAGGTAGCGGCCGTTACCGGGACATGGCCTGATGTGACAGCGGTGCAACGTGCTGCTCATTCTGCCTGTTGACGGCCGTGAGCTGCGGAAACGTGTTACATCGAGGTGTACTTGCCCGCTTCCGGCCGGGTCAGGTCAGTGAGGCGACCAGCTCGGCGGTGTGCTCCAGGCCACGCAGTGTGACCGGGGACGCACCGGGGTGCTGCCCGTGCAGCGCCACCCGGAACATCAGCGCGCGCAGCACCACCTGCGGCCACCCGTCCAGGTGCGACCAGGCCCGCAGCAGCGCGGGATCGGCCCCGCCCCAGGCCAGCGCGTCCACCACGACCACCGCGGCGGCCCACTCGACCGGCCGCCAGAACGGCACCAGGTCGACGATCGCCGGTTCGCCCGAGCCGTCGAACAGCACGGTGCCGAACAGGTCGCCGTGCACCACCTGCGCCGGAAGCTTCAGCTGGCGACGGCGGGCGGCCAGGTCGTCGAACAGCCGCCCACCGGCCACCGGGTCCAGGGTGATCGCCCGCTCGCCCCAGGCGGCGGCGTCGGCCCGGGTGATCAGGTCGTCGCGGTCGTCGAGCAGCCGGGGGCGCTTGACGCTCGCCGTGGCCGCGTGCAGCCGCAGCGAGGCGGCGACCAGCTCGTGGTAGCGGGCCTCCGGCCGCCCACGCAGGTACTGGCAGGCCGACCAGCCGGCCACCACCCAGCGGCCGTCCGAGGAGCGCAGCGGCCGGGCCACCCGCAACCCGTCGACCTGCAGGCCGTCCAGCACCCGGGCCGACCAGGCCGCCATCACGTTGCTGCGCACCGGGCGGAGCACCACGTCGGCGCAACGGAAGGCCGGCACCCCGCCGTACTCGATCGGCTCCGGCGCGGCCTCCCGGACCCCGAAGGCGGTGCGCACGTGGTGCGGCAGCGCGGCGTCCGACACCGGAGGGTGGTCGGTTACGGCGCTCACGGTGCACGACGGTACCGCCGCCCGGGCCCGGGAACGCCTCCCGCCACGCCCACGATGGTGCGTTCACCCCCACCGACCAGCCACTACTGTTGATCTATGAGCGCACCGCCGCCGGGCCACCCGTTCCTGGCTCCGCCGCCGGACGACCCGCTGATCTCCACCACCCTCGAGGTGTGGTTCGGCCGGGGGTACGCCGCGTTCCGGCGCAGCTGGTGGCGGGTGGCCCGGCTGTGGCTGCTGGGGTCGGTCCCGATCGGGGCGGCGCTCGGCCTGGCGGTGGCGGCGTTCGTGGCCGACCCGGCCGGCCCCGGCCCGCTGACCGTCGCCCTGGGCGGGCTGGCCCTGGCGGTGAGCATGATCGTCGCCTACACCGCCCAGGCCGCCTCGGTGTTCGTGCTGGTCACCGACGCGGCCGGACACCGGACGTCGGTGCCCGAGGCCGCGCGGTTCGGCCTGACCAGGGCGCTGCCGCAGCTCGGCTGGGGGCTGCTGACCGGGCTGGCCGTCCTGCTCGGGGCGCTGCTGTTGATCGTCCCCGGGGTCTACCTCTGGGCGGTGTTCGGCGGGACGCTGCTGTGCGTGGTCTGCGTGGAGCGGGCCGATCCGCGCCGCTGCCTGGACCTGGTCCGGGGTCGGTGGTGGGCCACGGCCGGGCGGCTGCTGCTCGCCTCGGTCGTCGCCGGCTTCGCGCAGGCTCCGGCGCAGTTCCTGGCCTTCGGGGCCGGGCTGTGGTGGAGCATGTCGCCGGGCGGCGGGCCCGGGGTCGCGGTGGCCGTCGTGCTCGGCACGCTCGCCGCGATCGTCGTGGCGGCCACCATCGCGCTCTCGGCGATCGTCACCACGACGCTGCACGTGGTCACCTACGCCGAGCTGCGCTGGCGGGAGAACCCGGCGGTCAGCACGGCCACCCTGGCCGGGGAACTCACGCGCTAGAACGCGCCCCGATGTGCTGTCTGACCAGCACCTGACCCGCTACCGTTGATCCATGAGCACACCGCCGCCCGGCTGGTCACCCGATCCCAACCAGCCGGGGCAGCCCGGCGTCCCCGGTCAGCCGGGGCAGCCCGGTGTTCCCGGCCAGCCCGGCGTCCCCGGGCAGTACCCGGGTCAGCCGGGGCAGTACCCGGGCCAGCCAGGTCCCCCCGGCCAGTTCGGGCCGCCGGGTGGGCCCGGTCAGCCGCCCCCACCCGGGTACGCGGCCCCGTACGGCCACCCCGGCTACCCGGGCGGCTACCAGCCCCCGCCGTCCGACCCGCTGGTGGTCACGGACTTCGGCGGCTGGTTCCAGCGGGTGTTCGACGTGTTCCGCCGCGACTTCGTCCAGCTGGCGCTGATCTGGGCCCTGCCGACCGTGGTCCTCGCGGTGTTCTCGGCCTTGATCAACAACGCGATGCCCACCCCGGAGGAGTCGGCCCGGTTCGGGTCCGGCCTGGCCACCAGCTCCGACCCCGGCGCGGCCGCGCTCGCCTTCTACGGCGACCTGCTCGCCCGGGCGCTGCCGACGTTCCTGGTCTTCATGGTGGTCTGGTACCTGGTCTACGCGGCGGCCCAGGCCATCTCGGTGCACCTGGTCGTCCGCGGCGCCGACGGCCGGCCCAGCTCGGCCCTGGAGTCCGCCCGGCTCGCCGCGCCCCGGATCCCGTCGGCGATCGGCTGGACCGTGGTGGCCGCCGTGGTCACCACGGTGGGGCTGTTCCTGTGCTTCCTGCCGGGCGCCTACCTGAGCGTGGTGATCTTCGGGTCGCTGTACGGCGTGGTGGTCGTGGAACGGGCCGGGATGGGTCGCTGCTTCCAGCTGATCAAGGGCCGGTTCTGGGCCACCACCGGCCGGATCGCGATCGCGATCCTGCTGGTCATGGTCTACTCGTTCGTCCTCGGCATCGTCTCCACGGTGCTCACGTTCGTGTCACCGGTGGTCGCCGGCCTGGTCAACGGCCTGCTCTCGCTGCCGCTGCTGGTGTTCTACTCGGCCGTGTTCGTGGTGACCTACGCCGAGCTGCGCCGCCACGAGAACGCCGAGGTCACCACCGCCACCCTGGCCGCCGAGCTCGACCGGTAGCCGAGCTCGGCGGGTGGTTCAGCGGCTGGCCGCGCGGCGGTAGCGGGCGTTGGCCAGCGGCGCGAACACCAGGATGATCCCGGCGGCCCACAGCAGGGTGTACAGCACCGGGTGGGTCAGCGACCAGGCCGTGGGCTCGACGGCGGCCGGATTGGGGTCGGCGTTGCCGAACAGGTGGCGGGCCGCCTGGGTGACCGCCGAGACCGGGTTCCACTCCGCGAAGGCCCGCGCCGGGCCGGGCAGCGTGTCCAGCGGCACGAAGGTGTTGGCCACGAAGGTGAGCGGGAAGATCACCATGAACGACGCGTTGTTGACCACCTCGGGGCTGGGCACCAGCAGGCCGATCCAGGCCATCACCCAGGAGACCGCGTAGGCGAAGGTGAGCAGCAGCAGGTAGCCGCCGAGCGCCTCGAGGAACGAGGTGTTGATCCGCCAGCCGATGGCCAACCCGGTCAGCGACATCACCACCAGCACGATCACGTTGTTGAGCACGTCGGACAGGGTGCGCCCGGTGAGCACCGCCGAGGGCGCCATCGGCAGCGAGCGGAACCGGTCGATGATGCCCTTCCGCACGTCCTCGGCCAGGCCCGAGCCGGTGATCGTGGCCCCGAAGATGACGGTCTGGGCGAAGATGCCGGCGATCAGGAACTCCCGGTAGCCCGCGCCACCCCCGGCCGGGTCGATCGCGCCACCGAACACGTAGCCGAACAGCAGCACGAACATGATCGGCGACATGGTGGTGAAGACCAGCAGGTCCGGCACCCGCTTGATCTTGATCAGGTTGCGCTTGGCCACGACGGCCGAGTCGGACAGCACGTCGACGGCGCTCACGGAGCCTCCTCCTCGGTGGTGGCGGCGTGCCCGGTGAGGGTGAGGAACACGTCGTCCAGGGTCGGACGGCGCAACCCGGCGTCGGTCACCGGGATCGCGGCGTCGGCGATCCGGCCCAGGGCCTCGCGCAGCACCTCGACCCCGCCGGACACCGGCATGGTCATCGAACGGCGGTGCGGGTCGAGCACGGCGGCGGCCGTGCCCAGCGGGGCCATCAGCGTGGCGACCTCGTCGAGCCGGGCCACGTCGGTCACGGTGATCTCCAGCCGCTCGCCGCCCACCTGCGCCTTGAGCTGGTCGGCGGTGCCCCGGGCGATCACCTTGCCGTGGTCGATCACCACGATGTCGTCGGCCAGGATGTCGGCCTCCTCCAGGTACTGGGTGGTGAGCAGCAGCGTGGTGCCGCCGGCCACCAGCTTCTGGATCACCGTCCACATCTCGGTGCGGCTGCGCGGGTCGAGCCCGGTGGTGGGCTCGTCGAGGATCAGCACGGGTGGATCGGCGACCAGCGCGCCGGCCAGGTCCAGGCGGCGGCGCATCCCCCCGGAATACGTCCTGGCCGGACGGTCACCGGCGTCCACCAGGTCGAACTGGGCCAGCAGCTCCCGGGCCCGATGCCGGCTACGACGGCGGCCCAGGCGATAGAGCCGGCCGATCATGTCCAGGTTCTCGAACCCGGTCAGGTACTCGTCCACGGCGGCGTACTGCCCGGACAGCCCCAACTTGCCGCGCACCCCGCGCGGGTCGGCCAGCACGTCGAACCCGGCCACCTCCGCCCGCCCGGCGTCGGGCCGCAGCAGCGTGGTCAGGATGCGCACCACGGTGGTCTTGCCCGCCCCGTTGGGCCCGAGCAGCCCGAGCACCGAGCCCTCCGGCACGGTCAGGTCCACCCCGTCCAGCGCGGTGACCTTCCCGTAGCGCTTCACCAGGCCCTCGGCCCGGATGGCGTTCGGCATGCGCCTCCCCTCGTCGCTTCCGGCCGACCACTGTGCCGCGGCGGTGGGGGCGCTGGCGACCGAGTTAGGAGCGCACGGGTCACCGGGCCGTAGCCGACCTGCGTCCACCGCACTCCGGCGCCCCCGACCGCCGCACGGCCCCGATCACCCGGGTGGGTTGACAGGCCGAGGGCCGGCCCGCTGGTCAGCGGGCCGGCCCTCGGGTGTGGTGGGAGGCGTTCAGTACGTGGGTAGGGACGGGTCGACCTGCTTGACCCAGGCCAGCACGCCGCCGCCGACGTGCACGGCGTCCTTGAAGCCCGACTTGTGCAGCACCGCCAGCGCCTCGGCCGAGCGGGCGCCGGACTTGCAGTGCAGCACCACCGGCTTGTCCTGCGGGATCCGGGACAGCGCCTCGCCGGAGAGGATCTCCCCCTTCGGGATCAGCGTCGCGCCCGGGATGTTGACGATCTCGTACTCGTTCTGCTCACGGACGTCGATCAGGGCGAAGTCCTTGCCCGAGTCGATCAGCTCCTTGAGCTCGGCGGCGGTGATGGTGTGCCCGGCGGCCGCGCTCTGCGCGTCCTCCGACACGACCCCGCAGAAGGCCTCGTAGTCGATCAGCTCGGTGATCGGCTTGGTCTCCGGGTCCTTGCGCACGGTGATCTTGCGGTAGCTCATGTCCAGGGCGTCGTAGACCATCAGCTTGCCCAGGATCGGCTCGCCGATGCCGGTGATCAGCTTGATCGCCTCGTTCACCATGATCGAGCCGATGGACGCGCAGAGCACGCCCAGCACGCCACCCTCGGCGCAGGAGGGCACCATCCCGGGCGGCGGCGGCTCGGGGTAGAGGTCCCGGTAGTTCAGGCCCTGGCCGTTCGGCGCGTCCTCCCAGAACACCGACGCCTGACCCTCGAACCGGAAGATCGAGCCCCACACGTACGGCTTGCCGGCCAGCACGGCGGCGTCGTTCACCAGGTAGCGGGTGGCGAAGTTGTCGGTGCCGTCCAGGATCAGGTCGTACTGCCGGAAGATGTCCAGCACGTTCGACGCTTCCAGCCGGGTCTCGTGCAGGTTGACCTGCACGTACGGGTTGGTCTCCCGGATCGAGTCGCGGGCCGACTCGGCCTTCGACCGGCCCACGTCCGACTGTCCGTGGATGATCTGACGCTGCAGGTTGGAGCTGTCCACCACGTCGAACTCGACGATGCCCAGCGTGCCCACCCCGGCGGCGGCCAGGTAGAGCAGGGCCGGCGAGCCCAGCCCGCCCGCGCCGACCACCAGGACCTTCGCGTTCTTCAGCCGTTTCTGCCCGTCCATCCCGACCTCGGGGATGATCAGGTGGCGGCTGTAGCGCTCCACCTCGTCCTTGGTCAGCTCGGCGGCCGGCTCCACGAGCGGCGGCAGTGCCATGGCGATTCGCTCCTCAACTTCGACTGACGGGCGTTCGAACGGCTGTAACGCCCGCGCCCGGCTCAATCTTCCCCCGGAGCGGGCGACTTGTCGCGGGCACAACCTCGACATGTCGCGGGAAGAACACGCGACAAGAGGCTCCTGTCGCGTGAAGTTCCCGCGACAAGTGCGGGATAGGTGCGGGAGGGGTCAGCCGGATTCGGTGGCGCGCCAGAGGGCTAGGACGGCGCGGGCCACCGTCACCGGCACCTCCATCTGCGGGAGGTGGCCGACCTCGGGCAGGGCCAGCAGGCGACCCTTCGGCAGCTGGGTGGCCGTGCGGGCGGCCAACCGGGGCGCCACCAGCCGGTCCCGACCGCCCCAGACCACCAGGCTCGGCGCGGTCACCCGGGCCGCCGCCGCCCACAGCGACGGGCCGGTGAACCAGCCGCCGATCATGCCCTTGGCCGTGCGGACCAGCGCGTCGCCGGCCCAGTGCCGGGCGGACCACTCCTCGGCCTCGGCCATGGCCTCCAGGATCCGGTGCTCCTCGACCACCCCCGGGTCGCCGTAGCAGTGCCGGACCATCAGCTCGATCCGCTCCCGGGGCGTGGTCTCGGCCAGCACCCGCAGGGTCCGGCGGCGCAGCCCGGGTATCCCGGCCAGCACGAACCGGGGGTCGGACACCCGGCGCGGGTCGGGCCGGCGGTCGGGCATCGCCGGGGCGAGCAGGGTGAGGCTGCGCACCAGTTCCGGGCGCCGCGCGGCGACGACCAGGCCGACCGCACCGCCCATGGAGTTGCCCAGCAAGTGCACCGGGCGACCCTGACCGGCCAGGAAGCAGAGCAGCGCGTCGGCGTGCGCGGCCGGGCTGTAGTCGGGCGAGTCCAGCGGGCGGGACCGGCCGAAGCCGGGCAGGTCGACGGCCAACCCGGGCGCGTACGGCGCCAGCTGGGCGGCCAGGTCGGTCCAGTTGGTGCCGGAGCCGGACAGGCCGTGCACGTAGACCGCTGGGGTCGGGTCGTCCTCGAAGCCCAGGTACGGGGTCTCCCGGACGTGCAGGGTGACCCCGCCGGAGGTGACCTCCCGGCCCGGCCAGGGCACCTGGCGGCGGTTCAGTGGCGGCAGCTCGTCCGGGTCGGCCAGCGGGGCGACCGCGGGCTCCGGAGCCACCCGACGAGCCCGGATGCCGCGCCGCGCGGGCGGGGACACGGGGGCCCGCGGCGGGACGGTAGGCAGGGTCGACAGGGTGGTCGTGGGTGCGGCCATGGTCCAAGCATGCGGGAAGCGTCGCCGAAATGCACCCTTACAGACGACTCACGTTCATACATCAGTCACCGTCGCGACCATTGCTGAACTTTCCGACGGGTCCGCCCTACCACCCGGTAAGGTGTCGTTCGATGACCGAGACGACGTCCAGCCGCGCCACCGAGGGGCAGCCGGCGAACCAGCGGGGAGTTCGCCTGTCCCGCAAGGCCCGCCGGGTGCAGCTGCTCGGCGCCGCGCGGGACGTGTTCGCCGCCCAGGGCTACCACGCGGCCGCGATGGACGACATCGCCGACCGGGCCGGGATCAGCAAACCGGTGCTCTACCAGCACTTCCCCAGCAAGCTGGAGCTGTACCAGGCGCTGCTGACCACGCACGCCGAGGAGCTGGTCGGCCGGCTGACCCGGGCGATCGCCGCCACCAGCGACAACGAGCAGCGGGTCCAGGGCGCGGTGGCCGCCTACTTCGACTTCGTGGCCAGCGAGGGCGAGTCGTTCCGGCTGGTCTTCGAGTCCGACCTGCGCGGCGAGCCGGAGGCGGCGGCGGTGCTGGACGGCGCGATGACCCAGTGCGTGGACGCCATCGCCGACGCGGTGACCACCGACTCCGGGCTCAACCGGGAGCGGGCGCAGCTGCTGGCCGTGGGCCTGGTCGGGCTCAGCCAGGTCGCCGCCCGCTACTGGCTGGACTCCGGCCAGGCGGTCGACCGGGAGGAAGCGGTGGCCCTGATGTCCGCGCTGGCCTGGCGAGGCCTGGCCGGCTTCCCGCTCATCCACTCCCCGGAGAACTGACCTCGACGGCCCTCGTCGCCGCCGCCCTCGCGCACAGTTCGGCCAGGTGGCCGGTCACGGCGCCGACCCGCTCCACCGGCAGCATGTGCCCGGCGCCGCCGTAGACGGTCAGCCGCGCCCACGGGGAGGCGGCGGCGATCCGCCGGGACGCCGCGACCGGGGTGAGCTTGTCCCGGCTGCCGACCAGCACCTCGGTGGGCACCTGCTCGTAGACGCGCATGGCGTCGTCCCGCTCGTGGGTGTCGAACGCGGGCCGGAAGCCGATCATGGCCGCCGGCCGGCAGTCGGCCAGCGAGCGGGCGCTGATCCGGGTGGCGTCCGCGTCGGCACCCCGGCCGACCAGCAGGAACCGAACGCTCGGCCGCAGCACACCGGGCCGGCGGGACAGCGTGGGCCGGGCGTCGAACCGCTCGGACGCGGCCAGCTTCGCCTCGCCCCTGCGGACCATCCCGAGCATCCGCACCGGCAGCCCGAGAGTGCTCTGCGCCAGCCCGCCGCAGGCGGTGGAGACCAGGACCAGCCCGGCCACCCGCTCGCGCACCAGGCCGGGGTGCCGCTCGGCCAGCGCCATCGCGGCCATCCCGCCCATCGAGTGCCCGGCCAGCACGATCGGCCCGGCCGGCACCCGCTCGGTGAGCAGCTCGGCCAGGTCGTCGGCCAGCGCCTCGAGGGTCATCTCCGAGCGGGGCACCAGGTCGCTGCGCCCGTGCGCCCGGTGGTCGTAGCGCAGCACCCTGACCGGAGCCCGCCCGGGCGCGGTGAGCGCCCGGGCCACCGGCGCCCAGGTACGCAGGTCGAGCGTCCAGCCGTGGGCCAGGACCACGGTGACCGGGGCGTCCTCCGGGCCGTCGGTCTCGACGTTCAGCCCGACGCCGGCGGCGGTGCGGAAGGTGCCCATCAGACCAGGAACGACTTCCGCCAGAGCGCCTCGCTCGGGCCGCCGATCATGCCCTGCTCGCGCAGGAACGGCACCAGCTTGCGGGCGGTCCACCGGACGGTGTCCTGGTGGTGCGGGTTGGCCCTGGCCACCTTCCGGGCCACCTTCGGGTCCAGGCCGACGGACTTGTAGACGTCCGGATGGACGAGGTTGGTGGCGATCCGGTAGCCGGCGATGGCGGTCAGCCAGCGGGCCACCTCGCGCTGCGCGGCGTTGGTGTGCGGCACCAGCCGGGCCAGCTCCTCGCGGGCGTACCGGACGTGCCGGGCCTCCTCGGTGACGTGGATCTTGCTGACCATCCGGGTGAGCGGCTGGACGGTGTCGTCCTTCATGCCCTCGCGCTGCAGCTGGTCGGTGATCTCCTCGGCGATCAGCGTGGCCGCGAACATCGCCGGCCCGGAGGCGACCGTCTTGAAGAACCGGCCGGACTCGTGCGCGTGCCGGCGCGGCGCGTAGTCCGGCACCCCGTACTTCTCGGTCATCCGGGCGAACATGATCGAGTGCCGGCACTCGTCGGCGATCTCGGTCAGCGCGTACTGCACGTGGCCGGTGCGCGGGTCGCGGTCGTAGGCGTAACGCAGCAGCATCTGCATCAGGATGATCTCGAACCACAGGCCGACCCGGGCGATGCTGCACACCTCGTGGATGGACAGCGTGATCCGCTGCTCCTCGGTCAGCCCGTCCCACAGCTCGGTGCCGTACAGCGACACCCGGTGCGCGGGCATCCCGTACAGGCCGTCCACCAGCGGGGCGTCCCAGTCGATGTCCAGGCTCGGCTCGTACGAGTTGTTCAGCGAGCTGCGCAGCAGTCGCTCAGCGGTGGCCTCTCGGTCGTTCACTCGCTTCAGCGTGGGGGCGCTCATAACTGGACTCCTCTCTCGGAGCTTGACGTTACCGGCGGTAACTGTTACCAACAGTATCGTGCAAAAGGAACCTGTCAAGACGGGCCGGGCGAAAAGGTGGGAAGGCCACCGGGCCCAGCGCCGGACCGAGCTGGTCGAGGCGGCGGTCAGCGCCATCCGCGAGCACGGGCCGGCGGTGTCGGTGGCCGGGATCGCGGCGGCGGCCGGAGTCACCAAACCCGTGCTCTACCGGCACTTCACCGACCGCGCCGACCTGCAGCGCGCGGTCAGCGAGCGGGCCGCGCAGCTGCTGCTGGAGCGGCTGCTGCCGGAGCTGACCCTGGAACGGGAGCCGGTGGAGCACGTCCACTCGATCGTGGAGGCGTTCCTGTCGGCCGCCGAGGACGAGCCGCAGCTGTGGCACTTCGTGGTGCACAACCCGGGCGGGTCCAGCGAGACCGGCGAGGTGGTGCAGCACAGCATGGCCCTGGTCGCCGGCCTGCTCTCCAGCGCGCTGGGCGACCGGCTGCGGGCCCGGGGCGAGGACGCGGGCGGGGCCGAGGCGTTCGCCTACGGCCTGGTGGGGATGGTCTACACGGCCGGCGACTGGTGGCTGAGCCGGCGCACGATGAGCCGTACCGCGCTCACCGAGTACCTGACCACGCTGATCTGGAGCGGGTTGGCCGGCGTGCTGGGCAGCCGCCCTGAGGAGCTGCGGGCACCGTTGCGCCTGGTCAGCCCACCCCTGGACGACCCGGACAGCGCGGACGAAGGAGCGGGCTGACCCGCCTGTTCAGATGCCGGGCAGGGTACGGCCGATGAGCTGCTCGAGCATGGGCTTGTGCCGGGGGCAGTAGGCCATCACCGACACCCCGGTCAGGTAGCCCATGTCCTCCGGGCCCAGGTTCCGGCCGCCGCCGTCGGCGACCACGGCGGTGAAGCTCCGTCCCCGGTCGAGCTGGGCGCAGATGGCCCCGCCCAGGGCGTACAGGTCGGTCGCCCCGGCGCCGGCGAACACCGCCCGCTGACGCATCGTGCCGAGGAACACCTGGTCCACCGACGGGCTGGCGCCGGGCGTCCGGCGGGGTGCGGCCGGGGGCGTCCGGCGGGGTGCCGCTCCGGGCTCGGACGTCGAGGTCCGGACCACCGGAGGGGCGGCCGGGGCGGGAACGGCCAGCGCACCGCGATGCACCACCGAGTAGCCCACGCCCACCACCGCGACCGAGAACAGCATCCCGATCACCGCGACCATCGCCACCACGAACGACCGGTCGGCCGTCGCGGTCGCCGGCCGGGCCGCCGGTGGCGGGAACCGGTACGGCGCGGGACCCGGACGGTCCATGCCGACTCCTCGGTGGTCACCGACGACCGAGGAGGACCGCGCGGGCCGCGCGGCGCCCGGCGCCGTCTACACCGAAAGAGCCTGTCGGCCGCTCAGCCGGGACGACATGGTGCCGACCCCCGACCCCGGGGAGCCGGGCCCCACCGGATCCGGGGGGTCGGCTCCCTTGACGAGCGGCCGGGCGTCAGTTGCCGATGCCGAAACCGACCCGCCGCGAGTCGGCCGGGGCGATCTCCACGTAGGACACCCGGGCGGAGGGCAGCACGTAGCGACGGCCCTTGTCGTCGACCAGGGTCAGCAGGCCGGTGGGGTTCTTCAGGGCGTCGCTCACCAGCGCCTCGATCTCGTCCGGCGTCTGAGGACTGGACACCACGAGCTCCCGCGGGCTCTCCGCGACGCCGATCTTGACCTCCACGCTGAAACCTCCGAGTCGAAACAGCCGGGAACACTGCCGGTGAGGCTAGTCGAGCGGGCCCCACCGGGTACCGCCGGACCCGCCGGTTTCACCGAGGGCGTACGCCGCTCAGGCCAGGCCGAGCGCGGCCATCCGCTGGCCGTGGTTGTGCTGCAGCCGCTTGAACAGCACCGCGATGCCGGACAGGTCGCCGAAGCCGAGCACGAAGAACTGGGCCAGCTCGTCCCGTTCGGCCACCACCAGCTGGGCCTGGGTGACCGCCTCGCCGAGCAGCCGCCGGCCCCACAGCGCCAGCCGGTCGCGGACCTGGCGGTTGGACTCGATCGCGGCCCGAACCTCGCGCTCGGCGAACGCGCTGTGCCCGGTGTCGGCCAGCACCCGGCGCACCAGGGAACCGGTCGGCTCGGGCAGCCAGTCGGCCACCTCGCGGTAGAAGTCGGCGGCCAGCCCGTCCCCGAGGTAGGCCTTGACCAGCGACTCCAGCCAGTCGTGCGGGGCGGTCGCCCGGTGGTAGGCGTCGAACACCGAGGCGAACGGCCGCATGGCGTCCTCGGTGCGGCTGCCCAGCCCCTCCAGGTGCTCCTCGAGCAGCCGGAAGTGCCCCATCTCGGCCGCCGCCATCTGGGACAGCGCGGCCCGTCCGGACAGCGTGGGCGCCGACCGAGCGTCCTCGGCGAGCCGGTCGAACGCGGACAGCTCGCCGTAGGCCAGCGCCCCGAGCAGGTCGACCAGCGCCGCGTTGCTGGGCGCCTGGGCGCCGGGGAGCTCATCAGTCAGGCCGGTCATACCGTCGAGAGTAGCGAGGATTTCCTGAGCCGCGAGCCATGTCACGCACACTGATCCAATGGCCTCCGCTATGATCTGCTCAGCGCGCGGCTCCACCTCACTACCTGACGGGGCCCGCGCCCCCGGCGGTCGCCCGAAATTCCGGCTCGAAGTTCCCGGACAGTCCGGGCCCGCGACGACATTGCGCGTGCTGCGCGCCTCGCCGTCTTTCCCGCCCGACCGCGCGCCACCGTGACATCCGGCGCCGGCCACGAGGTGGTCGAGGAGACGGTGGCCGGCCTGGAGCGCGCTGGAGAGAGGCGATTGTCCTGACGCTCGAGACCAGCAACATCGACCAGCCAGACACGAACAACCCGGAGGACCCCGACCTGACGCCCGAGCCGCTGCACGCGGCCGCGCCGGTCAAGGCGGACTCCCCCACCTTCGCCGAGCTCGGGGTGCGCCCCGAGATCGTCCGGGCGCTGAACGAGGTGGGCATCGAGCGCACCTTCGCCATCCAGGAGCTGACCCTCCCGCTGGCCCTGGCCGGCGAGGACGTGATCGGCCAGGCGCGCACCGGTACCGGCAAGACGCTGGGCTTCGGCGTCCCGCTGCTGCAGCGGCTGCGCCCGGCCAGCGCCGACTCCGAGACCGCCGAGCGGGACGTGCCGCAGGCCCTGGTCGTGGTGCCCACCCGGGAGCTGTGCGTGCAGGTCGCCCGCGACCTGGCCGACGCCGGCAAGCACCTGGGCGCCCGGGTCGTGGCCATCTACGGCGGCCGCCCCTACGAGCCGCAGGTCGCCGAGCTGCAGCGCGGCGTGGACGTCGTGGTCGGCACCCCGGGCCGGCTGCTCGACCTGGCCGAGCAGCGCCACCTGGTGCTCGGCCGGGTCAACTCGCTGGTGCTGGACGAGGCCGACGAGATGCTCGACCTGGGCTTCCTGCCCGACGTGGAGCGGATCCTGCGGATGCTGCCCGACCAGCGGCAGACCATGCTCTTCTCGGCCACCATGCCCGGCCCGATCATCACCCTGTCCCGCACCTTCCTCACCCGGCCCACGCACATCCGGGCCGAGGAGGCTGACCAGGGCGCCATCCACGAGCGCACCGCGCAGTTCATCTACCGGGCGCACGCACTGGACAAGGTGGAGCTGCTGGCCAAGGTCCTGCAGGCCGACGAGCGCGGTCTGACCATGGTGTTCACCCGGACCAAGCGCACCGCGCAGCGGGTGGCCGACGACCTGACCGATCGCGGCTTCGCGGTCGGCGCGGTGCACGGCGACCTGGGCCAGGGCGCCCGGGAGCAGGCGCTGCGGGCGTTCCGCTCCGGCAAGATCGACGTCCTGGTGGCCACCGATGTAGCGGCCCGGGGCATCGACGTGACCGATGTCACACACGTGGTCAACTACCAGTGCCCGGAGGACTCCAAGACCTACATCCACCGGATCGGCCGCACCGGCCGGGCCGGCAAGGAGGGCGTGGCGGTCACCCTGGTCGACTGGGACGAGGTCCCGCGCTGGAAGCTGATCAGCGACGAGCTGGGCCTGGGCGTCGACGAGCCGGCTGAGACCTACTCCACCTCCGACCACCTGTTCGCCGACCTGACCATCCCGACCGAGGCCAGCGGCACCCTGCCCAAGGCGGCCCGCACCCGGGCCGGGCTGGACGCCGAGCACCTGGACGACGACGGCCCGCGCGGCCGCCGGGGTCCCGGTGGCCGGCGCGAACGCGGCGGCCGGTCCCGGACCGGTCGCTCGGGCGACTCCCGGGGCTCCCGCTCCCGGGACGGCGAGTCCCGGGATCACGCCGCCGAGGTCGACGTGCTGGACGCCCCCCGGGCCGACCGGCCGCCCCGCCAGCGCCGCCGCCGGCGTGCGGGCGAGCTGGTGAGCGGCCAGGACGGTGCCGCCGACGGTGGCGCCACCGAGGCGGCCGGGCCGGCGGAGTCCGGACCGGAGCGCACCGCGGAGACCGCGACCGCGCGGCGTCCGCGCCGTCGCCGCCGTCGTGGTGGCAAGCCCGGCGTGCAGGCGGCCGGCGACGCGCCGGACGCCGCCGCCAGCTGAGCCGACCCGCGTCCTGATGCTGCAGCGCGCGGAACGCCGCCGACGCTCCGACCTGGTGGTGGCCGCCGCGATCGCGGTTGCCGTCGTGGTCGGGGCCGTCCTGTACGCCGTGCTCGGCCCGGGTGGGAACACCACGCTGGTCACCGCGGACGGGCCGATCCCGGCCGCGCCACCGGCCGCCGTGGACGTCCCGGCGGCGGTGTCCGAGCTCTGGCGGGCACCCAGCCCGGCCACCTCCGCCGCCCCGGTCGCCGAGGGCGCCGTCGTGGTCACCGGGGACAACGCCCCGGACGGCGGCACCGTGGCCGGCCGGGAGGCGGTGACCGGGAAGGTGCGCTGGAGCTACCACCGGGACCGGCCGCTGTGCGCGGTCACCGCCGCCTGGCAGACCCCGGTCGCGGTGTTCCGCAAGGACGAGTTCTGCGCCGACGTCACCAAGTTCGAGCCGGACACCGGCCAGCGGGACCGGCAGCGCAACTCCGACGTGCGCCCGGACATCCGGTTCGTCGACCTGGGCAAGCTGCTCGGGGCGGTCGGCGCCGACTACCTCGAGGTGTGGCGCTCCGACCTGGTCAAGACCGTGGAGTACGGCGACAACAGGACCCCCGTCCAGCCGAACCGGCAACCCCACCGCGGCTGCCGGCACCTGGGCGCCACCGGCACCGACGACCGGATCGTCGTGCTGGAGCACTGCCCGGCGGAGGCGACCGACCGGCTGACCGCGCTGGACTCCGACGGTGAGCACGCCGACAAGCCCGAGATCGCGTTCAGCGTGCTGCTGCCCGCCGCCGGGGCCAAGCTGGTCGCGGCCACCCCCGACCGGGTCGCGGTCATGCTGCCCAACCCCAACCGGCTGAGCATCCGCGACGTCAAGGGCAACGAGATCGCCAGCCACCCGGTCGACGTGCCGGCGGGCGACCTGCCCGGGGACCGGCAGGGTGACCTGGCGCCCACCTCGGACAGCCTGCGCTGGGCGCTGTGGTGGACCGGCTCGCGGACCGTCGGCCTGGACATCGTCACCCTGGCCCCGGTGTGGACCCGGCCGGACGCCCTGGGCCCGGGCACCACCTGGTCGGGCCGGCTGGTGATCCCGGTCCGGGGCGGGCTGGCCGTGCTGAACGCCGACACCGGAGCCCCGATCCGGGTGGTCCCGGTGAACCGGGGTGACTGGACCGGCCCGGTGACCCTGGCGACCCTGGGCTCGGTGCTGGTCGAGCAACGCGGCCCGACCGTGGTCGCCCTGCACTGAGTGCGCCTAACCTGATGGGGTGACCGCCGCACCCCTCTCCCCCGCCACCAGCCGGGACGGCTACTTCGGCCCGGACAGCGTCAGCCGCCGGGTGATCGCCGACCCCGCCGCCGGGGTGGGTGGGATCAGCGCGCTGTTCCTGCAGGCCCTGCACCCGAGGGCGCTCGCCGGGGTGGCCCAGCACTCCGACTTCGCCGACGACTTCTGGCCTCGGCTGCAACGCACCGCGCAGTACGTCACCACCCTGGCCTTCGGCAGCACCGCGCAGGCCGACGCCCTGGCCGCCCGGGTGCGCGCGATGCACCGGACGGTGCGCGGGGTCGACGAGGTCACCGGCCTGCCGTACTCCGCCGACGACCCCGACCTGCTGCGCTGGGTGCACGTCACCGAGGTCAGCTCGTTCCTGAACGCGGCGCGGCGGGGCGGGCTGCGGCTCACCGACGCCGAGGCGGACCGCTACTACGCCGAGCAGGTGGTGGCGGCGGAACTGCTGGGCACCACCGATGTGCCGGCCAGCCGGGCCGAGGTGGACGGTTACCTGCGGGACGTGCGCCCCGAGCTGCGGTCCAGCGCGGTGGCCCGGGAGGCGGCGCTGCGCCTGGCGCTGCCGCCGATGCCGCTGCGGGTACAGCTGCTCACCCCGGCCCGGCCCGGGTGGACGGCCCTGGCCGGGCTGGCGTACACGCTGCTGCCCCGCTGGGCCCGGCGCTGCTACGGCCTGCCCGGGCCGCCCGGCACCGACCTGGGCGCCACCCTGGCCCTGCGCGGGGTGCGGGCGGCGCTGCTGGCCGTGCCGGAGTCGCTCAAGCCGAAACGGGAGATCTGAGCTAGTTCCACCAGAACAGCAGGCCGAGCACCAGCAGCACCCCGGGCGCGCCGAAGGCGGCGGCCCAGCCGGGCGCGTCGGCCCGGCGCCGCGCCGTCCGGTGCAGGAACACGGCCAGCCCGGCGCCGACCAGGTGCCCGGCCAGCATCACCGGCCCGGGCCCGGGCGAGCCGGTCGCGCCGACCACCGCCCACACCAGCACCAACCCCAGGGCCAGCACCACCAGCCCGGCCAGCACCGTCCCGGACAGCGTCAGCAGCCAGCCCCGGACCCGGCCGGGACTCTCCGAGGCGGGTCGATGCGAACCGGTCACGACAGCTCCTCGCTGGCGCTCGTCGCCGCCGCGACCGGCGGTGCTGCGTCCAACGGTGACCTCGCAAGCTCGGTCACGGAGCGAGCAGCGCCCACGGCTCGACCTCCGGCGCCGCCGCCCGGCCCTCCGGGCAGTGCCGGCGGAAGTCGCAGTAGGAGCATCCGGGCGAGGTGCGCGGCGGGAACAGCACCTCCGGATCGGCCCCGGCGGCCAGGGTGTCGGCGGCCAGCGCGGCGTCCTCGGCGGCCTCCTCCAGCCGGGCCAGGTGCCGGTGCAGGGACGGCTCGGTGTGCTCCCAGGCGGCGATCTCCCCGCTGGGCAGGTGGTGCAGCTCGACCCGGCGGCACGGGCGGCGCAGGGTGCGGCGGGCGGCCAGCGCGTAGAGCGCCAGCGCCGGCGAGGACCGGGCGTCGTCCACCGTCAGGGGCCGCCGCCCGGTCTTGTAGTCGACGATCACCAGCTCGCCGTCCCGCTCGTCGATCCGGTCGACCCGACCCTCGGCGATGATCTTCTCGGTGGGCACGGACACCCACCGCTCCACGCCGGCCGGGTCGTCCCCGTCCTCCAGGTGCGCCTCCACGTAGTCGGCCACCCAGGTACGGGCCCGCTCGCGGTAGCGGGCGATCTGCTCGCCGTCCCGGAAGCCCTCGCTGTTCCACTGCCGGTCGACCAGCCGGGCGGCGGCCGCCGGGGTCCGCTGCCCGGGGGCCAGGTCGAACAGCCGGTGCAGCGCGTTGTGCACCACGGCGCCGAGCGTGCTGTGCGCCCACGCCCCGCCGCGCGGCAGCGGCGGCCGGTCGAGGTAGGCCATCCGGTAACGGCGGGGGCAGTCCAGCCAGGTGGCCAGTTTCGACGGGGTGACCCGGGCGAGCTTGCGCGGCATGCCTTCCAGGCTGAGCTGACCCTCCACCCCGCTACGGTAGCCCGCCGCACCGACGGTTCCCGGCACCGGGACGGCTCAGCCCAGCACCGGGACGGCGGACGCCTTCGCCACCAGCCGCTCGAACATCTCCGGCTCGGTGGTCTCGGCGCCGATCCGGATCGACTTGTTGGCCCCGTGGTAGTCGCTGGACCCGGTGACCACCAGGTCCGCGTCGGCGGCCAGCGCGCGCAGCGCGGCGCGGTCCTCCGGTGCGTGGTCGGGGTGGTCGACCTCCACCCCGGCGAGCCCGGCCCCGGCCAGGTCGACCAGCACCGAGGGCTCCACCACCCGGCCGCGCTTCCGTGCGAACGGGTGGGCGAACACGCACACCCCACCGGCCGCCGTGATCATCTCCAGGGCCTCGCGCACCGGGGTGTCCTGGCGGCGCAGGTAGTACGGCCCCCGGTTGCTCAGCAGGGTGGCGAACGCCTCCGGGACGCTGGCCACCGCACCCACCTCGACCAGCGCCTGGGCCAGGTGCGGGCGCCCGACCGGCAGGTCCGGCGGGAACCGGTCGAGGAACGTCGCGGGGTCCACCCGGTGCCCGTCGTCGGCCATCAGCGCCACCATCCGGCGCAGCCGTTCCCGCCGGGCGTCCCGCAGCCGGGCCTGCTCGGCCAGCACCGCCGGATGCCCGGGGTCGAACAGGTAGGCCAGCAGGTGGATGGCCACCGTGCCGCCCCGCCCGTCCGGGCTGACGCAGGACAGCTCGGCCCCGCGCACCAGGCGCAACCCGACGGGGCGGGCGTCGGCGGCCACCGCCCAGCCGGCGGTGGTGTCGTGATCGGTGAGCGCGACCACGTCCAGGCCGGCCTCGACCGCCGCGCGCATCAGGTCGGCGGGATGGTCGGTGCCGTCGGAGAAGTGGGAGTGGGTGTGCAGATCGATCCGCACTAACGGCCCCAGACCGCGCCCTTGGGCCGGCCCAGGTTGTGCGAGCGGGTCTTGCCCTTCTCACCGAAGATCAGCTCGGTGAGCGCCTCGTAGATCTCCTCCGGCTGCGGGGCGAACTTGACACTCTCCAGGCCCTGCCGCTGACCGGCGGACTCGAACCGCATGTGCCCGTAGCCCATCAGCCGGCCGGTGAAGGTGCGCTCGAAGGTGAGGTCGGTGACCTTGCCCAGCGGCATCATGTCCAACTGGTGGGTGAGGATGCCGTGGGCCCGCATCACCCGCTTGTCGGTGATCACCAGCCGCTCTACCCACCACTCGGCGATGAAGATGGCCAGCCGGGACACCGCGACCAGCCCGATGTACCAGGAGATCGTGTGGAAGACCACGTTCCGCAGGTACATGTCGAGCAGGTAGAGCACGGTGATGAGGACGATCGTCTCGGCCATGTGGTTCAGCATCACGACCCAGTGCGTGCGCACTCGGATCACGCGCCGCTCGTTGGGCAGGATGTACTCGTCGATCTCCTTCGGAGCCAGCACCTGCGTCGCTCCTTGTCAGTGGTCCGTAGCCGAAGTCATGTGACGGTCTCCGGCGCCCAGATGGCGCCTCGCGACGTTCTCGTCAGGCCCGATACAACAGCGGTATCGGCCCCTCCTCGGCCTTGCGATGCATCCATCTGGATCACCGGATCCTCGTCACAGCACTTCGACGACGAACCACTAACCGAGCACACCGTTCATGAACTGGACCATGCTGCTGCCGGCTTCCTTGAGGTTGCTCAGCCCGTTGTTGACCGAGCCACTCGCCGAACCTGGGCTGGAGATGATCCAGAACAGCAGGAAGACGACCACGAGTGGAACTACGAGCTTCTTCACATCCACCGCCTACAACCGTCCTGAGATACGCCGACAGGCCACTATGACCCCATTCGAAGCATGTTGTACAGGACGAAGTGGCCTGCTGGGAAACCGACAGGCGGGTGTAGTCCTAATTAGTGACGGAGACTGGGCCAAAGTGGTGAACGATCACGTTGTGTCGTGTGTGGGGGCAATCGTCCACGATCGAGGGCATCGGCTGCTGCTCATCCGGCGGGCGCACGAGCCCGGCCGGGGCCTGTGGTCGCTGCCCGGCGGTCGGGTGGAGCCCGGGGAGACCGAGCACGAGGCGGTCGTCCGGGAGATCGCCGAGGAGACCGGGTTGACCGTCCGGGTGCTGCGGCTGGCCGGTCGGGTGCGCCGGCCCGCCCCGGGTGGCCGGGTGTACGACATCGGCGACTACCTGTGCGAGGTGGCCGAATCCGACGCAGCCGACGCGACCGACTCCGACACCGGCCGGACACCGGTGGCCGGGGACGACGCCGACGACGTGCGCTGGGTGGACGCCGCCGAGTTCGCCCGGCTGCCGGTGGTGGAGGGCATGGAGGTGGTGCTCCGCGAGTGGGACGCCCTCCCCCCGACCTGGGCCTGAGCGGCTACACCGGGTCGGGCTCGACCACGCCGGCCAGCTCGAGGATGCGGCTCGGCGGGAGGTGCTGCTCGCGGATCTGCACCCCCAGGTGGCCCAGGGCGTCCTCGATGGCACTGGTGATCGCCGCCGGGGACCCGATCATGCCGCCCTCCCCGACGCCCCGGTAGTTGAACGCGATGTCGGTCGGGGTCTCGACGTGGTGGATCTCGATCGGCGGGATCTCCGACACCGTCGGGATCAGGTAGTCCATGAACGTGCCCGAGGTCATCTGCCCGGCGTCGTCGTAGGACGAGCGCTCGTAGAGCACCGCCCCCACGCCCTGGGCCACCCCGCCGCGCACCTGGCCGTCCACGATGGCCGGGTTGATGATCTCCCCGCAGTCCTCCACCACGGCGTAGCGCGGGATGGTGACGAACCCGGTGGCCAGGTCCACCTCCACCCAGCACAGGTGGGTGGACTGCGCCCAGCCGCCCTCGCCGCCGTCCCAGCCCCGGGACACCCGGATGGCCTCGTCGCCGACGGTTCGGGTGTGCTCCCGGCGGCCCACCCCGAGCTTCTTGGCCTCGGCCGCGATCTCGGTCATCGTCCGGCCGCCGGAGGGGACCCCGCGCACGTGCGCCACGCCGTCGGTGATCTCGATGTCCGCCTCGTCGGCCTCCAGCATCCCGGCGGCCACGGTGACGATCTCCTTGCGCATCGCCCGGGCGGACAGGTGGTTGGCCCCGCCGTGCATGGCCGCCGACCGGGAGCCGCCCGTGCCGAACAGGCCGAACGGCGCCTTGCGGGTGTCGCCGTAAGCCAGCGTGATCGACTCGATCGGTACGCCCAGCTCGTCGGCGGCGATCTGCGCCATCGTCGTCTCGTGGCCCTGGCCGTGCGGCACCTGCTGGGTGTGCAGGGTGATCGAGCCGTCGGCCTCCAGCACGGTGAGCGCGGGCTCGGCGCCGAGCATCTGGCCCATCCCGGGCATCACGTGGTCGAAGTACCCGGGCGGGCCGGGCGCGGCCTCGATGTAGGTGGCGATGCCCAGCCCCAGGTACCTCCCCTCGGCCCGGGCGGCGGCCTGCTTGTCTGCCCAGGAGTCGAACTCGGCCACCTCCAGCGCCCGCTCCAGGGTCGTCCGGGCGGACATCCGCACGTCCAGGGCCGGACCGGTGATCATCCGGGTGGGCAGGTCGGACGCCTCGTGCAGGTTGCGCAGCCGGACCTCGGCCCTGGTGATGCCGCACTCGCGGGCGATCACGTCCAGCAGCCGCTCGCGGGTGAACGTCTCCATCGCCCACGGGCCCCGGTAGGCCACGTAGGTGCCCTTGTTGGAGGCCACGATCCGGCAGCGGAACTCCATGGTCGGGATCCGGTACGCGGACGGGATCATCACCCGGATCATCCGGGAGAACATCAGCGCGCCGAACGGGACGGCCGGGTAGGCGCCCTGGTCCATCACCATGGACGCCCGCAGGCCCCGGATGATGCCGTTCTCGGTGACCGCCGCCTCGATCTCCACCGACTCCTCGCGGGCCTGGCCGCCGCAGGTCAGGTGCTCGTTGCGGTCCTCGATCCACTTCACCGAGCGGCCCAGCTCGCGGGCGGCGGCGGCCAGCGCCACCTCCTCGCGCAGTACGGTGCCCTTGGTGCCGAACGCGCCGCCGACGTCGGGGACGGTGACCGCCGGCAGGGTGGCCGGGTCCTGGGCGAGCAGCCCGAGGATCGAGCGGTTGCTCCAGATCGCCCGGCCCTTGTCCCGCCGGTTGGCCTTCATCATGGCCGGGAACGACGCCTTCTGCGCCTCCACCAGCCCGGGCCGCTCCTTGACGTAGGCCGCCGCGGCGGCGCCCAGCTTCTTCACCCGGTCGCGCTGGCGCCACAGCGCGGTCACCGCGTCCTTGGTGGACGCCCGGGCCAGGCCCATGGCCACGACCCACTTGAGCATGTGCGCGCCCTGGTGGCTGGCGTGCAGCACCAGGTTGCCGTCCGCGCCGACCTCGACGACCGTGCCCCGGGTCTCCATCGGCTGGTTGGCGTGCCGGTGCTGGTGGAACGTCGCCTTCACGATCTTGTGCGCGCCGGCGAACGCGGCGTCGACGTCACCCCAGCGTTCGGTGTCGTCGTAGATGACGTTGCTACCGGCCAGCGGCCACACCGGTTCGCGCTCGGGGTCCAGCGCCTGCTCCCGGGTGCTCACCGCGTCCAGCGGCCGGTAGTCGACGGTGATCAGCTCGCAGGCGTCCTCGGCGATCCCCCGG